>Ga0102924_1003418_pt1 | contig 16673 bp, 12 predicted proteins | sample PaiPotPPM11metaG_FD_80116 | JGI IMG/M metagenome (GOLD analysis project Ga0102924, IMG submission 80116) | Iron sulfur acid spring bacterial and archeal communities from Banff, Canada, to study Microbial Dark Matter (Phase II) - Paint Pots PPM... ...
GCGCTACAAGCTGACGCTGCTGGCGCCTGCCCCCCGCGAGCTGGCCGGACGGATCGCGCTGGTGACCGGCGCCGCCAGCGGGATCGGGCGCGCCAGCGCCGAGCTGCTGGCCGCCGAGGGGGCGCACGTAGCGGTCGCCGACCTCAACGCCGGCGGCGCGGCCGAGGTGGCGGACATGCTCGTCGAGCGCCACGGGCGGCGGCGCGCATTGGCTCTGCCGCTTGACGTCACCCACCCGGGTGCCGTCCGCAACGGGTTGGAGCGGACGGTGCTCGAGTGGGGCGGGGTCGACATCGTGGTGTGCTGCGCGGGGGCCGCGCTCGGCGCCCGGATCGAGGCCACGACCCGGGGGCTGTGGGAGCGCAACTTCGACCTGCTCGCGCGCGGCTACTTCCTGGTCGCGCAGGCGGCTGTCGAGGTCCTCAGACGCCAGGCGATCGGCGGCTCGATCGTGTTCGTCGGCTCCAAGAACGCGCTCGTGGCCGGCAAGGAGAACGCCGCCTACAGCGCGGCCAAGGCCGCCGAGCTGCACCTGGCGCGGTGCATCGCCGAGGAGGTCGGCGGCGACGGGATCCGGGTCAACTGCGTCAATCCCGACGCAGTGATCGCCGGCTCGGGGATCTGGAGCAGCGAGTGGCGCCAGGCGCGGGCCGCCGCCTACGGGATCGACGAGTCCGAGCTCGAGGCTCACTACCGGGCGCGGACCACCTTGAAGGTGAACGTCTACCCGCGCGACGTCGCGGAGGCGGTGCTGTTCTTCGCTTCCGAGCGCTCGGCCAAGACGACTGGGAACATGCTGAACGTGGACGGCGGCGTAGCGGCCGCCTTCCCGCGCTAGGAAAGGAGGGTCTGAAATGCGCAGCACGCCGATCGGCCTGGTGATGATCAACGACGAGCGACCGCATGTGTACGAGCAGAACGAGGCTGACAACCTACTGGTGCTGGACCGCTGGGCAGAGGCGATCCGCAGCGAGGTCGCGGACGTCGACGGGAACAGTCCCGAGGTCGTCGTCGCGCCGCACACGGTCAAGTCGGTGCGCACCGCGCAGGAGATCGGCGAGCGCCTTCGGCGCGCAGGCTGCCGCTCCCTGATCCTGTGCTTCAACGTCTGGGACTTCCCGTTTCTGGTGTGGCCGCTCGTGAACGCGGTCGGGCGCGAGCTCCCGATCCTGTCGCTGTCGAACAACAACGGCAGGTTCCCGGGCAACGTCGGCCTGCTGGCGACCGATGGCGCGCTGCGCCAGGCGGGGATCCGCACCCATCGGATTGTCGGCGAGATAGACGATCCCGCGACGCACATGGCGGTGTCGGATTGGATCCGCGCCGCCCAGGCGGTCACGCTGATCCAGACCGAGGTCTACGGGCTCTACGGCGGACATTCGATGGGGATGGAGACCGGCTTCTTCCATCTTGTGCCGACGATCAAGTCGCTCGGCACGACCGCCTACCAGATAGATCAGCTGTGGGTCGTCGAGCGGATGAAGGAAGTTGACGGCAACGAAGTGCGCGCCGGTCGCGAGTGGCTCGAGTCGCTGCTCGGCGAGCGGCTTCGATACGACGGCGACATGCTCACCCCAGAGCGCCTTGAGACGCAGCTGCGACTGTACCTGGCGGTGCGCGAGCTAAACGACGAGAACGGCTTCTCCTACTGCGGCATCAAGGGCCAGCGCGAGCTGACCGAGTACGTCTGCACTGCCGACGTGGCCGAGATGCTGCTCAACGACCCGTACGACTGGCGCGGGCCGAAGGAATCGACGCCCTGCGCCACCGAGGCGGACGCGGACGGGGCGATCACGATGGAGTTGCTCAAGTACGTCTCCGGCGGCCTGCCGAGCCTGTTCATGGACGTGCGGCTCTACCACCGGCAGCTCGACGTCTGGGACCTGTGCAACTCGGGCCAGCACGCGACCTGGTACGCGACCCGCTCGAGCGACACGGCCGCCAACTTCGAGCGGGTGACCTTCCACCCCGCGCTGCGGTTCTACTTCAAGGCGGGCGGCGCCTCGGTCGAGTTCGACGCGGCGCCCGGGCCGCTGACGTTCGCCCGGCTCGGGGTCTGGGACGACCGTCCGTATCTGGTGATCATCCCGGGCGAGGTGGTCGAGCTGCCGGCCGACAAACGCCGGGAGCTGAATGCGCAGACCGACCCCACGTGGCCGCACGTACACGCGCGCCTGCACTGCTCCTACGACGAGATGGTGCGCGTGTTCCCCTGCAATCACATCCACGCGACCCCAGGCGACCAGGTGCGCCCGCTGGTGCAGCTGGCCGAGATCTGCGGGATCACCCCTGTGGTGCTCGGCGAGAATGGCGCCGCCCGACCGATCTGGGACCGCGTCCGCTAGGCCGTGAGCGGCGAGGTCCTGATCGGGGTGGACATCGGCGCATCGGCGATCAAGGCGGGCGCGTTCGCGCTCGACGGCAAGCCGCTGGCGCTGACATCGCGGCCGAACGGGCCGGTGGCCCAACCGGGCGGCGATGGCTGGTTCATGTGGGATGCCGTCGCGCTGCGCGGCGCGCTCCTCGACGCCCTGTGCGAGGTCGCGGGCCGGCTGCCGCGGTCTGCCACGCCTCGCTCGCTCGCGGTCGCTGGCTTCGGCGCCGACGGCGCCCCCTTCGCGCCGTCTGGCGAGCAGCGCTATCCGATCATCTCCTGGCACGACGCGCGCGCCCGGGCGCCGCTGCGGCAGCTCGTCGAGCAGGTCGGCGAGCACGAGCTGTACGCCCTGACTGGATATCACCCGTATCCGATCAACACGCTCGCCCGCTGGCTGTGGCTGCGCGATCACGTGCCCGCCGCGCTCGACGGCGCGCGCTGGCTGATGGTGGCGGATATCGCCGCCTACTGGCTGTCGGGCGTGATGCGCACCGACCCCACATGCGCCTCCACCACGATGGCGTTCGACCTGCGCCGCGACGCCTGGGCGCGGGACCTGCTGGAGCTCGCGCGGATCCCGCCGCAGCTGCCGGCACCCCTGGGCGAGCCCGGTGAGGCGATCGGGGCGTTCGAGCGGCCACTCGCCGGGCTGCCGGCGGGCACGGTCGTCGCGATCGGCGGCCACGACTGCGAGGTCGGGACGCTGGCGGCGAGCGCCGGGCTGCCGCCCGGGACGCAGATCGACATCACCGGCACCTGGGAGATGGTGATCGCTCCGACGCACGAGTTCGCCCCCACCGAAGAGCTGTTCGAGCGCGGAATCGACTGGGAGCGGCACGCCGTCCGCGGCACCTTTCTGTGCCAGTCGCTGATGCCCGCGGGCAGCGTGTTGGCCTGGGTGCGTGACCTCGCCTACGGTGCCGGCGACGGCGCCTGGACGAAGATGATCGCCGACGCCGAGCGGACGGAGCCCGGCGCCCGGGGCGTCGAGGTCGTGCCCGCGTTCGTACCGGGCATGGGTCCCTCGGCGCGCCGCGAGGGGGCGGGTGCGCTGCTCGGCCTTACCATCACGACCACGCGCGGGCAGATCGCGCGCGCGGCATTCGAGGCGCTGTGCCTGCAGCTGCGCGCGCAGCTCGAGGTGCTGGAGCACGTCACCGGAACCCGCTGTAGCGCGCTGCGCGTGCTCGGCGGCGGACAGCGCAACGACTTCTGGCTGCAGCTGAAGGCCGACGTGACCGGTCTACCGGTCGAGGCCGTCGAGACCGAGGAGCTGACCCTGCTCGGCGCCGCGCTGCTCGGCGGCGTCGGCGCCGGCATCTACGCGAGCGTCGAGGAAGCCCAGCGCACGGTGCAGCACCGCGCGCGCGTGTTCGAGCCCCGGCCCGACAGCCAGCGCCGCTACGAGGAGCTGTTCTTCGAGAGGACCGCCCGTGAGCCGGCGCGATCGGCTTGACGCGCTCGTCGAGCTGTCGCGATCGCTCGGCGACCCAGCAGCCGGCTGGGCGATCCTCGGCGAGGGCAACACGTCGCTGCGCACGGGGGAGGACGGCTTCCTGGTCAAGGCCAGTGGCTTGCCGCTCGGCGACGCAACGCGCGAATCGTTTGTAGAGCTGCGCCTCGAGGCGGTGCTCGCGCTGCTCGACGCTCCGCCCGCGGGCGACGCCGAGCTCGCCGCCGCGCTCGGCGCCTGTCGGCTGTCCGACGGGCCGCGGCCATCGGTCGAGGCCGCGCTGCACGCAGTCTGCCTGACGGCCGGCGGCGCCGGCGCCGTGGGCCACACGCACCCCAGCGCGGTCAATGCGATCCTCTGCTCGCGGACACCCGAGGCGGTCCTCGCCGGCCCGCTGTTCCCCGATCAGATCGTCGTCTGCGGGCGGCACCCGCTGCTGGTGCCGTACGTGGACCCCGGTGTTCCGCTCGCGCTCGAGCTCCGCGAGCGCCTGCTGCGGCATGCGGAGGAGCACAGCCGCCCGCCGAAGACGGTCTATCTCCAGAACCACGGGCTGATCGCCCTCGGCGAGACGACGACCGAGGTGCTGCACGTCACGCAGATGGCCGCCAAGGCGGCGCGCATCCTCCTCGACAGCTTCGCGACCGGGGGCCCGCAGCCGCTGCCGCGCGAGGCGGCCGCGCGGATCGAGACCCGCCCGGACGAGCATCACCGCCAGCAGGTGCTCGGTCTGCGGCGCGATCGCCCTTGAGCCACGCCGTCGGATTGGTCAGCCCGTGAGTCCGCACGTCGCCTTTGCAACGTGCACCCCGAATAGCTCGAGCTGTGCGAGCTCCGAGTGGCTACGGGCGGAGAAGATCTGTTCCGCGAGACGATCTGCATCGGCGCTGCGTTCCGCTGCGCCGTGACGCTCGGATCGCCAGGCGAAGGAGCGGCGCGGTCCGCGCGCGCACCGACGTCCGCGACGGCCGCCGCGGTGCTCACGTCGCGACAATCGGCGCCGGTCCGGGCCGCGACGGGTGCAGCTTGACGATTAATGCGGATCGGACGACGAGCATCAGCGCCGGCTCGGTCGGAGTGATCCGCGTTTTGCATAGGCACCGCACGCGTCCGGGCAACGGCGGTCTCGCGAGTGCAATCCCGCGTAAGCGCCCGCAGCGTCTTGTTGGCAGCCGTCGCCTGCCAATAGCCTGCCCCGCGGTCTCACCGATCGCAGGACGCTTCGGATGTTCATCAACTGTCCGAAGGAGGACGTCATGGAATCCACACCGCTCGTGGATTGCGTTGGACGCCGGCGCTCACAGGCGACCCCGCAATCCGGGCCGACGTGAAGGCCTGCGTAGGACTCAGGGTGCTACGAGCCGGTATCCCGCTCCCCGTATGGTGAGGATCATCGGTTGGAGCTCGGGAGCGTTGAGCTTTCGTCGTAGGTAGCCGACGTAGACGTCGACGATGTTGCTTCCGGGGTCGAAGCTGTAGTCCCAGACATGACTGAGGATCTGGGAGCGGGAGAGGACGTGGGAGGGGTTGCGCATGAATAGCTCGAGCAGCGCCCACTCGCGTGGAGAGAGGTCAATTCGTCGTTTGGCCCGCCATGCGACTTTGGTCTCGAGGTCGAGAGTCAGGTCCCCTACGGTGAGCCGGGTGGAGCTTGTCTGGTCGGTGCTGCGCAGGGCGGCGCGGATGCGGGCGAGGAGCTCTGCGAACGCGAATGGCTTGGTGATGTAGTCGTTGGCGCCGGCGTCAAGGCCCCGGATCTTGTCCTCGACGCGGTCGCGTGCGGTGAGGATGATCACCTGCATCCCGAGCGAGCGTTGGCGCCAGGCGCGAAGCAGTGCGTAGCCGTCTTCGTCTGGCAGCCCGAGGTCGAGCAGGACGAGGTCTATGTCCTCGCCGAGCGCGGATACGAGGCCCTCGGCTTGTTCAGCGTTGTGTGCGACGCTGGCGACGTACCCTTCGTCGCGCAGTCCTTTGGCCAGGAACGAGGCGATACGGGTGTCGTCTTCAACGATCAGGATGTTCACGACTGCTGGGCGGGGCGCTCGGAGCGCTGCTCGACACTGGATCCTGGTAGGACGATGCTCACCGTGGTGCGCTGCCCGGGGGTGCTGGTGAGGCGCGCCACGCCGCCGTGCGCCTCGGCGACGGCTTTGACGATCGCGAGGCCGAGCCCGGAGCCCCGACCATCGCCCGGCTCGGCGCGGTGGAAGCGCTCGAACACCGCGTCGTGCTGCCCGGGCGGGATGCCCCGGCCGCTGTCGGCCACGCTCACCACGACCTCGCTGCCGTCGTATTCCGCCGCCAAGTGGATCGCGTCGGTGGGCTGAGTCGCGTTGACGGCGTTCTCCAGCATGTTCAGCAGCGCTCCTCGTAGCTTCGGGCCGTCGGCCTGGATGACGATGTCGGAAACCTTGCCAAGCGACCATTGGCGATCCGCGAGCACCTGCGCGGCGTCGAACAGCTCGGCCATGAACGCGCGGAGGTCAAGCGGCTGAAGGTCGATGAAGTCTGGCTCGAGAGCCCGGCCGAGGAGCAGCAGGCGGTCCACGAGGATGCCGGCGTGGTGGAGCTCGTCGATCACGAGCGACACGGTGTCGGCGACCTCGCGGAGGTTGTCTGAGCGGCTTCGCTCCAGCACCTCGAGATGGCCACGGGCGACGGTTAGCGGCGTTCGCAATTGATGGGAGACGTCTGTCAGGAGCTGTCGCTGGGCACCGAGCGTGTAGGCGATCCGGGCGATCATGTGGTCGAAGGTGCGCGCGAGGCGTCCGACCTCGTCCTCGGAGCCGGTGTATTTGATCCTGCGATCGAGATCCCCACTGCTGATCTCCTGCGCTGTGTCGGTGATCGTGCTGATCGTGCGAAGGAGATGGCGCAGCAGCAGGAAGGTGCTGAGCAGTGCGACGAGCAGCGCGAGCCCGGCTTCGATCCCGGCGAGCAGCAGAATCCGGTCGTGTTGGCGCTGTAAGCCGCTCATGTCAGCCGCCGCGACGAACACGCCGGCCACTCGACCGCCTGCCTGGATCGGACTGACCAATATGAGGTATTGGAACCTGCCGACGGTGACGTTGGCGGTCGTCCGCGTTGTGCTCGGCGCTGATAGCCAGCGTCTTATGGTGGGAGATCCCGCGAGCGTCGCCGCACCTGCGGTTCCGAGGATCGGCTGGCCGCGCAGCGCGATCAGGATCACGTGGCCACGGAACGGCAGGCGGGTGGCGAGGTAGAGGCGCGTGAACGCGGCCAGGTTCTCGCTTATCGGTCGCACGCTTGCCTCGTGGCTGTACTCGGAGACCTCCTCGACCAGGTCCCGGGTGCTCGCGCGCCGGGATTGCGTGGTGAAGGCCCCCACCACCACCACCACGGCCACGACGAGCACCGCGCTGACCGCGAGCGCGTGCAGGCCGAGCAGTCGCGAAAGCGTCCCCAACCGGCGCCGGCGCCGGGGCTGGGCATCCACGGCGGGGCGGGCTGGCTTGGATCCAGCTTGTTTGGGCGTCGCCTGGAGCTCGCGGTCGTGCTGGACGCCCGCTGAGTCTCGCGGGGCATCGGGGGCGGCGCGGCCGCCGGGTTGGGTGATCGGCGGCTGTGGCTCCGCGCGCTCGCGTCCAGCCACCTGGGCGCGCCACGGTGGCGGGGCTTTCACGATCCGCCAGCGGTGGTCGTGGTCGTGACCGTGTCGCTGCTGGAGCCGTCCGGCGATGTGGTCGTTTGCGAGTCGCTGCTGGATGAGGACGATCGATCAGAAGCGCTCGGCGAGCGGGACGGCGGCGCGGTGGCGGGGGATGGCTGGGATGCCTGTGCGACGGCGGTCGGGATCGCGATCGATCTGCCGATCTGCACCACCGGGAGTGGAGCTGCGGTGGGCCGCGCGGCGGTGGGCCGCGCGGTCGCGGATCGGCTCGAGCCGGGGGAGGAGCGACGGCGGTGCAGGAGGGCTGCGGAAGGCTTCGTAGAGGTCGGACTGGGGGTCCGGGGCTGCCGATCGACCACGGCCGGCGGTATGCGCGTAGGAGACTGCAGGACGTCGCCGGATCGCGCGGCGATCCACAGCATCACGCCGGCAGCGATCACCGTGGCTGCGACCGCGAGCGCCGACGAGTTCATAGGCCCCAGACGCATTCGTCTTAGCATCATGACCCCCGTCCGGTGGACGTGCGCGAAGTCGGCCTCACAGCCGGCATCGGCCGTTGCAATCTCCACCAGTCGCCCGGGTGGATCCCCGGGTGAGGATTCTGCGTACATCGTGAACCGACCGACGGTGCGATGGTCATGAGAGCCCTGCGAGCTCAGGGTAGCGAGCCGGACCAGCCCCGGGCAGATCTCTGGCTGGCTCATCCAATGCTCGATTATGTTCTTGCCTGCACGCGTGGGTTTGTGTCGAGCCGGCCCTCGGGGCATCGCCCTGGATCCACTCGAGCGGGCGCCAGATCACGGGGTGAAAGCTGGTTGGGAGCCCTCCACCCAGGCCGTAGACGTCGAGGCCGACAGCGGCCGCGCGGACACCGTCGAGCACCCCGACCGCGTCGATGATCACGTGGCCCGCCATTCGGCGCCGGATACGGTCGGGGTCCAGGGCGCTCAGCTGTGGGGAGCCTGTGACAACCACCGCGGCGTCGGCTCCGACGATCGCCGCGTAGGGGTCTGAGGCGATACGCGCCGGCAGGTCGGCGACCTCGGCGATCGGGTCATATGCGGTTACGGAAGCGCCCGCGCTGGCCAGGGCTCTGACCAGGGCCACGCCGGGAGAATCGCGGGTGTCGTCGGTGCCCGCCTTGAACGCCAGCCCCAGGACCGCGACTCGGGTGCCTTCCACCGTGCCGAGGGCGCAGTCGAGCTTCTCGAGCACCGCGTGGCGGGCGGCAATATTTGCTTCCTGGGCGGCGCGGGCGAGCGGCGTCCGATGCCCGACGGCATCGGCGACGGCGATCAATCCGGCCAGGTCTTTCGGGAGGCAGGAACCGCCGAAGCCGGGGCCGGGATGAAGGAACTCCCGGCCTATCCGCCGGTCCAGACCGACACCGCGCAGCACGGTTGAGGCTTCGGCGCCGAGGCGTTCGCACAGTCCCGCCACCTCGTTGGCGAACGAGATCTTGACGGCGAGGAACGTGTTGGCGGCGTACTTGACCAGCTCGGCGCTACGCCGATCGCAGATCACCACCGGAGCACCCGGGGGGTACAGGCGCGCCACTGCCTTGGCGGCGTCTTCGCTCTCGGCTCCGATCACCACGCGATCGGGATCCAGGAAGTCTTCGAGCGCGTGTCCTTCGCGCAAGAACTCGGGGTTAGACGCGACCCGTACCGTGACTCCCGCCTGGGCGGCGTCCGCGCAGAAGAGCTCGAGCGCCTCGCAGGTGCCGGGCGGCACCGTGCTCTTGACGGCGATGATGAGGTCGGAGCTGGCCGCCGCGGCAACTTCCCGGGCCGCGACCCCCAGCTGACCCAGGTCCGGATCGCCGTCGGGGCGGGGCGGCGTGCCGACGCACAGCAGCGCCACGGACGCGTGTTCGACCGCCTTGTCTACGTCGCCGGTGAACGACAGCCGTACGCTGCGCTGACCGCGTGCCACGAGCTCGTCGAGTCCGGGCTCGTGGATCGGCGTCAGCCCTGCCTCGAGCATCGCCAGTCGCCCCGGATCGGACTCGAGGCAGCGCACGCGGTGGCCCAGCTCAGCCAGACAGGCCGCCGAGGTCAAACCGACGTAGCCGGCGCCGACCACGCACACGGATGCAGGCGTCGGGCTCCCGATGCTGCTCGTCGCTCGGTCGTCTATGGCTTGCGTTGGTGCTTCATTCATGGGAGGTTCTCCGGATCGTGGCCAGTAGGCGGATGTTTGCCCGCTCTCGCGGGCCGGGTGGCACGGCGGGCGGCGCGATCATCGCGTTGCCGTGCTGGAGGTCGTGCAGTCGCCAGTAGCCACGCCGGTTACGCACCAGTTGTTCGTGGGTGCCCACTTCGGCGATGTGACCGCCGGCGAGCACGGCGATCCTGTCGGCTTGGCGGATGGAGGCGAGCTGGTGGCTGACGATCATCGTGGTGCGCCCCTCGGCCAGCCGGTCTAGCGCCTCCACGAGGGTCGCCTCGGCCTCGGCGTCAAGGCCGGTCGTCGGCTCGTCGAGCAGCAAGATCGGGGCGTCGCGGGCCATTGCGCGTGCCACCGCGAGGCATTGGCGCTGACCTCCGGAAAGAGTCGCTCCGCGTTCGGCCACGACGGTGTCAAAGCCTTCGGGCAGGGAGGCGATGATCGGGTGGACCCCCGCGGCCCGGGCGGCCGCTATTGCCGCGTCCTTTGTCCTGACTGGTGCGCCATAGACGATGTTCTCCCATGCGCTGGCTTGGAAGGTGTAGGGCTCTTGAGGCACCAGTGCCACCTGGTGGCGCAGGCTGTCGAGCGTCAGCTCGCGCACGTCGATGCCGTCGAGGCGCAGCACACCGCTGCTGGGATCGAGGAAGCGGGGAACAAGACGCAGCAACGTGCTCTTGCCCGACCCGGTTGCTCCCACCAGAGCCTGGCGGGTGCCCGGCAGGATCTCGAGGTCGACTCCGGTGACCACTTCGCGCCCAGTGTCGTAACTGACGCCGACCCCTTCGAAGGAGAGATGGCCACGGAGGCGCCGCGCGGACCTGGCGCCCGGGCGCTCGGGGACCTCTTCACGGGTGTCGAGCACCTCGGCCACCCGCTCGGCGGCGGCCTGGGCCCGCCCGACAATGTTGGCCAGCTTTGCCAGCTGGCGAACCGGTGTGTACATGCCCCGCAGGTAGGCGCTAAACACGAGCAGGTCACCCGGCGTGAGATGGCCGCTGATCACCGAATGCGACCCGAAGAAGATCACCAGCACGGTCGCCGTTGTCATCACGACCGTTACCAGCGGTGTGAACTCGGATTGCAGGATCACCGAGCGTCGTGAGGCATGAAGGCCCTCGCGAGTGATCGTGGCAAAGCGGTTGGCCTCAGCCTCCTCGGTCCCGAACGCCTGCACGACTGGCAGTGATGTCAGTACCTCCTGGGCGGCGCCGTTGGCGAGCCCCTCAAAGCGCCGGGCGTGGCGCTCGGCCGCCTTGATGCGCTTGAGGTAGTGCCGCACCGCCCACGCGGTCAGAGGAATCACCGACAGCGCGAGCACGGTGAAGTGCCAGTCGACCAGCGCCATGATCACGACCATTCCAACCAGCGTGAGCACGTTGTTGACAAACGTCGGCACGGCGTTGACTGTCAGGTTCTGGATCGCCTGCGTGTCGCCGCTGAGGCGCGACATCAAGTCTCCGGTGCTACGGCGCTGGTGAAAGCCGAGCGACTGGGCCTCGAGGTGACGGAAGAGGTCGCAGCGCAGGTCATAGACGACCCGCTGACCGGCGATCGCGACGAGACGGTTTGAGAGGTAGCTGAACACGCCTAGCAGCACGGCGATCACGAGCATCGCGAGCGCCAGCACATCCAGGCGGGCACTGCGACCGGATACCAGCCCGTTCAGCAACCCCGGCACCTTGTGGTGAGCGAGTACGGTGTCGAAGATCAGCTTCAGCGGCCACGGCGCCAGCCACTGCATGACCGCCTGGAGCGCGGCTGCCGCGACACCAGCGGCGAGCATCAACCTCACCGGACGCAGATAAGGCAAGATGCGGCGGATCAGACGGCCGCCTTCAGCGTCGTGACCGGCCCTTGAGCCAGGCGGAGTAGGGCGAGGATGCGTTCGGCCACGCGGTCCCAGGAGAGCTGGGTCTGCGCCCGTCGCCGCGCGGCCTCGCCCAACGCGTGAGCCCGAACGGGATCGTCCAGCAGCCGTCGGATCGCTCCGGCCAGCGCATCTGCGTCCCCTGGTGCGACGAGCTCGCCCGTGCCGCCGAGCATCGCGTCGATCGGCTCCAGACGCGAGGCGACGACCGGCAGCCCGGCGGCCATCGATTCGACCACCTTGAGCGGCGAGAAGTAGAAGCCGGCAGAGGGCAGAAACGGCGCCGCCGCGATGTCGAGCGCCGAGAGGTAGGCGGGGACGTCCGCGTTCGCGACGCTGCCGGTGAGCACGATCCGGCCCGCCAGCGTCCGGGAGCACGCCCGCCGCTCGAGCGATTCCCGCGCGGGGCCATCGCCGACGACGAGCAGGGACAGCCGCGGGCGCTCTGACACCAGACGCTCCAAGGCGTCGACCAAAACGGGAAGACCGTGCCAGGGCTTCAGGCTCCCGACGAACCCGACCAGCTCCCGGTCGACCAGGCCGAGCGACGCTCGCACCGCGTCCCGCTCCCCGGAGCGAACGCGATAACGGGCGGCGTCGACACCGTTGGGGATCACCGTCACAGCGGCCGCGCCGCGCGAGCGGACCCAGTCGACAAGCGCGTCGGACACAACCACGGCCTGGGCACAATCGAGCGCCCGGCGCTCGAGGGCGTCGGCGAGGTCGCGATTGCGCAGCCCGAAATGCTGCGCGCGTTCGGCGGCCACCGGCGCGTTGACCTCGACCAGTCGGGCCGCGCCAAGCCGCTCGGCAAGCGCTCTGGAGCCCCCGGAGAACAGTGACAGGCGCTCGACCACAGCGTCTGGACGAAAGGCCTCGAGGACTGGTTCGGCGCGCCGCAGGAAGCCCTCTGCGGCGGCGACCCTGGCCAGTTCGCCCTCCACGCCCTTGGGCACCGGGCCGGGATCAAGATGGACCAGCCGCACTCCGGGCGGCGCCGGGGCCTCAACTCGTTGGGCAAGCAAAACTACGCTCGCACCCCTGGTAACCAGGGCGCGGGAAACCTCGGCCACGTGCACCGACGCGCCCTTCCGGCCCCCGACCGGTATCCCAGGGTCCGCGAGCAGATAGGCGACCCTCATGCCACCCTCAGCGGGTCAGGCGGCGCACCGTCAGGCACCTGGGCAGGGAGCGCAGCGCCGAACAGGGGAGCGATCGTGCGCGCGCACACGAGCCGGTCCAAGCTCGAAACGGCATGCGTCCGGGCGGCCTTCCCGAGCCGCGCGCGCAGCATAGGATCGTCGGCGAGCCGACCGAGCGCGACGGCCAGGGCGTCCGGGTCGCCGGGTTCGACGAGCACGCCGGTGACGCCGTCTTCCACGACCTCGGGGATGCCGCCGACCGCGCTGGCGAGCACCGGCAGGCCGGCGGACATGGCCTCAAGCAACGCGTTGGGGATCCCGTCGCGGTCGCCGTCGGCCAACACCACGCTCGCCTGTACGAACACGTCGGCCTTCCTTAGCTCGGCAGCGACCTGCTGCTGCGTTCTCGCTCCGGTCAAAACGACTGCCCCGCCCAGCCCGAGCTCATCGATCAAATCCTCGACCATCTGGCGTTGCTCTCCGGTCCCGACGATCCTCAAGGACGCGCGGTGTCCAGCGGTGATCGTTCGCGCCAGCGCCCCGAGCAGCACCGGGTAGCCCTTCTTGGCCACGAGCCGGCCGACTGCCAGGAGTTGCAGCACGTCTGCGCTTGCGCCCAGCGGCTCGGAGCCTTTACCGCCGGAGGGACGGAAGCGCTCGGTGTCAACCCCGTGGCGGGCGAGCATGATCTTCGACGCGGCCGCTCCGGCGAGCTCATGAAGCACGGTGGCCGCGGAGCCGGAGCAGACGAGCACGAAGTCGGCATCAGCGATTTTTCGTGCCAACAGGTCGGGGGCCGAAACGTAGAGGTCCTTGGCGTGAGCGGCGAAGCTGAATGGCATGCCCGTGAGCAGGTGCACGTAGTGCGCCACGCTCGCGGGGCCGTGGGCAAAGGCGGCATGGACACGCGTGGCGCCATCGCGCTCGAGCAGGATCGCCAGCCGTCCCGCCTCGAGGAAGTGACGCACGGCCGAAAGCCGGCGACGCCTGAGGGCGATGTACCCCACGACCCCCACATAGCCGCCTGGGCGACGACCGAGCAGCCTGGCATGAGCGGTCAGAGTCATGCCGGCGGCAGCGAGCGCCGATCGCCAGCCCGTCTGCCTGAGATAGGTAACCGGGCTGCGGACCAGCGCCACGTCGGGCTGTACCGCCTCCTCGTGAGGGTCGGCGATCGCGAACAGCCGCAGGTCGACACCCGCTCGCTCGAGTCCCAAGATCTCGTCGAGGATGAAAGTCTCCGACAGACGTGGGAAGCGCTTGGTGAGATAGCCCACAGTCGTCATGCCGACACCCGCTCTTCTGGTATGCGCCGTTGGCGGACCCACGGCGCCACACCGATGCCGGAGCCGGCACCGGCAGCCTCGCCCTCGAGCAGGCCAGCGAGTCTTGACAGCCCGCCGAGGTCGAGGTGAACAGGTTTGCGCTCGGGGGAGGCGATCGCCTGGGACAACTCGCGTGCGAGCCGCTCGGCGAGGCCGAGACCCGGCAACGCCACCCGTACCAGGCCGCGGCTGGCGAACAGCTCCGCCCGGATCGCTTGCTCGCGCCGCGGCGAGACTCGCGGGACGACCACGGTCGGCGCCCGCAGACCGACAAGCTCGCACAGGCTGTTATAGCCGCCCATCGTCACCACCGCCCGGGCTCCGGCCATGACATCCGCAAGATCGGGGACGAACTCGACCACGCTCGCGCCAGGAACATTCGCCGCCAGCTCGACGAGCCGCCTTCGCTGCGCGGGCGCCATCAGCGGCCCGGTGACCAGCAGGCAGCCGACACCGAGCTCCCGGCTGGCCGCCAGCGTCGCGGTCAAGACGGCTAGCCCATCGCCACCGCCGCCGGCGGTGCCGAGCACGAACGGACCGTCGGGCGCGAGCTCCGGCGTGGGCACGGCTCGAAGCGAGGCAGGGCAGAGATAGCCGCAAAAGCTCGTCCGGGCCGCCACCGGCGGCGGCATCGCGTACTCACGACGCACATCGAACACATCCGCGCTGCCGTAAACGAGAATGCGGTCATAGACCATCTTAAGGGTCTCGTAGACCCCCTGCTCCTGCCAGAGTTGACGGACGACGCCAGGATCGTCGAGCACGTCGCGCAAGCCCAGCACGATGCGGGTCGCCGGGCACCAGCGCTGCAGCACATCGAACACCGGCAGCAACTCGCCCTTCATCCCATGGGGCGCGTGATCGACGAGAAAGACGTCGGGCGCAAAGCGGCGGGCAACGTCCGCGATCACCGCGCTGCGAGCCCGGCGCACCAGATCGATGTCAAGCCGGCGATCCAGCGGCTGGTACTCCTCGGCGCCGACCTTCTCCACCGGCGGAAGCGCGACAACGCTAAGCCCGCGGGGAAGGCTGAACGAAGACAGCACAGGCGAGCCGCTGGCCAGCACGATCCGCATTCTCGGCCGGTCCTCGAGCAGCCGCCGAGCAATCGCCAGATTGCGCCGCAGGTGACCGAGCCCATAGGTGTCATGGGCGTAGAGCAACACCCGCCGTGGCCCGTGGGCGCTCATCCGGACCTCGCAACGAGCTCGGGGCGCAGGCGTCGGAGCCAGTTGACCTCATCGGCAAAGCCCTCGGCGAAGCACATCTGCGGGCGAAAGCCCAGCAGCCCGCTCGCCCGCGCCAGGTCGGACTCGGTATGGGGGACGTCGCCGCGCGCCACATCGGACATCGAGACCCGCAACGGTCGATCGACGAGATCCTCGAGCAACCCCAGCACCTCGAGCAGGCTCACCCGGGAGCCGCCGCCGACGTTCACCGCCAGACCGTCAACGGGAGCGTCAGCCGCACGCACGAACGCCTGGACCACGTCGTCGACGTGCGTGAAGTCCCGGGTCTGGGTGCCGTCCCCGAGCAACTCGATCTCGCCCCCGGTCAGCCCAGCCTCAGCGAAGCGCCGCAACGCCATGTCCGGTCGCTGCCCCGGCCCATAGACGGTGAACAGCCGCAGCGCCACCGTCTCAAGCGACGGGCCGCTGGCGGCCAGGCACAGCCGCTCGGCCTCGAGCTTCGTGCACCCATACGGGGAGATCGGCGCCGGCGCGGCATCCTCCCGAAACGGGACGGAGGCCACGCCGTAGACCGAGGAAGAAGAGGCGTAGACGACGCGTCGCACGGTGCCGCTCGCCTGACACGCAGCCAGCAGCCGGCGGGTCGCTGTCACGTTGTCGTGCTCGTAGCGCCCGCCAAGCTCAAAGCTCGGTCGCACTCCGGCGCGCCCGGCCAGGTGGAAAACTGCTTCAACCCCCGCGAGGGGCTGATCGAGCGCCATCGCGGCGAGGTCCCCCGCAATCAGCTCAAAGTGGGGATGCCGCACCAGCTCGCGCGCCCGCTCGCGCTTCTCGAGCGTGGAGTAGCTGTCGGTAAACCCGTCCAGACCGACGACCCTCCAACCCTCGCCGAGCAGCCGTGCACAAAGGCGCGAGCCGATGAAGCCCGCTGCTCCGGTGACCATGCAAGCGGCCCGCGATCCTCCCGAGGCGATTCGGATGCGGTTGGTCGACTCGGGGCGGGCCTCCCCGTCCCACTCTTGAATACGTCGTAGATCGTTCATGGGACCAAGATCGCCTCCGCCGGTGAGCGCTCCGTGAGCGCTAACTGAGAACTCTTCTCACGTTTGCCTCCCCGCCGCATCGCCGGTCGGTCACCTCGGGCGGTGGGGCCGGCGATGCCACGGCGCCCGCTTCGACCCGCACCCAGTAGCCGTCGAGATTCGTCGTCTTTCGCAGCCCGACCCCGAGCGAGCGCTCGACCGCCCGCAGCGCTCCCGCGGGGGTAACCACCAACACCCGACGGTGGCCCCTGGGCCGGTCGGCGACGGCGCGCACCCCCGCCTCCACCCGCCCCGAGAACAGACCCCATGGCTCCGCCCCCGGAAGGTCATCGAAGACGCCGGCTCGCCACTGCGCGAGTCGATCGGGATACAAACGCTCGATCTCGGGCGCGGTGAGCCCGACCATCGATGGGCGGCACGCTCGCGCAAGCGAGGATCGATCAGGACCCCACCCAACCCAAGCCCACGGTCAA
>Ga0102924_1003419_pt1 | contig 16671 bp, 14 predicted proteins | sample PaiPotPPM11metaG_FD_80116 | JGI IMG/M metagenome (GOLD analysis project Ga0102924, IMG submission 80116) | Iron sulfur acid spring bacterial and archeal communities from Banff, Canada, to study Microbial Dark Matter (Phase II) - Paint Pots PPM... ...
CGGCAGCAGCGCCTCTTTTAGCGCGTCTCCGTGCGCATCGGCTGTGGTCGTGCTGCGTCCCGGAACGATGGTGCAAACGTACGCCTTGCGTTGATCGGTCAGCAATGGAATCAAGCGCGTCGCTTTGCCGATCGCAACCGGCAGCACGCCCGCGGCTTGCGGATCGAGCGTGCCTAGGTGTCCGGCGGCGATTCGAGTGTCGCGCCCGTACAATCCATAAATTCGCCGGATACGCGCGACGACATGCGCTGAAGTCGGCCCGGCAGGCTTAAAAACATTGACGAAGCCGATCAAAGGCCTTCCGCTACCAACGCTGCATCAACTGCCGCGATCGATTCGGGCAGCGATCCTGTGAATGTCAGGCCCGAAGCGCGAAAGTGGCCGCCGCCTCCGAGTCTGGCCGCGGCAGATTGAACGTTGATCCGTCCGTTGCTGCGCAAGCTTACGCGAATCTCGCCGCCGTATGCTTTAAAGAGCGCGGCCACATCCACGCCTTCAATCGAACGCAGATGACCGATGATTTCTTCGGTGTCTTCGCCATCGGCGTGACACTCGGCGAGCATCGCGTCGTCCACGTAAGACAAAACGTACCGGCCCTCATGTCCTACGGTTGCCTCGTTCAGCGCGCGCCCAAGCAGCTTGAGCGCCGGAAGACGTTTGTTGGCGAAAATTTCCTCGGTGATCTGATCCTTGTCGGCTCCCGAGCCCATCAGTTCCGCCGAGAGCAGCAGCACTGCCGGCGTCGTGTTGCTATGCATGAAGCCTCCCGTGTCGGTCATGATCGTCGTCAGCAAACAGGTTGCGATTTCCGGCGTAATCGGTGCGTTCATCGCGCGCAACAAATGCATGACGCAGGTGCCGGTGGAGCATTCGTGCGGCAGCACGTAGTTGAGCGCGCCGAAATGCGAGTTGCCTAAATGATGATCGATGTCGAGAATGTTTTCGCGGATTAGCGGCGGCAGCGATTCGCCCGCGCGCCCCGTGTCGCTCATGTCGCAAAATACCCAGAGCGCATCCGCCGGCAAATCCGCCGGCACGACGTTGCTTACGAGATCAGCATCGGCCAGAAAACGCAGATTGCGCGGGACCGAATCATCCGCCTGAAAATAGTGGACGCGCTTGCCTAGCCGCTTTAGTGCTAAGCCGAGCGCCAAGCCTGCCCCCAGCGTGTCGCCATCGGGCTTCACGTGGCTGACCATCACGAACGCTTTGCGTTTGCGAAGCTCGGCTACGACCTCTTCGGTGGTTGCGGCGACCGGCTTCTCGCCGATCACTGTTTGGGGCCTCGCGCATCTTCACGCAGCGTCTTGGCGAGCGCGATCGCGCGCTCGGTGGTACGGTCCTCGACAAACGTCAGGGCCGGCGTGTGACGTAAGGCAATCTGATGTCCCAGCTCGCCGCGCAAGAAGCCGGCGGCCCCGCCCAGCGCATCCATCGTTTGGCGCGCGACATGGCGATCGCCGATGATCGAAACGAACACTTTGCAGTGCTGGAGGTCCTGCGAGATCTCGACGCGCGTGACGGTCGTAAATCCCAAACGCGGATCTTTCAGCTCTTGCGTAATCAGCGTGCCGAGGATGCGCTGAATTTCATGATCGATCCGCTGCAGGCGCTGCTTGTTCATGCAGGTGTTAATTCCGCAGCCACCGTTTCGACGGCGTAGGCTTCGATCACGTCGCCCACCTTGAGATCTTGATAACGCGCCACTTGAATGCCGCATTCGAAACCTTCGGCAACTTCGCGCGCGTCGTCTTTGAAACGGCGTAGCGATTCGATCTCGCCGTCGAATATCACCGCGCTGTCGCGCAGCACGCGAACCTTGGCGTTGCGCTGGATCTTGCCGTCCTTGACGTAGCATCCAGCGATGGTGCCCACTTTGCTGACTTTGAAGATCTCGCGCACCTCGGCGTGCCCGAGCGTCACTTCGCGCTTGACCGGCGCCAGCATACCGCGCATCGCCTTCTTGAGATCGTCTTCGACTTCATAGATGACCTGATAGAAGCGCAAATCGACGCCTTCGTTCTCGGCCAGCCGCTTTGCCGTTTCGTCCGGCCGCACGTTGAAACCGATTAGCACGCCGTTGGAAGCGCTGGCAAGGTTGACGTCGTTGGGCGTTACCGCTCCGACGGCGCCGTGAATGACGCGAATATCCACCTCTTCGGTGGAAAGCGATTCCATGCGCGCGCGCAACGCTTCGACCGAACCTTGCGCGTCGGCTTTGATAATGAGGTTGAGCGTCTTCTTGCCTTCGGCGGGCATCGACATAAAGGTCTCGAGCGAGACTTTCTGACCGCCGGCCGCTTCAATCCGCACGTCGCGCCGGCGCGTCTTGCGTTTATCGGCGGCTTCGCGCGCGACGCGCTCGTCGCTGACAACCATTAACGCGTCGCCCGCCGCCGGAACGTCTTGCAACCCCATAACCTCGACCGGAATCGAAGGCCCGGCTTTCTTGACTTGCTTCCCGGTGTCGTCAACGAGTGCGCGAATCTTTCCAAACGTGCCGCCCGCTACGACGATGTCGCCGACGCGCAGCGTGCCGTTTTGCACGAGTACGGTCGCAACCGCCCCGCGCCCTCGATCGAGCCGCGCCTCGATCACCGCGCCGGTGGCGCGGCGGTTCTTGTTGGCTTGCAGATTCCGGATGTCGGCCTCGAGCAGAACCGTTTCCAACAGTTTATCGATGCCGTCGCCGGTCCGCGCTGAAACGGGAACCATTTCGATGTTGCCGCCCCAATCGACAGCTTGCAGACCTTCTTCGGCCAGTTGCTGCTTCACGCGTTCGGGCTGTGCCTCGGGCCGATCCATCTTGTTCATCGCTACGACGATCGGCACGCCGGCAGCTCTGATGTGCGCGATCGCTTCTTTGGTTTGCGGCATGACGCCGTCGTCGGCCGCGACGACCAGCACGGCGACATCGGTTACCCTCGCGCCGCGCGCGCGCATCTCGGTGAACGCTTCGTGACCCGGCGTGTCGATGAACGTAATCTTGCGATCGTTTCTTTCGACCGTGTAGGCGCCGATGCGCTGCGTGATGCCGCCGGCCTCGCCGCCGGCAACGTTCGCGCTGCGAATCTTATCGAGCAGCGAAGTTTTGCCGTGGTCCACGTGTCCCAGCACCGTGACGACGGGCGGCCGGGGCGTAAGCATCTCGGGTTTGTCTTCCTCTTGCTCGACGGTGACTTCTTCGCCGGCCTCTTTGACGACGGCGTTGAAACCGAATTTCTTGGCAACCGCGCTCGCAACGTCGCTCGGAATGTTTTGATTGATCGTCGCCATGGTGCCCATCTTGATGAGCTCGCCGATCACGTCTTTGGCAGGCACGATCATCGAAGTCGCGAGCTCTTGCACGGTCAGCAAGTCGGGAATTTCAATCGTCTCGAGTTTCGCCGGCGGCGGCGCGGCCACGGCCTCGGGCCGTTTTTTGCGAGTGCGCTCCTTTTCGAGCAGCATCTCTTTCTCGCGATCTTTCTTGCTGAGCTTTTCCTCGTGCACGCGCACACGATCGCCGGGGCGGCCGCCTGAGCTCGGCGCCGGACCTTCGGTAACGGACGGAATTCCGGGACGGAACGGACGCGGCGGCGTGAGCGGACGGAACGGTCCGTTGCCTTGCGGCCGGCGCGGTGGCGCGGGCGTGATCAAACGGCCGGGTTGCGGCGCGCGCGGGCCCGGCGAAGCCGATGCAGACGTTGTCGGCGGTGGCGCCGGACGCGCCGCACCGTCGCCGGTGCGCGGAGCAACGGGTTTAACGGCGGGACGGCGCGCTGCCGTCACCGGTTTCAATGTGGGGATTGGTTCGGCGGGCGCAGCCGGCTCTTCGACTTTGGCTTGCGCGGGCGCGGCAGGTTCGGCTTTGGCGGCGCGCTTGGGCGCGGCGGCTTTGGCTGGAGCTGCAGCTTTGGCGGCGGACGCAGGCTTCGCTAAGACCTTACGAACGAGATCCGCGATCTGGTCGGGGACGACGCTGAGCTGATTCTTCGCTTCAAAGACGCCGTTCAAACGCTCGTTGAAGAGCGTGATCAACTCTTTTGAAGTAAGCCCGACCTCTTTTGCGAGTTCGAATATCCGAACTTTTCCGGTAGCCAAAGTTTGCCTTTCACGTCGCAGGCGTAAGTGTGCCTCGGAGGCCGAGCCAAGGACGCCTGCGCCGTCCTCAGGTCATGCTACGCTCCTTGGCGGCGCGCCGAGCGCGCCTAATCATGGTGGTTAAGCATCATCATTTCACAGCTCGGAACCTTGTTGTAACCCATCTTCGGCGGCCGCAGATGCAAGCCCCGGATAGCGGCGGTTCTTCTCGACCAGCTTGAGGCACTCCGGGGAAACGCACAGGTAGGCCCCGCGCCCGGACAGATGCTTGGCATCGTCAGAAAGCCACTCCCGCGGCCCAGTCCGCACGAAACGCCGCAGCAATGCCTTGGGCCGCCGTTCGCGGCATCCGGCGCACTGCCGCAGGGGTTCCCTAGCCTTCGTCACTCGTCGTCAGGCGCTCGCGCTTGAACTCCTCGAGCTTGCGGATGAGGTCTTCGTCCAGAGCCGGAGCGGCCTCGTCGTCCTCAGCCTCGACGGCCTCCTCGGCCGCGGGCTCGGCTTGCCGTTCGGCGCGTTCGGCCAAGTAGCGCTCGCGCGCTTCGGCGGCCTCGGTTTCGCTGGTGATGTCGAGCCGCCAGCCGGTCATCTGCGCTGCGAGACGGACGTTTTGTCCTTCGCGCCCGATCGCGAGCGACAGCTGATAGTCGGGCACGACGACCAGTGCGACGCCGTCATCCTCGAAGAGTTCGACGCTGAGCACCTTGGCCGGCGCAAGCGCATTCATGATCAAGTTCGTTTGATCCGGATCCCATTTAATGACGTCTATTTTTTCGCCGCGCAATTCGTCGGAGACGTTTGCGATGCGGCTGGATTTCGGCCCAAGACACGCTCCGATCGGATCGACCTCGGCGCGGTTGCTGCGAACGGCAACTTTCGTACGGCTGCCGGGCTCGCGCGCGATCGCCATAATTTCGACCGTGCCGTCCTCGACCTCGGGGACGTTGAACTCGAGCAGCCGCTGCACGAGGCCTTCGGCCGAACGCGACAGGATGACGCTCGGACCTTTGGGTGATTTGCGCACGTCCAAAACGTAGGCGCGGATAAAGTCGTTGATGCGAAAATTCTCGCGCGGCACTTGCTCGGAGAGCGGCAGCATGGCTTCGTCTTTGCCGTCGAGCAGCACGTACATATTCCGCTGTTCGAAACGCTGCACCGTGCCGGTGACGATGTCGTTCAGTTTGGCCGCGTATTTATTGTAGACCGTGTCGCGCTCGGCTTCACGGATGCGCTGAACGATGACCTGTTTCGCCGTTTGCGCGGCGATGCGGCCAAAGTCTTTGGGAGTCACCTCTTCGTCGAAGTAATCGCCGGGCTGGTACTGCGCGCCGGCTTCCTTCGGTGTAATCTCGAGTTTCGGATCGGTGATCTCTTCGGCCACGATGCGCCGGTGAAAGACTTTGTATTCGCCGGTTTGCCGGTCTACGGAAACGATGGCGTTGGCTTCGCTTCCAAAATGGCGCTTGTAGGCGGTGAGCAGCGCGGCTTCCAATGCCTCGATCAACATCTCGAACGGAATATTGCGTTCCCGCGAGATGAATTGGAGGACATCGATAAGGCGCTCTTCGGTCACTTGTTCAGGCATGTTGTTTTCGCTTTTCCTTTTCAGTTTAAGAGGCGCATCCGCGCTGCGCGCCCCGCGCCCCGCGCTCCGCGCTCCCCGTCGTCCTGAGCGTGCCGAAGGGCGCCGGGGCCCCCGGCCTTCGGCCCTATTGCTTTTGTGTTCTCTCTTTATAACGTTTGAGATCCGCGCGCACATCATATTCCAAGTTCGCTGTTTTGATGGTCGCGAGAGGCAGGGGCAACTCGCCGCTTTCGGTTTCCAAAATCACCGCCGTTCCGCGGACTCCGCGCAACACGCCGCGATGCGTCTTGCTTCCGCGTACGAGCAGCGACGTTACGATCTTGGCATCGCGTCCCGAAAAGCGTTGATAGTCGCCGGGTTTGGTAAGCGGACGATCCAAGCCGGCCGACTCCACTTCGAGCCGGTACGATATTTCGAATGCTTGCAACCGCGCGTTGATCGCAGCTGCGATGCGTTCGCACGTGCGAACGTCAACGCCGCCTTCGCGATCGATCGTCACATTGAGCACGCTCTTGTTCCCGCTGCCGTGCGTTCCCCAGTGCACGATCTCTACGCCGGCAAAACGATCGTCGCGCACAATTTCTGCAACCGCGCGTTCGAATTCCCCGGCTAGCGACCTTTCCACGTGACCCCCATAGAACAACGAAGCGCGGGACCTGCCCACGCTCATGACCACCCACTTCTCGAATAGCATACCCGAAAAATGCGACGGGCCGCAACCCCAGTGGGTCCGGCCCCTCGCTTCGTTGCCTACTTTTGGTCTACGCGTTTACGAGCACGCTCTGTAGCCGGTTGACGTCCGGTTGCCGCTGGGCGCTCGTCTAGCGCTCCTTAAATTCTGCGTGCTCCGCGGGCTCTGTGGCCCGGTGGATCTTGCGGTTCCAACCGCCCTCCTTGTCTTACGTCTCGTTGAGACAGCTCGATTGTACGCCCACAAAAGTCGGTTTTCAAGAAGCGAGCGCGTAAATATTTGGAGGGTATCCGCCCTCGCTTTTTTGCTTGGTTAATCGCTCGGGCGGACACCCTCCAAATTTCGGCGCTCGCTCTTAAGGTTGGGATTGGCTAATGAGGCGGTTGCCTGGTGCCGACCGAGCGATTAACCATACGCCGAAGTCCTGAGCGAAGTCGAAGGGGAGTGTCGGCACCAGGCAACCGCCTCATCGTGGAGCAGGCGAGGGTGGAGTGAACGGTTCGAGATGGCCGTTGCACGCAAACGTCTCGTCGGGCTCGACTATCCACAGAACGTTGCCGGCAATCGGCTGGCGGATGACCCACCCGTTGCACATCGTAACCGCCCCAACGTGCCACACGGAAGTGACGTACATTTTTATGCCGCGCTCTTCGGGCGCGGAGCCCATCGGCCAAATCTTCCAGTGCTGAGTGGCCACGTTTTCCGTGTAGATGAATTTCGTTTTCGCGAGAATCGCCGGGGGCGGCGTCGGCTCGGGCGGCTTGATGTTGCTGAGATCTCCCTGGTATCTGCGCGGCGTTGCGATCGCGTAGGGACCCGGCGACGGCAGCAAGTTTTGCAGACGCCGGTTCAGGCGTGACGGTTTGGAAGCGGGCTTCGATTGCGAAACGGGACGCGGCGTTGACGGCACCGATTGGATCGGCTTCGCCGGCGCGCTGGTTTTGACGCGCGCTATGCCTTTGGGACCCGGCGACCCGACGGCTTTCGGTCCCGGACTCGCTGCGCCGCCGTGCTGCGTCGACGGCGCGGGCAATTTAGTCGGCCCCGGGCTCGGCACGCCTGGTGACGGTTTGCGAATCTGCACCTGCGGGGTCATTCCCGGCGTCACGACGGCTTGCGGCGTCGCTTGCGCGATCAGCGGCGCAAATGTCGCAGCCGGCGCTTTCGGTTGTTGGATCTTTGGAACCGGTCGCGCGGTCGGCGCGGCCGTCGGCGCCTGCGTGGGCGGAGCGGTCGGCGGCGCGCGGACGGTCGCGGCAACGATCCGGGCCGGCACGCTAGTCGGCACAGCGGCCGCAATCGGGAGCGGCGTCAGTGCGATTTCAGGCTGCGTCGGCTGCGGATTCGGAGCTGAGGATGCCTCGGGCGCCGGCGTCGGATTGGGCGGGGCAGTGGGCGCGAATTTCGACAGCTCGTGATGGACTTGCGGGTGAGGCGGCGCCGAGCGGGGCTGGGCCGCAGCCTGACGGTGCGGCGCGACCGCGGCGTGCGGGACCGGCGGAGCGGCGTGCGGCACGGCGACCGCGACAGTCTTGGGCACAGCCTGCGACGTAACGGTAACGATCTGCGCGCCTTGCACCGACTCCGAAGAAGCTTGCTGCGACGAAGACGTCGCGAGCGAAAACAGCAACATCCCGGCGAGGGCATGCAGAATAAGCGAGGCGACAAAACTCGTCGTCAATCGCTGCGGGTGACGGCGATCGTTATCGTCGCGCGGCACGATTTGCAACTAATGCGCTGCGTTCGGCGCAGGAGCCTCTAGATAGGGACGCGCAACGGCCGTAGTTGCAGATGGAAACGATCCAAAAACGCACCAAGATCGTAGCGACGATCGGGCCTGCATCGCGTGATCCGGAAATCATTCGCTCGCTCGTGTTGTCGGGCGCCAACGTCTTTCGCTTGAATTTCTCGCACGGCGAACCGGCCGATCACGGCGCGGCCATCGATGCGATTCGCAAAATTGCCGGCGAACTCGACACGCACATTGCGGTCTTACAAGACCTTCCTGGGCCCAAGGTGAGAACCGGGAAACTTACCGGCGACGCGCGCTCGGTGCATTTGGAGCGTGGTGCAAGCTTTACGTTGACGACCGAGGACGTGCCGGGAACCGCCGAGCGCGTCTCGGTTACCTATCGCCATCTGCCCGCCGACGTCGCCGTCGATAAACGCATCTATCTGCAAGACGGCGCGATCGTGCTGCGCATCGTGGACAAGAGCTCCGCGGAGATTCGTACGAATGTTGAAGTGGGCGGCGACCTGCGCCCGTCGCAAGGCATCAATTATCCGGATGGTTCGCTCAATCTCTCGGCTATTTCAGAAAAAGATCTCGAGTATCTCGCGTACGGTCTGGAAAAAGACGTCGATTACGTCGCAGTTTCGTTCGTGCGGACGGCCGAAGATATTGCGCGCGTCAAAGCATTCATTGCCGAACGCAAGAAGACGACGCGCGTGCTTGCCAAAATCGAAAAGCACGAAGCCCTCGAAGACATCGAAAATATCATCAACCACGCCGACGGCATTATGGTCGCGCGCGGCGATTTGGGAATCGAGATTCCGCTCGAACGCGTGCCACTGGTGCAGAAAGATCTGATCGCGCGCTGCAATCGCGCCAGCAAACCCGTCGTGACCGCGACGCAGATGCTCGAATCGATGACGACCAATCCCCGGCCGACGCGCGCCGAAACGACGGATGTCGCCAACGCGATCCTCGACGGCACCGATGCGGTAATGCTTTCAGGTGAAACGGCATTGGGAGCATACCCGACCGAGGCCGTTCGTGTGATGGCCGAGATTGCGCGCGAAGTCGAAAAAGCGTACCCGCACGAGCTGTTGCAATTGCGGCGACTCGAAGGCGTGACGCCCGACATCGCGACGTCGATCGCCGAGGCCGCCACGCGCGCGAGCGCGGAGTTACATCTGTCCTACATCGTGACGGGCACGACGACCGGCAATGCCGCGCACCATATCTCGGCATTCCGCCCCAAGGCGCGCATCATCGCACTCACGCCGTTGCCCGAAGTTGCCCGGCGGCTGGCTTTGCTTTGGGGAATCGAATCGCTCGTCATCGAGCGCTACTCGTCGATAGACGTGCTGCTGCATATTATGGAGCAGCGCATGGCTTCGGAAGGGCTCGTCGAGAGCGGCGACTCCGTTGCATTCACAACGGGCATGCCGGTCGGCGCGGGCGGCACGAACCTGCTAAAGATTCACCAGATCCCGTAATTGCCGTTACGGCGATTTACAGCGCTGTGAAGCGGCTTTTTAGTGTGACGGCGGACGCTTCATGGTGTCATGGTGAGCTTGTCGAACCACGCTTGAGCGAGCGCAGCGAGTCGAAAGCCGCGGGCTTAGTGCGTTCCCCCGCTTGAGTCAACGGCGAAATTACTGTACGTCGCCGTAACGTCGGCCGACATGTTGGGAATGCGGACCGCGGCGTCTTGCTCCGAGACGACTTCACGCGAGGCGACGGTGCCATATTTTTGCGTCATCGTAATGGTGCCGCCGTCGAAGCGCGACCAAACGGCTTTGTCGATGTGCGCTTTTGCCATATTTACGGTTATGTCGAGCGTTCTTACGAGTTTGTGCACTTTGGGCGTAAGCCGAACCACCGGCTCGACTCCAGGTGCGGGCGGAACGAGCAATGACACATCGTAACGTTGCGGCCAACCACTCGGATCGGCGAGATCTTCTTCCAAGCCGCTGAGCTGATCGAGCGCTTTGGGCGCGTCGCGAAAGACGATATGGTAGAAGCGGTGCTTGTACACCTCGCTGCCGCTTACGGTTTTGGTGATCCACGGAAAACCGCGCATATGCATGCGCACTTGCACGTTCGCGGTGTATTGGCTGGGCGCAGCCGGGTTGGAAGCCAGCCGCTGCAGAACCTGTGCGGCCGGCGAGATTGGAGTTGAGTTCGCAGCTCTCACCGCAAACGGCTCAAGCGTCGCAAACAACATCAGCATCATCGCGAAGACGGTCAACCGTCGCGCCGTTGCTCCCATTACAGGTCAAGTGTACCCTCGTTTTACGAGAGCTATTTTAAATTTGAGTTAAACCGTGCCGACGCTTGCTAGCTGAACTAACGAGCGATAGCCCCTCGCCGTTCAACCGTCTGGCGCAATAGCGTTCGCGCGTGCTTCAACGCCGCGTCGTGCGTTTCGCCCGAAAGCATGCGGGCGAGCTCTCCCGTGCGTTCGGCGTCTTTATCGATTCGTCGAACCGCGATCGTCGTGGCGGCACGCGTCTCATTCTTTTCTAATGTATAGTGCTCGTCGGCCCAGGCGGCGATCTGCGCGAGATGCGTCACGCACATCACTTGGGTATCGCGAGCGAGGCGGCCCAACCGGACGCCGACGGCGGTCGCCGTCGCGCCGCCTATCCCCAGATCGATCTCATCGAACACGAGCGCGGTTTTCCCGCGTTTGCCCGCCAGCACGACTATGAGCGCCAAAAGAACGCGCGAGAGTTCGCCGCCCGATGCGACCCGCGCGAGCGGACGCTCCTCTTCGCCCTTATTAGCAGCGAACAAAAACTCGGCGCGCTCGGCCCCAGTTGCGGCGATTTCGGTCAACGTTTCGAATTGAACGCCGAAGCGCCCCGATCGCAGTGCGAGATCCTGCAGTTCTTTTTCAACAGCTTTGCGTAACCGTTCGGCAGCCGCGTGCCGCAACTTTGAAAGCTCGGCAGCTGCGGCGTGCAATTCCTTACTCGCGGCCTCAACGCCACGCTCCAACTGCGCTTTCCGCTCACCGGCGTTGCCGAATAGATCGACATCCCTGCGAAATTCATCCGCCGCTTTTAGAACGGCTTCGATGGATCCGCCATACTTGCGCTTGAGCGTATCCAGAGCGTCGAGCCGGGCATTGATCGTCTCCAACTCGGCAGGTTCGAATTCCGTCGCGTCGAGCTGGCGCGCGATGCGAACCGCGAGATCGTTGACCTCGCTCTGCAGCGCGCCGGCGCTCTGCGCCATCTCGGCCAATCCTCCGCCGATCTCGCGCAGTTGCTGCAGCGCGGCACTTGCCGCGCCAAGCGCAGCGGCCGCCGAAGCATCCTCGGCCGCAAGCGAGTCATGCGCGCCGCGCAAAGCGAGCGCAATCTTCTCGACGTTGTCCAGGAAGCGCCGCCGCTCGCTTAAGCGCTCGTCCTCGCCCGCGACAGGCGACGCAGACTCAATCTCTTCGAGCGCGTATCTTGCGAAGGCATGCCGCTCTTGCGCGCGCCGTTCGCCTTCGTTGAGTTCGCGCAAATCGGCCGCAAGTTCGCCGGCGCGGCCGTGCATGGTCGTTACGCGTTCGCGAGCGCCGGAAACGGCGTCGCCGCCGAAACGATCGAGCAATTCCAGGTGATACGCGGGCGCGAGCAGCCGCTGCGCTTCGTGCTGTCCGACAATATCGACGAGCTCGGCAGCCAGATCGCGCACATACCCGGCCGTCGTCGGCCGGCCGTTGAGCCGCAGAACCGATTTGCCGGCCTCACTCAACTCGCGCGAAATGGTTGCGTCCTCGTCGGAATCGAGCTCAAAGCCGTCAGCGCAAAGCTTTTCGCGCAGGCCTTTGTTGGCTTCGAACTCTAGCGTTACCGAAGCTTTGGCGCAGCCGCGGCGCACGATGTCGGCGCCCGCGCGTTCGCCCAAGACGAAAGCAATCGCGCCGAGCACCATCGTCTTGCCCGAACCTGTTTCGCCCGTGAACATCGTAGCGCCGCCGGCGAACTCAACCTCGGCCGCGGCGATCAGCTCGTAATCGGCTATGGCGAGCCGGCGCAGCATTCCTAAGCTCGCCGGCGGTCTTTGATCGAAACGCCCCAGCGCATCTTATCTTCGAGGCGTTCGAAGAACCGCAACGGCGCCGTGCGTGCGAAACGAACCATGCGGGGATGGCGCTCGATGACCACCGACGCTCCGGGAGCGAGCTCGCTGACCGCATCGCCGTCACATTCCAGTTGCGCACTCAGGATCTCGGAGTCGCAACTGATTTGAATGCGCGAACTGGTCGGAACGATCAGCGGCCGTGAGAACAGCGTGTGCGGCAGGAGCGGCACGATGCCGAACGCATCGACGTGCGGGGAAATAATCGAGCCCCCGGCCGATAGAAAATACGCGGTCGAGCCGGTTGGCGTTGCGACACAGATGCCATCGGCCGGGATGTGCGCGGCCTGTTCTTCATTCAGCTGCAGACCGAACGGCACGATGCGCGAGATCTCGCCTTTGCGCACGACCACATCGTTGAGCGCAAAGAAACTGCGGCCGTCATAGTGCGCCTGCAGCGCAATGCGTTCCTCGATCTCCAAACCGCGCGCCAGGAGCTCGGGCAGTTGATCGATCCGCGGATCGTCCTCGTCGAACTCGGTCAGGAAACCGAGCCTGCCGGTGTTGATCCCAATGATCGGGATGCCATCCTCAACGACAATGCGCGCCGCCCGCAACAGCGTACCATCGCCGCCGACGGTAACCAGCAACGAAGCATCCGCGATCTTCGCGCCGTCCGACGCGACCGGCAACTCCGGATCGGAACCCGGGCACAGGCAAATGGTGTAGCCGGCAGCTTTGAAGCGATCCGCGACGCGCGTTCCGACGGTGCGCGAATTTTCGCGGTTGGCGTCGATGTAGAGAGCCACGACGCCCTTCTTGGCGGCGACGTTCACCCGACGACCTCGTCGATCCGCGCATCGGAAACGCCCGTCCCCCGCCGCGTCAGCAAAAGCAGAAACTCGCGGTTTCCGGCCGGCCCCAAAAGCGGAGACGCCGTCACGGCGGTCGCGGTTAAGCCCAAATCTGCCATTGCATCGCGGATTTCGCGCAAGACCGCACGGTGTACTTCGGGATCGCGCACGACGCCGCGCTTTCCAAGCCGATCGCGCCCGGCTTCGAACTGCGGCTTCACGAGGGCAACGATCTGTCCTTGCGGCGCCAAGAACGTCACCGCGCGCGCCACAATCGTGCGCAACGAAATGAATGATGCGTCCGCGACTATGATATCGAACGGGTCGCCGGCAAAAGCATCGGCCGAAAGCGTTCTGAAGTTCGTCCGTTCCATCACCGTGACGCGCGGGTCATTTCGCAGGCCCCAATCCAGCTGTCCATAGCCGACGTCCACAGCCGTCACATGCTTTGCTCCACGCTTGAGCAGGCAATCGGTGAAGCCGCCCGTCGATGCGCCCACATCGAGCGCGCGCATTGCACGCACGTCGACTTCGAATTCAGAAAGCGCGCGATCGAGCTTCTCGCCGCCGCGGCTTACAAAGGGCCGCGGCCGTTCGACTTCAATGTCCGCACCGTCCCGAATGGAGGTGCCCGGTTTCGTAGCGGGCGCGCCGTTCACGCGCACGCGGCCCTCGATGATCAGCGCGCGAGCCTGCGAACGGCTGATGCCGCTGCGCTCTGCAACCAGTTCGTCCAGCCTGGCCATCCGCCGGAGGTTCACCCGTGCAGGCATCCTTTCATTTGGGATCGGAGATATGCGTACAGAAAGGAGCGAAACTGTGGAAAAACGCGCGATCTCATTTGCACAGGACATCCGCCCGCTATTTCGCCCGGTCGACGTACAGCATATGGCGCCGATGGGCGTGCTTCTAGATGACAACGTATACATGTCCGATCCGCAAAATGCACAAGTGGTTTACGACTACCTGACCGGAGAGCGGCAGCCGCAAATGCCGCCCGGCGGACCATACTGGAGCGAGAAGCAACTGCAGCTTTTCTCGGAATGGATGGCCGGCGGCCGCCAGCCCTGAATACTTAGAACGGGATCTCTTCGCCCGAACCCGTTTCCTCTGTCTGCGTGGCGGATTCCATGGCGCGATCGATTTGCTGCTGCGCGCCTTTGAGCAATTTCTCGCATTCGGTCGCAAGCGTTTTGCCCTCTTTGAACAACGCGACCGCGCGATCGAGCTCGACGTTGCCGCCCTCAAGCTCTTTGGCAATCGCTTCTAAGCGCGCGACTTTTTCTTCGAAGGGGCCGGGCTTCTGATCAGCCATCGAGCACCTTCTTCTCGACCCGCGCCTGCAATCTTCCGCGCTGCACTTTCGCGTCGATGCGCGCGCCATCGGGAACCGAAGATGCATCCCGTACGGCTCGTCCTTCAAACGTGACGATCGCGTATCCGCGCGAGAGCGGCGCCTCCGGGTTGATGCCTTCGAAACGCGTGCGCAGGAGGTCGAATCGCTGGCGGGCATTGCGCACTGCCGCCGTGCCGGCTTGTCGGAACGCGAACTCGAGCCGCGCCAGCCGTTCGCGCCGCTCCGTTAAGCGCCGCTGCGGCGTAGCCGCATCCAACCGCTTTTCTAAAAGCGCCACTTTTTGTTCGCCGTTGCGAATATGATCGCGCAGCGAGCGCGTCAATCCGTCTCGCGCATGATCGAATCGCTGCGCCCAATTGCCGACCACAATGCGCGCTCCATGCGCTATCCGTGTACGCGCCCGCTCAACGCGGCTCATGAAGCGATCGGCGATTTGGCCGAAGTATTGCGCCGCATTCGAGGGCGTCTCGCAAGTTTGATCGGCCACGAAATCACTCAAGTGCACGTCCTCTGCGTGCCCGACGGCCGACAGAACCGGATGCTTGGAGCGCACGATCGCGCGGACCACTGGCTCGCGGTTGAATGGAAAGAGATCCTCATACGAACCGCCGCCGCGCGTCACGATCGTCACGTCCACGTCGAGCCGCGAAGCTTTATCGATTGCTTCGGCGATGTCGATCTCCGCGCCGTCTCCCTGCACGCGCGTTTCGATAAATTCGATGCTGATGAACGGCGCGCGCCGCGCGATGGTCTGCAAGAAATCTTCCGCGCCCTTTCCGCGAGCCGATACGACGGCGATCCGAAGCGGGAACTCTGGAAGCGGCCGCTTTCGATCCGCCTCGAACAGGCCTTCCTCGCGGAATCGCTTTTTGAGCGCCTCGAACTGCGCGTAGAGCAACCCGATTCCGGAAAGCTCGACGGATTTTACAAAAAGCTGATACTGGCTGCGTTGCGAAAACGTTCCGTAGTCGCCGCCGGCAATGATTTCATCGCCGTCCTTGAACGGCGGAAGATTCGTGGCGTCGCTCGCCCACGCAACGCACTTGAGAATGTCGCTGCCTTCCTTGAGATCGAAATAGATCCGCCCGCTCGCGTGACGGGTCAGTCCGGAAACTTCGCCGCGCACGCGCAGACCCGCCAAGATCTTGTTTTGCGAAATGATCCGTCGTATGTAATCGACGATCTTGCTGACGCTTTGCACCGTCTCCAGCGGAGGCGCGCCTGACGGCCGTTTGAACAGTGAGTCTTGCACTACGGCGTCGGCGTCGGATCGGGGGCTGCGGCGGTCGGCTCCGGCGAGAACGTCGGCGCCGGCGGCATATTGTTGGGATTGATTACCGGCACCGCCGCAGCGGGAGCCTGCGACTGCAGCGCGCGCGTATGCCCGCACCGCGAGATCGGCTCGGTGCCGCTTAAAAAGTATTCATACGCACCGTACCCGCCGCCGCAACTCGCGACTTTCACGACTTCTCCGCTTGGAAAAATGAAATCGTGCTTGGCGACATTTCTGAGCGCAGCTTGCATAAAGCGCGCCCAAATACGCGCGGGAATATTCCCGCCGTACGATTCGCTCATCGGATGGTAATTGTCGTTACCCAGCCAGACGGCCGTAACCAAGTCGGGCGTGTAGCCGACGAACCAGGCGTCTCTAAAGTTAGTGGTCGTGCCGGTTTTTCCGGCGGCGGGTCTGCCGATCACGGCATTGGGATAGCCGGTGCCGTGATTGATCACGTCTTCGAGCATCGTCGTCATAACATAAGCAGTGCCCGCGCTGACCACTTCGGTCTGCTCGGGAAAGCGATTGTCGAGTACGACATTGCCCAGCGAATCCTTCACCACGCGAAATGCCGAGGGCGTCACGTGGACGCCTTGGTTGGCGAGGGTTGAATAGCCGCTGGCCTGATCCAGCGGGCTTATCACTGAAGTGCCGAGCGCCAACGATAGATTGGGCTCTAAGGCCGATTCGACGCCCATCCGGTGCGCGTATTGAATCACGCGATCGACGCCGACCAGCTGCAGCAATTTTACCGCGACGATGTTGCGGCTCTGCGCGAGTGCGACGCGCAGCGAAATTGGGCCCATGTAGCGGAAGTCGTCATCTTGCGGCGCCCACTGCGTGCCGTCACCCATCGGGTAACTGACCGGTGCGTCGGCGATGACGGTCGTAGGCGTCATGCCCGTGTCGATCGCAGCCGTGTAGACGTAAGCTTTAAAAGATGAACCCGGCTGGCGGTGCGCTTGCCAGGCGCGGTTGTATTGGTTTTGCAGCGAAAAATGCGCTCCGCCGATCATCGC
>Ga0102924_1003421_pt1 | contig 16667 bp, 15 predicted proteins | sample PaiPotPPM11metaG_FD_80116 | JGI IMG/M metagenome (GOLD analysis project Ga0102924, IMG submission 80116) | Iron sulfur acid spring bacterial and archeal communities from Banff, Canada, to study Microbial Dark Matter (Phase II) - Paint Pots PPM... ...
AACGGTCCACGTCTCGACCGCCTCACCCCAACACAAAGACGAATCCTAGAGCTACTCGAAATCCAGCCGCCCTGGCCAGAACAGGAAAGGTAGCGCCTCCGAACCGCGGAAAATGGGGCTAGGTCAAGAGCGTTGAGCAGTATCTCTCCCACAGAGACCGGGTTGCTTGTGAGCGCGACACGCAACTCCAGCGTCCCACCGATGTCCCAACCTACATACGCGAACAGCCCAGGCTCGGTCGCGTCTCTCGCGCTTTCAGTTAGTGCTTCTCGCAGTAGTTCTCCCCAAGGCGCCCGGCCCCGCCCCGGCACATTAGCCACCGGAAAGTACATCGTGACCTTTCGTGTTCCGTCACCAGGCAGTTCTGGGAGGAGTTCAGAGTGGGAGCCCAGAATCTGAATCCTTTTCCCATCCCCGACGACTGAGGGCTCTATGCCCTCGCGGTGAGCCTCCCATTCGTCCTCCGGGTAGCCCTGATCGAATATCTCCCAACGGACAATCCAACTCGTCACGAATAGCAGCGCTCGCCGCACATCATCCTCACTAGGTGGCCACCGGGCCGCCGTGAACTCCTGCCGCGCACGCCGAAGCCAAAAATACTCACCGATGTCAGAGGCGAAGGGCTGCACCTCAAGCAGCACGTCAAGCTCTCGAAACTTGTCCTCGGCTCCCCGCAGTGGATTTGGCCGCGCGAGTGGGCCAACTGGCGAAGGCGCAAACTCTGACAAGTCCCGCTGCGTTCGCCATCTGCGACGGGCCTGATCAAAGGCTTCGAGGACGAGGTCGAAGGCCTGTGCCGGTCCGCTAGCAAGGGCCTCCTCACTCCACCGCAGATATGTACGCAGCTCGGAGTTCCTAACCGCGTTCGATAGCAGGATAGCCGTGAGCGGCACCCGGAACGCTGCTTGGCACAAGCTGTCGATAAAGGCCCAGGCCGCATCACTCCAGATTGGTAGCTGCGCCGGATCGGCTGCAAGGGCCGCATGCTGAGCACCATTGCGCGCTCGATGCAACTGCTCTACTGCGGGCCACCCCACGGGCTCCCAACGCGGACTGGTCAGAGCGTCTACGAGGGCATGGTATTGGGCAGGGAAGGACGGCAGATCCGACTTAAACGAAATCCCGTGCGTTCGTGCAGCCAGCCATAGGGCATACTCGCATGCCCCATCAAGCCCGATGAGCGCGAGATGCCTACCAGCATCAGATGTATCGGTCGTGCGTCGGCACGCATCCTCACTAAGCATCCGCAAGCGCACAAGCGCCGAAACAGTCGGAAAGTCCCCCGCCGAGGCCTCACGCACGATAGCTGTCACCAACCGCCGCTGTACCTATATGCCGCTTCATAGCACTCTCGCCAGGAGCGTAATCGCACTCGCGGCCGTTGCGATCGCCGCATCCGCTACATCAGCCGAGACGACCCGTGGAGTAGCCGAGCCGTGCGCTCCTTCACGATTACGAAGCTGCGGACAGGCAAGAATAAGGTGCCGGTAGTAGCCGGGAATAATCTTCTCCTGTGTTAGCTTGTTACAAAGAGCCTCAGCGTTCTCTTCCTTGACCGCTAGTTCCTTCTCCAGCACAATGACCTTCATGACGCTCTCTACCGCCTTCGCGGCCGACACCACAGCGTGCTCGATAGCCTTGGCGTCGCCGTTACGCCGCTGCCGCAACGCCTCTGTAAAATCCTGCTCAGCACTCGCAAGACGCTGATCGGAAAGCGCGGTCCGCGCGCCTGAGACCGCTGGTGCGATATGTTCCGCTGCGCCTTCCCAACGCACACCCTCTGTCACGGAAGCGCGCCACGGCAGCATATTAGTCTCAAGCGCTTGCCCGAGATAATCGAGCAGTTGGGTTCCGTCTGCGCCGTCTACGCCCGCCTGCGGGATGCCAGCTCCCGACGCAACGAGTGGTGCGCATTCGGCCGCAGCTAGAAACTCCTCATCAGGAAGCACGAGAAGTATTACTTCTGCGATCCCCTCCTGCTGTTCCTCTACGGCGCCATGTGCGGCGACACTGCCAGCGTGGACACGCTCGCCTAGCGTGGCGTGAAACGCGGCCGTCAACTCCCCAACGGAGCGCCCGTAGCGGATCTCAGTCTGCCCCAGGCAATGCTCTGGAGTAGCGAACGCCTCTCTCTCCCTATATGCAATCCAGATGCGCTCTGCGGTAATCCCACGGCGACGCGCCCATTCTAGAATAGCTTGACGGAAACGGCTATCAAGATTCTGTGAGGCAGGATGTGCAGGTCTCGGAATGGCCGAGGTCACCGGAACATATCCTCCATCCCGTAAAGCACCCGCAGTGCACTCGGCCATCCGGCTTCCACAAAGGCAGTCAACATGCCGATCAGCGCATCCCGTGACTCAGCATCCTGTAGCACGAGAGCCCGCTGAGCCGCGAGATAGTGGTCCACAATTGGCATGAAATGACTCTCAGCAAGCCCGTCTGTCGTATAGCCCCACTTGTGCCCGGCCGCGATTAGGCGACCTAGCCGCAAGAGAACCCCGCGCGGATCAAGCTCGGTGTAGGTGCTTAGCGTCTGCAATACATCATCGGCGGCAGGTGGCAGACCAACCTCGCATAGCAAGTCGAAAAGCTCTCTGGCCTCACCGTAGAAGCGCCGATGCCGTATTGGTCCTACCTCGACCGGCTTGGTGGCCTGCTTTGCAAAGATCTCGTAGGCGCCGGACGTGAACTGTATCTCCATAGCTGACGTTCGCAGTACCGCAGAGTAGATCGTAGCCTCTGCGCGTTGCTGCTCAGTGACATCCTTGCCAACGGCGACGATTCCACTGAGACCGTTCACGGCGTTGCGCGTAACCGCTGTCCAGAGGTCGAGCGCACGTCGCCGCACGCACTCCGCGCTCGCTCCTTCATCATACGTAGCGAGACCCCGAAGGGTGAAAAAGCAGCGCTCAGCGATCTTGCCGTTCTCTAGAAGTCTATCCGCGATGTCCAGTATGTGGCGATGAGCGACCTGGTTATCTCGGAGTACCCACAATTGGATTAGTACCTGGCCAGCGGCCAGCAGCAACGACTCCCTAGCAAGCCCGGCCCGCTCACGGTCATATGCAGCCGCAACGAGCTTCGTGGCACGATCCTCCTCCTTACTGCTGAGCCAGGCGAGAGATACAATCGCCGCGCTGATAACGGCAGCACTTTGCTCGTCGGCGACGATCTCCTCAATGATTGTCCAGGTCTCAGCCGGTCGCACGGCATAAAGACGGGCCAACCCCTCGGCGACCGTGAAGCGAACCGCCACCGAAGCGTCGTGAGAGAACTCAGCTATGGCATGGACGAGAGTTTCGGTTACCAACGTTGGCTGCGAAGTCAGGGATATGAGCGTCGCCGCTGCGGCTCGCCGGGCATTCGGGAGACCCCAGTGCGGCCCTCGATCGAAGCTCTCTACATCCGGCCCTCCCTCTGACTCGCGGCTGGCGGCTTCAAGCGCGCGCTCGCGAACAAACTTCCCGGCCTCAGCAACGCTCAGCAGCTCAGGGCTCCGTGCCATCAACGCGCACCCCTCAAGCAACCAGCCAAATGCGTTGTGTCTAAGGACATCCGCCGCTGCGCTCGCGTCATTGGTGACCAGCCCAAACAGCTCGATGGCCGACGTGAATATCTCGCTAACCCGCGCGGCGTCGGGAGGCTTGTCGCCTCCTTCGGTAGTGACAAGGGCCTCAATCGACGCGATTGCGCGGCGCAGATCCGCGTTCTCGGGTGCCTCGGTGTCCACGCCCTGATCCCGCCACTGCTCATCCCTGTCGATCTCTTGCCAGCCTGTCTCGATCCGAAATGGCTCCTCGTTCGCGGGTGGCCCTTCCTCGGATTCGGACACCTCCCGCCAACGTTGCAGACCCGCGTCGGTCTGTAGCTCCGTATTCGCCAGCGCTCCCAGAATGCGATCACGATGGCGCTCCCCGGTCTGGCGGCGGTCGCTGGGAAAACCATCTGGCAAAGCGAGAGCGACTTCCTCAATTGCGCGAAGGCGCGTACGCGAAAGGTGTTCACCCCCCGCCCGTATCAACTCTGCGGCCGGATGGTACGTCTCAGACGAGGACAAGATATCGCCAGAGAGCAACAGGTCGGCCAACAGAGGGATCAGCGACTCGGACTCCTGGATCGCTGCACGCAACACTCTCCGCCATAGCGCCGCTGGAGCTACTGATCCGGCCAAGTCCGACAAGAAGCTCTGGAGATCGTCAATACGGTGCTCACGACCCAGAGCGCGTAGCTGCTCCTCATATGCGGTCAGCATCGTCCAGAGATCATCTTGAACCGCAGAAGTCGAGTCCCAAATGCTGCTCAGGTCTTCAATGACTTCGACCTCGCGCTCCTGCCACGCCACCCTAAAAACGCCACTGGATGATTTCGCCTTGACCATCGTCGCGGCAACAAGGACTGCGGTCGATAGCTCAGGATCTGTGGCGAGGAGAATGGGAAATGCTTTCGCCAGCCCGTAGCGAGCCATGTTCCAGTTCTGCGCCGGGGTTGTCGAAAGGCCTAGCACTGCTCCTGACCCCATTGGTACAGGTTCTCGGCGCTCGTCAGTTTGCGTAAAGGTCGCGATGTAGATGTCCCTCACGAGGAGCGGCATGGTTGCGACCAAAGACTCGATCATGTACGAGAAAGCCTGTAGGGTCTCGTGACCCCACAGTTCCAAGGGGCGCTCGTCCAGTATCTTCCGCAGGACGGTCTCGGAGGCGACGAGATCTGTGGCTGCCGTCCGCGCTACCACCTCGATGCCAACCCTCAGAAATATCGCCAACTCGTCGTGATCGAGCACATACGCGAGATAACGCCGGGATGCGGAGCCAAACGGCGCCAATGCAGCGTCCCCAATAGACTTGTGTCTCTTTGAGAGTTCTACCAGCAAGATGCGCACGGCGTACTCAGTTTTATTGTCGAGCCGCATAGCCAATTCAGCGGCTATGGTGCTCCAGAGGTGCTGAGTTTCAGCGTCGCCTAGCGGATCGGACGTACTTGCTCGGAGCGCTCCGATAGTGTGATGAAGCAGAAAATGAGCCGCAGCGCTTTTGTCTCCCGTAAGCTCGCCAAGAACGGGGTGAAGATCATCCTTCAGCCGCGCCTCTTCGGAGATGACGGCGGGCGCCACCATCTTAGTCGGACCGTCGAGTTGCGGCGAGTCGGTTATTGCCCAAACTAGATCCCAGAAAGCCGCGCGATCTCCTCCGCTCTGCCAGAGGTTAGTCAAGGCGTAAACCAAGCTCGGCCGCGCCATGAGCGCAAAGCCTCGATTTTCCTTCAGAAGCTCGATCACCGCCGAGGCATCTTGCTTAAGGAGAAGCCGTGCGACGGCATAGTCGAAAAGAATATGGTGTGAAAAACCCAGGATTGGATTGTCGAGCGGACCGCCCGTAGTCTCATCTAGTACGCCGCGATGAAGTAGCTCCGTAGTTCGATGCTCACTCTCGTCGTCGGTCGCAACCTCGGCGTACGGAGCATGGAGCGTCAGATGCCTGATGGATACCTGGCAGAGCCGGGTAAGGACTCGTTGATGGGCGGAGCGTGCCTCAGGAGGCTCCAAGACACGGATTTCCCAGTATCGTGCGAGCAGATCCAACTGTGTGGTAACGGAATGCAATCCCTCGCTTCCGGCTGCCCCTAGCACATCCAATAGCAAGCCGAGGTTGAAGGGGTTTCGCGCAAGTTCGCGGAGAGGCAGTGTGGCGGTCTGGAGGAAAGCATGGGCCTGTGGCGCAGTCGATTGCAACGTGTCAAGCTCCTCACCGGTGAGGAGCGGCACGGCAAAATGCGAGACCGAGTGAAACTCGGCCGGATCTATAAAGTCATGGGCGACGGCGACCGGAAAGAACTCTTGTAGTGCGTGGTCATGACGAAGGTCGAAACGGCGGATAGACGCGATGACACGCCATCGTCCGCCTTGCGCGATTGTCGCCTCAATCACTTGCCGCAGTGCTGTGGCGATCGTTTCACCGCGAGCGGCGTCGAGTGCATCTACGATCAGATAGCCCGTCTCCGCTCCGCTCCACTCACGCAGTACCGTCGCAAGGGTATGTTCAAGCCCGAGTTGGGCATCGAGATTTTGCTGACCGGATAGACCACCTACTGTCAGAAGGACGAGATCATGCCCATCTGACCGCAAGTCTTCGGCCAATCTCCAGAGCGCTCCAGTCTTGCCCGACCCCGGAGCACCAATAAGGAGGAATCCGGCCTTTTGTGCGAGTGAGAGAAGCGGCTTCTCTAGCTGACGGGCGATATGGTGCGCCTTGCTCTGCCCCGGAACAAAGCTATGGCGCTTCATCCGAAGCAGCTCATCCGCAGTGCGGTCTTGCAGGCGAGCGATGTCCTGCGCGTAGGACGGAGCGGCCCGGAGCGGAAAGCCCGCACGCTCAAGTGCGCTCGCAAGCGCCTCGCGAGAGAGTTGCGCGCCGATCGCGGCGCCGTCCAATGCCTGTTGAATAAGCCAACTCCATGCCGAAGCCGCTTGAGCACTGTCGTGGAGCACCTGTGTACGTAGCTTTTCTTGGGCCTGTTGCTCGTGGATGCCGCCCGCCTCGACGGATAGCTCTTGAATCCAGACGCGCGTCAGCAGATCAGACAACTGCTCTTGCGTGTGTTCCGTAGCAGAACCCGTGAGGCGTCGGAGATGCCCGAGCACAACCGCCCATGCGCGCCGCTCCTGCTGGCTGCCCTCTACCTCATCGACGGCTGTCATCGGTCGAAGACGAAAGCGCGTCAACATCGTGGGAAGGTGCTCAAGTATCGGCGCACTACTCCTCCCAGAGGTCACGAGCACGTAGCGAGCATCGCTGCTCGCACTGCCGTCCTGGGATTGCTGGCGAACGAACTGCTCCAGTGCGGCGGCGAGAGGTGACCCGGGGCGTTCCGACAGGCTGACAGCGCGCTTAATCTGGAGTAGCGCGCGCTCATCGGCTGTAGTCACGAGCATGAGGTCGTCTATCGGCTCGCGTGTCTCGACGGCCAGGTGCTTGATTCCCGCGTCTTGGGCGAGTGCCCACGGAGGGGACCACGCTTCCTCGCTGAGCATCGCGACGGCATAGTAGGCGGCGACCCTCGCACCGTATGCGAAGCCTCCAGCCGCCGCGCGCCCACCGCCAGATCTAGTCACGCGCCGAATAGTGGCGCATGATGCGGAAGCAAGGGTTGTGCCACGGGGTATAGGGCGGAGTCCAGGCGACCGAAGAATCCTGACAACCCGCAGCTTGAAGCGGCCTCAGGCATTCGACGCACGTTCAGCTTTGTCCGAGGAGCTGCCGATAGACGAGGCGTGTCTCGCGGGCGGGCTCAAGGCCTAGCTGCTCATCGAGGGAGCGGGTCAGCTCGTCGTAGCGGCGGGTGATTGACTCGCGCAGTCCGAGGGCATGTTCGGCTTGGAGTGCCAGGCGCCAGCTTGGCTCGTGCAGTCCGTCGAGCGCGATGGCCTGGTCCGCCATTTGGAGTGCGCCACGCGCGTCGTTGCGTCCCAGTCGTGATCGTCCCACTCGCTCAAGCAGATCGACAAGGGTTGCATGGAGTACACGTAGCTCTCCCTCGGCCCATAGGTAGTCGCTGCCTTCCAACGGCTCTCCTCGCCAGAGCGCCAGCGCGCTTTCAAGGGCGGTCGGGTCGTCGGTCGCGCCGTTGTTCGCGGCGAGTAGGTGGTCGAGGTCATCGAGGTCGACGCGGACCTTTGAGCGGTCCAGCTCGTAGCGCTCGCCGTGATGAACCCACGCATTCCCGAGCGCCTTTCGGGCCTCGGTGACGGATTGCCAGAAGCGGGGTCGTGTGCGCTCGGGGTCCTGCGCCGGCCAGATGGCCTCGATCAGCTCGTCTCGACTGGCGCCTTTGGGGTGAAACGCCAAGTAGGCCAATAGCTCGTGCGTTGCCGCGCGCTTGATTCGCCCCAGCAGCCCGTCCATTGCGAGCGGGCCAAGGACGGCAATCGAGATGGTGCGCGGGTCGTCCTCGAGCGACGCGGCCTCTGCCCCCGCGGGCGGACTCGATGATGGCAATGGGGATCCCGTGGTTCGGTCCTCGACTAGCGGCGCCGAGACGGTTAGGACGTAGCGGCCGGGGCGAGCGCGCCCACCCACGAGACGCTGTGCGACCGGCGCCCCTCGTCTTGGCAGGACGCCGGGAACTTGTCTCGCCGTTGGCATGACGCTCCCTATCCCGCGACTGACGAGGACCGCTACGAGGCACGCGGCGAGCACCCACGCAACGCAGGCCACTACCTGTTCGACCTCGCTTGTCGTGATCGAGCTCGTGAGCGAGCCGGATAGGCGCGGCAGCGCGGGACGAATGAGGCCAAGCCCCGCGATGCCTGCGAGCGCGATCACGACTTGCGCCGTCGCCCATGCCCGCCGTGCTGCTGCATGGCTGCTCATATCAGGAGCGCCAGCAGAGAGCCGGCGGCCATGAAGGGAGCAAGCGGCAGGGCGAGGCGTAGTGCCTCGCGTCCGCGTCGGACAGCGAAAAGCAGGGCGACCGCGACGGCAAGCTCGACGGCGAGCATGACCGCTAGGAGTCTTGCGCAGTGTAAGCCACAAAGGATGAGAAGCGCGAGCTGCACATCACCAATGCCGAGCCACGCGGGACGCAGAAGGCTCGCGGCGAACAATAGGACTATGAGGACGCCGCCGCCGACAAGGCTGCTTAGGCGCACCCCGCCGATTAGTGAAAGTGCCGCGCACGCGACGGTGGCAGGAAGCACGATGCGGTTGGGTATCCGGCGGTCTCGCAGGTCGTAGCCGACGATTTGACCGAGCGCGCCACCAAGGATGACGAGGCGCACGAGCACGATTAGGTCGAACCCAAGCTCGACACCCACCACGAGGAACGCAAGAGCGCCTGCGGTGGCGGATATTGCGGGTGACGGTTTCATGGTTGGCGGGGCGCTGCGGTCGCGTGGGCCGAGATAGTCAGAGAGTGCAGGCCGACGACGCCGAGCAGGATCGTTGGCACCGTGCGGGTCACGGTGACGGTCACTTGCCCGGTGGTCGCGGTCGCTTGGCCGGTGGTCGAGGGGTTAGCGGTGATCGTCCGTAGCGCTTGTTCGCGGGCTTGGCCGGGTTCAAGCTCAAGATGCCCGGCGTGCAGTTCGGGAATGTCGATCGCCTGACTGCCTGAAAGCGCGGCGTCGTCGGCGATCGAGGTCAGTTGCCGGCGCACGAGGAAGGCGTGCCCCACGTCCACGCCCAAGCCGATCACCATTACTACGGCGAGTGAGAGAAGAAGGCCGCCGATCAGGACGGAGCCGCGCTCCCCGCGCAGTCGGTGTCGTACAGCGCGGGTCATGGTGCCGGCTGCAAGATGCTGCGGTAGCGATCGACAGGAGCTGATGCACGGCTACGCACGACGATGGTCCCGAAGCGCCCGAGCAAGGGCAGCGTGCCTATAGGAACGCTCGTAGTGACTTGGGCGCTCATCACTTCGCCTCGCGCGTAGGTGCCGGTGAGGCTCAGCGTCAGCGGCGTAGGTGAATCGGGCTGTTCGCGTGCAACGGCTTCGGTCGCGGCGGCATGAGCCGCTGACGGGTTGGGTGCTTGCGTCGCCGAGAGCACCGCATCATTGGCGGCCTGCTGGCCGTCTACGTGGGCAAGCTCGATCCGTGCGTACAGAGGCACGACGAACATCAGGGGAACGAGAACGGCTGCGAGTAGCAGAACGCCGCTGATAATTGCCGCTTCGCCGCGCTCCTCCCTGAGTCTGCCTACTAGACGGCGCTTGGTCATTGTTCGTCCTGTGGGTAGCGCTCCAAGGGCTCGCTCGCGGTTGCGGTGATCGTGGGGAGCATCAGGTCTACGCCGGGAAACAGGTGTGGCGCTGAGCCTTGCACTACGACGGTCACGACGCTGGTATTGCTGTGCGCGGATGGTCGGAGGTGTGATCCGATGCCTCCAGCGGCAGCGAGGATCGCATTGGCGCGAGCGATGCCCGCGCCGGTTCCTTCGGAGCTGGCCGCCTGCACGCCGTCTTGTGCTGCCGCGTGAGCGACTGAGCCAGCGTGTGCGAAGGCTAGGGCTTGTATGGCAAGCCCTACGGTGAGCAGCACCAAGCCCAACGCCAGCAGTCCCGATATGAGCGTGTCGCCGCGCTCTGAGAAAAGCCGTTCTCGGACTGACATTTCTCTGTGCCTATTTCATTTCATTGACGAGCTTCTGTCCGGCGCTCAACACTCCCGGCCCCACGATTGCGAGGACTCCTGTCGTGATGACCACGATGCCGATAGCGAGGACAACCCATGTGACGACTTCGCCGCGCTCATCGCGTGCGACTCGTCCTCTAGCGAGGCCGAGCCAGATTCTTGTGAGGGTGCCCATTTTTTTCTCCTTTCGAGGGTCAGATGGTTTGGGCGAGCAAGTGAAGGAAGCCAAAAGAAACCCATAGAACGACGACGGCGATTAGCGGCGCCAGCGGCAGGTGCATCGCTAGGTGGGCGCGGTCTGCTGCGCGTTCTAGGTAACGGTTCTGCTCGGCGCGCATCTCTCGTGCTTGGCCGCGCAGGAACTCGCCGTAAGGGCTCTCCTTGGCGGCTAGTAGTTCGGTGAAGCGCAGAAACATCGGCTCGCCGCTCGCCCGCGCCACGGCAACTAGGGCATCGCGCTCGCCGAGTGCGCGATCACGGCGCGCGAGTGATAGTGCGCTTGTCAGCCCGTCTCCGAGAACACCCTCGCAGTCCCTCGCGGCCAGTTCCAGCGCTTGTCTGAGAGACTGCCCGGCTTGTAGAGATAGGGTCATTACGGCCAACGCCTCGGGCAAGTCAAGGAACAGGGCCTCGCGCCGTTTCTTGGTTTCGACCCGTAGCGAGAGGTCGGGTAGAAAGAAGCCGACCACGGCGAGGACGAGAACGACGATCCCCGGCGGAAGTTGACGGGCGAGGGTCGCATAGGGCGCCAAGGGGATAAACGGGACTGCGAACGCGAGTAGCGCTTTCTTGGCGAAGAACAGCCCGACCGAATCTTTGTTGCCGGCGCTGTGCAAGCGGTCCTCGTAGCTTGCGTTTACCTTTTCGATCCATGCACGGACGGGCTCGGGAAGGCTGCCGCTGAGGTGGCCTGCGCCTTGGAGGCGCTGCCGTGCGCCCTGCGCGGTGGCGAGCCGTGCCGATAGCGCCGGGCGCCGCCGGGATAGGACGTACTCACACAGCAGCAGCCCGCCGACGACTAGGCAAAGTGAGGAGAAAAGAAGCGCACCGTTCATTGGCTGCGCTCTGATCGTGTGCTGCGTGGCTCGGGCACCTGACCGAGACGACGCATCAATAGGTAGCAGCCGAAGATCAGCCCGCCGCACAGCAAGGAGACGACCGTGCCGGCGGTGGTTCGGTACGCGGCGAGGAAGCCGGGCGAGGAAACTCCTATGAGTAGGAGAATCACGATCGGACTGAGAGCGAGGATCGCGGCTTCCATGCTGAGGCTCGCGGTTCGGGATCGTGCCTTCTCGCGGGCTTCAAGGCGCTCGGAGAGCACGCCTGCAAGTTCGCGCAGAACTGGGGCTAGTCCGCCAGTGGGCAGCTCAAGCAGCGCAGCGCGGAGCAGCAGCGCAACCGAGTCGGTTGTGCGCTCTCCCGGTCGGCGTAGACCGTCTAGCGCGCTTGTCAGATTGGAGCCACGTAGCCGGGCTCGAAATGCAGAGAAGTCGCCGCGCAGCGCCGTCGGTCCCGAGTCGGCTACCAACGCGACCGCCGCCGGAAACGCCAATCCAGCCTCCAATGCGTCTGCGAGTTGGCCGAGTACCGCAGGCCACGCCCGCTCGCGCTCTCGTCGTAGGCTGTCGCATCGAGAGCGCAACCACGCGACCGGGGCGACCACCGCGCCGAGCACGCCAGCGATGATGACCGCCGGCACGTCCACGATCCACCACACCAGGACGCCGGCCAGCAGCCCGCACGCCGCGATGCCGCCGAGGACTGCACCGTGAGACAAGGGCACGTCGGCGTCATCGAGCAATGCGCCTAGACGGTGCGCGCTCGTGGGCATCGGCGCGCGCACGCCAGTCACATGCAGAAATAGGAGCGCCACGCCAGCGGCGAATATCAGGCCGAGCAGAAAGCCGGTCATGTTCCGCCCGCGTTTGTGAGAAATGCTCGCGCCTCGGTGACTGGATACGTCAAGGTCGCTGCTGTCGTCCGGCTCGGGAGTGATCCGCTGGTCGTGATAGGACCGCTCGCTTGAAATGACACGCGCCATTCGATTGCCGCCTGCACTTCGTACCCGTCGGGTCCACAGCTTGAGGCGACGTTTGGATCATGGCCTTGATCCCCCGGCAGGCAGCGGGCTTCGTAGACGTGGAGAACGGCAGCCGGCGGCGTCGCTCCCGGTCGGTACGGGACACCCGGGCCGCCGACAAGCGGTTCCCCTTCACCGAAGTTCCAGCGGACGGCGCCAATGGATGCAGTCACGGTGACACGCTCGCGCCCGGCCGACGCCGACAATGATTGCGGCGACGACGGCGTTGGCGAAAGCCAGAACCACGAGGCAGCGCCCGTCAGACCGGTCGTGTGCTTGGACGGACTCGCTTCAATTGTGCCTGTGGGTAGGGCAAGTCGGGTAGCGACGGTCATGGCTAGGACGGCAGGAGTGGCGGCCGGTGCGGTCGCGGGTTTTTCGGTGGCTTCCGGTGGTGGGGCGCACGGGATTCTTCTCGGTTCCCTGATGCACGCCGATTCAACTTCGGGTGCGCTCGTTGATGGTTCACCACTACCGAGCGGTTCGCTAGAGCCTGACCCACCTTCGCTGTTTCCCGGCGCACCGGGCGCGGATGAGGACACGCGAACTGCGGCGCCTACGGAGGCGTGGCTTGGGCCTTCCTGCTGTGAGGCGAACCCAACCCGGTAGCCCGCCGCATAGGCGGCACTCGCGGTAAGAAGCGCTGCCGTCCCAATGACGATCGGAACGCAGACCCTCATTTGACGACCGTCAACTTCCAGACGACGAACTTGGTTTCGTTGCCTACACGATGGAGCGCGACCTGTGCGGGTTCCTTTAGCGTGATCGTCCCGCGTTCTGGGCGCCCGTTTTTATAGACCCTGACGCGGCCTTCGTCCACGATCGAGGCGGTTGCGCTGAGGTACGACGGATTTAGTTGTATCGAGTGAATCTGCACGCTGCTCGCCAGCACACGCACGCGCACTTTCGCCCTCTTACGCTGAGCAGCCGACCCGCGCAGCCCGGCCAGCGCGGGTCCAGCCGTAGACTGAGACGCCCAGGACGGGATCGCGTTGTTCGAGAGCACGTAATCGGACACCTTCGCGTTCTGTTCGATGGCCGTGCGCGCCGCGTGTTCGAGCGCGACGGTCGGACTCGTCTGCGTTGTGCTTGTCTTTGTCGCCGCGACCGTCGCATGACCGCTCCCACCGCCGCAACCGGCGATGAACAGGCAGGCAGCGAGCGCGAGTAGCAGGCGTCTCATTGTGGTGGTGTGAAGCCAACGGCTTCGAGGTCGGGGAGGAAGCGGGGTCCAGGCGCAACCCACCGCAGGCCGGCGCCAGCGCCGTTGAATAGAGGATTCAGTGTCATGCGGCGTCCCTCGATGCCGGCAACCTCGACTATCTGGTCAACGTGACGGGGGAGAAAGTGTCGCTCTCCGGTGTCATAGCTTCGGGGGCGGTCGCAATGCACAACAAGGTCTATCTCGCGTATCCAGTCAAGTGCTTGGTCCGCCTCGATCCTCGCGCCCGATGTCAGCGCGAAGCGTGCGAGGTTCATCAGGGCGTGCTCGGCGGACTCGCCGTGAACGCTCGTCATGCCGGCATGGCCGGTGGCGATGGCCCACAGCATCGCCATCGTCTCGGGTCCACGGCACTCACCGACGATGATGCGGTGAGGATTCATTCGCAGGGCGTCGCCCACGAGGTCCTCAAGCGTTTCGGCTTTGAGGCCATCCGCGCTCGCGGGCCGGGCCTCGTAGCCGACGCAGTTCGGTAGGACCGCTGGCAGGTGAAGCTCGGCGGATGACTCGCAGACCACGACGCGATCCGTGCCAAGGATCGCGCGGCCTAGAGCGTTTATGAGGGTCGTCTTGCCAGCCGATACGCGCCCGGCGACGACGATGTTCTTGCCGGCTCTTACGCAGGCGGCGAGGAAGTCGGCAGCCTCCTCGCTTAGGAAGTCAAGTCCGACAAGCTCGTTCAAGGTGCCGGCCCGGAGGCGGAAGCGACGGATCGAACAAATCGTGTGGCCGTTGGAGGAGACGGGAGGGATCGCTGCCGTAAGACGCGAGCCATCGGGAAGCCGAGCCTCCACGCGAGGGGTTATGCGATCAAGGCGCTTCGCCTCGACTTGCTCGAGGAGTCGGTCGAGGAAGCTACGGACCTGACGGTCGTCGGCGAACACGACGCCGGGCACGCGCTCGATGCGTTGCCCATCGTCGCGGAAAACGCGCTTGGGTCCGTTGACCATCCACTCCTGCGCGTCGGGGTCGCTCAGCATCCGCTCGGCGAGGGCGCCCAAGCCAATGAAGTCGTCTCGCAAAGAGCGCGAGAGCGCAGCGAGGTCCTGCTCTGAAAGCTCGGCCTGCTGACCGTTGAGGGCTTCGGCGTGGAAGGCGCTTATCGCTTGCTCGATGATGTTCCCTGTGCGCTCGCGGCCCTCCTCGCTCGTGAGGTTGACTTGCTCATCAGCAAGCGTCCTTTCAACGTGAAGCCGCACGGCCTCAGTAGCGTCGATCGTGTCGTGAGTCGTCACCGCTGCCATACGACTTGCTCCTCAGTGACTTGTCCGGGCGAGGAGAGGCGACGCTTGCGTCCCTTCGCGGTAGGAGTGGCGGCCGGTAGGAACAGCTCCTGCAGCAGCCGCGTGATGGCGCTGATGTAACGGCTGTGCTGGCGTGCGGTGGCGAGCGGCATCCCGCGTCGCTGAGCGCGTGTGAGCCCACGCGTATCCCACGGCACCCAGGCGTCTACGGTGACGCCGCGCTCGGCCAAGTGGGCGGTGATCGTCTGGGTGATGGCGCTGCGGCTCGCGGTGCCGGGGGCGCCGATGCCATTGGCGATTACACGCAAGCGCTCGGGTGGTATTCCGAGCGTGCCGAGCAGTAGGTCAAGCTGGCGCAGCCCGTGGCGCAGCTGCATATCCCGAGCGCCGAGCACGAGTAGCACGGCGTCGGCTGCGATCAATGCTTCGCGGTGCAGAGCGGCGGCAGCGTGACCGTCTGCGAGGAACGCTCCCACGTCGCAGACGGTGAGCGGATACAGCGGGGCGAGCGAGGTCAGAGCGCGCGTTATCGCGCCGGGCTGGGCAAGCTCGATGAGCGATTGCGGCTCGGGTGCCCCGAGCAGCACCGCCGGCCAGCCGGCGCGTTCTGTTAGCCAACGCTCCACAAGCTCGGCCTGCACGCCGCCGCCGTTAGCGGCTCTAACGAGCCCGAGGAGCGAGCCGTCATTTGCGTCCGCGCCGAGCCGCACGTCAAGGCCACCGCCGAGCGCGTCTATCTCGACTAGCACCGTGGGCCACCTGCGGGCCGCGAGCGCGGCCAGCGACGCGGCGCACTCGCTCGCGCCGGGAGCGCCCTTAGCCCCCACCACGGCCAGGATGCTGCCGGCATCGTCTCGGCGCTCGGGACGGGCGAGCGCGGGCGCCACAGCGGCAGGCCGGGCCTCGCTCACTGTTCCACGGATGGCCGTCAAGAGGTCGTCGGGGGAGACGGTCGAGTCGATCGTCTCATCGACGCTCAGCGCGGCGAGCGCTTCGCGCTCGCGCTCGTCCAGTGCGAGGCCAACGAGACGGACACCCGATGCGCGCACTCGTGCGCAATGCGCGGCGGTGAGTCCGGATAGTTCCGGGGAGAGCAGCACAGCGTCGGGCGCTTCCTGCTCGACCGCGCGTTGTAGGTCGTCGGCCTCCGCGACGCTGCTGACGAGCGTCAGCGGCGCGTCGCTATCGAACAGCAGCAGCTCGACCTCGCGCTCAGCGAGCGGGGTCAGCGCGAGGACGACTTTCGGGCGCTCGGTCATGGGGCACTCGTTTGGCTGGCCTGTGGAATCGCGGCGGTGGAGGCGGTTGCGCCTTCAAGCAAGAGGTCGAGCTTCGCGTCCTCGTTGGCGAGCGCGAGCGAGGAGGCAATCGACGGGTCGGTCACCGCGAGAGTGACCGGAACAGTCGTAGTGCTCGCGTCCGCATTGGGAGGCGCTTCGCCGATCGAGAGGACTTGTAGGTCACGGGCTACGGGGCGCGTCGTAGCGCCACCAGAGCCGGCGCCGAACGTCGCCAGCACCGTGACCGAATCGCCGGCTTGGAGGGTTGCCCCGGACACGTCGAACTCGGGAACGGCGAGCGTCATCGCTGAGGTCTGGGACTGCTGCGCCGTGAGCGCGCCGGACGGCAGCGGCATCCCGGCTGGGAGAGCGGCTGAGAGCCGATGACCGACTGCTTGCGTCAGATCGCGCGCCGGCACGATCGAGTCGAGGACGGTGCTTTCCCCGGCCAGTTCGGCGGTGCGTAGGTCGCCGCTGGACAGGACCGTGCCGGCGGCCAATGCGTGCGCCGTGACGAGGACGGGCGTGCGTTTCGTGCTTGCGCTGTAGACACCCACATAGCCAAGGAACGCGATCAGCACGAGCACGGCGCCAGCTAGGCCCATTTTCCGCGGTTGAGTGCGGGTAGTGGTGCTGATCTTGCTGGTGGGATGAGGGTTTGTGGGGCGTTCGTTACTGCGACGGCCGCAGGCTGTTGTGGCAACAGGGGACG
>Ga0102924_1003422_pt1 | contig 16667 bp, 13 predicted proteins | sample PaiPotPPM11metaG_FD_80116 | JGI IMG/M metagenome (GOLD analysis project Ga0102924, IMG submission 80116) | Iron sulfur acid spring bacterial and archeal communities from Banff, Canada, to study Microbial Dark Matter (Phase II) - Paint Pots PPM... ...
CGCGCGCAGGTGATCCAGCGAGGAGTGCACGCCGCCGTCTGACACCAGGCCGATCAGGTGCACGCGCTCGGCCTCGGCGAAGGCCGCCCGCAGGGTCTCGTTCTGGGCCAGCGAGCCGTCCGCGATCGCATCGTCGATACGCACCAGATCCTGGCGCACGACCGCGCCCGCACCAAGGTTCAGATGCCCCACCTCGCTGTTGCCCATCTGGCCGTCCGGCAGCCCCACCGCGCGCCCGCTCGCGGCCAGCTGCGTGTGTGGATAGGCGCTCCAAAGCTCATCGAACACCGGCGTGCTCGCCAGCGACACTGCGTTGCCGGGGCCCGGCTCGGCCACGCCCCAGCCGTCGAGGACGATCAGGCACGCGTGGCGCGCCGGCAGCGTCGCGGGACCCGGCGCCAAGCTCATTGCGTCGGCGCAACCGGGTTGTCGCCGAACGGCCCGGTCGCGGCTGCTGTCGCTATCGCCGCGAACGACTCTGCGTCCAGCGACGCGCCGCCCACCAGCGCACCGTCCACGTCGGGCAAGGCCAGCAACTCGCCTGCGTTCTCTCGCTTGACCGAGCCGCCGTACAGGATCCGCACCTGCTCGGCCGCCTGCCTGTCGCGATCGCCCACCAGCGCCCTGATGAACGCGATCGCCTCCTGCGCCTGTTCGGGAGTTGCCACTTTGCCCGTGCCGATCGCCCAGATCGGCTCATACGCGATCACAACATCGGCCAGGCGCCCGGCCGCCAGGCCCACCAGGTCCTCGCGCACCTGCTGGCGCAGCTTGCGATCGGTGTCGCCCTGGTCGCGCTCCTCCTCGGTCTCGCCCACGCACAGGATCGGCGTCAGCCCGGCATCCAGCGCGGCCGGCACCTTCAGCGCGAGCGCCTTGTCGGTCTCGCCACACAGCGCGCGGCGCTCTGAGTGGCCCAACACCACACCGCGCACGTCCAGCTCGTTGAGCATCGGCGCCGAGATCTCGCCCGTGAACGGGCCCTCGGGCTCGTGGTGCATGTTCTGCGCGTACACCTCCACGCGCGAGCCGCGCGCGCTGTCGACCATCGCGCTCAGATCGGTGAATGGCACACAGATCGCCACGTCCACGCCGTCCAGCGCCGACACACGCGGCAGCAACGCCTGGATGTACTCCTCGGCCTGCTCCTGCGTCTTGTACATCTTCCAGTTCCCCGCCACCAGCGGGGTGCGGAGGGTGGATGGGCCGCCGCTCACGCTCAACCGGTCACCCCGGCGCCTTCCAGCGCCTGGACCCCGGGCAGGACGTTGCCCTCGACCAGCTCCAGCGTCGCGCCGCCGCCCGTCGACAGGTGGTCGACGGTGTCCTCCATGCCGAACTGCGCAAGCGCCGCCGCCGAGTCCCCGCCTCCGACCACCGTCAGGCCCTTAGCTTTGGCCACCGCCTCGGCCACCGACCGGGTGCCGCTCGCGAATGGCTCGATCTCGAACGCGCCCATCGGGCCGTTCCAGAAGACCGTGCCCGCCCGCGCGATCTCGTGCGCGTAGCGCTCCGCGGTCTCAGGGCCGATGTCCAGGCCCATCCAGCCCTTGGGCACCTCCACGCCGTGGATCACGCGGTACTCCGCATCCGCCTCCAGCCGGTCGCCGACGACCAAATCGCTGGGCACCAGCAGGCGCGCCCGGCCAGGCTGGGGCGTGTGGGTGTCGCTCGCCCGCGACAGCAGGCTGCGCGCGTGCTCGACGTCCTCGTCGCAGCACAGCGACTCCGCCACTTTGTGCCCCTGTGCACACAGGAACGGAAAGCACATCGCCCCGCCGATCATGACCACGTCTGCGATCTGCAGGAAGCGGTCGATCACCGCGATCTTGTCCGCCACCTTGGAGCCGCCGATGATCGCCACGAGCGGGTGCTCGGGGTGCTCGAGGATGCGCGTCAGCGTTGCTACCTCGCGCTCCAGCAGCCGCCCTGCCGCGCTGGGCAGCAGGTGAGCGATCCCCTCGGTGCTCGCATGCGCGCGGTGCGCCGCCCCGAATGCGTCGTTGACATACACGTCCGCCAGATCCGCCAGCGCGCGCGCCAGCTCGGGGTCGTTGTCTGTCTCACCGGGCTCGAAGCGCACGTTCTCCAACACCAACACGTCGCCGTCGGCGAGATCTTCGGTCAACGCGCGCACGTCCTCGCCGACCACAGCCGGGGCGAGCGTGATCTTCGCGTCGGTCAGCTCACGCAGGCGCGCCACCACCGGCGCCATCGACAGGCTCTCGTCGCGATGGCCCTTGGGCCGGCCCAGGTGCGAGACGAGCACCAGCCGCGCCCCCCGCGCGCGCAGCTCTTCGATCGTCGCCAGCGCCGCCACGATCCGCGTGTCGTCGGCCACGACCGGCCTGCCGTCCGCGCCGTCGGCCAGCGGCACGTTGAAGTCGACGCGCACCAGCACCCGCCGTCCCGACACGTCAAGGTCGTCGATGCTCCTCATCATCACAGCACCTTCTGCACAAGATCCACGAGGCGGTTGGAATAACCCCACTCATTGTCATACCACGCCACCACCTTGAGCATCGTGCCGTCCAGGACCGCCGTCAACTGCGAGTCGAAGATCGCCGAGTAGGGCGAGGACACGATGTCGCTGGACACGATCGGGTCCTCGGTGTACTGCAACAGCCCTGCCAAAGGACCGCTGTCCGCCGCCGCTTTCATGGCCGCGTTGACCTCCTCCACGCTCGTCTCACGGACGCACTCGACGGTCAGGTCCACGACCGAGCCCGTCGGCACGGGCGCGCGCACAGCGAAACCGTGCAGCTTGCCCTGCAGCGCCGGTATCACCAGTCCGATCGCCTTGGCCGCGCCGGTCGACGCGGGGATCAGGTTGATTGCCGCCGCGCGCGCTCGGCGCAGGTCTTTGTGGGGCAGGTCCTGCAGGCGCTGGTCGGCCGTGTAGGCGTGGATGGTGGTCATCAGGCCGTGCTTGATGCCGACTGTGTCGTTGACCACCTTGGCCACCGGCGCCAGGCAGTTGGTCGTGCACGACGCGTTGGAGATCACGTCGTGGACGTCGCGGTCATACACCTCGTCGAAGTTCACACCCAGCACGACCGTCGCGTCCGGATCGGTCGCCGGCGCCGAGATGATCACCTTCTTGGCGCCCTGCGCGAGATGCTTGGCGGCGTCCTCGCGCTTGGTGAAGCGCCCTGTCGACTCGATCACCACGTCCACGCCCAGGTCGCCCCAGGGCAGCGCCGCGGGGTCGGTCTCGGCCAGCACCTCCAGCTCCTCGCCGTCGACGTCGATCGCCGCCTCGCCGCGGACCTGGACGGCGCCTGGGAAGGGCCCCAGGATCGAGTCATACTTGAGCAGGTGGGCCAGCGTACGGGCGTCTGTCAGGTCGTTGACCGCCACCCACTCGATGTCTGCGCCAAGCTCCTCGCCGCGGGCCTTCGCCGCGCGGAAGACGTTCCGGCCGATCCTGCCGAATCCGTTGATCCCGACGCGTACTGACATGCACAAGCCTCCTGTTTTTTTGCGATCGACCGCGCCCGGAGGCTATCAGCGGGGTGCCGGCCGAGCCTCGTGTGCATCTACTGATCGTCGCTCGCGATCTTCTACGTACCCGCGCAGCGCGGAGGCTATGTCTGCTTGCAGAGCGCGTATAACCGTGGTTATACGGAGTTGTTGCGCGGGGACTTGTCGATGTCGCGGTGGGCCACCGCCACGTCCAGGTCGGGGTCCTCACGGTAGCGCTGAGCGAGGTGCTCTGCGATGGCTACCGAGCGGTGGCGGCCGCCGGTGCAGCCGATCGCGATGACCAGATGGGCCTTGCCCTCGCTGACGTACTGCGGTAGCAAGAAGTCCAACAGCGCGTGCAGCCTGTCGTACAGCTGCGCCAGGCGCCCGTCGCGCGCGATGTAGTCGACCACCTCCTGATCCAGGCCGGTCAGCTGGCGCAGCTCAGGCTCGTAGTGGGGATTGGCCAGGAAGCGCACGTCCAGAGCGACGTCCTCCTCGCGCGGAGGCCCGTGCTTGAAGCCGAAGCTCATGAACGTGACGGCCAGGCGGCCGATCGTCTTGCGCGGCAGGAACTCTTGCGCGATCTTGTCGCGCAGCGCGGCAGCGGACATGCCTGTGGTGTCGATCACCAGGTCCGCCTGGCTGCGCAGCGGCTCCAGCAGGGCGCGCTCGGCGGCGACGCCCGCGGCGACGCTGCCCTCGGGCGCCAGCGGGTGGCGCCGGCGCGTCTCCTTGTAGCGCGTCACGAGCGTCTGCTCAGCGGCCTCCAGGAACAGCACGTGATGGCTAAGGCCGAGGGCGTCCAGGTCGTCGACAACCGCGCGCAGCGCCTCGAAGTACACGCCGCCGCGAACGTCTGACACGACCGCCGCGCGCTCCACCTTGGAGCCCTTGTGCACGAATAGCTCGACCAGCGAGCGGATCATCTCCGGCGGCAGGTTGTCCACGCAGAAGTAGCCGGCGTCCTCGAACACGTTCATCGCCGTCGACTTGCCAGCACCCGAGAAGCCGGTGATCACGACCAGGTCTTGCAGGCGCGACTGCACGACCGGCTCGTCGGCCTTGGCGGCCGACCGCTGACCAGCGGCGCCTCGTAGCGGACGCAGGGGCCTAATGACGGCCATGGCCCCCATTGTGCCGCGCCCGACGGACAAAGCGTGTCAATTTGACAAGAACTCTCGCCGGTCAACGCGGTGAGCCGGCCGACGGACGAGCGAGGCAAGGACGCAAGGAGCGTGGCGTGCTTGGCACGCGAGCGACTGAGGACGCCGCATTCGCGAAGTTCGTCGGCCGGCTCAGCCTGCACGATGCAGGTATGCGTACAACTCGCGCCCCAGCTTGGCGGGCACACCCGGCACCGCCTGCAGTTCCTCGTTGGACGCGCCCACGACCGCCTCGGGCGAGCCGAAGTGCTTGAGCAGGGCGCGCTTGCGGGCGGGGCCGACACCGGGCAGCTCATCGAGCAGCGAGCTGGTCATCGCCTTGTCGCGACGGCCGCGGTGGTGAGTGATGGCGAAGCGGTGCGCCTCGTCGCGCACGCGCTGCAGCAGCTGCAGCTCGGGCGTGGAGTGGTCGAGCACGAGTGGCACTGATCGACCCGGTATGAACAGCTCCTCGATGCGCTTGGCGAGCGACACGACCGTCACGCCGCGCTCGCGAAAACCGCGCAGAGGCTCCAGCCCGGCCGCCAGCTGGCCCTTGCCGCCGTCGATCACGACCACATTGGGCAGCGCTGCAAAGCTCGAGTCGTAGGCGGCGTCGTGCGGGGAGATGTCCGCTTGGCGCTCCCATTGGGCAAAGCGCCTCGTCAGCACCTCGGCCAGCGCGGCGAAGTCGTCTGACTCTCCCTCGGCCAGCGAGCGGATCTTGAAGCGGCGGTAGTCGGCCTTCTTGGGCGCGCCGCCCTCGAAGACGACCATCGAGGCGACCGTCTGCGTGCCGCCGAGATGGGAGATGTCAAAGCACTCGATGCGGATCGGCGGCACGTCCAGGCCGAGCGCCAGTTGCAGGCCCTCGAGCGCGTCCACGCGACCCTGGCGGCGTCGCTCCGAGCGCAGCCGCTCCTGGTCGAGCGCCAAACGTGCGTTGCGTTCCGCGAGGTCGAGGATGCGGCGCTTCTCGCCGCGCTCGGCCGCGCGCAGCTCGACGGGCCCGCCACGGCGGCTGGCCAGCGCCTGCGCCAACGCCGCGCGATCGGCCAGCTCGCCCTGCACGACCAGCAGCGCCGGGATGGAGATGTGCGCGGCGTAGTACTGGAGCATGAACTCCTCGGCCACCTCGGCCAGCTCGCGCTCGGTCTCGTTGGCCAGGTAGAAGGACTGGCGGTCTGACAGCACGCCGTCGCGCACCTGGAAGACCTGCGCGTTGGCGTCGCGGCCGTCGAGCGCGACGGCGACCGCGTCGAACGTGCCGACAGACTCGTTGGCCACCCGGCGGCGCTCCAGCAGCGAGCGCACCGCGCGCAGCCGGTTGCGCTCGAGCGTGGCCTGCTCGAACTCCTCCGCGGCGGCCGCCTCGCGCATGCGCGCCTCCAGGTCGCGCTCGATCGCCGCGAAGCGGCCCGACAGGAAGTCGATCACGTCGTCGATGCTCTTGCGGTAGTCCTCCTTGGAGATGTAGCCCACGCAGGGCGCCTCGCAGCGCTTGATGTAGTAGTCCAGGCACGGGCTGCCGCTGCGCCGCCCCGGCTCGGGCCCGGTGCAGGAGCGAAACATGAACACCTTGGCCAGCACCTCCAGCGTGGCGCGCACCCGTTTGGCGTTGGAGTAGGGGCCGAAGTAGGCGCGCCCGGCGCGGTGACGCTCACGCGTGAAGTAGACGCGCGGGAACTCCTCGTCGAGGGAGATGCCGATGAACGGGTAGGACTTGTCGTCGCGCAGGCGGATGTTGAAGCGCGGCCGGTACTGCTTGATGAAGCTCTGCTCGGCGAGCAGCGCCTCGGCCTCGGAGGCGACCACGACGCACTCCACGTGCTCGACGCTGGCGATCATCTCGACGTGCCCAGGAGAACCGGTTCCCCGCCCACCCCCCTGCGCTTTGGAGAAGTGCGAGGCCACGCGCTTGCGCACCGACTTGGCCTTGCCCACGTAGATCACGCGGCCCTTGGCGTCGCGGAACAGGTACACGCCCGGCTGGTCGGGTAGCGCGCGGCGCCGCTCAGTCAGGCTCGCGCGGGCATCCGTCGTCGCGTCGTGTGCGTCGGGCGCGTCGCTCGCGATCTGGTCGGTTGCCTCGGTGGCCATCGGACATCGAGGATAGGAGCGCGCCGGGCGAGACCTTGACGCTAGCTCCCCGCGGCGCGTCGATATCGCCCGACGGCGAGCGGGGCGAACACGCCCATGATCACGAACGCCCACACGACCGCTCCCCACACGCTGTTGTGGGCGGGCGCCCCCAGCCACAGATGGCGCATCGCGTCGACGATGATCGTGAACGGGTTCACGTTGGCGAAGGCCCGCAGGACAGACGGCATCGAGCTCACCGGCACGAACGCGGAGGAGATGAACGTGAGCGGGAACACGGCGATGAAGCCGACCGAGTTGGCGGACTCGGGCGAGGACACGAGCAGGCCCACGAACGCGAAGAACCACGAGAACGCGTAACCGAACAGCAGCAGCAGGCCGAGGCCGGCGATCGCATGCAGGGCGCTGGCGTGGAACGCAAAGCCGATGATGACCCCGGTCACGAGCAGGATCGTGACGGACAGCGCGTTGGTGACGATGTCGGCCAGCGTGCGTCCGGCGAGCACCGCAGGACGCGCCATCGGCAGCGAGCGGAAGCGGTCGATCAGACCCTTGTGGACGTCCTCGTTGAGGCCGATCGCCGTGACGAACCCGCCGAAGGCGATGTTCTGGACGATGATCCCGGGAAGGAGGAAGTCGACGTAGGAGTAGCCCGGCGTCCTGATCGCGCCGCCGAACACGTAGCGGAACAGCAGCACGAACATGATCGGCTGCACCGTGAACGCCAGCAGCAGCTCGGGCGCGCGTGGCAGGCGGATCAGGTTGCGCTCGGCGATGATCAGGGTGTCGGAGACCAGGCGCCTCACGCGCCCTCCCGCTCGTCAGAAGCCTCTTCGGCGGCGTGCCCGGTCAGCGCCAGGAAGACGTCGTCCAGCGTCGGGCGGCGCAGCGCGAGGTCGTCCACGCCGACGCCCGCCTCGCTGAGCAGGCGCACAGCCTGCACGATGCTGCCGCTGCGCTCGCGCACGCTCAGCTTGACGAGCGTCCCCTGCGCCTGCGGAGTCTCGTCGGACATCGGCGCGAGCACCCGGATAGCCGCATCTGCATCCGCATCCGCGTCGAGGCGAACCTCCAGGCGCTCGCCGCCCACTTTGTCCTTCAGCTGGTCGGAGGTCCCCTCGGCAATCAACCTGCCGTGGTCGATCACCGCGATCGTGTCCGCCAGCCGGTCGGCCTCGTCGAGGTACTGGGTGGTCAAGAGCACGGTGGTCCCCTCTGCGACCAGACCCTCGATCACCTCCCACAGGCTCAGGCGGCTGCGCGGGTCAAGGCCCGTGGTCGGCTCGTCGAGGAACAGCACGGGTGGCTTGGCCACAAGCGCCGCCGCGAGGTCCAGCCGCCGGCGCATGCCGCCCGAGTAGGTCTTGGCCGGCCGGCCGGCCGCCTCGACGAGGTCGAAGCGCTCGAGCAGCTCGCGTCCGCGGCCCTTGGCCGAACTGCGCGAAGCTCCATACAGCCGCCCCACCATCGTCAGGTTCTCCAGGCCCGTGAGGTTCTCGTCGATCGCCGCGTACTGGCCGGCCAGCCCGATCTGCTCGCGCAGCCGCGCCGCATCACGCACGACGTCGCATCCCAGCACCTGCGCCGTGCCGGCGTCCGGTACCAGCAGCGTGGTCAGCACGCGCACCAGCGTGGTCTTGCCCGCGCCGTTGGGGCCGAGCAACGCAACCACCGTGCCGCGTGCTACATCCAGATCGACGCCCGCCAGCGCCTGGACCGAGCCGTAGGACTTGCGCACGCCGCGCACCGTGATCGCCGCGTCGTCGAGACCAGCCGCCGGCCCGGGCTGGTCGGTCGCAGGCGTGTGGGCTGCGAAATGCATGCCACAACACTACGAAGCCGACCAGCACGGGCGTATAGCGCGCCCGCCGCGACGACTGGCCGCGCAGCCAGGGCTCTAAGATCATGCGCATGAGCGAGCTTCCCCGCACGGGCGTCATCGGGGCTGGCGTGAGCGGGCTCACGGCATGCAAGGCGCTGACCGACTTTGGCGTGCCGCATACCTGCTTCGAGTCCTCCGACGACGTCGGCGGCAACTGGTACTTCGGCAACCCCAACGGTGTCTCGTCGGCCTACCGCTCGCTGCACATCGATATCTCCAAGCCGTCGATCTCCTTCCGCGACTTCCCGATGTCCGAGCGCTATCCCGACTATCCCCACCACAGCCACATCCTGCAGTGGCTGCGCGACTACGCCGACGCGTTCGCGCTGCGTGGGCAGATCCGCTTCAACACACGCGTGGCGCACGGGCAACGGGGTCGCGCCGGCGGCTGGAGGATCGTGCTCGAGGACGGCAGCGAGGAGAGCTTCGACGCCCTGCTGGTGTGTAACGGCCACCACTGGAGCCCGCGTCATCCACAGTTCCCCGGCAGCTTTGACGGGCCCCAGATCCACTCCCACGACTACATCGACCCGAGCACCCCGCTGGACCTGTATGGCAAACGGGTGCTGGTTGTCGGCATCGGCAACAGTGCGGTGGACATCGTGTCCGAGCTCGCCCGCAAGACCGTCTCGGACACCGTGTTCCTGTCCACCCGCTCGGGCGCATACGTGGTGCCCAAGTACATCTTCGGCAAACCCGTCGACCAGGTCGTCAGGCCGAACCCGATGCTCCCCGCCGCCCTGCAACGGCGGATCGGCCGCGTGCTCCAGCGCGTGATCAACGGACGCATGGAGGACTTCGGGCTGCCCACCCCCAACCACCGGTTCCTCGACGCGCATCCGACCGTCTCCAGCGAGCTTTTGGGACGTCTGGGAGCGGGCGACGCGGTGGCCAAGGGCGATGTCCGCGAACTGCTGGGCAATCGCGTGCGCTTCGCCGACGGCAGCGTCGAGGCTGTCGACGCGATCATCTATGCGACCGGCTATGACATCAGCTTCCCGTTCCTCGACCCACAGCTCGTGTCGGCACCCGAAAACGTGCTGCCGCTGTACAAGCGGATGTTCAAGCCCGGCCTCGACGACCTCGCGTTCATCGGGCTGGGGCAGGCGATACCCACGATCTTCCCGTTCGCCGAGCTGCAGTCAAAGCTCACGGCGCGCTGGCTGAGCGGCGACTGGGCGCCGCCCACCGACGCGGAGATGGAAGCGGAGATCCCCCGCGACGAAGCGTTCCACACGGGCCATTTCGTGGACAAGCCGCGCCACACGATGCAGCTGGACTGGTACGCCTTCGAGCGCGAGCTGAAGGCCCGCACGATCCCCGCCGGCCAGGCGCGGGCGCGGGCCGGCGCCCGCACGGGACGCTCGTTGGCTGGGCGGGCCGCGGATGTGCTGAGCAGGGCGGGAGCGCACGACGGCCGGGACACGACTGACGCCGATTCCACGCAGAACACGGCGAGCGCAGTCGCGTGAACGCGATCGAGTTCGACAGCGGCGCCACCACGTGCCGGGGCGTGCACCTGGCGGGCGTCGGCGACGAGATGGCAAGCGACGGGCTACGCCCGTGCGTGGTGCTCGCGCACGGCTTCGCCGGGACGGTCGACTCGGGGCTGCTGGCATTCGCCCAGCGCTTCCGTGCCGCCGGACTTGACGCGATCGCGTTCGACTACCGCCACTTCGGCGCCAGCGACGGCGAGCCACGCCAGCTGCTGTCGATCAAGCGCCAGCTCGAGGACTACGCGGCCGCGATCGCCTATGCGCGCTCGCTGGAAGGCGTCGATCCACGGCGGATCGTCGTATGGGGCTCCTCCTATGCGGGAGGCCACGCAGTGTCAGCAGCCGTCGCCGACGGACATGTCGCAGCGGTGATCGCACAGGTGCCCGCGATGGACGGCCTGGCCACGCTCGCCAACCTCGTTCGCTATGCGGGCGCGGCGCAGCTCGTGCGCCTGACGCTGCTCGGCCTGCGCGACCAGTTGGCCTCGCTGCGCGGACGCCCGCCGGTCATGCTCGCGGCGGTGGGCGCGCCGGGCACGGTCGCGGCGATGACCAGCCCCGACGCCGAGCCCGGCTATCGCGCGATCGCGGGGCCCGCATGGCGCAACGAGGTGGCCGCCAGGATCGCGCTGAGCGCAGGCGCCTACCGCCCGGGCCTGCAGGCCGACCGCCTGCCCTGCCCGATGCTCGTGCAGATCGCCGACCGCGACACGGTCGCCCCGCCTAAGGCGGCCCAGGAGGCGGCCTTTCGGGCGACCGGCCGCGCCGAGGTACGCACGTACCCGATCGACCACTTCGATATCTACACAGGCGCCGCCTTCGAGCGGGCGATCGCCGACCAGCTGCATTTCCTGCGGCGACACCTCGGCGCGCGCTCGAGCGCCCGTCCCGTCGCCGAGGCCGCCTGACTCCCGAGCGCCGCGTCAGTACGCGCGCGCCTGGCGATACACCAGGAACAGGCCATACAGCGCACAGCCGACCAGCACCCACCACAGCGGCTTGCCCACTTCGCTGGCCCACATGCGTGCCCGCCCTACCCACAGGAACACGCCGAGCACGATCGCCCCGTAGAGGATCAGGCGGTGACGATCGCCCAGGCCGTGCGCCCACACACGCCGTTCCCGATACAGATACAGCCCGACGTAGCCCACCCCCACGCCAAAGCCCGTCCACAGCACCGCCGCGAACGTGCTCGCCGCGCGCCCGCCGCCCGGGATGAAGTAGATCGCAGCGGCGATCGCCACGATGATCGCCACGTTGCGCGCGGTCTTGTAGCGCTCCATGCACGGAGTGTAAGACGAGCGGTCAGTCGATCAGCGCCTCCAGGCGGGCGTAGGCCTCCTCGACCGCGCGGGTGGCAGCCGTGTGACGCGCTTCGGACTTGGCCGACTCATAGCGCGTCGCCCAGGCCGCGGGATCGGTCAGATCGGCTTCCAGCGCCCGCAGCGCTGACTCGGCCTCCTCCACCGCGCGCTCGGCCTTCTGCTGCGCGCTGAGGCGATTCTTCGACGGGCCCTTCGGCTTCTGTTTGCCCTGCTTGGCGGTCGCGATCGCAGACTCGGCACCGGCGCGCTCGCCGGCGACAGCCGTGCGCGCCGCCTCGGAGCTCGGGGCAGACCCGTTGCCTGCGCGGACAGGCTGGACGCGGCGCGGCGGATGTCCGGCGCCGGGCTTGGTGCCGGACAGCGCCCGACGCTCGTCACGTATGCGCACATACTCGGGCCAGCCGCCTACGTAGCTGTGCAGCGAGCCGTCCTCCACGGCGATCGTGCGCGTGCCTACCGCGTCGAGCAGCGCCCGATCGTGGGAGACGAGCAGGATCGCGCCCGGAAACGAGCGCAGCGCGTCCTCCAGCGCCTCGCGGCTCTCGATGTCCAGGTGGTTGGTGGGCTCGTCGACGATCAGCACGTTCGCGCTGGACTGCACCAGCACGGCCAGCGACAGGCGTCGGCGCTCGCCGCCGGACAGCCCACTCAGCGGCTTTTCGGCGTCCTCGCCGGAGAACAGGAAGCGCCCGAGCAGCGCGCGTGCCTTGCCCGGACTGAGGCCGGTGGCGCGCTGTGCCGCATCGAGCACGCTCTGCTCGGCCGTACCGCCCGCGCCGAGCTCGTCGGCGTGCTGGGAGAGATAGCCGACCTTCACGTTGTGGCCCGTGCTCAGCTTGCCTGCCGCTAGCGGCCTGCGACCTGCGAGCGTCTCGATCAGCGTGGTCTTGCCTGTGCCGTTGGGCCCCACCAACGATACGTGCTCGCCGCGCTCCAGCCACAGCTCTACGTGCTCGAGCAGGACGAGCGGCCCGACCCGGCCCTCCGGGCCGTGTGCCCCCCCAGCCTCGCCGATCTCGATGCGACCGTCCTGCAGCTCAAAGATCACGCGCCCCGAGCGCTCCGGCTGTGCAAACTCGAAGTCCAGGCCCTTGGCTTCTGCTGGATCGCGCTCGATGCGCTCGATCTTGGCGAGCTTCTTCACCCGCGACTGCGCCTGTTTGGCCTTGGTCGCCTTGTAGCGGAAGCGCTCGATGAACCGCTCCATACGTGCGATCTCCGCCTGCTGCTTGTCGATCGACTTGCCCAGCGCGATCTCGCGCGCGGCCTGCTCGCGCCGCCACTGGTGCCAGGAGCCGGCGAAGAAGCGCGAGCGGACGGGCGCGCTGCCGTACAGCTCGAGCACGGCCGTACCCACCGCCTCCAAGAACCAGCGGTCGTGCGCGACCAGCATCACCGCCGCGTCGAACTCCACCAGCGTCTGCTCCAGCCACTCCAGCGACTCGATGTCGAGATGGTTGGTGGGCTCGTCCAGCAGCAGCACGTCCGCGCCGGTCGCCAGCGCACGGGCAAGCGACGCGCGCGTCAGCTGCCCGCCCGAGAAGGTGTCCAGCGGGCGGTCCAGGTCCGCATCGGCAAAGCCCAGGCCATGGGCCATCGCGGCCGCGCGGCCGCGCCACAGATAGCCGCCGCGCGACTCCAGGCGCCCCTGCGCGTTGGCGTAGCGCGCAAGCGTCGCCTCGTCGTTGCGCCCCCCCGCCATCCTTGCCTCCAGGGCGCCCAGCTCGGCCTCGATCGCAAGCTCCTCCGCGCAACCAGACAGCAGGTACTCGCGCAGCGCGATCTCGCGCTCGCGCGGTGGGCGTTGGTCGTGCAGCGCGATGCGCACGCCCTTGGCCACGCTCAGCTCGCCCCGGTCGATCGTGCTCTCGCCGGCCAGCATCCTCAGCAGCGTGGTCTTGCCCGCCCCGTTGCGGCCCGCGATCGTCAGTCGTTCGCGGCGCTCGAGCTTGAACGACACGCCGTCCAGCAGCGGCTTTCCAGCCACGTCCTTGTGCAGGTCAGATGCGATTACAAGCGCCATCGGCTGCTGATGGTAGGCGCCTGCCGCACGCCTGCGCCGACCAGCCATGCGCAGTCGCCGGGACACCGGCTCCGCAGCCTTCGCTACGATCCCGCCAAGATGCGTAATCGACTGCTCTGCAAGCTGATCGCCCTGACGGCGCTCGTGTCTCTCGCGCTCGCCCCGGCCGCGCAGGCCTACAACGACGGACGCGGCTTCTACGGGGCGACCACCGACAAGGTCACCACCGACGCGGGCTTCATCCTGATCATTTTCTTTCCCCTGTTCGTGTTCACCATGAGCATGCTCCAGCGGGCTCTCGACAAGCGCAAGGAAGCGCGCAAAGCCGCCCACAAGGCGTTCCTGGCCAACGGCCAGTGGCGCGGCGGCTGGTAGTAGCGACGCAATGGCCGGCGCTGGCCTTTGACCGACGCGGTTTGCTACGAGCGCAGCGGCGCGGCTGCGCTGATCACGATCGACCGCCAGCACCGGCGCAACGCGGTCGACGGACCGACCGCGGCGGCGTTGCACGAGGCCTACCTGCGCTTCGAGGCCGACGACGACGCGCGCGTGCTCGTGCTGACGGGCGCGGGCGGCGTTTCGTTCTGCGCGGGCGCGGACCTGAAGGCAACTGAGACGATGGCACCGCGACTGATGAGCGCGGAGGGCCCCATGGGTTTCACCCGCCTGACGCCGTCCAAGCCCACGATCGCGGCCATCTCCGGCTTCTGCCTGGCCGGTGGCCTGGAGATCGCGCTGTGGTGCGACCTGCGCATCGCCACGGAGGGCTCCACGCTGGGCTATCCCGAGCGACGCTGGGGCGTGCCGCTGATCGACGGCGGCACCCAGCGCCTACCGCGCATCGTCGGCCTCGGGCGCGCGCTCGACCTGATCCTGACTGGCCGCATGATCGACGCGCAGGAGGCGCTGGCGATGGGCCTGCTCACCGAGGTGGTGGCGCCGGGCACCCATCTCGATCGCGCGCTTGCGCTCGCCGAGGGCCTCGCGCGCTTCCCCCAGCGGACGATGCTCGCCGATCGCCGCGCGGCGATTGAGGGGCTGGGCATGCCGCTCGCCGACGCGCTCGCGCTGGAGGCCAAGGCCGGACCGGAGGTGTTCGAAGACGGCGCCCGCGGCGCCGCGCGCTTTGCCGGCGGGGAGGGACGCGGTGGGGCCGGGGCCGGCGCATAGCCGTCATCGCCGGCACGGACGCAGAGCATGGCGCTCGTCGCTGGCATGGACGATTCGAGATAGGCTCTGAATGAGATGGCCTACTTCGTCACAGGAGCGACCGGCTTCATCGGACGCCGCCTGATCGAGCGGCTGCTCGATCAGCGCCAGGGCACGATCTATGTGCTTTTGCGCGAGAGCTCGCGGGGGCGCCTGGAGGACCTGCTGGAGCGCTGGAGCGTGGTGGCCGGCCCCGAGGCGACCAATCGCGTGCAGCCGGTGATCGGAGACCTGCGCAGGCCGATGCTGGGCGTGGACAAGGAGCAGGTGGTCGAGCTGCGCGGCAAGGTCACCCACTTCTTTCACCTGGCGGCCGTCTATGACATGACCGCGCCGGCCGAGCGCAATACCGCGGTCAACGTGGGCGGCACCGCGCATGCGGTCGAACTGGCGCGCGCGGTGGACGCCAAGCACCTGCACCACGCCTCCTCGATTGCCGTCGCGGGCACCTACAAGGGAGTCTTCGACGAGAGCATGTTCGATGAGGGCCAACGTCTGCCCTCGCCCTATCACCGCACCAAGTTCGAGTCCGAGCGGATCGTGCGCGAGCAGCCCTACATCCCCTGGCGCGTGTACCGGCCGGGGATCGTGGTCGGCGATTCACAGACCGGCGAGATGGACAAGATCGACGGCCCCTACTACTTCTTCAAGGCGATCCAGCGGATGCGCCACCTGCTGCCCGAGTGGACGCCGCTGGTCGGGCTGGACTTCGGCCACACCAATGTCGTGCCCGTCGATTGGGTCGCTGGTGCGCTCGAGCACATCGCCCACGAGCCGGGCCTGGACGGCAGGGCCTTTCACCTGACCGATCCGCGCCCGCAGCGCGTCGACGATCTGTTCAACGGCCTGGCCGCGGCCGCACACGCGCCGCGCTTCGCGGTCACGCTGGACAGGCGCCTGACCGACCCGCTGCCGCGCTGGCCGCTGGGCCTGGCGCTCGCGCTGCCGCCCCTGCGCCAGGCGCGCAAACTGGCGCTGCGCGAGCTCGGTATCCCCGAGCAGGTGCTCGCGCACATGGAGCTCGTGCCGCGCTTTGACAACCGCGAAGCCGCCCGCGCGCTGGCAGGCTCGCCGCTGGAGGCGCCGCCGCCGCTGGAGGACTACCTGCAGCGCCTGTGGGACTACTGGGAGCGAGAGATGGACCCTGACCTGCGCCGTGGGCGCACCCTCAAGCAGGCGCTGGAGGGCAGGCACGTGATGATCACGGGCGCGTCCTCGGGGATCGGGCGCGCGAGCGCGATCAAGATCGCGGCCGCGGGCGGCGTGCCGCTGCTGGTCGCGCGCAACGTCGAGAAGCTCGAGGAGGTGCGCGCGGAGATCGTGGCGGCCGGCGGCACCGCCTACGTGTATGCGGCAGACGTCTCGGACATGGAGTCAATCGAACGCCTGCTCGAACGCGTGCTGGCCGACCATCGCAACGTGGACATGCTGGTCAACAACGCCGGGCGCTCGATCCGCCGCTCGATCGCGCTCAGCTATGACCGCTTCCACGACTTCGAACGCACGATGCAGCTCAACTACTTCGGCGCGGTCAAGCTGATCATCGGCCTGCTGGGGCACATGCGCGAGCGCGGCTCGGGGCACGTCGTCAACGTGTCCTCGATCGGCGTGCAGACCAACCCGCCGCGCTTCTCCGCCTATGTCGCCTCCAAGGCCGCGCTGGACGCGTTTACGCGCGTGGTCGCCTCGGAGGTGATCGGAGACGGCGTCACGTTCACCACCATCCACATGCCGCTCGTGCGCACGCCGATGATCGCGCCCACGAAAATGTATGACGCCTTTCCCGCGATCAGCCCCGACGAGGCCGCCGACATGATCTGTGAAGCCCTGCGCAGCCGCCCCAAGGAGATGGGCACGCGCCTGGGCAAGTTCGGCGAGGTCGCCTACTCCCTGAACCCCGGTGCCGTCGACCGGCTCCTGCACTTGGCCTACCGCGTGTTCCCGGACTCGGCCGCGTCCAAGGGCCAGCGCGACGTCGAGGAGCGCGCGTCCTTCGAGCAGATCGCCATGGCCACGCTAACC
>Ga0102924_1003423_pt1 | contig 16665 bp, 21 predicted proteins | sample PaiPotPPM11metaG_FD_80116 | JGI IMG/M metagenome (GOLD analysis project Ga0102924, IMG submission 80116) | Iron sulfur acid spring bacterial and archeal communities from Banff, Canada, to study Microbial Dark Matter (Phase II) - Paint Pots PPM... ...
CAGGGCAAAGCTGGAGCAGGTGCAGGTAGTCGAGGGGGATGCCTCAATGACTGATGTCTATGCGGGCTGGGCTCCGGCCGATCTCGTACTCGTTTGCGGAGTGTTCGGAAACATCGCCGACGCGGACATCAAGCTGACGGTTGGGACCTTACCGATGCTGTGCCGGCGCGGGGGAGCCGCCATCTGGACCAGGCACAGACGGCCGCCGGACCTCACGCCAGCGATCCGCAGCTGGTTTCTCGGGAGCGGCTTCCGCGAGCTCAGCTTCGATGCTCCGGACAACGAATCTTCGTCCAGCATTGGGACTTGCCGCCTGGTTGCTGACCCGCTGCCCTTCCGCCCGGGCGTGCGGATGTTCACCTTCCTGAAGTGAAGTCCGACGAATGTGGCTCGGATCTTATTGCGGCAGCGCGGTCGTGACACGGCCACTGGCCAGGTCGTAATAGCGCCGGGGCATGGCCATGACGTTCTTGCCGAATAGGATGATCTCGAGCGCGGCCTCGCCGATTCCCTGCTGGCTGTGGATGTCGTCCGGCGGATCGAGCCACGTGACAAAATCGCCCGGCCCGAGGATGCGCTCGAAGCGAAGCTGAGGGACGGGGTTTTCTGCTTTGGGCGGATGATAGTGCCGGTAGCGATCGGAGCCGCGCACGATGCAGGCTACACCCCACGCACCGTGATCGTGCACCGGCGTCTCAGCCGCGGCGGAGAATTCTCCCAGCACCAGGGTCAGACCATCGCTGTCTGACTGCAGCACGCTGGCGGACGAGTCGCTCTTATGCATGGCGCGCAAGCTGGCCTCCGGAGAGAATCCGCGCCCGGCGAAGGTCGTGGCCAGCAAGTCACCGACCCGGGTCAGTGCCGGCGAGTCGACGCCGCCCTGGGTGAGCATTGATCTGACATCGACCATGAAATCCGAGACGGACGGCTGCGCTGCCATCGCCGCTGACGCTCTAGCGCTGGTCGGCGGTGTACGGAAGCAGCGCGACGTGACGGGCGCGCTTGAGCGCCACGGCCAGGCGGCGCTGGTGCCTGGCGCAGGTGCCAGTCACGCGACGGGGAAGGATCTTGCCCCGCTCGCTGATGAAGCGGCGAAGCCGGGACACTTCCTTGTAGTCGATCAGGAGGACCTTCTCCACGCAGAAGTTGCAGACCTTCTTGTGTGGTTTGCGGTCGCGCTTTTCAGTTGGTGGGGGCATGGTCTCTTAGAACGGGATGTCTTCGGGATCTACGTCCCGCGCCGGCTCTTCGGTATGCGCACTCGCCGCGGCGCCTACTGCGGCTTCGAGCGGTTCGGCGGCGGGCGCTGAGGATCCATGGGATTGCGATTGCTGGCGGCTCTCCAGGAACTGGACCTCGGTGGCATTGATCTCGGTCGTCTTGCGCTTCTGCCCGTCCTGGCCTTCCCATGAACGAGTCTGAAGGCGACCCTCGACGTAAACGAGGCTGCCCTTGTGGAGGTACTGGCCGCAGATCTCGGCGAGGTTGCGCTTGCCGATGTTCCAGGCGACCACGTTGTGGTAATCGGTGTATTCCTTCTTTTCCCCGTCGGTCCCCTGGCCGTAGCGATTCGTCGCCAGCGAGAAGCTGGTTACGGGGGCGCCGCTCGGGGTGTAGCGCATCTCGGGATCGCGAGTAAGCCGGCCGATCAACATGACTTTATTCAGGTTCATGACTTAACCTCATCCTGACGAACCAACAGATGCCGGAAGACGGTGTCCGAGATCTTCAGGAGACGGTCGACCTCCTGAACCCGGGGCTGATCGAGATCGAACTCGGCGACAACGTAATGGGCTTCGCGCTGGTCCTTGACCGTGTAGGAAAGCCGGCGCTTACCCCAAGGGGTGACCTTCTTTACCTGTCCCCCATTGGTTTGGATCAGCTGGCTGACCTTCTCGATCTCCTGCTGAACCGCGTCATCGTCAAGCTCCGGCTTGACGAGGTACATCAACTCATACGCCGACAAAAGCACCCTCCTTTCCTATGGACTTGCTCCGAATATGACCTGCCGAGGTGGCACCGGAGCAGGAAAAGCGAACGTAAGTGTAACAAAAGAGGCTCGTCGACCCAATTGGTGGGTGAGCTGAGCTGGCGCTGAATGAGAGCACGCCGCGCTCGCGATGCTCGGCCAGGGTGGTCTCGGCCCAACCTCGCGCCCAGGCCGGTGACGACCTACGAATCAGGCAGGAGAGACCAATTTCAGCACCCTGCTAACCGACGGCCTTCTTCACCAACGAGGCGAACTTGGTTTCGTCTGCAGGTGTCAGCTTCGCCAGGGCGAAGTACGTGGGCCAAACGTTGCCGTTGTCAAGCTTCGCCTTATCGGTGAATCCGAAGGTTGCATATCGTGCCTTAAATTTGCTCGCGCTCTGAAAGAAACAGATGATTTCGCCATCCCTGTGGTAGGCGGGCATTCCGTACCACGTTTTGGCCTCGAGCATGGGAGCCTTAGCTTTAATCAACGCGTGGATTTTCTGCGCCATGGCGCGGTCCGACGGCGGCATTTCGGCGATCTTGGCCAAACATTCCTTCTCTGCATCAGCTTTACTCAACGCCGCCTTGCGTTCGCGGACCAGGTCTCGCATCGCGGCCTTTTCATCAGAGGTGAGAACTGATTTCTTCGCGACCTTGCTCACAGCCATCGCCAACACCTCCGGGCAGGCTCTCGTTGGTTTTGGGAAACGCGTACATGATAACCGCGGGCCGAAACGCGGGGGGACGAGGCCTGGGCATGGAGCGCCCAGGTGGTGATGAGCCACGAATCAGCCTGGAGAGCCGCAAAAGAAAGAGCGGCCGCCTGATGGCGACCGCTCGGGAGGGAAACCGCTGGGTCTTAGTTCTTTACCTGACCCGACTGAATTTGGCCTGACCACTTACCGGTCGGAGTGCCGCGCTCTTCGATGAACTTCTTGAATCGCTTCAGGTCGTTCTCGACGCGTCCCGGTGCCGCCTGGATCAGCTTGTCGCCAATCTCGCCGGCAACGCCGCCCGGAGGATCGTAGTCGAGCGCGAGGGTGATTTTCGTCTGCCCGTTGATCGGCTGGAACTGCACTTTTCCGTTGTTCATATCGCCTGTGGTCGAGCGCCAGGCGATCACCTGGTTCGGCTTCTGCTCGACGATCTCAGCCTTCCATTTGCGCTCGGTACCAGCGATCTTCGCCTTCCACTCGAGGTGCTTGTCGTCGAGTTGCTTCACTTCCTCGACGTTCTCCATGAACTCCGGAAAGTCCTCGAACTGGGTCCATTGCGCATAGACCTGCTCGACGGGCTTCTGGACTTCGATCGATTTTTCGACGTGAGCCATGCTGCTAATTCCTCCTGGAATCTCGGGATTGCTTTCTCTTAGGTTATACCACGGCTGACAGATTATGAAACCTAATCGCTAACACTTTCTGCTGAGCATGAGCCAGCCGCGGACTCGACCTCAGCTTGTGCGAGGCTTTAGCAATAGTGGCCTGGCACTTGTCGGCGGTGCGCTTACCTGATGGGCTCGAGCTCGAGGACTCCTGGCTGACCGCGTCGGCGTGGACGTCCCAGCCCGTGAGCGAGGCCGATTTTCTGCCAGGTCGCTTTGCGCTGCCCGGCTTCGTCGACTGCCACAGCCATGTCAGCTTCGCCGCGGGTCAGGACGGCCCGCTTCCGCTCGACTCTCCTAGTGCCCGGGCAAATCTCGCGCGATATGCCCGGGACGGCGTTGGTATGGTCCGGGATGCCGGGGGAATCCCGGAGGTTGTGCTCAAACTTCCTCGCGTCGAGGGGCGTCCCTTCCTGATTGCCGCCGGACGCCACCTCGCGCCCGCCGGGCGGTACTTTCAGGCCGTGCATCAACCGGTCGAACCAGAGGACCTGGTGTCTGTGGCGCTTTCGGAGATCAAGGCCGGCGCCCGCTGGGTCAAGCTCGTAGCGGATTTCCAATCCGCTGAATCGCGAGCCGCAAGCACGTTCGTGGTTGAGCCGACTTACGCCATGAAGGTCGTAGGCGAGCTGATCAGAGCGACGCACGACGCCGGTGCCCGCGTTGCTGCCCACGTCACGACCGAGCTTGTCGCTGACCTGGTGCGCGCCGGCATCGACTCCGTAGAGCATGGCACTGCCCTGGACAAAGACGGTGTCGAGCAAATGGCGCAACGAGGTACCGCGTGGACGCCCACGCTCTGCGCCGTCCTGTCCGCCGGACCCGATGCACCCGAGGAGCGGCGGAGGCGGGCCGCGGAACGCCGCGAACGGATGCGCGAACTTCTGCCGCTGGCGGTCAAGCTCGGTGTGCCGGTCCTGACGGGCAGCGACGTCGTCGGGTCGATCCCGCGCGAGATCGCACTACTGATAGAGCTCGGGGTCGATCCGACCGATGCGCTGCGAGCCGCGACCACCACCGCAGTTCGTTATCTGGGGAAAGACGCCCGCAATGCACCGGCATCCGTGGTCACCTTCGATGCCGACCCGCGCCAGGATCCGGAGGTGCTGAGCAGGCCCAGAGCGGTGCTGATCGGTGGGGTGCGGGTATCGTGAGCCGGGAAGTCGAGGGCTTGAACCGGCGCCTATTGCGCGCCCGCGACGCCATGGACCGCTCCTACGCCGAGCCGCTCGACGTCCGCGCCGTGGCGGCGGTGGCCCACCTCTCCGAGGCGCACTTCACCCGCAGCTTCCGCGCCACCTTCGGGGAGACGCCGCACCGTTACCTGCAGCGCCGGAGGGTGGAGCGCTCGATGTTCCTGCTGCGCGAGACCGACCGCAGCGTCATCGACATTTGCTTCGATGTCGGCTTCACCAGCCGGGGAACCTTCAGCCGGACGTTCCGGGAGATCGTCGGCGAGACGCCGTCAAACTATCGCCTGGGGAATGGACCGATGGTGGCTCCCAACTGCTACCAGATGTGGGCGATGCGGCCGGTGGTGGCGGCGGGGAGGGCGCGGCGATCGAGCAGCTTTGGAGACGCCGCCGCTGCGACGGCCCCCTAGGATGAGGGTCATCCCCGTCAAGTCTCGCAAAGGAGAAAAGGAGCGATGATCACCAAACTCAACGTCGCCTCGATCATGGTCCTCAACAAGGACGAGGCTCTTGACTTCTATGTCAACAAGCTCGGGCTGGAGAAGGGCCAGGACGTCAAGCAGGGTTCCTACCGCTGGCTGACGGTGCGCGTCCCCGGCGACGTCACCGAGATCTCCCTCGCGGAGCCGGGCCCGCCGGTGCATGACGAAGCCACCGCTGTGCAGCTCCGCGACCTGATCACGAAAGGCGCGCTGGGCGGGCTCGTCTTCAAGGCGGACGACGTCCGTGGTATGTACGAGACCCTCAAGTCACGCGGTGTCAACGACTTCACCCAGGAACCCACCGATCATTTCTACGGCACCGACATGGGCGTCCGCGACCCCTTCGGCAACGCCATTCGGATCCTCCAGCAGGGGAAGGTCGCCCATAAGGCGAGGGCCTGATCGTCCGGCTGCCTTTGCCAGGGGGTTCGTATTGTGGGAACTTGGTGGTCGGCGGGGGACTCGAACCCTCGACCTCTTGGATGTGAACCAAGCGCTCTAACCAGCTGAGCTAGCCGACCGGTGCCAGCATTTTAGCCCGGCTCTTTCGCTTCCGCCTTCGCCAGCGCCCTGGAGACTGCCTCGGCGGCCTCGAGGGGCAGGAAGTGGATGGCATCGTTGAGCAGGCGCTCCGCGTCCGCTGGCGGCAGCTTGCGCCGAACCACCTCGAGCTGCTGGTCGACCAGGTCGGCCATCACCTGGGACATCTCCTGCCGTTTCCGCCTCCGAAAGAGCTCCTGCTGCGCCGGATAGCCATTGCCGAAGGTCACCGGGAAGCCCAGGCGCTGGAGTTCGGCGAGGTCCCGGAAGACGGTCCGGGTGCTCACCTGCAGGTTGTCGGCAAGCTCCTGGGCCCGCGCCCCGGGGTGGGCCGTGGCCACCGATAGGATCACGAGCAAGCGACGCAACCGGGCGGCACGGTTCACGATCTGACGCTAACACCGCGACGTTTCCAATGGGCGGGGAACGGGTACAAAGAGGAGGTTCGAATTTCCTCTGGTAAGGTGGTCGGGTCATGGCAAAAGAGACGAAGGACAGCAAGGCAAAGGCGAATCGCGAGCCTAAAACCGAGCTCGTCCCCGAGACGGTGAGCGAGAACGGCAGCGCCCCCGCGAGCAAGGCCAGGACAGCCATCGACGACGTCATCGCCGCCATCGAAGGCGCCCGGGACAAGGTAATGGCTGACGAGGTAAAGGGCCTTACCAAGCTCGGCATTCCCCGCGCCATGGCCTACCAGATGGTCGCTGCCCGCTTCCACCAGAACGTCGTCACCGACGGCGAGGGCGGCGGACCCGAGTTCGAAAACAGCCACTGGAACGATAGGTAGGTAGCCGCGGGCCGGCCGTGCTGACGGTTGCCGAGGCCCGCGCCCGAATCCTCGCCCGGATCTCCAGGCTCGACTCCGAGCAGGTGGACCTGCTCGAGGCACGGGACCGGATCCTGGCCGAGCAAGTGCGCGCCGTGCGCGACGTGCCGCCCTTTACGAACTCGGCCATGGACGGCTATGCCCTGCGTGCCTCCGACACTGGGCCGGCAAGTCCGCAGCGGCCGGTCGAGCTGCGCCTGCTGGGAGAAATCCGCGCTGGAACCGCGGCGGCCCTCGCGGTGGAGGAAGGGTCGGCAATTCGAATCATGACGGGCGCGATGCTCCCGGTGGGCGCGGACGCCGTCGTCCGGGTCGAAGACACCGCGGAATCGGATGGTCGGGTTGAGATCCGCGTCCCCGTCGGTAAGGGAGTCAATGTTCGGGCGGCCGGCACCGATGTCGCGCGGGGTTCGATAGTCGCGGACCCGGGAAGACTGGTTACCCCCGGACTGATCGGCGTGCTCGCGTCCGCCGGGCGAAGCGCCATCCACTGCGTTCGGCGGCCCCGGGTACGGGTCCTCACGACCGGGGACGAGCTGCGCGAGGCAGGTGAGGCGCTGGCACCGGGTGAGATCACGAATACAAACCGCTACAGCTTGCTTGCCGCGCTCGCTGCGGCCGGCGCCATCGGCCTCGACGCCGGTGTCGCGCCGGACGAGCGGGTAGCGCTGGCGAAAGGACTCGAGCCGGCGGGAGACGCGGACCTGGTTCTGACCACGGGTGGGGTTTCCATGGGCGCCTACGACCTCGTCCGCAGCCTGCTCGAGGAACGAGACGCGGTCGACTTCTGGCAGGTGGCGCTGCGCCCCGGAAAGCCGCTCATATTCGGTTCGGTTCGGGGCGTGCCGCTGATCGGCCTACCGGGAAACCCGGTTTCGGCCCTGGTCGGCTTCGAGCTCTTCGTCAAGCCGGCGCTCCGCCGCATGCAGGGGCGAACCGACCCCGGGCCCACGCTGCTGACGGCGACAACTGAAGAGCGGCTTGCCGCCATCCCGGGGCTGGAACAGTACCTTCGCGGCGTGGCGCACCGAGAGTCCGGCCGCCTGCTGGTCAAACTGACCGGCAACCAGGGGTCCCATGTGCTGCGCTCGATGGCGGACGCCAACTGCCTGGTGCGCGTCCCGCCCGGCCAGGGTGAACTGGCTGCCGGCGCCGCGATCGAGGTCATTCCGCTGGCTCCGCTCGACTGAGGACCAAGAAAACCCCTTAACGGGACCGCGAAATTGGGTTATGGTTCCCTCAAGGGAGGGAGCGATGGCACGACTCGAGCCGGAGAAGATCCGCAACGTCGCCTTGCTCGGACACAGCCACGAGGGCAAAACCAGCCTGGCTGAGGCGCTGCTCTACGCCGGCGGCGGTATCGAGCGCCTCGGGCGGCCCGAAGCCGGCACCACCACCTTCGACTTCGAGCCCGAGGAGATCAAGCGCAAGATCTCGATCGGAACGGCGGTCGCCCACCTGACCTGGAAAGGCAACAAGATCAACCTCCTCGACACACCCGGATTCCAGGACTTCGTCGGCGATGTCCACGGGGCGCTACGGGCGGCGGAAGGAGCCTTGCTGGTGGTGGGCGCCGCCACCGGTGCCGTGGTCGGCACCGAGCTGGCCTGGGCGCAGCTCAGGACCACCGGGATGCCGACCCTCGTGGTGGTCAACAAGATGGATAAGGAAAATGCCGACTACTGGAAGGCTGTCGACAGCATGCGTGAATACTCTCCACGCCCGGTCGCCATCCAGGCTCCGATCGGAGAAGAGGCCGGCTTCAAGGGAGTCATCGACCTGTTGAGCCGCAAGGCCTACAGCTTCGACGCGCAGGGCCATGCGGGCGAGATTCCGATCCCGGCCGAGCTTGCGGCCGAGGTGGAGGGACGGCGGTCCCCACTGGTAGAGGCGGCGGCCGAGACCGATGATGCCCTGCTGGAGAAGTACCTGGAGACCGGCGAGCTGAGCGACGCGGAGTTGACCGGCGCCCTCGCCAGCGGCGTGGCCGCTGGACGCGTCGTGCCGGTGTTGTGTGCCGCGTCGGCCAGGTCGATCGGCATAGGCACCCTGCTCGATGCGATAGTGGCTCTCCTTCCCTCCCCGGTGAGCTGCGACGTCTCCGGACCGCCGGCCGCAATCGTCTTCAAGACCACGGCCGATCCCTTCGTCGGACGCATCAGCTACGTAAAAGTCGTCTCGGGGGTTCTCAGTGCCAATCACCATGCGCTGACCAACACGAGCAAGGATCAGCCGGAGCGGATCGGCGCACTGGGCTTTCCAAAAGGCAAGCTGCTGGAACCGGCCATGGAGGTGGTCGCCGGCGATATCGCAGGCATCAGCAAGCTCCAGCTCACAGCCACCGGGGAAACCCTCTCGACGCGCGAGCATCCGGTGAAACTGCCCCGCATCGAGTACCCGCCGCGGAGCTATAGCGCGGCGGTGGGCGCGAAGAACAAGGCCGATGAGGAAAAGGTCAATGCCGCCCTGGTCAAGCTGGTGGACGAGGATCCGACGCTGACGCTCATCCACGAGCCGATTACCAAGGAATCGATTCTTCAGGGAATGGGCGACGTCCACCTCGATGTCGTCCTGGAGAAGATGAAGCGCAAGTACGGCGTCGAGGGACTGCTACAGGTCCCGCGGGTCCCCTACTCGGAAACCATCACGGCTACAGCCCGCGCGGAGAAGAAGTACAAGAAGCAATCGGGCGGGGCCGGCATGTATGGCCACTGCGTGATCGAGATCTCACCGCTGCCGCGCGGATCCGGTTTCGTCTGGGAGGACAAGATATTCGGCGGCTCCATACCTCAGAACTTCCGCCCATCGGTTGAAAAGGGGGTGCGCGAGGCCATGGAGCAGGGTGTGCTGAGCGGTAACCCTCTGGTGGACATCAAGGTCAGCCTGCTGGACGGTTCGACCCACCCGGTCGACGGCAAGGACATCGCCTTCAAGCTGGCGGGCGCGATGGCGATGCGCCAGGCGGTGATGGACGCGCGGCCGGCCCTCCTCGAACCGATCATGGATGTCGAGGTGCTCGTGCCGGAGCGAAACATGGGCGACGTGATCAGCGACCTCAACGGCAAACGCGGCAAGATCGCGGGCATGGAGCCATCGGGAGACCACCTTGAAATGGTCAAAGCACAGGTCCCGCTCTCAGCCATGTACAGATTCCCGATCGACCTGCGCTCGATCACGCAGGGACGTGGGCGCTACCAGATGAAGTTTTCACACTATGAAGAGGTGCCGGCTCACGCGGCGCAGGCCGTGATCAACGCCTACCAGAAATCGCGCGGCGCCGAGGTCGAAGAGTAGCGACCCGAAGCTACGACTACATCGTTGTCGGTGCCGGCTCATCCGGCGCGGTAATGGCGGGGCGGCTAGCGAAGTCTCCGGCTAGAAGCGTCCTCCTCTTAGAGGCAGGTCCCAACTATCGGTCGGCAGAAACACCGGACCAGATGCGGGGGCCGAACTCGCTCGGCCTGATGGACACTGAACGTTTCGCCCAGTACTGGTGGACTCGCAGCACGGCGCGCATTACCAGCGCCCAGGAGCCGACGCCGTACGGCCGCGGCAAGGGCGTCGGGGGATGCTCTGCAGTCAACGTCCAGGTGGCGATCCGGGGCATGCTCGAGGACTACGACCTCTGGGCGGCCGAGGGCTGCAGCGGATGGTCGGGGGCCGACGTACTTCCCACATTCAAACGGCTCGAAGACGATCTGGACTTTGCGAGCGCTCCGCATCACGGTCGCGGCGGCCCGCTCCCGATTGTCAGGCCGCCCAGGAGTAAATGGGGGGCGGTCGACATCGCATTGGCCGATGCCGCGATCGACCTGGGTTATGGCTGGGCCGAGGATCACAAACGCGCCGGGGTCTACGGGCGTTTCCCCCGCCGCCCACAACAGCCGCGATGGGCGGCGCGTCTCTACCAACGATGCCTACCTCGAGCCGGCGCGAAGCCGCGACAACCTCACCATCATTGGTGACTGCCTGGTCGACAAAGTCCTCTTCGATGGCCGAAAGGCTGTTGGCGTCCGGGCTCGCACAGCAGCGGGCTGGACGACCTTCGAGGGCCGCGAAGTCATCATCTGTGCTGGTTTTGCCTATTCCCCGGCACTCCTATTGCGCTCGGGTGTGGGGCCTGCGTCGCACCTCAGTGAACAAGCGATACCGGTTGTCCGAGACCTACCCGGGGTGGGCTACAACCTTCAGGATCATGCAGCGATCGACCTGTCGCTACGGCTGACCGAGGGCTTTCCCGTCGTCGACGATAGCCGCTATCCACTCAACTGCCTGGTCCGTTTTTCATCGGGGCATCCCGGCACGGGCGTTAACGACATGGGCTTCGGCTCCTTCAACCTCTACATGCCGTCGGATGACGGTCGAGCGCACGGCGTCATCTTCGTCACGCTTTTCCAGGCGTTCTCAGAGGGCCGGGTCCGCCTGGTCTCGCGCGATCCCGACATCGAGCCGGAGGTCGAAATGCGCATGCTGAGCGACGACAGGGACATGGCGCGCATGCGCGACGGCGTACGACGACTGCTCGAGCTAGGGCGCCACCCGGCGGTTCGAGCGATCGCCGACGACGTCAGGATCGATGAGAGGGTAGCCTCTATCACCGACCTGGCAGGCGGTGAGAAGCTGGTTCACTGGCTCCTCGAGAAATGCGGGACCATTGGCCATCCCGTCGGGACCTGCCGGATGGGCGCAGCTTCGGACCCGCGATCAGTTGTTGATCCCGATTGCCGGGTTATCGGGATCGAAGGGCTCCGGGTAGTCGACGCGTCGATCATGCCCAGGGTTCCTCGGGCGAATAATCACTTGAGTTGTGTGATGGTGGCGGAGCACGCCATCGACCGCATCAACGTCACTGGCGGTCTGATCCGCTAGCTGGCGAACTGGCTAGTCGGAGGCCTGGCGGAAAAGCGGAATGACGTTGGAGGGCTTCGGACGGCGGTTGGCGCGGGCCGCCAGCATCAGGTCCTCCTGGGCTTCGAAGAGCACCTCGCTGGTGCGTTCGACCGAGCGGTCGATGCCGAGCTTCTCCGTGTAGCGCTTATCCAGCTGGCCCAGCAGGTGGACGATGCGACGCCAGATGTCGGCGGGAATGAACTTGACACGGCGCAGGCGGCATTCTTCGATGACGCCGAGCAGTTCGTCCGTCTCGCGCAACTGGTTGCGCGGCGTCGCCGCGGTGCGACGCTGCCACGCCCAGAACCGATGCTGGGCGATCTCCAGCACGGTGCGTTCGATCCTGCCGATACCTGGTTCGATCATGCCTTAAGCCAGCATGATAGCGGAGGGTTCGCGGCAGCGGAACGGACCGAATAGCACGAGTGGAGGACAGCATGGAGGAGCGCATCAGCAGCCAGACCGTGTACTCGGGAAAGCTGTTACAGGTGTTCGAGGACGAGGTCAGGTTGCCCGACGGGAAAGCGGCCAGCCGAGAGATCGTGCGGCATCCAGGGTCGGTCGCCATCGTTCCGCGACTCGCCGATGGCCGCATCGTCCTCGTCCGACAATTCCGATACGTGACCGGCCGGGAGTTGTGGGAGATCCCCGCCGGCACCTGCGACAAGCAGGGTGAGTCGCTTGAAGAAACGGCGAGCCGGGAACTGGCCGAGGAAGCCGGATTCAAGGCCGGCCGCCTGACCCGGCTCGGGCGGGCCTACCTCGTGCCCGGCTACGGCGATGAGCTGATGACCTGGTACCTGGCCGAGGACCTCTCGCCGACCGAGGCCCATGCCGAGATGGATGAGTCGTTCAGGGTGAACCCCTTCGACCTCCCCTCGCTGCGCGTGCTCCTGTCCAGCGGCGAGCTGGAGGATGCGAAATCCCTCCTCGGGCTGGCCTGGGCAGGTGTTGCCCTCTGGCGATAGCTGGGTATAAACGCGACAGACAGCTGTCAGTGGTGGATGCGAAGGTGATCTCATGGAATCAGGCGGCGGCGTGAAGGCAAAGACCTCTACGAACGTATGTTTGCTTTTCGAGGGAATTCCTGTTAGGCTTCGAGCATGGGCGAACTAGCGACACTTCTGGCGGGCAGCCGGGACAGCCGGCAGCTGACAGACGAAACGACCCTGGCTCTGATGCGCCGGGTGGTCGAAAGCCTGTCGACCATGCACCCGGGCCGTTATACCGTTTACCTGGGCCGGCCGGACCCGGTAGCGGTCAGAACCGACTGGGAACAGGAGGCGGCCCTTATCCGCAGCGCCCGGCGGGCGGTCGTCGCCACGCCTGCCACCACGCCCCTGCCGCAGGAGGCCGATCGGCGCGATCCCGGTCTGGGCTGGCTCTCGCAGACCTGGTTCAGCGCGGTGGTCGGCGACAACACTGCGATGGCGCTGGTCTGCCGTCCGGACTTCGAACGCCCACAGGAGGCATGGCTCCTGACCGAGCCCGACTCCGTGCGCCGGTTGATTCGGTCGGTCGAAGGCGAACTGGCCCGCCCCGACCCCCAGCTGCTGGCGGTTTAGCTCTCAGCCCGTTTCCTAGAATTGGGCCCGCGTGAGCCCTCCTAAAGCCCCCTGGCCGGTCCTCGTGGCCGGGACTATCACACGGGACGACGTCCGCACGCCCGCCGGGTTCAATCGTGATGGCCTCGGTGGATCGGCGACCTATTTCACCCTCGCCGCCAGGCTTTTTGCTCCGGTGAGTGTCGTGGCGACCGCCGGGCCTGATTTCATGCCCACCTTCACAGCGGCCATGGTCGGCACCGGCGCCGACCTCCAGAGCGTTTCGCTGGCGGCGGTCCCCACCTACCGCTGGCGGGCGGAGCACGACTACGGAACCGGTACCACTCGCGCCGAGACCTCGGAGCAGGGGGCCTACCTCGCTTTCGAACCGAAGCTGACCACCGAGCAACGCGCGAGCCCGATCGTCTTCCTCGGAAGCATGGAGCCCCGCCACCAGTTGCGCGTCCTCGAGCAGTTGGATCAGCCGAAGCTCGTTGCCGGCGACACCATGACGCTCTATATCCGGGAACAGCCGGCGCTCCTCGAGCAGGTGCTGCAACGACTTGATTACCTGTTTCTCAACGCCGCCGAGGCGCTCGCCCTGGCACGGGTGCAGACCATCGAGCTGGCGTCCTCGGAGCTGCGACGTCGTTTCCGGCTGCGCGGCCTGATCATCAAGGAAGGACCGAGGGGCGCCACCCTCTACCGGGAACGCGGCGATATCCACCTGCCGGCGTTTCCGGTCGACCCGCCGGTCGATCCGACCGGAGCTGGCGACGCGGTTGCCGGAGGCTTCCTCGGCTGCCTCGCGGAGCGGCGGCGGGAAGACGATGGCAGCCTGCGACTGGCACTTGCCTACGCGATGGCGCTGGCATCGTTCGCGATTCAGCACTTCAGCGTTGAGGGCCTGCGCAAGCTGACGCGCGCTGACGTCGAGACCAGGATGAACGCCATGGCCTGGACCGCACCCACCGCGCCATGACCTGGCGCTCAGGAGAGGTAAAGGTCTCCATCCTTCGAGGCGATCTGACGCTGCAGGACGCTGACGCCATCGTGAACGCGGCCAACAACGACCTCGAGTTGGGTGGCGGTGTGGCCGGGGCGATCGCGCGACGCGGCGGGCCCGCGATCCAGGAAGAGTGCCACCGGATCGGCTCGGTCGCGCTGGGCGATGCTGCACTCACCGGCGGCGGCCAATTGAAGGCCCGCTATGTAATCCACGCCGCGAGCATGCGACTCGGCGGCCGAACCACTGCCGAGGCCCTTCGGACTTCGACCACGCGTTGTCTCGAGCTGGCACGCGAGAAGGGACTCAGGTCGATCGCCTTCCCCGCCATTGGCACCGGCATCGCCCACTTTCCCATGGACGAATGCGCTCGCATCATGATCGATGAGGTTGTCAGTCACGCAACCCGCCCCGGGTCGGTCACCGACGTGCGCTTCGTCCTCTACGACGCCGCTGCCATGGGCGCCTTCGAGCGAGAGGCGGCGCGCCTGCTAACCGAATAATCCCGGCAAGAAGATCGACACAAGGAAGATCAGGGTGACACCTGTCAGGAAAAGGAAGACCGCGCCGGCAAGGACATTGGTAGCCCGGCCGTTCTTGTACTTGCCCAGGATCCGCTTATCGTTGGCGAGGATGATCAGCACCGGTAGCAGCAGCGGGAGCATCATCCCGTTGACGATGTTCGGCAGGTTGGTGATCAGGGCGAGGGGAGCTCCCGGGAACATGGCGACCGCCGCGCCCAGGACGATCAGCGTCGTGTAGATGGTAAGGAAGGCCGGCGCTTCTCGAAATGACTTGTCGATGCCACGCTCGAGCCCGAATGCTTCTGTAATGGCGTAGGTGGTTGTCAGCGGTAGGACGGAAGCGGCCATCAGCGACGCGTTCATCAGTCCGATCGCGAACAGAATCGTCGAATACTGGCCGGCGAGCGGTGCCAGTGAGAGCGCGATCTTGCTGAAGGCTGAGGGGTCGCTCGGGTCGACATGGATGTGGTGGGCGAAAACCGTCGCGCCGCAGGCGACGATGATGAAGAAGGCAACGATCTGAGTCATGAAGATCCCAATCGCCGTGTCAGCGCGCTCGTAGTTCAGGTCCGCCGGGTGCAGCCCTTTGTCGGCGACGTTGGACTGCTGGAAAAATGACATCCACGGCGTGATGGTCGTCCCCACCACGGAAATGAAAATCAAGACAAATGCCGTCGACGGACGAACTGTCGGGACGAAGGTCTGCCTGATCACCTGCGCCCACACTGGGTGTGCCAGCGCTGCGGAGATCAGGTAGGCGATGTAGATCAGGCTGAGCGTCAAGAGCACTCGCTCGACTACACGGAACGACCCGCGGAGCACGAGGAACCACACCAGGACCGCCGCGATGGGCACCGCCACGTAGCGGGCCACGTCGCCCGAGAGGGGGAACAATAGGCCGGCCGCCGCGGCAATGCCGGTGAATTCGGCCACAGTGGTGGCGGCGTTGGCGACGAACAGCAACCCCATAACCCAGAGCGTGGGCGCGATTCCGAACCGCTCACGAATCAGGTCGGAGAGGCCCTTGCCGGTGACGATGCCCATCCGCGCGACCATCTCCATGATCGGCCAGAGGCAGATCCCCGTTACCAGGAGCACCCAGAGCAGGTCGTAACCGAACTGCGATCCTGCCAGGGCATAACCGGTGATCCCGGTCGCATCGTTGTCGGTATTACCGGTGATTATCCCGGGGCCGATAACAGAGAGGAGCATCAGGATCCGGGCGCGCCGGCTCCGTAAGTAGCGGACTGGCTGCGGGATGCCGTCGGTCTGGGCCAACGCCGCCTAAAAAATCCGCCGGCGGCGGGCCCCGATCCGAGCCGGCATTACTCGCTCCATGACGTCGTCGATGGTCACAATCCCTTGAATCCGATTGTGTTCATCGACAACAGGCACCGCCAGGAGGTTGTACTTCGACGTCATTTCGGCAACCTCGCGAGGACCGGCATCCAGTCGCACCGAGATCACGTTCTTGATCATGAAGTCGCGAATCCGTTCGCTGGGTTTCGCAACGATCAGATCGCGGAGCGATAGGACGCCCAGCAGGTGCTCCTCTTCGTCGACAACGTAAACGTAGTAGACGCTTTCAGCATCCGGCTCCAGCTCCCGCAACCGATCGATGGCCTCGGCCGCGGTGAGGGTGTGACGCACCGCAACGTACTGGGTGGTCATCAGACCGCCGGCGGTGTCCTCTCGGTAAGCTAGCAATTCCTCAACGTCCTCGGCCTCGTCCTCCTCCATCTTCTGCAACAACTGCTGCGCTCGCTCGCGAGGCATGTCCGCCAGAAGGTCAGCCACCTCGTCCGGCGACATGGCTTCCAGGATGTCCGAGGCTCGCTCGACGTCGAGTCGTTCCAGGATCGAAGCCTGAACCTGGGGCTCATCGATTTCCTCGAGGGTATCGGCTGCCTTCTCGTCGTCGAGCGCGGCGAAGACCGCGGTCCGATCGTCCGGGCTGAGCTCGTTAACGATGTCAGCGATGTCGGCCGGATGAAGCTTGGCCAGCTTGGTGTGGGCAATCCGGAGCTTGACGGAGGTCTCGTCGCTCTTGACCGGGTCGACGGCCTCCCAGGAGATCAGCTTCTGCGGCCAGTCGAGGCCGAGACCGATGGCGATCCTACGGCCAACGCCTTCCATCCCAACTCGTCGCGCCAGGCCCCGGCCTCCGATATCGACACCGACGAGAAGCAGACTTCCCTCGACCTGGGACAGCTGCAGGTCGTTGACGCGCACCACCCGTCGGCCGTCCATGTCCACGATCTGCTTGTCCAGCACCTGCCGGGAGAGCCAGAGCTCGGATTCGACC
>Ga0102924_1003425_pt1 | contig 16661 bp, 13 predicted proteins | sample PaiPotPPM11metaG_FD_80116 | JGI IMG/M metagenome (GOLD analysis project Ga0102924, IMG submission 80116) | Iron sulfur acid spring bacterial and archeal communities from Banff, Canada, to study Microbial Dark Matter (Phase II) - Paint Pots PPM... ...
AGCCGGATCGTGAAGTTCTGCCCCAGCGCGGCGCTGACGGCGTCGGCCAGCGTCAGAAGCGGCCCTCCGCCTACCAGCGGCACCGGCGGGACGTCCGGGATCGACGGGAGGGCGGCGCCGCCCGACGGCGCGGGGGACTGCGCGGGTGGTGCGGGCGTCTGCGCGCCCGCCGGCAAGGCGGGGAGCGCCAGCGCTGCGAGCAGCGCGGCGGACACAAGACGGTACTGCCAATCGGACATGCTGGGCCTCCCTTTCGTAGAACGCTACGAGCCGCGGACCGGACCGGACTGGGGCGTACGCCCGATCAACCCACACAGCATCAACGACACCATCTCTGGGATATACTCGTCATCACCGTAACGGGTGACCGACCGGTCCACGTCCAGGACGTGCTGCGTCATCAGGTAGCTCATGACCATCCGAAAACAGATCGAAGCGGCCAGGGGTGTGTTCACCGGCCGAAACGCCCCCTGCGCGATCCGGGTCCGGAGGTAGCCCTCGAACTGGGCCACGAACGGCGTGTGCAGCCGCGCGAAGAACTCCCGCCGCAGACCTTCGTTGAGATCGGCTTCGTGCACAACGAGCCGGATGAACGGGGCATACCGGGCCAGAGAGCGGACCCGCTCCAGAATCAGCGCTGTCAGGAACGCGACATCGTCTCCCCCGGGCGACTCAGGAAACTTGGGGCCGGCGGCTGAGGTCTCCTCGGAGATCAGCGTGAAGACCCCGGTGAGGACCTCCTGCTTGTTCGGGAAGTAAAGATAGATCGTTCCTTCGGCGAGCCCCGCGACCGAGGAGATCTCCTTGATCGTGGCGCCGTGGAAGCCCTTGCGGCTGAAAACCTCGAGGGCGGCCCTGAGGATCTGCCCGCGGCGCTCTTCCGCGCGTTCTTCCCGGGCCGCCTCACTCAGGCGAGCCATACCCGGCCCTCCCGCAAGTATGACGGGCTTGCTGAATGTTTGCTCATTATGCTCTCCGATAATGACTGGCCGCTCATTCATGCTATTACCGCTGCGGAGACGTGTCAATTCGCGTCTGCGTATGATCACGCATCGGTCGCCGGGGGCGCGGACGGCTTGCCCCGGCCTTTCACCGCGCCGATCGCCGCGGAGAGCGGGGCCAGCGCGCCGCGCAATCTCGCAGCCGCCGCGGTTCGAATGCCGAGCGCGCCCAGGTCGTCGAAGAGCGAGTACATGACCGGGATCGCCACGAGCGTCAGCAACAGCGACAGCGTCTGGCCGCCGATGATCACCGTGCTCATCGCCCGGTTCGTGGCCGCGCCCACCCCCGTCGAGATCGCGAGCGGGATCATTCCGGCGACGAAGGCGATCGTGGTCATCAAGATGGGGCGCAGCCGGTCCCGGCTGGCGGCCACGATGGCCGCGTCACGGTCGAGTCCCAGCGTCTTGAGATGATTCGCCCGGTCGATCTGGAGGATCGCGTTCTTCTTCACCACGCCGAAGAGGACCAGGATTCCGAGCTGGGAGAGAATATTGAGCGAGCCGTGCAAGACCAGGATCGACAGCAGGGCAAACGGCACGGTCAGCGGCAGCGACAGCAGGATCGTCACCGGATGGATCCACGACTCGAACTGGGCGGCCAGCACAAGGTACATGAAGATGAACGACAGCCCGAACGACGCCATGAATGCCGCCGCTTGTTTCCCCTGCTCCGCCGCCTGCCCGGAGAACGTCATGTCGTACTGCGGCCCGAGGTTCAGCGCGCGGACCTTGCGGTCGAGCTGCTGCAGGACGGCCTGCTGCGAGACCCCGGGGAGAAGATTTGCCGTCAGCTCGACCTGCCGGCGGCGGTTGTAGTGGCTGATCTCGCTCGGGCCGGTGCCGCGGCTCATCGCCACAACCTGCTCGAGGGCAACGATCCCCTGGCTCGATGAGGCGACCGGGAGCTGGGCCAGGAGGTCCTGGTTCGACCGGTGCTGCTTGTCGGCCCGGATGACGATCTTGTACTGCTGCCCGGCTTCCGCGTACTTGGCGGTCCTCACGTCGACGCCCTGGACGAGCATGTACATGGCGTTGGCGGCGTCGATCGCGTTAACACCCAGGTCCGCGGCGCGGGCCCGGTCCACCCGCATGCCGAGCTGCGGCGCGCCGCTGACGAGGGACGAGCGGACGTCCACGACGCCGGGGATGGAGCGCAGGATCTGGATTCCCTGATCCCCGGCTCGGGTTAAGACGTTCAGATCGGGGCCGCTCACGACGTAGTCGACAGGCTGGAACCCGCCGCTGCCGCCGAACTCCGACACCGCCTCGACCTGGGTCTGCAGTCCGAGGTAGGCGTACCGGGACAGAATCTTGTCCCGGACGATCCCGTACATGGCCTGCTGCCTGATCGACCGCTTGTTCAGATCGACCATCTGGGCGAAGATCGTGAACCGGTTGGGCGTGTTCTGCGGATCGTCCCCCGCGGTCACGATGGTGTAGTCCATCCCCGGGAGCTGCCGGATCTCGGCGGCCAGCTGGGTGGCGAAGCGGTTCGTGGCGTCAAGCGTCCACCCTTCCGGCGCCCGCACGACGACCTCGAACTGCGACTGGTCGTCTTCGGGCAGGAAGTTCTTGTTGACGGCCGCCCCCAGCGGCGCGATGCTCACCAGCACCAGCAGTGTCAGGACCACGACCACCCACCGCCGCCTGAGCGCGTGCTCGAGCAGCCAGCGGTACCCGTGATCCAGCGCCGCGTAGACTCTGCCGCGATGCTGCTCCAGATCGGGTCCCCGGTCCACGGGCGCGCCGGAGGAAGTCTCGAGCGGCTCCCCGGCGGCGCCGGCCGGTGTGCGCGCGCCCCCGCCGAGCCAGCGGGCCGACAGCGATGGGGTCAGCGTGAAGCTCACGATGAGCGAGACCGCGATCGCAAACGCCATCGTCCACCCGAAGCTCCGCATGAACTGCCCGACGATGCCGCTCATGAACGCCAGGGGGAGGAACACCGCGATCAGGCTGAGCGTTGTCGCCGTGACCGCCGGACCGATCTCGCGCGTGCCTTCGATCGCCGCCTCAATCGGCGGCATCCCCTTCTCCTTGAGCAGGCGGTAGATGTTCTCCAACACGACGATGGCGTCATCGATCACGATCCCAACGACGAGCGCGAGCGCGAGCAGCGTGATCATGTTCAGCGTGAGGCCCAACGCCGCGATCAGCGTAAACGTGCTGATGATCGACGTGGGAATGGCCAGGGCCGCGATCACGGTCGTGCGCCAGTTCCAGAGGAACACGAGGACCACGAGCGCGGCCAGGATGGAGCCGACGATCAAGTGCTCCTGCACGGCGCGGGTGGACGCTTCCACAAACACGGACTGGTCGCGGACGATCCGGAGGTTGTAGCCGGATGCCAGCACCGGCTCGATCGCCCGCAGGCGCGTCTTCAGGGCCCGCACGACGTTCAGCGTATTGGTGCCGGACTGCTTCTGGATCTGCAGCAGCACGGCCGGCGTGCCGTTGACGTTGGCGGTCGTCACCGGCTCCGCCGCGCCGTCCTCGATGCTCGCCACGTCGCCGATCGTGATCGGCTGGCCGCCGCGCATGGCCAGGCCCACGCGCGCCAGTTCTTGCGGAGACGTGATGCGGCTGAGCGCCCGCAGCGTCAGCTGCGTGTTGCCCTGCTCCACGTGCCCGGCCGGCAGCTGCACGTTCTGGTTCTGCACCGCCTGCAGCACCGACGTCGCCGCGAGCCCGTAGGACGCCATGCGGTCGGGGTCAACCCACACGTTGATCTGCCGGGGCTGCCCGCCGATCAGCGTGACCTGCCCGACGCCGGGGGCGCCTTCCAGCTGCGGGCGCAGCACCTTGTCCGCGTACTCCGAGATGTCCCGAACCGGGCGGCTCGCGGAGAGGGCCAGGGTCATCACGGGGAACGCGCCCGGGTCGATCTTGGACACGGTCGGCGGATCGATCCCCCCCGGGAGATCTGAAATGCCGTTGATCTTGTTCTGGATCTCCTGCGCCGCCACATCGATGTTCTTCTCCAGCACGAACTGCACCACCACGATGGAAACGCCCTCGGCCGAGGTGGACGTGATGTGATCGATCCCGCTGATCGCGTTGACGGCGTCCTCAATCTGGTTGGTGACGTCGCTTTCGATCTCTTCCGGCGATGCGCCGGGGTCGACCACGCTGATCACGACGATCGGAATGTCGACGTTGGGAAACCGCTCGACCTTGAGGCCGGCGTAAGAAAACACCCCCAGGAAGACCATCGCCAGGATGATGACCGAGGCGAGGACGGGGCGGCGAATCGAGAGACCGGCAAGGAACCGCATGTGACGATCCTCCTCAGCTTACGGACTGCGCACGGTGACCGGCTGGTTGTCCGTCAGGGCGTCCTGCCCCTGAACGACGACGGCGTCGCCGTCACTGAGACCGGACGTCACTTCGACCAGCCCGTTTTGGCGTGTGCCGAGCGCCACCGCCTGCCGGACCGCCCGCCCGTCGCGCACGATAAAGACCATGGGCCCGGAGGCCGCCGTCGTGACGGCCGGTTCCGGGATCTGGAGCACGCCGTGGCGCGATCCCACGATGATGGCCCCTCGAGCGAACATCCCGGGCCGAAGCGCCCCCGTCGGGTTGGGGACCAGGACTTTGACGCCAAACGACCGGCTGAGCGCGTCCGCGGCCGGCTTGATCTCCGCCACGCGCCCCCGGAACGTCTGTCCCGGCAGACCGTCGATCGTCATGACCGCCGCCTGATCCGGCTGCAGCTCGAACCGGTGCTGGGCGGGCACGATCAGCGCGACGTACACGTTGTCCACCTGGCTCAGCACGAAGAGAGAGCTGCTCGACGCGGTCGGCATCGAGGAGACGATCTCACCCGGCTCGACGTTGCGCTGGGTGATCGTTCCGGCAAACGGCGCGTAGATCGTGGAATCACGAAGCTGGACCTGCACCAGCGCCAGGCCGGCCTCGGCCTGGGCGAGCTGGGCGCGGGCCTGCTGAATGTCCTCGGCGCGCGAGCCGATGTGCACGAGCGCCGCGTTCTGGACCGCGGCGTCGTAGGCTGCCCGGGCCTGGGCGACCTGAGCCTGCGCCACCTGCACCTGGGTCTCCGCCGAATCGAGCTCCTGCTGGGAGATCGCTCCCTGCGCTTTCAAGGTGCGATCCCGCACAACAGTCGCCTGCGCCATCGCGAGAGAGGCCTGGGCGGAGTTGAGCGTCGCCTGCGCCTGGTTGACGGCATCGGCGCTCTGCGCGCGCTCTTGCGGCCGTGGCCCCGACACCACCTTCGCGAGCTGCGCGCGCGCCGCCGCCACGGTCGCCTGCGCCTGGGCCTGCTGCGCGAGGAGGTCGCTCGTGTCGAGCTGCAGCAGCGGAGTGCCGGCCCCCACACGCGCCCCCTCGTTCACCAGCACCGCCGCGACCCGGCCGGAGAGTTTAGACCCGAGCTTGGCGTCGCGAATGCTCGTCACCGAGCCGGAGGCCAGCACCGGCGTCACGACATCAGCCCGGCGTGCTGTCGCGACCGTCACGGCGGCCGGCGCCTGGCTCGCGGCCAACGTGGCCGCGGGCGGGGGCGTCGCCCGGCTTCTCGCCCGAACTGCCATGCCCCCGCCGATCAGCGCCAGCAGGACCAGCCCTACGATGATGACACGCACTCTCATCGGTCGTCCTCCCGCCTACATCCCGTATCCAGAATACTGAACACATCTCGAGAACCTTACAATGTTAGGTGGCCGGCGCAAAAAAAAGCCTCTCCACATTTATGGTCAGCGATGGTCAGCGTGCGGCATGCCGTGCTTCTGACCGCCACACGGTCAGCAAGTCCCTCAGCATCTTCTCAACCAACCGCTCGCCCTCCGTCCGGGCATTTGGGATGAGTCCGCCCATCGCAAGCGTGATCAGGCCTAAGGTACCACCCCACACGATGACGACCTTCCACGACAGGTCTTCCAGGTCGTGATCGCTCCCGCCCAGGGCCCGTTCGAGGGCGTCCCGCACCGCGAAAAAGATCTCGTGGCCCTCGGGGAATGGATCGTCCGCGGGCAGCTGCGGTGACCGGGCCCGATAGAGAGCCAGGATATCTTCGTGCTGGTGAACTTCCTCAAATGGCGCGTGACGGGTCGCGGCCGGCGACTGCTGGCCGAGCCCATCCTTGGGCCCGATCGCGTTTGCGTGTCCAACACAGGCTTGAAACGCCGGTTCACCGTGCATCCCCACGAGCATCTCCGGGTGCGCCTGCGCAAACTTCCAGAACGCTTTTCCGACCCCGACAACCGCATCGACCGGATCGGCGTGCGCATCTCGCGCCGCCCGCATGTCCGCAAGCAGCCGGCGGGCGCCTTCACGCAGCAGCTCGATGACGATCTGTTCTTTGCTATTGAAGTACTCGTAAATCATGGGAGGGCTGTACTCGATCTTGTCGGCGACACGGCGGATCGTCACGGCCGGCCAGCCTTCGCTCGCGGCGATCTCTTGGGCTGCATCCAAGATCCCTCGGTGCATCTCCTCGCGCTGGCGTAGGCGTCGTTCCTTTATTCCCATGTGTGTGTCCACCCGTATGGGGAGACTCCCTAACTCGGTTAATATTATCTAACGTCGTTAGGAATGATGTCAAGTGTCTTGCCGAACATTGTTAGAAATGGTTATAGGAGGTCAAGCTGGCGCGCAAATAGATGCGAACACTTGTGTGAAATCTGTGGATCGTGGCTAGGAGGTCTGTTCGCCGCGCGGCGTGCCCTGGCCCTGCGCCCACCGGCTCGGGGCGATGCGGACGAGCCGCTCCTGCTCGTCCACCCCGTCGAAGGTGAGCACGGACACGTACTGATCCACCAGCTTCTCGCGCGGCTGCGCCGTCTCGATCAGCACGCCGATCCCGCAGACCTCCGCCTGGCACTCCCGCATCAGGTCGTACACACCCCGCGCCGTGCCGCCGCCACGCAGAAAGTCGTCGATGAAGAGGGCCCGGGCGCCCGGGGGAACGGCCCGGCGCGGCAGCGTCATCGCCTGGACGGTCCGCGACGACCCGGAGACGTAGTTCACCGTGACCGACGCGCCTTCCGTGACGCGCTCGCCGCGCCGGATCGTCACGAGCGGCACATTGAACGCCCGCGCCGTCATGAGGGCCAGCGGAATACCTTTCACTTCCATCGAGAGGACGACGTCGGGCCGTCGGTCGGTAAAGAACGTGGCGAACACATCGCCCAGCCGGGACACGAGCGAGGGGAGCGAGAGGAGATCCGTCGTGTACAGAAACCCGCCGGGCAGGATCCTGGCCGGGTCCCTGAGGCGCGCCGCCAGGTCTTCCGCGAGCGCGCGGACTTGAGGCGGCGCACAGAACGGCGTGTACCGGACACCGCCGCTGGCGCCGGCCAGCGTCTCGATCCGCCCCACCTGAAACTGCTCGCACACTTCGCGAAGCGCGGTAATGTCTTCGCTGATCGTCGATTTGGCGGCGCCCAGCGCCTCGGTGAACGTGCCCAGCGAGAAGATCTTATGCGGTTCCTGGAACAGCCGATGGGCGATCATGACCATGCGGTCGCCGCGCCGCAGCCGTCTCACCGGGCGGCCGGCGCCTGCCGGTCGTCGAGCGCGCCCCGGATCAGGGCGAGCGTCTCCGGCCGGTCCACGTCGATCGCGATCTCCGCATGGTGGCAGATCACGGCGCGCGCGCGGATGCCGGCGATCCGGGCGACCTGCTGCTCGGCGTCGGCGATTCGGAGCCGCCCGGTCGCAAGGCCCACGAGCATCCTCACGCCGGCGAGGCGGGCGAGTTCCCACGGGCGCTTGCGCGCCTGGACCGCCCGCGCGATCAGCGGGCGGGCGCGGTGAAACGCCTCGGGCCGGATCAAGATCAGGCTCCCGCCCGTAAACGTGCCTTCGCGAAACCGCACGAAGGTCTTGGCGGCGCCGGGGCATGCCCGCTCGACGTCTTCGCGCGGGACGGCCGCGTACCAGACATCGGCGTCAATCGGCGCAGCCGCATCGAGGAAGGCGTCCACGGCCCGCGGGGTGAGGAGCGGGATATCCGCCGCCGCGATGAGGACGGCGGCGGACGGAACGGAGAAGGCCGGTCCGGCAAGCGCCGCGAGGCCGGCGGCGGCGTTTTCGAGCAGCCCTCCCTGCTGAGGCACAGCGAGGTCGACCTGCGCCGCGACGGGTGCCGGAAGCGGGTACGGTCCGACCAGCGCGATCCGTCCAATCCGGGGCACCGCGCGCAGCGCGGCGAGGACCCACTCCACCATCGCACGGCCGCCGAGGGGCGCGAACGCTTTCGGCAGCGCCTGTCCTGTGAGGCCCGGATCCGGCCGGCCCCCCGCCAGGACTACCGCATCGATTGTCGCTACCGCTCCTCGGCGAAGGTCCGCGTGACGAAGACTTCGAGCCCGGAGCCGGCACCGAGCGCCGTGCCCATCTCGCGCGCCGATGCCTCGTTCGCGACGAGCGCGAACAGGACCGGCCCGGTGCCGGAGAGTGACACGCCGAGTGGACGGTACGCCAGCATCCGGTCCCGGATCGCCCCCACGGCCGGGTGATGCGCGATCACGACATCCTCGAAGACGTTGCCGAGATGCCGGCCGACCGCGACGGCATCCTCGGCCTCGAGCGCGCGGACGACCGCCGACGCGTCGGGCCGTCTCCGGGCGGCGCCGTGGTCGAGGACCTTGTAGGCCCACTCGGTGGAGACGTGAATCGCGGGCCGGGCCAGCACCACCCATGTGGTGGGCAGCGGGCGGAGGCTGCGGATGCGCTCTCCCCGGCCCACCGCGAGCGCGGCGCCGCCGGCGAGGAAGAACGGCACGTCCGAGCCGATCTTGGCGGCCAGGTCGAGCAGCTGCCGTTCGTCCAGCCGGAGCTTCCACATCTGGGCGAGGCCGAGCAGCGTCACCGCCGCGTCGCTGGAGCCGCCGCCGAGGCCCGAGGCGATCGGAATGCACTTCCGGAGCTCGACCTCGATGCCGCGGGGAATCTGGAACGTCTCCTGAAGCAGGTGCGCCGTGCGGTGCACGATGTTCTGGGTGTCCGCCGGGATGTCGGGGCTGGCGCACCGCACCGTGATCCCATCCCCGTCCTCCCGGAGGATGATGGAGTCGTGGAGCTCCACCGTGTGAAGCACCGTCTCGATGTCGTGGTATCCGTCAGCGCGATCTCCGAGCACGTCAAGCGTGAGGTTGACCTTCGCGTAGGCGTTGAGGCGCAACTCTTTCAACGCAGCACCCCCTCCTCGGCCGCTCTGCCGGGATAAAACACAACCCGCGGGGCCACCATCAGGCGACCACCGCGGGGTAAGCCACGGGTAGGAGCACACGCAGTGATGGGCGCTGTTCGTGACCGGGGCAACTCCGGCCCCCTTTCGCCGGGACGACCTTGCGGCTGCGGGGAGAGTTCTCCCCGCCGCGGCATGTTCCTGCCGGGCGATCCGTCGCCTGCACCAGTCCAGGGCGCCTTGAACACCCCTACCAAACCGCCTATGATGTGGGATGTGGCAACTTCCTTCCCGCCCGCCCCCGCCGGTGCGCCGGGGCCCGCACCCAAACCACGCCGATCGTCATGGCCCCGCATTGTGCGCTGGCTTCTGTACGGCGCTCTGATCGTGCTCGGCTTCGTGTTCGCGGGAGCCGCGGTCTTGGCCGTCGTGGTGCACGCGGCGCCCTCGGGGCCGGCGTTCGGGTGGCCGTTCCGCCTGACCGGGCGCGCCAACGTCCTGATCATGGGGCTCGATCGTACCGTCAGCGATCAGAACCCCAACGTCGTGTATGCCGTGAGCCGGACGGATACGCTCGTCGCCGCCGGCTTCGATCCGCAGGCCCGCCAGATCTTCTTGCTGAGCATTCCGCGGGATACCCGGGCTCCGATCCCGGGGCACGGCACCGACAAGATCAACGCGGCGCACGCCTACGGGGGCGGAACGCTCAGCGTCCGGACCGTGCAGAACTTCCTCGGCGTGCCGTTTCCCTATTATATCGAGATCAACGCGCGCGGGCTGACCCACCTGATCGACGCGGTCGGTGGGGTCACGGTGCGGATCGACAAGGACCTGAACTACGACGACAACTGGGACGGCCTGCACATCCACCTCAAAAAGGGGAACCGGCGTCTTGGCGGCAAGGCCGCGATGGAGTACGTGCGGTTCCGCCACGACGCGCTCGGCGACATCGGCCGGATCCAGCGCCAGCAGCAGATGCTGAACGCGCTCATGGACTCGCTGCGGACCCCGCGGGTGATCTTCCGGATGGGGCGCGTCCTCAAAGTCTTCCGTGAGGACATTACGACGAACCTCGACCCGGCGCAGCTGATCGCCCTCGGGTGGTTCGGCGTCCGCCTGCCGAAAAGCGGGCTCGTCCGCGAGACGCTGCCCGGACGGTTCGGCGTCTCCGACTGGCTGCCGGACCCCGGAAAAGACCGGGCGGTGGTCGCCAGGATGTTTTACGGCGTCGAGCCCACGCTCCTCGCGGGAACGTCGATCGAAGTCCTCAGCAGCGCCGCGAGCCGGGACGCCGTCACCGATCCCGTCGCGCGCCTGAACGCCCTGGGCCTTCGCGTGCTCCGCATCGCGACCATCCCGGATGCCGGCGAAACCAGCGTGATCATCCACCGGGGAGCGCCCCGGGCGGCCCAGATCGTCGCGACCGCCGTCGGCGCGCAGCGGGTGATCGCCGGCGCGCCCGGCACCGCCGGCGGGCCTGATCTGACCCTGGTCCTCGCGCGCGACTACTCGGCCCCCGTCCCGGTCGTCCCGCAGCAGCCGGCCCCCCCGCAGCCGGTCCCGACACCGCCCCACCGCCCCGCGCCGCATCCCGGGACCGCCCCAAAGCGCTCCACGCCCTAGCCGGTCACGTCGCCGAGCGCGGCGTGCAACGCGCGCGCCAGCGCCGCGAATGCCTCGAGCCCCAGAGTCTCGGCGCGAACTCGGGGGCTCACGCCGGCCGCGACGCATGCGGCGTCGACAGTCCGGACGTCGAGGCCGAGGCCGCGCGCGAGCGCGTTGGCCAGGGTCTTGCGCCGGTGGCCGAACCCCGCCGCGACCACCCGGAAGAACTCGGCTTCATCCGGCACGGCGACGGGGGGCTGGGCGTGTGGAACGATCACGACGATCGCCGACTCCACCTCGGGCGCGGGAAGGAACGCCCCGGGCGGGACGCGCGAGACGATCCGCGGGACGCCGCGGTACTGCACGGCAACAGACAGGCGTCCGTAGGCTTCGGCGCCCGGGGCCGCGGCGATCCGCTCGCCCACCTCCCGCTGCACGGTCACGACAGCCCGGACGAGGTGGAGCGTGGGATCCAACAAGCGGATCAGCACGGGGGCGGCGATGTTGTAGGGGAGGTTGGCGACGGCCTTGCGCGGCGCGCCGGGAGGCCCCTGAAACAGATCCGCAAACTCCACCGCGAGCGCGTCTCCGGCCACGAGCCTCACGTTTGCCAAAAACTCCGTCACGGCGCCGAGCGCCGCGAGCAGGCGGCGGTCCACCTCGAGCGCGGTCACCCAGCCCGCGCGTAGGGCGAGCGCCGTGGTGAGGGTCCCGATGCCGGCGCCGACCTCCAGCACACTATCGACTGCGTCGAGCCCGGCCGCGTCGAGGATTCGGTCGAGGGCACGCGGGCTGACGAGGAAGTGCTGCCCCCACCGTTTCGCGGGGCGAATGTCGAACCGTCGGAGGATAGCCCGGGTCCCCTCTGGAGACGCCAGCGGCGCGCCGCCTGACCCTCCCGGGATCACGAGACGCGCCGCTCGGTGGAGACGCCCGGCCGGCCGAGGCGCTTACTGCGTTCTGTCCAGAATGTACACCTTGACCGGCTGGCGGCCCCAGTGGATCGCCTCATCGTAGGTATTGTAGCAAAGGTCGATCCGCAGCCCCTTGATCGCGCCCCCGGTATCCCCCGCCACCGCGTACCCGTAGCCTTCGATGTACAGGTGCGAGCCAAGCCGGATCACGGAGGGATCCACGGCGACGACGCCGCGCTGCGCCAGCATCCCGATGGCGGTCCGCGGCCCAACCCCGCCGCCGTAGTTGTTGGGGCCGGGATAGTACGCGGTCGCCTCCAGGAGCATGTACTCCCGGCCGGCAAACGCTCCCCGTGAGGCGATCATCGCCCGGGTGCCGACCGCGATCACCCGCGGCGACGGCTGCTGCACCACGCTCCATCCGAAGGGCGTGACGGCGGCCGGGCGCCCGTCGGCGTACAGGACCCGCAGCGCCCGCTGCTTGAATCCGGCCTGACCGGATGACCGGACGAGCCGGTTGCCCTTGAACAGGCCGGGGTCGGTGACGACCTGCGAGGAAAAGGGGATCTCGCTGCGTTCGAGCCATGTGCGGTACTCGCGCCGCTCGACCGTGATCCGCATGCCGGGCGCAACCCCGCCCAGCGGATCGGGGTATACCCGGTCAAGCGGCCCAACCGCCACGCGAAGCGCCTCGAGCGCACCCCCCACCGTCGTGGCGGCGACCCGGACGGGTCGGGAGACGTTGCTCACGGTCACAACCATCGGGACCGCGCGGATGACGGTGATCTGAACGCCCGGCCACAGGCGGATCTCGGGTGCCGGGGTCACACGGTCATCCTGGCCGAGGGCGACCTGCCTGGAGGCGAGCACCCCCCCTACGGTGCGCTGGAAGGAGCGGTAGGTGTAGGTGTGCCCGTCTGCCGAGACGTGAACGGTCCTTCCGATCGGAAGCCCCCACGTACCGGCAACAGCGATGAGAGGAACCAGGAGAATCAACAGGAGACAGGCCAGCGCGGCATGACGGACCAGGACCGCCCGCGGATCGCGGACGGGTAGCGATGATAACGTTGGCGGCATTCGCTCCCCCCCTACCGTGTTACGTGCATAACCCTTGCCGGAGGCCCAGGTGTGCGGCCCCGCCGATCGGCTCGACGGATTGTCAGGAGATTGGATGAGTCCGGTCTCGCCCGGCAAGGGGTGCGGTCGCTGCTACGATGAAGGGAGAGGTTTGCTGTAGCTATAGACTTCTTTCTACAGGCGGCATTATATCATATAGACGAAATTCAATGCTAGGGGGGAAATGAGGAAGTTTGGGGCTGATTACTTCACGGGGCCGGGTTCCACAAACTCCACGAGGACCCCGCAGGTGGAGCGGGGGTGAACAAACGCGATGCGGGTCCCATGGGCGCCCGGCCTCGGCGCGACGTCGACCAGCCGGAGCCCGGCTCGCCGGGCGCGTGCCAGAGCCGCCTCGAGATCCGTCACCTCCAGCGCCAGGTGGTGGATTGCCTCCCCCCGGATCGCCAGGAATCGCCCGATCGCGCCCTGGGGGCCGAGCGGCTCGAGCAGCTCGATCTGCGACCCTCCGACCGGGACGAATGACGCCCGCACGCCCTCGCCGGAAAGCTCCGCGCGACCGGCTGAGGGAAGGCCGAGGGTTCGGGCGTAGAGTGGCTCAGCCGCGTCCAGGCTCCGCACGACCAGTGCGAGGTGGCGGAGCCAGACGCCCGGTGGCCGGCGGCTCACCGAATCCCGGCCTCGGCGAGGAGGGCGTCAGCGGCCGCATACGAATCCAGCTCGCCGCGGGTCACGCGCTGGGCCAGGGCGTCCAGGTGGCGGTCGCCCGCCGGGCCAAGCACCCGCGTGCGCAGGCGCTCCTCAACGATCCGGAGGATCTCCCGGCGGCGCCGTGCCAGGCGGCGCTCCGAGAGCAGCCCGCGGGCGTCCTGATACGCGTGGTGATCCTCGATCGCCCGGATGACCTCGGGGATCCCGGTCCCGTCTGTCGCGGCCGTGAGGAGAACGGGTGGCCGCCATCCCCCGCGATCGGGAGCCAGACCCAGCATCATCTTGATCTCGGTCGCGGTCCGGTCCGCGTCCCCACGGTCGGCTTTGTTCACGACGAAGAGGTCGCCGATTTCCATGACGCCGGCTTTGAGCGTTTGCACGCCGTCCCCCAGGTGTGGCACGGTGACGACCATGACCGTGTCCGCGGTCCCGATCACGTCCACCTCGGCCTGCCCGGTCCCCACCGTTTCCACCAGAATCAGCTCGCAGCCATAGGCGTCAAGCACCTCGACCACCCCGGAAGTCGCCGGAGCGAGTCCGCCGAGATGGCCGCGCGTGGCCATGCTGCGCACGAACACACCGGGATCGGTGCTGTGGTCCTGCATCCGGATCCGGTCGCCGAGGATCGCGCCTCCGGTGAACGGGCTCGTGGGGTCGATCGCCACGATCCCGATCCGCCTCCCGTCCCGGCGCACCACGCGCACGAGCGCATCGATCAACGTACTCTTGCCCGCTCCGGGAGGCCCGGTCACGCCGACGACGTATCCTCGTCCCGTATGCGGGTGCAAGGCCCGGAGAATCGGCACCGCTTCATCGGATCGATCCTCGACGAGCGAGATCAGCCGCGCGACGGCCAGTGAGGAGCCTTGGAGGACGGCCTCGGCGAGGCCCACCGGGGTCACACCTCCACGGGCGGCCGGTAGACGCCGAAGCTCGCGCGGAGGGTGTCGCAGATCTCTCCAATCGTGGCATACGCCCGGACGGCCTCCGCGATGAGCGGCAGCAGGTTCTCACGGCCGGCCGCCCCGTCTCCCAGCGCCGCGAGCGCGGCCGAGACACGGCTCCCATCCCGCTCAGCGCGCACGCGGTGAAGGCGCGCCGTCTGCCGGTCAACCACCGTGGGATCCACCCGGAGGAGCGACGGGAGATGTTCCTCCGCCGCCTGGAAGCGGTTGACGCCCACGATCACCCGGCGCCCCCGCTCGACGTCCTGCTGTTCCCGATACGCGGCCTCGCTGATCTCCCGCTGCACGTACCCCTGCTCGATCGCCCGGAGCATGCCGCCGATCCCCTGAATCTGTTCGAGATACGCGTCTGCCCGCCGCTCGATCTCGGACGTCAGGGTCTCCACGTAGAACGAACCCGCCAGCGGGTCGACCGTGTCCGCGACGCCGGTCTCGTAGGCGATGATCTGCTGCGTCCGGAGGGCGAGGAGCGCGGCCGTATCCGTCGGCAGGGCCAGCGCCTCGTCGCGCGCGTTGGTATGCAGCGACTGCGTGCCGCCCAGCACGGCGGCGAGGGCCTGCAGCGTCACACGCACGACGTTGTTGTCGGGCTGCTGCGCGGTGAGGGCGACTCCCGCCGTCTGCGTGTGAAAGCGCAGCATGCACGACTGCGGATCGCGGGCGCCGAACCGCTCGCGCATGATCCGGGCCCAGAGGCGGCGGGCCGCCCGGTACTTGGCGATCTCCTCGAAAAAGTACATCTGCGCATCGAAGAAGAACGCGAGCTGGGGGGCGATGCGGTCCATGGGAAGTCCCGCCCCCCGGGCGGCGTCGAGGTACGCGATCGCATTGCCGAGGGTGAACGCGACCTCCTGCACCGCGGTCGCGCCCGCTTCGCGAATATGATATCCGCTGACGCTGATCGGATTCCACCGGGGAAGGCGCTCGGCGCAAAATGCAAACGTATCGGTGACGAGCCGCATCGACGGCCCCGGCGGGTAAATGTAGGTGCCGCGGGCGATGTACTCTTTGAGGAGGTCGTTCTGCGTGGTCCCGTCGAGCCGGTCCGCCGGCACGCCCTGGCGCTCGGCGACGACCGCGTACATACACAGGAGAATCGCGGCCGTGGCGTTGATCGTCATCGACGTGCTGACGCGGTCGAGCGGAATGCGATCGAACAGCACTTCCATGTCGGCCAGGGAATCGATCGCCACCCCGACCTTCCCGACCTCCCCCTCGGCCATCGGGTGGTCGGAGTCCAACCCCATTTGGGTCGGCAGGTCGAAGGCGACCGAGAGGCCGGTCTGGCCCTGATCCAGCAGGTAGCGGAACCGGCGGTTCGATTCTTCGGCGCCCGCATAGCCGGCATACTGCCGCATCGTCCAGAGGCGGCTCCGGTACATCGCCGGGTAGATCCCGCGCGTGAACGGGTACGCGCCCGGATAGCCGAGATCGCGCTCGTACTCGAGCCCGCGCACGTCGCCAGACGTGTAGAGGCCCGCAATCGGGATCCCGGACGTCGTCTCGAACGTCGCGGACCGCTCGGGAGCGCGGGCCAGCAGCGGGCCGCGGGTTTCGGCTTCCCACCGCGCCCGCGCCTGCTGCATTCCGTCCCCGCGCGTGTCGCGGGCCTCACGGACGCGCGCCCTGCGCGGCTTCGCCGGCCGGACCTTGCCGGGCTTCGCCGGCCGGACCTTGCCGGGCTTTGCCGGCCTGGCCTTGCTGAGCTTTGCCGGCCTGGCCTTGCCCGATTTCTCACTCGCCATCTGCTTCGCTCCTCCCGCAGGCCAGTGCCGCCTCGCCAGAGCCTACTCGATCGTCGTGAGGAGCTGCCCCCCGGCGATCTCCTGCCCGGGCGCCGCATGCACCTGCCGCACGGTGCCGGCGCGGGGCGCGCGGATCTCCATCTGCATCTTCATCGCTTCCATTATAATGAGCGGCTGGCCGAGTGCGACCTCCGCGCCTTCCGCGACGCGGACTGCGACCAGGAGCCCCGGCATCGGGGCGCGCACCTCACCGATGCCGGCCGCCGCGCCACCCGGCACGCCGGTCGGCTGGGATCGCCCCCCAACCTCCGCCGCGCAGGTCTCCCCGTCAAGAACGAGCGCCCACCGGCGGCCCCCGACTCCGGCCGCCGCCACGACCTCGAGGTCGTGGGAGCGGCCGTCCACAATGAGCGAGTAGCACCCCGGCATGACCTCGGCCAGATCGACGCGATGTGTGGCGCCGCCGACCGATACGAGGAGCCCGCCGGCGGCCT
>Ga0102924_1003426_pt1 | contig 16660 bp, 10 predicted proteins | sample PaiPotPPM11metaG_FD_80116 | JGI IMG/M metagenome (GOLD analysis project Ga0102924, IMG submission 80116) | Iron sulfur acid spring bacterial and archeal communities from Banff, Canada, to study Microbial Dark Matter (Phase II) - Paint Pots PPM... ...
AACCCCTACCAGCTAGCGATCGACTCCGGGCACCTCGAAGCGACGGCTAATGGGGCCGATCGAGTCGGTGGGCGCCGGCTGCCTGTGCGCGGAGCACGCGGCATGAACCATGCGGCATGAACCACGCGGCGGAGCCCGTTCGCGGCGCTAACCGATTCCGATCCGCTTGACCGTGCCGATGATCGGCGCGCTCTCCACGGACTGCAGGCCGGGCAGGTCGGCCAGCCTGGTCGTCAGGTAGGCGTACAGCTGCCGGGTGTCCCGGAAGATCGCGCTGGCGGCGAGGTTGGTGGTGCCAGTGGTCGCGGCGGCGAACGGGATCTCGGGATGCGCGGCGAGCGCCCGCCCGGCGTCCTCCAGGCGGGCCGGCTCGATCTTGAGCCACAGCATCACGTCCGCCCCGACGCCGAGCACCGAATCATCGACGTCGATGTCGAAGTACAGCAGCCCGGCCCGCAGGAGTTCCTCGATCCGCCGCCGCACGGTCGACTCGTGCCAGTGCGTCGCGGCCGCCAGGTCCGCGACCGGCGCCCGGCCGTCCCGGGCCAGTTCGGCGAGCAGCGGGTCGTCCTCGGCGCGGAGCACCGCCGCGCTTGACGACACCCAGGCCTGCCCCGCGGCCGGCGCCGGGGCTTCCTCGAAGGAGCTCTCCCCGAGCGGGGCGGTCGCGGACAGGGCCAGCTGCTGCTCGGGCACGGCCTCGCGCAGCGCGACGAGCTGACCGTCGGACAGTCCACTGGCGAGTCCCACGTAGGCGACCGGGGTGAACACGTGCAGGATCGACTGCGCGGTGATGGCCGTGACGTTTCTGCTCCCCGGCAGACCCCGCAGGAACAGCGCGTTACGCTGCTCCGGGGTACGCGCCTGCAGCGTGCAGACGATCTCGGTGCCGCCCGAGTACAGCCGCACCCACCGGGTATCCGGGCGCTGGGCCAGGGTCTCGGCGATACGCTGCACACTGCCCGGGGTGGCCTGCAGCCGGACTATCCAGTCCGCCCACCCGGCACGCGGCCCGTTGACGAGGCCGAAGACCCGCAATCCGGCGGATTCCGTCAGCCGACGATAGCGGCGCGCGATGGTCTGGTCGGAAACCCCGAGCACCCCGGCGAGCACTCGGAACGACGCCCGCGGCGCCATCAGCAGCGCGTGGAGAAGCTGGCGGTCAACGTCGTCGAGCTGACTGGTTTTCACGGATACCAGCCTAACGATGTCGAGATCCGGCCAGACAGCCGCTGAATTCGGGTCAGCTGCCCAGCTTCGAGCAGGATGGATGGAGAATCACTAAAGGGGAAGAGGCGCTCTGTGGCTAGAAAATGGTGGACCCTTATCGCGGTCTGCGCGGGGATGTTCATGCTGCTGCTCGACGTGACCATCGTCATCGTGGCGCAGCCGTCTATCCAGGCCGGGCTGCACGCGGGATTCAGCGACGTGCAGTGGACCCTGGACGCCTACGCGCTGACCCTCGCCGCGCTGCTGCTGACGTCGGGCGTGCTCGCCGACCGGTACGGTCGCAAACTGCTGTTCTCGATCGGGCTTACCGTCTTCACGCTCGGCTCACTGCTGTGCGGCCTCGCCGCCGACCCGCTCATGCTGATCCTGTCGCGCAGCGGCCAGGGAATCGGCGGCGCGATGATGTTCGCGACGTCGCTGGCGCTGCTCGGGCACAGCTTCCGCGGCCGGGAGCGCGGCGTGGCCTTCGGCGTCTGGGGGGCGGTCATCGGCATCTCTACCGCGCTGGGCCCCGTGCTCGGCGGGGTGATCACCACCGAATGGGACTGGCGGGGCATCTTCCTGGTCAACGTGCCGGTCGGCGTGCTTGCGCTGGCGGTCACCATCGGGCGGGTCGAGGAATCCCGTTCGCCGCACCCCGCTCCGCTGGACTGGGCCGGCTTCCTGCTGCTCACAGCCGGGCTGATCAGCCTCATTTACGGGCTGATCCGGGCCGGGGAGAGCTCGTGGTCCGACACCGGGGTCATCGCCTGCCTGGCGGCCGGCGTCGTGCTGCTGGCCGCGTTCGGCGTGATCGAGAGCCGGGTCGCGCACCCGATGTTCGACCTGTCGCTGCTGCGCGTCCCGACGTTCAGCGGCGGTGCCATCGCCGCGTTCGCGATGAACGGGTCGCTGTACGCGATGCTGCTCTACTTCGTGATCTACCTGCAGGATGTCCTGGGCTACTCGGCGCTCGGCGCCGGGCTGCGGGTCGCCATCCTCAGCCTCGCGCAGCTCGTCACCTCCGTGATCGCCGGGCGGCTCAGCGAGCGCGTGCCGGCCCGCTGGCTCATCGGGCCCGGGCTGCTGCTGGTGGGCGTGGGCCTCATCGCGATGGCGGGGCTGAACGGCGGTTCCACCTGGACGCATCTGATTCCCGGGTTCATCGTCGCGGGCTTCGGCGGCGGCCTGGTGAACCCGCCGCTGGCGTCCACCGCCATCGGCGTCGTCCCGCCTAACCAGGCCGGCATGGCTTCAGGCGTCAACACCACCTTCCGGCAGGTCGGCATCGCCACCGGCATCGCTGCCCTCGGCTCGATCTTTACCTCGGCGATCGGCGACCACCTGGCAGGCGCACTGCCGCCGTCGTTGGCCGGGTCGGCGGGAACCATGGTGGACGCGGTACGCCAGGGCTCGGTCGCGCAGCTGCTCGCCTCGGTGCCGGTAGCCGACCGCGCGGCCGTGGGCGTGGCGCTGCGGTCAAGCTTTGCCGCCGCGCTCAACGAGCTGCTCTATGTCACCGCGGGCCTCGCCATCTTCGGCGCGGTGTGCGCTGTGCTGCTGATCCGCCGCAAGGACTTTTACCATCCCGGCGACGCCCAGCCCGCGGCGGCCGGACGCACCATCGCCGAGGAAACGGTGTAGGACGGGGGAGTAGGGTGGGCCGCCCGGTGCGGCATCACCTGACCAGTCCGGAGTCGCGAATTTGACTCGATCAGGGCGGCTTCGGCCGCCCAAAGACTTTAGTCTCGAACCTTCCACCGGAGCGTAGTCAGGTGCGCATCGAACAACTCGACGAGCAGATGGGCGAGCGGGCCGTCGGGATCGCCGTCGCCGAGGGTGATGAAGGTGAAGATGACCCAGGACTGCCGGCTGTCCGGAGCCGAGACGGTATAGGTCACGCGGCGCCCGGGGTGGGTAGCCAGAGGTTCCGCTTCCGGGTTCGCCGACTCGACCGTTTCCTCGCGAAGCGCGGGCTGGCCGTCCACGTCGACGATCTCGATCTGGGCCGCGCTGGCCGCGGCGATCGCGTTGAGAAGGTCCAGCGGGGCTACGTCCTCGGGGTCCGGGTCGCGCCACTCCGACACGGTGTAGGACGCCGGGATGGCCTCGCCGTCGGCCTTCTCGACCGGCAGGGCGATCAGGCCGGCCCCGGCCGCCTGAGCCTGCTCGACCACACGGACAAGCTCCTTCCTGACCTCCTTCCGGAACGGCGTCGCCGTGTCCCGCGGCACCTCGGCGGGGACGGAGTTGTGTGCCAGCTCATTGAGCCGCCGCTCGAGAGTGCTGTGGTCGCGGGGATGCAGCGACAAGGTCTCCCAGCCCGGGATCTGGACGATCGAATAGGCGCTCATGCGGGTTCTCCTGCAGGTACTACTGCTCCCAGAAGCTCAACCATCGCCGAAACCAGTGCCTCGGTTACCTCGATCTCGGAGGTGCGAGCGGAGACGAGTATGTCAAGGTCCCAGGCGCGGCGGACGAGGTCGATCCGGGCGGTCAGCGTGTCGTCGGGCTCAAGCTCGAAGGCGAGGACGGCGATGCCGTCGTCGAGCGGCTCCGGCAGGCTGACGACCTCCGGCCGGCCAAGGGGTCCTTCACGGCGAGCACCGACGCGGTCGAGCAGGTAATCCGGGTTGCGGTCGAGTGGTTCGAACGCGCGGACCCGAGACCACGTAGCGCCCCTGGCCGGCAGCGCGGTCGCGCGGAACCAGCCAGGCTCGGCGCCTTGCTCCCACGACGTGGGAAGCGCGTCGACGTGTAGCCGACTGACGGTCATCACCATTCTCCGTTCATGGCCTCTGTGTCGTGTCCGCGAAACATCGAGAAGAATCAGCAGCCCATGCCTGAAGGGATCTCCTCATAGCCGAATCAGCGCTCAGCCAGCTAGGCGCTGTTGGTGGGCCACCCTTTACCAGCTTGCCAGTCGGTGAAGCCGGGCCGATCCGGGCCATCGAGCCCGTCGATGAACAAATACTTGCGGGGGATGTTGCCCTTATACGCCCAAGCGCCATTCTTCGACGCCCCGCCAAGACCTCCGGGATTGTCACCCTTCAAGGTGGTTGGCCGGAACCATTTATACTCCGTCAGATCGGGCATTCGGATCTTCACAATGACACTGCTGTCGTGTCCGACACCTTGAACGATCCCAGCAACCCCCTTAGCGCCTTTTGCCGTAGAGTCCCACATGAAGATATGCTGATTGTGCCCCATTTTCTCGCTGCCTGCAGAGAGTTTTATACCGAGGCTCTCGGCTGTCTTAAGGCCATTCAAGTTGAGGGAGCTGCGTATCTGGTCGAGGCCCGCGTTGTTCTTGTCGATGGCGACATGGATGTACTGCCCGCACCCCTGAAGCCCCAGAGGGTCGATGAGAAGGTAGGGGTTAGCGACGTACGCTTGGTTGTTGAAGCCCGCTTCAAGACCCAGCGGGTCTGGCGAGAGGTAACTTCCGGTCAGCGGATCGTAATACCGTTGGTTGTTGTAATGGAGGCCAGTTTCCTGGTCCTCGTACTGGCCGGGAAAACGAAGCGGCGAGGATGCTCCGCCGGAATTCCAGACGGTTGCTCCCCAGAGCGTACGCTGCCGGCGTCCCGCCAGGGTCCCGTCCTCGGCGAGCAGTTCCGCGGGCGCCCCGGTGAGATCGGTGATAATTGAGTAGAACCGCTGATCGATCTCATCCTGCGGTGCGTCACGAAGAGACGCGCGCTCGGTCTGGAGAATCGGGGTGTAGGTTCCCGGCTGATACTCCCAGGCGGTAATACGCTCGCCGGAATCAGTGGCTTCTGCCTGCTCGGCGAGGAGGGCACCATCCCACGTGTATCGGGTCTCGCTGAGGAGGTGCCCGTCGGACGAGACGTGCTGTTTGCTAACGCGCCGTCCGAACGCATCGTAAAGATAACGCCATTTCCCGCCTTCCGATGTGCTGACTGAGGTAAGTCTGTTGTCCGCGTCCCACTCGTAACGCCAAGCCTCCGGCTTGCGGGAGATCCGGGTGCGGGTGCGGTTCACGATGCGGCCCGCCGCGTCGTGGCCGTAGCGGACGTTGCCGACCTGGGTGACGCGGGTTCCGGTGACCTGCCTGGCGCCCTGGGATCCGCTGTCCAGCGCTGGAGCGGCGGCTCCGGAGGGGAGAGACCAGGTGGCCGCGGTGATGTTTCCGGCCCGGTCGTAGGTGTATTGCTCGGCCCAGTCAGGTCCGGTGACTCCGGTAACCCGGCCAGCCGGGTCGAGCGCGAGCGCATGACTGCCGGCCAGCAAGTCATCGACGCGGTTGGGGACACCGTCAGCGCGGTAGCGGTACGAACGCCGCTGGATCTGGTGCCCGGGACCAGTCAGAGACTGGAGCGCGAGACGCCCGGTTTGGTCCCATTCCTGAACGAGTGAAAGGCCGCCCGGCAGCTCGCGGTGGGTTTCTTGATCGCCCGTGTTGTAGCCGAAACGCAACTGTCGCCCGGCCGCGGTCACCGCGACCGGACGGCCGGCTGTGTCGAATTCCCAGCTGGTCTCCAGGCCGGAAGAAGTTACCCGGCCCGCGACCCGGCCCGCGGTGTCGAAGGAAGTCCTGACCGAGCGCCCGTTGCAGCTCTCGGTGATTACCCGGCCAAGCACGTCTCGTTCGAAACGCACCTCGGCGTCGGGGTTCCGGGCCCAGAGCAGGTTCCCCGCGGCATCGTAGCCAAAGGACGACCGGATACCGCCCACCACACGTTCGGTCATGTTGCCGAGGACGTCGTACCCGAACGCGATTTCCTGGCCGACGGCGTTGACCTGCCGGATGAGCTGCCCGGCGGCATCGTAGGCGTACGTTGTGGTGGCGCCGTTGTAGTCAGTTTCGGCAGCGAGCCGCCCCGCCAGATCATAGTCGTAGTGCCAGCTCAGGCCGCCGTGCCGGACCTCGGTCACGCGCAGCGCATGATCGGAACACAGCTCAGTCCGCGTGCCGTCAGGCGACACCTCGGCGGTCAACGAGTCAAACGGGCCGTGCTCGTAGCTGGTGACTCCGCCGGCGGCATTGACGTACCGGGACAGGTTGCCCTCCGCGTCCCACCAGAATCTCTCCGCCGTCCCGTCGGGGAATGTCCGCGACGCCAGCGCGCCTTCGGGTGCCCAGTCCTGGGCGGTGACGCTGCCGTCGGGCAGGGTGATCCGGGTGACCTGGCCGCGGGCGTCTAGCTCGTACCGGGTCCGAGCGCCGTCCGGGGCCGTCACCTCTACCGGCATTCCCGTGGCGTCGCGGACCACCTGGATGACGGAGCCGTCCCGGCTGCTCTCGCTGGCAGGGTAACCGCCTCCGACGTAGCCGAATCGCGTAACGGACCCATCTGGGCCGGTCAGTGAGGTTCGGTTACCGCGTTCGTCGTATTCCTGCCGCCAGGTCGTTCCGTCCGGATTGGTCACGGCAGTCGGCAGGCAGCGGCTGTCGTACTCGGCTATGGACCGGCCGCCATCGGGCCGGGTAATCGAGGTGACATTGCCGTACTCGTCGTAGGCGTACCGGGTAACTCGGCCCAGCGGGTCTATGTCCGCCGTGGCGTTTCCGCGGGCGTCATACTCCCGGCGGGCCGTGTGGCCGAGAGGATCGGTGACCGCGGCCAGGAGGCCGGACTCCGTGAATTCGTACGTGGTGGTCGCGCCCGCGATATCCGTCCACCGCGTGACCCCGGGTTCGTACGCGAACGCCCCCGACAGGGTCCCGGCGGGTCCTTCGCCGGATACGCACTGGCCCTCCTCGTTGTAGGAGTACCGGTAGAACTGCCCGTTCCGGTCCTGCCACCCGGTAAGGCGGCCTTCATGGTCGTAGGAGAACCGCAGCGGCAGCCTGGAGGAATTGACGACGGCGGCCAGGTTCCCGTCCTCGTCGTAGGAGTACCGCCGCAGCGGCTCGGCGTCCCCGGCGACCGTGAGCGCGGTGACCAGCCCGTCGGTAACCGTCATGTCGACCCGGTACCCGCCGGAGTGCGTCACCGACTCCGGAGCACCGGAAGCGCCGTAGGAGAACGACACCTCGTATCCTGCCCGGTCGCTCACCACCGCCAGCGGGAACTCGCCCGCAGCGCCGGCCCCCTGGTCATACCTCCAGGTGAGCCCGCGCTGCGGGTCGTGTACCGCGTACGATCCGCGCCCAGCGCGCCGCAGCGTCCATACTGGTCCCGCCTCCGCCACCACGGCATCGTCGCCGGCGGGAACGGGCCAGGTCACGATCCGGCCGTCAGCGAACGCCCCGCGCACCCGTCCGGCGCTGACCTCGAGCCGCTGGTCAAGCGATGACTGCCAGCCGGGCCCGAACCACCGTCCCGTACGCCACGATGACCGGTGGGTGCGCTCGATCACGAGCGGCAGGAGCCCAGGCAGCGACACGTCCGTCTCGGCCATCAGCACGTCTCCGGTGGCCACGTCCACCGGGTCGCCGTTCGTGCACGCCTCGTCGTTCCCGACCGCTGCCCCCTTGGACTCCCCGGCAGACGACATCTCATCGACGTTTTCCGTGTCTTCGGCGATGTGGGAGGCGAAACCGTCGCCGCCCTCGGCGGCCTTGATACCGCTGCTCAGGGATTTCACGCCGGCCGAGATAGCGGGACCGAGGACTTTAGCGGCGCCGAAGGTCAGCAGGCCCGCGATCGCCATGCCGATGTCAGCCCACGAGCCCCCGCCCAGGGCCTTCAGCCCGACCTGCGCCACGAGCGTCACCGCCGCTATCGCGACGGTCGCCGCCAATAGCGCCTCCCCCACGCCCGGGATAACAAGGGCGATCACCGCCAGTGCCATCGCGACATACGTCAGTATCTTGATCAGGATCTGCAGGAACTTCTTGAAGAATGCCTTGATACGGTCCCAGAGTGAGTCGGTGAGCCCGTCGTTGAAGCCCTTGCGGATCGTGGCGGCCGCGGTCTGCCCGGCCTGGTCGATGGCTGACAGCACACCGGCGAGCTTCTGCTTCGCGGCATTGAGGCGGTCGGCGGCCGCGCTGGTGGCCGTGGTCTTGTCGGTGTTGGCCTGCTCCTGCTGCGCGGTCAGCTTCTGGCCGGGCGGGGCGGTGGCGGTAGGCATCGCGTCGGCCGCCTGGACGGCGGCGTTCGCGTTGATCGCGTCATCGAGTGCCTGTGACGACCCCAGGAGCGCGGTTTCCAGGGCTGGCTGGTAGGTGGTGAGCGCTTGCACGACGGCCTCGTAGCGGCCGACGACCTGATCGAGGTCTTTCGCGACGGTGCCGGCGGAGGACCGCAGCTTGTCAGCGTACTGTCCCTTCAGTGACTCGCCGGAGGAGATCTGGGACAGGCGCTGGCCCTCGGTGCGCATAGTCTCAGCGAGCGACCGGAAATACGCCAGCCGCGAGTTCATCTCGGGAAGGTCCGCGACGACCGGATCCGACGGCTTGTCGAGGAGTTCCCACGGCCCGGGACGCTCAGGCATCCTGCTGGCCTCCGTTCGTCAGTTGTTCTGGGTCGGCATCGTGCGCGGGCAGGACGACCTGGATCAAGCGCCATCGCCCTTCGGGGGAAGGCGGCGTATTCGCCGGACCCGGCTCCCGCCATCCGGTCGACTCTGGCCAAGTCTCGATCTCGATCTTCATGAGCTAGGCCCCCTACTAACTGTTACTGACCGCAATACTGTCCGCAAGCTGCTTATCCGCGTCGCTCCACGTCGAGCAGGCTTTGTCAACGTTGTTACTCAGCGTGGTCAGGGTCGACTGGATCTGCCCCCGGTGCACCCACCAGTTGTTGGCGAATGAGTTCATCGCGCTGGCGACGTCTGACTGACCCCAGATGTTCTGGTCTTCCTGCGCGTTCTTCTGGCAGTTGTTGAATTCATCGAGAATCGCCTTCAGATCGCTATTCGTGTCGTCGAGACTCGCGTCGACGATCAGGTCAGCCATCCGTCATCCTCCTTAATCTGGTCACGTCGCTTATTCGACGAGGCGGGGCACCTGCAGGGTAAGAAACTCGCCGTCGCCGCGGTGCACGAGCGCACGGCCGGGCGTGACCGGGCCACTCGTCAATGACCTCGGGAGGCGCACGCCGAGCAAGTCGCCGTCGAACGGATTCCGGGGACTGAGCAGCGCGCCGCGCTGGTTGTTGCGGATGTCCGTCTGCCATCCCGAGAATCCGCCTCCGACCTCTGCGCTGTTCCCGCCCAGTACGACTGCGCCCCCGGCTCCGCCCGCACTCCTGATCCACCCGCGGAGGAACGTTAGTTCCGAGCTGTCGCGCACGAGCTCGCCGTCGTCGATGAACAGCACGACCGGCCCGGCGTCCGTCTGCAGAGCGGCCTGCAGTTCGTCGGCCGGGGTCGCCGTGCCCGTGAAGATCGCGCGGACTCCGGGGACTCCGATGTAGAGCTGCTCCAGCGGCGAGCGGCGGGGCAGGAGCAGGACGGTTTCCGCCCCGGCATCGAGCAGGGATCGCGTCATCACCGCCAGCAGGTTGCTGCGTCCCGATCGCGGCGGGCCGGCGATGAGGAAGGTGGGCGCCGTCCCGGCGAGATCCGTGCCGACTGCCATGAGCTGGTCCCCGCCGATCCCGAGCATGGCCCACAGCGGCTTCTCATGCGGCTCCGCCGGATACTGCGCCGCTTCGCCCCACGTCAGGGTCGAAGGCAGCAGGTCGACGCGCATGGGACGGAGACCGATGGGCACGTCGCGGTCACGGTCGCGAGCGCGCACCGCGATCTCGTCGAGAGCCTCGGCCTGCGCGGTCGCGCTCGGATCCGGGGCGAGAAGCGCGATCTGCGCTTCCTGGCCGGTCGTGGCCCGGAGCATCCGGCCATCAGGGATTCGTTCGGGAAGCTTCCGCGGGTTGAGGTCGGCCATTGCGTAGTCACCGCGCTCGGCGAAACGAAGCACCCACTTATCGTCCGTCAGCACGCCGATCCGGCCCGACAGCAGCGAGCGATCCCCGGCGAGTACAAGGTGCAGCCCCGCGCCGGCACCTTCGCGCAGGAAGGTAAGTACCCGCTCAACGTACGCCCCTCCGTCCAGGTCGCCGTAGCTGCTCGTGAAGTTCTCCCATCTGTCGAGCAGCAGGACCAGGTGCGGCAGCCGGTCGCCCGGGCCGGCCTGGCGCCGCTGTTCGCCGATGTCGGCCACGCCGAGCCGCCCGAACATCTCCTGCCGCCTCGTCAATTCGGCTTGGAGGCGGTCGAAGAGGCGGGTCAGGCGCTCGCGTTCACTGCGCTGGACGACAGCTCCCGTTTGCGGAAGACGAGTCAAGGGCAGCAGGGCGCCGTTTCCCATGTCGATGCCGAAAAGGTGCAGATCCGCGGTCGAGATCGCGTCGGCGAGGCTCCCGGCGATGGTCCGCAGGGCCTGTGAGCGCCCGGTGCGCGATGCGCCGGCGATGAAAAGATGGCTGAACTTGGACAGGCTGACAGTGACCGGACGCTGGGCCTGTTCGCTCGGCACGTCGCCCAGTGCCCACGGCACGGCCGCAAGGGCGCCGTCATCCGGTTCGAGCCGGGTCGGTGCCGCGAGCAGATCACCGCGAGTGACCGAATCCGGCAGCGGCGGCAGCCAAGGTGAGTGATTCGGCGGCAATTGGAGTCTGCTCACCGCATCCCGGGCCGCGTGGACCAGACGTGTGAGATCTGTGTCCTCGCCGTCCTGAGCGTCCTGACGCGGCGCGGCAGGCAACGGATAGCCGGCGGTCGCCCAGCTCAACGGGGCGACGAAGGGCGGCGGGACCAGCCTGGGCCCCGTCGAAGCGGCTACTTTGCTGCGCCCGCCGACCCGCGCCGCCTGGAACGGGATGAGCGAGGCGTGTCCGAGGCGTACGTAGGCCCGGCCGGGGGTCGAAGCGGAGATCTGGGCGGCGTCCGATGCGCCGATGATGTCGCTGCTGTCGGCCGCGTCGGTGACCCGCAGCGATATCCGGAGGTTGGTGTTCGCGCGGATGTCTCCGGACACCACTCCAGAGGGGCGCTGCGTGGCCAGGATCAGGTGGATGCCGAGCGACCGGCCGCGCTGCGCGATGTTCACCAGGCCGGCCACGAAGTCGGGCAGTTCCCGCACCATGGACGCGAACTCGTCGATGACGATCAGCAGTCGCGGCATCGGCTCCGCGTAGCGCCGGGAGCTGGCCTCGACGTAGTCATCGATGTCCTTCGCTCCTACCGCCGCGAGCATATGCTCCCGTCTGGTGAGCTCGGCGCCGAGAGAGGTAAGCGCGCGTTCGACGAGGTGGGCATCGAGGTCGGTCACCATGCCGACCGTGTGCGGCAGGCGCACCGCGTCCTTGAACGCGGCGCCACCCTTGTAGTCCACGAGCACGAAGTTCATGGCGTCGGGCCGGTTCGCGACGGCCAGGCTCGCCACGATGGTCTGCAGCAGCTCTGACTTTCCCGAGCCGGTGGTGCCCGCGACCAGCCCGTGGGGGCCGTCAACGACAAGGTCGATGGAGAACGGGCCGTCGAAGGAGACTCCCATCGTCGCACGCGTGCTGCGCGCGGCGCCGGCCCACCGGGAGAGGAACTGCTCGGGGCCTACGGGTTCGAGTTCGAGCACCTCGGTGAGCCGGGCGGCTTGGGGGAGCGCGTCGTCTTCGTCTCCGCCCGTGTCGCGGATCGGAGCGAGCGCCCGGGCTGTCCGTTCGAACCAGTCCTGGCCGATCACATCGAGGCGGGTCTTGTGATTGATGTCCTGCGGAGAACGACGAAGGTCGGCGCTGCCGTCGGCATGCGCCACGACGACTGCCGTGGCTTCTTCCGGAAGAGACCGTTCGTTGTCGTCGACGCAAATGCTGTAGATGCCCATTGCCGGGCCATCGCGCAGAATAGCGGCCACGCCGGGATAGCTGCGCAAGCGTCTGGCGCCGTCCCAGAAAACAACGATGTCGGGTCCGAGACGGATGTGGCGTCCGGGAGCCGAAGACGCCTGAGTCTGCCGCTCGCTGAGCAGTCGGGCGAGTTCGGCCACTCGCCGTCCGATCGTCTCCGCGTCGTTGCCGATCGTGGAGCGGGTGTCTTGCCCGAAAGCAGGGGCGAGATGCGGCAGCCACGCCGTCCAGCCCCACTCGGCGCCATTCTGCCTTGCGGTGAGAAGGACTATCTGCGTGTCGCGCGGGCTCTGCAGGACGGCGACTTGCGCGAGGAGCCATTTGGCAAGAGGGCGGGTACGAGCGGAAGTCCCCGCGACGCCCAGGACCCCAGCCGTTTTGAGCGAGACTGCGAGCGGAACGTCGTTCAACGTGGCCGGGATCCGCCGACGGTGCTCAAGTTCTTCCCTGGCGTCGTCCACGATCACGGAGCTGGGGACATCGCCCGTTCCGGCGCGGAGCAGCAGGTAGTCGTCGTCCCAGAAACGCCGCTCCCACAGCCGCGATTCTGGGACGGACGCGATCCGCCCGAGGTCGACTGCGCTCGGCGCCGACGTCTGCAGCGACGCCCGCTCCGCCACGTTGCTGGCATCGATATCGGCCTCGATGCGAGCGACGGTCGCCTCGTACTCAGCCAGCAGAGACCGGTGTCCACGTCGACCTTGTCGCCTGCCGGTCAGGGTGTTTGCAATAACGACGATCGGCGAAAGACCTGCGATCACCAGGAACACGTATGAATGGAACGCGACCGCGGTGACGACGGCCCCGAGGACCGGCACCATGGCGCCGAGCCAGGGCAGAGCGCTGGCTTGGGGCGCCGCGGGCGGAGCCGAGATCCGGAACTCGCCCTTCGCGGGGACGCGCAACGTGCGCGGCGGACGGTTGAAGTCAAGGACGCCGGCCTCGAAGTCGGGCTCGAGGACGGCGTCAGAGTCGGTCACCGGTCGCGTTGCCAGCAGGCTGTCGGCGATGACGAGTTGCGCGTCGGGGGGCCAGGCGGTGAACTCCTCGGTCAGCGGTGTGCCGCCGATCTGGGCGCGGATGCCTGGCGACGTCGTCCGGACGCGGGTCCGCATCGCGACGTCTACCTGGATGATCAGCGCACCCTCGGGAACCGGGGCGAGCCGGCCGCCGATCGCGTGCTCTCCCGGTCCGAGCCTGATGGTGTTGCCGGCCCCGAGTCCACTTGCGATGCCTACATCGAGCATCCCGGCGGCCGGCTCCGAGGACTGCGGGAGCGCCCGCACGTCGAACACCGCTCCTTGGCGGACCCCGGCTTCACGGAGCGACGAGTTGTAGCGCACCTCCCGGCCGGTGACCCAGACACGGTTATTTCCGTATGCCGCGCCCGTATCGTCGGCGCCCATCCGACGCAGCACGTCGCCGACGGTGCTTTCTTGCTCGGCGTCCACCAGGAAGTCGCGCGAGTCACCGTCGGCCCAACGCAGAGAAAGGGCGATACGCAAGTCTCTTGGCCTTTGCTCGGTAGAAGCGTCGAAGAAGGCGTGCGGGCCCCGCCGCACACGGCGGCGGGACCCACCTCCCGTTAGTTCTTGAGCGCGTTAGCCAGGTCGCTGTCCGTCTGCGCGAGCGCGTCGGCCGCCTTGTTGAGGTAGGTAGCCATTCCGGTCAGGCCGGAGATGGTCTGGGTGGCCCCGTTGTTGAACTCCTGATAGGAGTTGTTGAATGCCACCGAGGACCTGTCGGTGACGTAACCGCCTGAGACGAGCGAGTCGACGAGGGACTTGAGCTGGGTCAGTTTCGACTTGATGTCATCCTCGCCCTGGCTGAGGCGCGAAGCCGCGTCGTGCATGTCCTGATACGTGACGTTCATGTTGGGCATGTGGTCCTCATTTCTCTTATCGGTTTCCGCGCCGACGGTTGCCGGAACGGCTGCTTGTGGTCAATACGGCGATCAGCCCACCCGGCGCGCGTTGGACCTAGATTTTGCCTACCTGCGTGGTCGTGAGCGCCACGTTGTAAACTTTGATCTCGCCGGTGGCGCCCTGGAACCAGTCGGTGGGCTGGCCGTCGAACTGTGCCCGCCCTATTGCCAGGTCACCCGTGGCGGCGAACGGGGAAGGGTCGGTAGCTGTGCCCTGGAGCACGCCGTTCACGTAAAGGCGCAACTGGTTATCTGAGGCATCGAAGACGCCGACCAGACGCGTCCAGGTATTGAGGGCCGGCCCGGACGTCGACACCGCCCGGATGCCCGCAGGACCGGTATTAGTGTCGGCGGCCACCCTTGCGAACGTCCAGCGCTGGTTGGCACCCGAATACTGCAGGTAGAAGCCACTGTCGTAGGTGCTGTCCTGGCTGACGATCGTCGCGGATGCCCCGTTAGCCGGGATCGCGGTCATGTCAACCACAGCCGAAACCGTGAAGCTGCTACCCGGTGCGGTGTCGAGAACGGGGCCGGATGTCACGATATCGCTGTCAGTGCCGTTAAAGGCGGCGCAGCTTCCATATTGCGGGATACACCAGTTGATGTTCGAGGCGGTGGCCGGGTGTACGCCCATGGTGTCCAGCGCGGTCGTCCCTGTCCGATCGTCCAGGGGCCACCAGCTGACCGGTTCCGGCACCGATGTCGGCGCGGACCCGGCGGACCGCCGTGGTGATGCCGGCGCGGACCCGGCGGACCGCTGTGGTGATGCCGGCGCGGACCCGGCGGGCTGCTGTGGTGCCGTTGAGCTTCCAGCCACCGCAGTGTTTGCTGCGGCGGTGGGCGCTGCCGGATGCGTGCTCGCGGCCTTGTGGGATGCGGTGTGGGCGGCGGCCGATGCGCTGGCAATGGGGGCCACCTTCCCGGCCCCGGTAGCGGCTGGTGAGGCCGACGACGTCTCGGCCGCCGGGTTGAGCCGCGTCCCGCCGCCTGACAGCGTCACTGCGGCCACCGTCGCCACCACGGCGATGACCGCGGCAGTGGCGCCAAGTACCCACGGGGACTTCCACTGCATCCTTCGGCGGGAAGTGACGGGAGAAGCACTGTATCGGATGTCGGGAAGGAACCCGCTCGAGAGCACATCCCCATTTGCAGTGAACTTCCACGTGGCTACCGGTGCGGTGCCCTTGATGAGGGTCCACGCGGTCGTGGCCGAGGCGAAGAGAGCCCGAAGCGCGGCGGTCTGAGAGCGCGACGGGGGTTCTTCGAACACGATGAGCGCTCGTTCGCCGGCGTCGAGATCCGCAAGGAGATCCGCGGCGCTTTGGAGATCCGGTTCGTTTCGTGCATTGATGCGCGCGACGCGCACGGTCGCCGACCAGGGACTAGTGGTCAGCTCCGTGACCCAGGCCTCGACGATTTCGTCAACCGCGTGTTTCGGCCCATCGACCGAGATCGGGCCGGCCGCCTGATCGAGGTCCAGTAGTACCTGGCCGTCGTCCGACGCCCCGAGCATCACCAGCCCGGCGAAGGAGTGCCCGCCGGTATCGCGGACGTTTGCCGCCTGCAGCGCCGCAAGTTGCGCGCTCCACGTCCGCCCGTCGCTCGATGCCGTCCACCCCGCCGGGGCCTTAGCCGACGGCTTCGACACGGTGATCCTGACTGACGCTGCGTCTACCGTGACGAGGTAGACGCCGGGGAACGCGATGTCTTCGTCGTCGCAAGCGGTTGTCAGGGCTTTGAGAGCACGATCGATGGTCCAGGCCGCGGACCGGTCGAACGGCGTCGACGCGACACGGCGCCCGAAAGCTCCTTCGTGGGTCAAAGTCTTCTCCTCTGCTGGCTGCCGTCGCGTTCTCACGTCTTCGCTGGTAGTACTCAAATGGGGACGCAATTAGGATCCAAGTGCGGGGGCAAATGGTTCCGCCGCCTGTGACGCGATTCCCGTACCGGGACGGAGTTCAGCCCGCTCTGCAACGGGTGCATCTTTCTAAGGGGCGTGGCCTACCACAACCGGCGCGGGCCGAAGCTGTACCGGTCGGCGCCCACTGGATGCTGCCCGATGCCCGTACGCGCTTGGAGGAAGCGCGTCTTGCGGAGGTTGAGGCGGATATCACCGGTATTTAGAATACAATCACGCCTTTCAACAAGATGCACCCCTTTGCAACATTATTCCGGCGGTGAGACTTTACCATGTGTCCGACAAGTCGGGCGCGATAAAGACGGTGTTCGGCGGGATCCACGCGTGCCAAAACGCTGCGCAGGGCCTGACCTGCTGCTTTACGCTCGGCACGCGTGCTTGTTCGTCTCGTTTACCTGTCCCTGGCCCGTACGCTCGGCTGGCTACGCTGGTGGCGATATCCGCCCCTCCTGACCTTCCGCCTGACCCGCGGTCTTTCCAGGCCCTTCTCCCGGCACCGCCCCCGGTCTTTTCCGCGGGCCTCCTCTCGGCCTGCCGGGCGTGACGGCGCCGTTCAGTTAACGCTGGCCCGCAGACGCGGCGGCCCGTACAGTTTGCCGGATTCGTTCCGCGTTCTGGCAGCTTAAGTTGATGATCATGAAATATTTTCCGCTTATCCAGTGAAAATCCTTCGCGAAAGGAAAATACTTCGTGATCACGCCGCAGGCCAGCCAGTATGCGGCGGCATCAGACGGCACGCGGCCACCACAAGCACCGCACGCCCGCTAACTAAACGGCCTTGGATGCGCCGCTGGCCCGTGGCGGCAGCCGCAGGACAAGGCCAGAAAGGGGCCTGGACCGCCCAGC
>Ga0102924_1003427_pt1 | contig 16659 bp, 15 predicted proteins | sample PaiPotPPM11metaG_FD_80116 | JGI IMG/M metagenome (GOLD analysis project Ga0102924, IMG submission 80116) | Iron sulfur acid spring bacterial and archeal communities from Banff, Canada, to study Microbial Dark Matter (Phase II) - Paint Pots PPM... ...
GTCTATTCCTACGCGCTGCACTCGCGGCGCTTCACCCCGGCAACGCTGGTCGATCCAACTCCGGACGTCTTCGAGGGCGGGTACCACCCGTCCAACTTCGAGGGCTGGCGAGGCAAGGACCCGCTGCGCCTCCGGGAGGCGCTCGCCAACAGCGTCAACGTGGCTGCGGTGCGCGTCCTGCGCGACGTCGGTCCCGCGAACGTCATTCCGTGGGCTCAGGCGCTCGGCATCGAGTCGCCGATGAAGGCCGATCTGTCGTTGGCCCTGGGGAGCTACGAGGTGCATCCGCTCGAGCTGGCCGGCGCCTACGCGACCTTCGCGGCCGGTGGGGTCTACCAGGAACCGACGCTCATACTTCGCGTCGTCGGTCCTGACGGAAAGGACGTACCCCTCCCTCCCCCGCCGCCGGCGCGGCGCGTTCTCGACGACGCCGAGGCCTACGTGATTACGAGCATGCTGACCAGCGTCGTCGATCACGGCACGGCCGTGCGCGCGAAGTCGCTCGGCAGACCCGTCGCGGGGAAGACCGGCACGTCGAACGGTCCCAAGGACACGTGGTTCGCGGGGTACTCGACGGACATCGCGGCGGTCGTCTGGATCGGCTTCGACGACGGCCGTACGCTCGGACGGGCGGAACAGGGCGCCATCACCGCGCTCCCGGCGTGGCTGGCCTTGATGAAACAAGCGACCGACGGGCAACCTAGGGTCGACTTTTCGCGCCCTCCCGGCGTGGTGACGGTCGCGATCGACAAGCGAACGGGCGAGCTTCCCTACCTCGACGACCCGGACATCATGGACGAGGTCTTCCTGGCCGGGACCGAGCCGACGACGACGGCGGAGCCGCCGCCTCCCGATAGCGCCGGGGCCGGCGACGCCGGGCTCCCGGATGCAGCCGCGAACGACCTACAGTAAAGACCGTTCGGACCCCTTCCGGACGAGATGACCCGCCGACCAAGTACGCCACCGACGGCCCTCGCCGTCGTCGTCGCTCTCCTCGTCTCGCCGCGCGCCGCGGCCGCGGGAGGCGCGGTGGACGTCGTCGCCCAGGACGTCGCGCTCTCGCTCGCCCAGGCGCCCCCGTCGAGCGTGGTCGTCGCTGCGCCGCTCTTGAGCGATCAGCCGATCGCGCGGCCGGATGACCTCGCGCTTCGCGTCGCGGCGCTGGTCTCCGGGAGGATCGGGCCGAGCGCGCGCGCACACGCCCAGGCGGCGCAGCTCGGCACCGCGCGTGCGATCGCCGGCCGCGCGAGCGCGCTCGTGTACGTCCAGACCGAGATCGCGCGGGGCGACCTCCGAACGACCGTCGACGTCTACCCGTCGATGGCGAACGCTTGGGACCGGATCCGGAACCCTCTTCCGTCGCCCACGGCGCACGCGTTCGCGAGCGCGAAGATCGACGCCGAGGTCCGCGCGTTCCTGGCGCCGCTACTGCTCGAGCAGGCGAGCATCCACCGGGCCCACCAGGACGAGGGCGACGTGCTCGCGGTCGCGTGCGGCGACGTCGACGGAGACGGCGGCAACGAACTCGTGCTCGTCTCGCGCGCTCGCGTCGCCCTGGGCCGAATTCGCGGAGAGAGGTTCGTACCGGAGCGAACGGCGGCATGGAGCGCGCTCGCTCCTCGTTTGCCTGTGCCGATGCGCGAGCCGCTCGGCGGTGCCGTCGTGAGCCTCGGAGTCATCGACGTCGGATCGACGGATCGCGGCTCGTTCGCCCTGACCCCGGACTTCGTCGGCCACGACGCGCTGAGCGCAATTCCCGCGTCGGGCTGGGACGGGGCGGTCTGCCTGCGACCCGAGCCGTCGGCGGGCGCGTTCGACGGCGCGCCGATCGAGTGCACGGTGACGCGGGACCCCCGACCCAAGCTGGCCGTGCCGTCGCCGCGCTTCGACGCCTTCGCCGCGGCGAGCTTCGCGGACCGTGACGGCAGACCCCATTCCGCGGTCGTCGTGCGCGAACCCAGCAGCAAGCTCAAAATGCGCATCGACGATGCGCCCGTCCAAACGCTGGAGGGGACGTATGGCGCTCAGATCGCCGTGGCCGACCTCGACCAAGACGGGATGCCCGACCTGGTGACGACGGTCGATGGCACCGACGACGCGATCACCCTTTGGTCGTGGACCCCGGCGGATCTGCGGCCTCGGCTTCGGGTCGCCGCGCCCGGCGGAGTGCGGGCGCTGACGGTGTGTCCCTCGGAACAGAACGGGATCCCGGCGCTCGTAGCCGTCGTCGCGGATGAAGTCTGGCTCTTGAGGCCGATCGCGGAAAACCGGGGCGCGTCGGGGCGCTAGATGATCGGCCGGCGGACCTTCCTCGGCGGCACCGCCTCGTTCGCGCTGGCGGCGCTCGCGGCGCGGCGCGCCGTCGCGAGCGCTCGCGTGCCCTACGGAGGGCGTCTGGCGTTGCACGTCCCCTGGCCGCTCGCGTCCATCGATCCTCACCGGCTGGACGACGCGGCGGCGGCGTTCTTCGGAGAGGCGCTGTTCGACACGCTGTACGGCCCGGGCGACGCAGGTGCCCTGATCCCGGTCCTCGCGGAGGATGAACCGCGCGCGGAGGGCGCCGGCCTGCGCGTCCCGCTCCGCGCGGGCATCCGATTCGCGTCGGGAGCCTCCCTCGACGCGCGCGTCGCCGCTGGTTCGCTCTCCCGCGCGCGCGCGCGCGACGGCGCGGCGTGGCTGACCGAGATTCCCCCGCCGCGGGTGGACGGCAACTCCCTCGTCTTTGCGATGCGCGACGCGCACAAGCTGGTCGGAGCGCTGGCGGCGCCTGTCGTCGCGATCGTCCCGCCGCGGTTCTCCCCCGAGCGGCCCGACGGAACGGGCCCGTTGCGCGCCGAGCTCCAGGCGGGTGCTCTCCTTCTCTCGCGCAACACCTCCGCCGCGCAGGGGCCGGCGTTGCTCGACGAAATCGAAGCCCGCCACGCTCCGGATCTGGTGACCTCGCTCCGCGCGTTCGAGAGCGGCGCCGACGACATCGGCTGGCTCGGGTCCTTCCTGCACGAGCCGCGCGCGGGCGCCAAGAGCTTCGACGCCGGCTGCGTCGCCTGGGCGATCCTGCGCACGGGGCGCGACGCGGGAGGGCTCGACGCGCCGGGCACCGCGCAGGCCATCGCCGATGGCATCCCCCACGCAGCTCTCGCGTCCCTGGTCGTCGGTCCGCCTGCGGCGGGCGCACCGGCCGCGCCCACTCCCTGGAGCGGCCCGCCGTGCGATCTGCTCGTGCGAGACGACTCCCCCTGGCTCGTCGAGCTTGCCCGCGCTTTCGCGGTCGCGCTCTCCTCTCCCGGGCGCGAGGTGACTCCGCGCGCCGTGGCGAGCGCCGACCTCGCGATGCGCCGGTTCACGCGCGGGTTCTCGCTCATGCTCGACGTCGCGCGGCCGGCCGGGCCGGGCTCGCTCGGGGCGCTGGTCGGGCTCGCGACGGCCGACGACCCGGCCTCGGCGGCCGCGCTGGCCCGCCATCCCCCGCGCGGAGACATGCCACCGCGGGTCGCGGCCCGTACGATGCGACTCGGCGTGGTCGCAGAGGTTCGTTTGCAAGGCGGACGCGCAGCCGACGTGGTGCTCCCCCCGTCCCGGTGGGGCCGCGGGATCGACTGGGGCAGCGCCGCTCGAAGGAGGACTCTCTAGTGCGGATCGCGTTTAGCCTCGGAATCGCGTTCGCACTCGTGGCGTCGCTGTCCGTCGCGGTGTTCGGCTACGTCGTGCGCGAGGACCGCCGGGCGAGCGAGGCCAAGCGCTTCGAGCAGGAGGTGCGTAGCGCCTGCGACCGAGTCGTCGCCGAGATCGAGCGGCAAGGGGAGAGAGATCGCAAGCTCATCGCCGGGGCTTGCCAGTCGGGTGAGCTCGTCGACCGCGCGGCCATCTGGCTGGCGGGCGGCACACTCAACGACGAGCACCGGCTCTCGCTTTCGCGGATCGTGCCCGACGAACGGCAGGCGTTCGACGTCGACGAGCTCCTGCTCGCGACGGCCGACGGAGAGCTCCTGGGCCAGGATCCCGTGACCCTGCTCAAGACGCCACGGCCGGAAGTCGCCCGACTGGTGTCCGCCGACGCCGCGCATTTCACACTTCGGGTCGGCGTCAGGCCGGCGCTCGTGAGCCGGTGCCGCAAGTCGGGCGCCGGCGGAGGGGCGGTCGGACTGGTCGCGGCGCGGTATCTCGAGCCTGTGGTCGAGCGACTGGGGAACACGGTCGACGCGCGCGTCGGCCTCGGGGAGTCCGGTGCGGCAACGGAGGACGTCGCCCGCGCGAGCTGCACGCTCGGCGACGCTGCGGGCGCTCACGTCGGAATCGTGGTGGCCAAGCCGAAGCGCGAGCTCGTCGAGAACCTCGCACGGATCGACGCGACCATCCTGTATACGGGCCTGGCATTCACCGGCGCCGCGCTCGTCATCGCCGTGCTCCTCGCGCGGAGCCTCGGCCGCCCCATCGCGGAGCTCGCCGCCGAGGCGCGAAAGGTCGCGACGGGCGAGGCCCGCCCACTGCGGGTACGCGGGGGCGGCGAGATCGGGGAGTTGGCGCAGGCGTTCGACAAGATGCTCGAGGATCTGGAGGCCACGCGGCGCAGGCTCGCGGCGACGAGCCGGGTGGCGGCCTGGCGAGAGGTCGCCCGGCGCGTCGCGCACGAGGTGAAGAACCCGCTGGCGCCGATCCGCGCCGCGGTCGAGACGCTCCGGCGCCTGCGCGCCCGATCGGATCCGGAATTCGACGCGTACTTCGATGAAGCAACGCGCACCGTCCTCGACGAGGTGCATCGAATCGCCAACATCGTCACGGAGTTCACGCGTTTTGCGCGACTCCCCGCGCCTCGCCCGCAGGAGCTCGACCTGGTCGAGCTCGCACGGCAGGTCGCGCTCCTCCACAAGCCGGCCGCGAGCGCCGTCCTCGAAGTGAAGATCGAGCGCACGCCGCCCATCGTGAGGGCGGATCGCGATCAGATCGTGCAGGTCCTGACGAACCTCGTTCAGAACGCTCTCGACGCGGTGAGCGAGCGCCCGGAGGGAGGCCGCGTCTCCCTCACGCTCGACACCGAGGGGGCCGAATACGCCACGGTCACTGTCGCCGACAACGGGCCCGGGGTCGCCCCCGAGATCGCGGCCCGCCTCTTCGAACCGTACGCGACGACTAAGGAGCATGGCACGGGGCTGGGATTGGCGATCGCACAGCGCATTGCCATCGAGCACGACGGCGAGCTCTCGTACATCGGCACTTCCGGCGCCGGTGCGGTCTTCCGCCTCGTGCTCCCGACGCAGGGACCCCACGCCACCGAGGAGGCGACCGCATGAGCGAGCGACCGCGCGTTCTCGTGAACATGGCGCCCAGTCTGGACGGGAAGATCGCGCCCGCGCGCAAACACGGGCCGCTCGTCATGTCGCGCCACCGCGAGGACGGCGAGCGGATGCGCGCGCTGCGCCAGCGCGCCGACGCGGTCGTGATCGGCGCGACGAACCTGAGGCAGGACGATCCGGACCTGATGCCGAGCCGCCTGCGGGTCGTCGTCACGCGCGCCGGCGAGCAGATCGCTCCCACGGCGAAGGCGCTCGACGAGCGGCTCGGAGGGGAGGCCGTGGTCGCGCACGCAGCCACGATGGGAGAGGCCGCGCGAAGCGCGCTGCGACCCCACGCGACGCTGGTCGAGCTGGGCCCCTCGGAGGTGGACGTGCTCGCACTGCTCGGGTGGCTATCGAGCGAGCGCGGGTGCCGGGTCGTTCTTTGCGAGGGAGGAGGCGTCCTCAACGCGCGCCTCTTCGCGGCCCGGGCGGTCGACGAGCTCTATCTGACCATCGTGCCCCGCATCCTCGGGGGATCGGCCGCACCCACCATCGTCGAGGGCGATGGGTTCGAGCCGGACGCGATTCCCGACGCGCGACTCGTCCGGGTCGACAGACTGGGCGACGAGCTCTTTCTCGTCTACGCCTTCGACTGGGGGTGAGTGTTAGGCTCGCGCCGTCATGATGCTCCGGCGATTCGCTGCTCTTGCTCTCCTCGCTGCGGTTCTGTCGATCGCATGCAAGCGCGCCCCCGCGCCGGTGCAGCAGACCGCGACCACGTCGCCGCCCGCCGGCGGCGAGGGCCAGCCAGTGTCGTTTCCGAATGGCGGGAACGGCTGGCTGCAAGCGCCGACCGCACCCGGCAAGCATCCGGGACTTCTCGTAATCCCCGAGTGGTGGGGGCTAACCGACTGGATCAAGCAAGACGTCGCGCGCTTCGCCGCACGCGGCGACGTGGCGCTCGCGGTCGATCTGTACCGGGGCAAGGTCGCCGCCGATCCGGGCGAGGCGCACGAACTCTCGCGCGGACTGCCGGAAGATCGCGCTATGGAAGACATGAAGGCCGCCTTTCGCTGGCTCTCGGCGCGACCGGACGTCGACCCCCAGCGCATCGGGATTGTCGGCTGGTGCATGGGCGGCGGCTACGCGCTCGCGTTCGCAACGGCGGAACCTCGGCTGCGCGCGGCGGTCGTCAATTACGGCAAGCTCGTCACCGCTCCCGAGAAGATCGATGCGCTGCACGCATCGCTGCTCGGGAACTTCGCCGGCGCCGACCGGGGCATTCCGCCCGAGGACGTCCGCGCTTTCGCCGACCAGCTCAAGGCGGCCCACATAGACGCGGACGTCAAGATCTACGACGGCGCGAAGCACGCCTTCATGAATCCGAGCAACAAGGACGGCTACAACGAGGCGGCGGCGTCGGATGCATGGTCCCGAATCGACGCGTTCCTCTCGCGGACGCTCGGCGACCGTTAGAACCCGCTGCCGCCGACACGGGCGCTCGGGCTCGGAGCGGCGCTCCCGGGAGCGCCCGACGAACCCACGCCCGGCACCGAGGGAGAACCTGCGGTGGGCGAGGAGGGTGAGCCAACGCCCGGCGGCGTGACGGGCGAACCGAAGCCAGGCACGTTCGCCGATCCCAGAGTCGTGGATGCCGTCGGGGCTCCGACCGTGCGCGAGGTCGGCACGCCGAACGGGGGCGCCGGCGTGCTCACCGAGGTCACTCCGGGAGTGGCCGGACCGGCGTTCGGGTTGACCGCCTGAGGGGGGACGACGCTCGTGGAAGTGGTTCCGCTGCAGAGGCCCTCGATGCAAGTCTGCCCGTAACTGCAGACGTTGCCGCACGTCCCGCAGTTCACCTTATCGCTGGAGAGGTCGGTGCAGCTCGTGCGGAAGCAGAGCGTCTGGCCCTGCGGGCACGCGCATTTGCCGGCGACGCACGCCGCGCCTCCCGAGCACACGTTGTTGCACATTCCGCAGTTCCAGTTGTCGCCCGTCGTGTCGATGCAGCTCCCGTTGCAGTACGTCTTGTCCGGAGTGCAGCGTGAGACGCACTTGCTGGCGGCGCACATCTGGTCCTGCGGGCACATGGTGCTGCACCCGCCGCAGTGTTGATCGTCGCTGGTCGTGTCGACGCATGAGTTGCTGCACTCGGTGAGCCCCATCTGGCAGCTGCATTTGCCGCCGGTGCAGTGCGTCTCGTTCGTGCACGTCTTGCCGCAGCCGCCGCAGTTCGCGTCGTCGGCCGTCGTGTCGACGCAGGCGCTCTTGCAGACGGTCTCGCCAGAGGCGCATTGCGATACGCACTTGCCCTGCGAGCACAGCTTGCCGGTCGCACAGGGGTTGCCGCACGCGCCGCAGTTCGTGCCGTCGGCCATGAGGTTGCTGCAGCCGCTCTGGCCGCAGTCGGTCTGGCCCGCCCCGCAGGCGCATTGGGCGTTGTGGCACGTCATTCCCTGGCCGCACGTGAGAAAGCAGCCGCCGCAATTGTCGGGATCCGTGGCCAGGTTCACGCACGCCGTGCCGCAAAAGGTGAGATCGGAAGACGGACACGACTCTTGGCAGACCCCGTTGACGCACGACGCCCCGGGCGGGCAGTTGGCGCACCCGCCGTTGGAGCCGGAGCTGCCGCTGCCCTTTGCGTTCTGCGAGCACCCAGGGAGGGGCGCGAATGCGGCGGCGACGAGGAGCAACGTCGCGAGCAGGATCGACGACCGAACTAGGCTGTATGTGTACTTCGGCATGGCGAGCCGTCGTCCCCAGCAAGCGCGGTGCCTTCCGAGCTCGTCCCATATCGCCGCCGCATCGACGGCCTCTGGCGTCTGCCGTCAGATCACGGTAGCGAGACGCAAGGGCGCGCACACAGTGCGAACGCGCCGCAGTTGCGGTCCGCGCTGCACGCGTCGATGATGGGCTTGTCGCAAGGCGCTGCGCCGCCGTCCGGGGGCGTCGTGACGTCCGTGTTGATGCACGTATCGCATCCATCCCCGGGCTTCGGCGCCGACGGCGACGACGCGCACGCCGACGACGCGCAGGCGCTCGCGCAGGCGCCGACGGGCCCGCAAGCGCACGTCAAGAGCGCGTTCGCGAACGTCTGATAGCCGGACGGGTGCACCTGCGCGCAACACTGCTGGCACGACGAGTTCGTCGACATACCCGCGCACGTCATGTCGGTCGGCCCGTTGTTGGCGCTGCTCCCGGAGCTGCTCCCACCGTCGGATCCGGAGGCGGCGCCGTTGCTTCCGCTGCCGCTGCCGCTTCCACTGCCGCTAGAGCTTGCGTTCCCGGTCCCACCGTCATCTCCGACGGTGCTTACTCCCGTTCCCGTCGACGATCCGCTCGAACAACCGGTTCCGTTCGCGACTGTCGCAAGTAGCAATCCAAAGACTCCAAACGCGTTCATGAATTTCACAGCGGTTCCTCCTATGAGGCCCCTTGGAGAGAACGGGGCCGTATCCACAGCGCAGGAGGAATGCCAACGCGAACGCGCCGGCGCCGTCCGCTGGCAGACGCGGTGAAACGCTCTCGTGGGGGCTAACGACCTGACGATTGGCGACAGCCGGCTACGAGAGCGAGAGCCAGAGCGAGACCGAGACCGACACTACAGAAACTGGATGACGTCAGGAGCGAGTGCGGCGGGGGAGCGTGACCAATCAATTCCCAGATCATGATTCGGTCGTTTGTTTTCCGAGGTTCGTCTCGGCCGCCATCGCAGCCTCGCCGGCGTACGGAATCCCGTTTACGCCGCCCCACCTGCGATGCGTCGGGATACTGGGAAAGCATCGGTTGTACTCGGGCTCCCGATTCCCCTGCTGGCCGAAGAACGGCGCGGCGAGCGTGACCTGATTGGGTGCGACCCGGCGTGCGCGAGCCCGCGGGGACACCACGCAATGTCCGTAGACTGCTGGCGACATTCCGAGCGGATCTTCCGGCCAGCGTGGAGACCTGCTACAGAGTGCGAACACCGCCACGTTAGCGATAGGTCTTCAGAATTGCTGCGAAATGGAGCGCAGAGGATTTTGTTCGCGTAGCTTGGCTCGCTACGCGCAGACGTGGTCCCCGTGAGCAAATGGGAGTACGATCTGCGAACGTCGAGGCGATCGAGTTGGATGGCGTCGTCGGGAGACGCACCATGTCGTCGCGTGTAGGGAGCGCATTGGCTCAGACCGAACTTACGGAAAAGGACAGCGACCGCGTCGAAACCTCCGACTTTGCGGGGTCGACGCGTGCATATCTCATCCTTCGCAACGATACCGGCGGCACGCAGGTCATCGAAGTGCCTGCGCAGGGGAGTGGCCCTGCCGTCATCGGTCGCGAGGCGGGAGCTGCGCTGCGAATCGAAGATTCGCGCGTCTCGAGAACACATGCCCGGGTCGGCTGGGACGAGGGAGCGCTCGTCATCGAGGACCTCGGTAGCCGGAACGGCACGACGCTGAACGGCGAGGTGATTCGGGGAGGAACGCGCACGCTCCGCGGCGGAGACTGCATCCGCATCGGGGGTGGCGAGGTCGCCGTCGCCGTCGTGACGCCGTTCGGCGCGGCGCAGGAGAGCAAGCCCCGCGCCATCCCGCCGTCGTCGGCAGAATTGCCGGATTCCAGCGGGAGCTGGGCGCCGCCGGATCGCAGCTCGTCCAGCGCCGACTGGCCCGAAGGGGTCGTCGTCGCGGATCCCAACATGGCGCGCGTGTTCGGGTTCACGCGGAGAGTGGCTGCCGCGAAGGCCACGGCGCTCATCCTGGGAGAGACGGGCGTCGGCAAGGAGCTCGTCGCCCAGCAGCTCCACCGCTGGAGCGACCGCGCAGCGCGGCGCTTCATCCGGGTGAACTGCGCGGCACTTCCGGAAACGCTGGTGGAGAGCGAGCTTTTCGGCCACGAGCGGGGAGCGTTCACCGGCGCGGACAAGCGTAAGATCGGCTTCGCCGAAGCCGCGCACGAGGGGACGCTCTTCCTCGACGAGATCGGTGAGCTCTCGCTTCCGGTGCAGGCCAAGCTGCTCGCCATGCTGGAAAACCGCGCGGTCGTGCGCGTCGGGAGCACGGTCGAGACGCCGATCGACGTGCGCGTCATCGCCGCGACCCATCGTAGCCTCCAGCAGGAGGTCGCCGAGGGGCGCTTCCGCGAGGACCTCTACTACCGCATCAGCGTCGTCGTCGTCCGCGTTCCGCCGCTGCGCGAGCGGCCGTCGGAGATCATGTTGCTCGCCAAGCTGTTCGCGAAGCGCTTCGGCGTTCAGCTCGGATGGGAGGACCCGGTCATCGCGTCGGATGCTTCGGCGGCGCTCGTCGCGCACGGGTGGCCCGGCAACGTCCGCGAGCTTCGCAATGCCATCGAGCACGCGATGCTTCTCTCCGAGGACGGCACCATCCGCCAAGAGCACCTTCCCGAGATGGTCACCGTCTCGCCGCTCGTGCGTGCGCCGGCAGCCGCGGGGGGCGTGCGCGCGGCCCTCGCCGCGGTCGAACGTGCATCGATCGAGGAGGCGCTCCGCGCGGTCGACGGCAACCGAACGCGCGCTGCGCTCCGCCTCGGGATCTCGCTACGCTCGCTCCTCTACAAGATCCGCAAGTACGACATCCAGAGTTGAGCTCGTTCATCGCCGAGGCGCGCGGCGCAGCTGCTTACTCGCGCGAGAAGAGATCCTCGGGCCGCCGGAATGCGGGGCTCGTCGGAGCGTGCCTCGTGGGAATTCGCCTCGGTCGCGCCACCTTCGGCGCGGGGGCGGCCGGCGGCGTCTCGACGGCAGCCGCGGGAGCAGTGACCTCCGCCGCGGGCGGGACGGGCGCGCCGACGGACGACGACGGCGCGGCCGGGCCGGCGGGGCCCGCCGCGGGGGACGGGGTGTCCGGCCGATACGCGGTCGATTGCACGGGGACCGCGGGCGAAGGTGACTTCGCCCGGCCGAACGCGAGGAATGCGCCCATCGAGAGCGCCACGGCGACCGCGGCTCCTACAGCGACACGCCGCCGGTGGAGCGAGCGCGCGCGAGGCCGAGGGCGCAGCCCGCTGTCGAGAAACTCGGAAACCTCCGATTGGGTGGGCCCGTCGGGCGTGACCGGCGCCAGAGGGATTCGCGAAGATCGCGGCGGCGCGCAGTCCAGCTCGTCCAGCGTGATGTCGCGCGCACCGGGGGACCACGCCTCGATCGCTCGCAGTCTCTCCTGGCGTCGCGCGAGGGTCAGCCCGGCGACCTCGCGGACCCAGTCTCCGACGGCGCTCGGCGGTAGGGGTTGCGACCCTTGCTCTAGGGCGCGCGCGAACGCGAGCGCCGTCGCAAAACGTTCGGGTGGATCGAGCGCGCCTGCCTTCGCCACGGCTTCCGAAATGGACGCCGGCAAGTCCGGCAAGATCGAGGACAGCGGCGGCGCCTGCTCGCCGACGAGCTGGAACATGATGCGCGCCGACGACTCGCCGTCGAACGGCCTTCTTCCAGCGAGCGCCTCCCAGAGCACGAGGGCGGCGGCGAAGACGTCGACACGCCGATCGAGCGCATTGCCGAGCAGCTGCTCGGGAGCCATGTACCAGACCTTGCCCTTCAGCTGGCCGGTCCGGGTGTCCTGCAACCGGCCCACCGCCTTGGCGATGCCGAAGTCGAACACGCGTGCGATGCCGTCGACGCCGACGAGGATGTTGTGCGGCGAGACGTCGCGATGGATGAGATCGAGCGACTCCCCCTGCGCGTCCTTCGCCTCGTGAGCGGCGTGAAGACCGTGCAGAACGTCACGCATGATCTGCACCGCAATGGGCGCCGGCACGGTCTGCCCGCGGGAGCGCAGGGAATGGAGCAGCGACGCGAGCGACTCGCCGTGCACGTACTCCATGACCAGGAACGCTTCGCCGTCGATCGCGAGGACGTCGAGGGTCGCCACGACGTTCGAGTGCTGAATGCGACTCGCCAGCCTGGCCTCGTCGAGAAACATGGCGGCGATCTCGGGATCGCGCGCGAGGTTCTCGTGCATTCTCTTGATCGCGACCGTCTTCGAGAATCCCACCGGTCCAAGCAGACGGCCGATGTGCACCGTGGCGGTACCCCCACGGCCGATCTCGTCAAACAGCGCGTAACGCCCGATGCTCCGCCCAGGCCTCCCAAGAGGATCGCTCGCGACGGCGACCATGATCCGCTGAGGAGTGTATCTCACGATCGCGCTTCGCCCAGGGAGTTTGCATCCGGCGAGGTGATATAAGGGCGCTCGCATGCCATCGCGCCTTCGCGGGCTGGTAGTAGCATGTACGCTCCTGGCTCCGCGAGCAGCGTTCGCACAGGACGTTGCTGCGGCAGAGGAATTGTACCGTCGCGGCGTTTCCGACTTCCGGGCGGAGCGGTTCGACTCCGCATGCCAAGAGTTTGGAGCGAGCTACAAGCTCGACCCGCACCCGGGCGTCCTCTACACGCTCGCGACCTGCGAAGCACGCCTTGGGCGCGTTGCCACCGCGGCCGCGCATTACGAGGACTTCTTGCGCCTCGTCGCGACACTTCCCCCCGAGCAGCAGGCGATCCAGGCCGAACGAAAGCAAGCTGCTGCGGCTCAGCTGTCGACCCTTGCTCCCCAGATCCCGTACGTGACCGTGTCGCTACCGGAGGGGCTTCCTCCTGGCGCGGTCGTACGACGCGACGGCGCGCCGCTCGATCCCACGGCTCTCGGCCGGCGGCTGCCGGTGGATCCGGGCGACCACATCGTCACGCTCGAGGTGCCCGGGGCTCCGCTTCAGGAGCAGCCGGTGGCGCTCGGGAGAGGAGAAAACAAGACGCTCACCCTGCGTCTACCGCCGACGCCACCCCCGGCGCTGCGAATCCCGGTGAAGGAGAGGCCCACTGCCCCGGCGCCTCCGGTCAACGCGCCCAGCTCTCATGGTGGGTCGTCAGGCCTCTGGTGGTCGGCGACGGTCGTCTTCGGTATCGGCGCTGCAGCCGGGACGACGACGGGGATCCTCGCCTTCATGGACAAGAACATCGTCGGCGACGAGTGCAAGGGCCTGGCCTGCACGCAGCGCGGCAAGTCCGCTGCGGATCGCGGAAAGGTCGAGGCGCTCACGAGCACCATCTCGTTCGGCGTCGCTGGCGTCGGGCTCGTGGGGATGGCGATCGGGTACCTGCTTCAGCGGCCTCACAGCCCGCGCGCGAGCGTGACGTCGGAGATCCCATCGATCGGCCTGGGACCCAATGGATTCTGCGTGAGCGGACGATTCTGAGGACCGCATACGCGCAAGCCTCGTTGCCGCCTTCGTGCAAGTCTGGGGGTTGCGATCTTCATGATTCTGAATCTGGCCGTAGGCGGCAATTGGCCGGGGTCCCCGGGCAACTCGACCACCTTCCCGCAGACGATGACGATCGACTGGGTGCGGGCGTACCCGAAGTCGCCTTAGGGACACTATCTGCGCTCGAACGGAAGGACCCACCAGCCCGGCCGACTGACGTCGCGGTGCTCGTCGAGCCACTCCGAGAACGCCTCCGCCCAGCGCCTCCCGCCCCGCGAGTTCGGGTGGATGCGGTCGGGCTGGCGCTCGCTCGCGACGAGGCCACCATCGAGCGCTGCGTCGCTGTCGAAGAATGCGCACGGTGCGCAGTGATCGTGGATCACGCGGACCACGCCCGTGTCCCCCCGCCAGAGCGGCGGCGTCGTCCAGACACAGGACGCGCCGGCCTGGCGGATCCTCCGTGCGATTCGCTCGACCGCCCCGGCGTGCACCTCGGGTGCCGGGATGTCGACCTCGTTGGCGCCGAGCGTCACGATGACGAGCGTCGGCCGACGGCTGAGCCACGTGTCGAGCTGCGCGTCGTAAGCCCACGTGGTCGTGTAAGTCGACGTCCGTGAGTCCACTACGTACTTGGCGCCGCTCGCGCGAATGCGCGGCTCGATGTTCTGCGAAAAGGACGCGTCGACGAAAGAGTCGCCGATGTGCAACACCCAAGTACCGCGCGCCGAGCCTCCGTCGGCGCCGACGTCGGATGCAGCGGTCGATCGCGCGGGCTTGCCGAGCCACTCCGTCGCGGTCGGTGCGCCCCGATGCACGACGAGCGTCGACGCCGGTGCGCTGGACTCGCACGCGCAGTTGCCCACGGCGCAAGCGAGTGCCCACGCTCGAGCCCACCGCCAGGCGCGAAGATGTTCGACTCGGCGCATCGGGGGCGAGCATCTTACGCGAAGCGTCGCGCGCGCGGCGACAGTCAACACGACAGCATGACGAGAACGGAAATGCGCAGAACGCGAACCGTTCGCGGCCATTCGCGACTGGAATGTCGCGCACGCTGCGCTGCGCCCTCTGCCGTAACGCGGAGTTCTTGCGCCCCTACCGCAGGCACGAAAGAAGCATTAGGTTCTTGGCAGTCCACGGGAGTCGCTCTCGAACCCGCGATCAACGCGTTTTCGATTCGAGCAAGTGGTCATGAATCGCGCAGTTTCGTTCGTTTTCGCACTCGCGGGCAGCGCCATCATCGGTTCGTGTAGTACGCATTCCGAAGCCGGCTCGGGAGGAGCCGACGGCCCACCTCGGTCGCGGCCGGCAGCCGCGACCGCTCCACCACAACTGTCGCTAGCGAGCCTGGCGACCCTCCCGACCTCGCCGGCCGAGTCCGCGGGCGCTGCGTCATCCCCCTGTCCGGACGGCATGGTCCTCGTCGACGGCGAGTACTGCACCGAGGTGCGCCAGATATGCGCGCAATGGGAAGACCCTCCGGGGACGCCTTTGGCGCGCTGCGCGAAGTTCGCGCCGAGCGAGTGCGTCGGGCGGCGCGTTCACAAGCGCGTATGCGTCGATCGGGACGAATACGTTCCGCCGGGCGAGGCACTGCCGGCCGGTGATGTCTCTTGGAACGATGCCAACGCCACCTGCCGGGCGCAGCGCAAGCGCCTGTGCCAGGAGAGTGAATGGGAGCTCGCCTGCGAGGGCGAGCAGATGTTCCCTTACACGACCGGGTACGAGCGCGACCCGGGCGCGTGCAACTTCGACCGGAGCCACCTCGCCGATCCGAAGACTGGCAAGCTCCGCGATCTCAGGCTCCCCGCGGGCCAGCTCGAGCGGTGCACCAGCCCGTTCGGCGTCCGCAACATGAGCGGCAACCTCGACGAGTGGGTCGTCCGCGACCGGACGCCTGGTCCATGGCACTCCGCGCTGAAGGGCGGGTGGTGGACCGCGGCGCGCGAGCGATGCCGCCCGGCCACCACCGCCCACGGCGAGACGTTCCACGAGCTCCAGACCGGGATGCGCTGCTGCGCCGATCCGGCCGCGGACTGATGGGTACGTGCGCATCCACCGCAGTTGGGCGAAATGCCGCCGAGTAAGGCTCAAGGGACGGGAGCGGCGCGCCAGAGCGAGCCGTCCCGCTGGTCGCCGGCATAAAGGTCGCCGCGAAAGACGGCCAGCGGCGCGGCGCAGAACGCATCGGTCAGTGCGAAGGGGCTCCGCTTGGCGTCCACGAGGGCGAGCGCGACGGGCGGATCGACGTCGACCCGCCAGAGGCCGCGCTCCGCGAGAACGACGAGCGCGCCCCGAAACCGCACGATGTCGGTCGGCCGCCCAGCCTCCGGCGGGAGCGGCCGTACCCGCCACGTCTCCCCGTCGCTCGTGACCCGCAGCGCCGCGCTGCCGTCGCGCTCCAGCGCGATCCACCAGAGCTTCGCCGCGTCGACGTACCAGCGCAACGTGAGTGCCCCCCCTTGCTGCGTCACGTTCGCGACGTGCGCGTCCTCGTGCGCGATCGACATCGACCCGCTCGGTGGCGCGAAGACGACGTAGTCGTTTGGTTCGCGTCCGTCGAAGTCCTGAATCCCGGCATAGAGGCGGTCGCGAAAGCGCGCGAGATAGGTCAGTCGCCAGACGCCGGACTGCCACGGCCAGGGATAGTCCACTTCGTACGTCCAGCGCGACGCGTCGTCGGTTGCTGCATGCAGTGCTCCCGGCGACGCACCATGCCAGGCGCGCTCGGTCGGCGGCACCGAGCCGGTGGACGCGTACAGCCGTCCGCGGAAGCGGATTACGTCGATGACGTGGTAGGCGCGCGGCACGACGCCCGCCCCTGCATGTCCATCCGCCCCCATCGTGGGCGGCCCGGGCGGCTTGTGACCCGGCGCGCGCGCCGGGGCGAATGCGCCGCTCGCGTCCGACACGAAGACGTAACCCTCGGTGCCGTGATCCACTAGACCGAACCCGGCGTACGGCGGGTCCGTGTCAGGGACGAACAGGCGTCCGCCGATGGCGTGCACGCGAAGAAAGCCCTGGCCCGCGCCTCCGCCCCGTACCGGCTCCCCCGGGCGATTCCAGTCGAAAGAGACCGCGAAGGGATGCTTCGGATCGTCCGGGCGGTACCGGGTGATCGTCGCGCCGTCGGTGCCCAGCGGCTGGTTGGCGTGCGATGCGTAGAGCGCGTCGCCCAGCGGCGTCAGGTCGCAGA
>Ga0102924_1003429_pt1 | contig 16653 bp, 15 predicted proteins | sample PaiPotPPM11metaG_FD_80116 | JGI IMG/M metagenome (GOLD analysis project Ga0102924, IMG submission 80116) | Iron sulfur acid spring bacterial and archeal communities from Banff, Canada, to study Microbial Dark Matter (Phase II) - Paint Pots PPM... ...
CGCTCCCGCCGCGCCGCAGCACCGAGCCTCGGAGGCAGCGTACAAGCCCACTATTCCGCCGTCTCCGGGCGACCTCACTGTCTGGCCGCACGGCGACTCGCCGCAGGAGGTTGGCAAGGCGCTGGCCGAGCACTTTGTGACGACTCCCCTGGGGCAAACCGTCGCCTATCCCACCGGCCCATCTCGAAACCAGACCATTGGCTACGCCGAGGTCTGCACCTGGTATGGCGCACTCACCTTCGCCCAGCTAACCCACGATGACGCGCTACGTGACAAGCTGATTGCGCGGTTTGCGCCCCTTATGCCCGGCGGCGCTGAGGCAGCGCGCTGGCCCCAGCGCCATCACGTCGACGACTCGATCATCGGCGTCGTTCCATTGCAGATCGCCATCCAGACCAAGGGCCTTCCGACCTACGATCCGAAGTATCTGGAAAAAGGCACGGAGTGGGCGGATCGCCAATGGGGTCCCACCCTGCCCACCACTCCGCTCGAAATTCCGGCGGAGTTGAAAGACCAGGTCGTGAAGGATGGCCTTTCGCCGGAGACGCGCTTCTGGGTCGACGATATGTACATGCTCACCATGCTGCAAGTGGAGGCGTACCGCGCCACTGGCGACCGCAAATATCTCGATCGCGACGCGCATGAGATGGTCGCCTATCTCGACCGGTTGCAGCAGCCGAATGGCCTGTTCTTCCACGCTCCCGACGTGAAGTACTTCTGGGGTCGCGGCGACGGATGGTTTGCCGCAGGCATGGCGGAGATGCTGCGCAGCCTGCCCGCCGATCATCCGGATCGCCCGCGCATCATGAAGGGCTACAAGCTGATGATGGCCGCGCTGTTGAAGTATCAGGGCGCGGACGGCATGTGGCGCGAGTTGATCGACCACCCGGAGGCGTGGCCGGAAAGCTCGAGTTCCGCAATGTTCAGCTTCGCCCTCATCACCGGAGTCAAACATGGCTGGCTGGACGCCGCGACATACGCGCCTGCCGCCCGCCGCAGTTGGATCGCCGTCGTCGGTTACGTGGACCAGAACTACGACGTCACCCAGGTGTGCACCGGCACAGGAAAGCTGGACAGCATGCAGTACTACCTCGACCGCAAGCGCGAGACAGGCAATCTGCACGGCCAGGCACCAGTCCTATGGGCGGCCAACGCTCTGCTGCGCGACGAAAAGTAATGTCAGCCAGTCCACCAACCCATGTGACAGAAATCACATCCGGACCCGGGGTAACGGTACTATCGTTTGAATTGTCCAAGGGCTCAGTAGAGTTGTATATGCCCACTGTCTTGCCGCCTGATATCAGGCGGCATGGCTTTTTAAGCCGCTCCGGCCCGTATCCCGGCATATTTGGCCCGTTCCGGCATTGCGAAATCCGCAAATCTCCGCCATACTTAGGTGTTGGGTTGTGTGAACCGCGGTCCCGAGCTTTGCGCCGGGCTGCTCTATCTCTTCGCCCACTATCACAGTTTTTTCTGAGAGGATTCCCAAGTGTTGATGATCCGTCTGGCGCGCGTCGGCGCCCGCAAGCAGCCCCACTATCGCGTTGTTGTCATTGAAAAGGACCGCGCCCGCAACGGCCGCTCGATTGAGGTCGTCGGGACCTATAATCCGCGCACTTCTCCCGCCTCGCTGGAGCTCAAGCGCGACCGAATTGACTACTGGGTCGGCAACGGCGCACGTTTGTCCGATCGCGTCGGCAAGCTGGTCGCTCAGCCAGCAGCAGAACCGGCCAGCGCAGCCTAGTAACGAAGTAGTAACTTGGTAACCAGGTTCCGGTACCAAAAGATGTCTTTAATGACAACCTTCTGACAGTCTGTCTCCCATTTCTTCACGTAGACTCTTCGCAGGTCAGCTTTTCAATGAAGCGGACCTGCGTTTTCTCCCTGTGCTATCCCCGATAGGGGGTCTACGACGCCGTACCGGCTGCAAGTCGCTCTACCCGGAAGACCTCACCCCAGAATGAGGCGTTTGGGTAGAACAAGATCGGGTTCGGCATATAACAACCGAGGTGTCTGTGATGAACGACGTACGGCCAACTACCTCCGCACCAGCAGAGCTCATGAAGCAACTTGTCCTGGAGATCGTCCAGGCATTAGTTGACCAGCCCGACGATGTCTCGGTCGAACTGATCGACGACCACGACTCCACCGTAATACGACTCCGCGTTGCCCACCAGGACATCGGGAAGGTGATCGGGAAGCAGGGCCGCACCGCGCGGTCGCTGCGCACGATCCTGGGTGCCGCCAGCATGAAGCTGCACCATCGCTTCGCGCTTGACATCCTGGAAGACGGAGAGGGGCGCCAGGCGAGTTAGCGACTTTTGTCCGCTGCCGGTGCACCCGATTCCCAATACAATTTGCTGGCTCGATACGAGCCGCGATCCAGCCCGGTGAACCCGTGCCCTGAACGCCGGCCCCGCCTTTGCAGGTACCATGACATCTATGGACCTAAGTTCGCAATGGGTGGTGTTGGCCCACATCCTGCGGCCGCAGGGCCGCAAGGGAGAGGTCCTCGCGGACCTGTTCACGGATTTTCCCGAGCGATTCGTTCAGCACCCTCGCGTGTGGCTCGCCCCGCGCGGGTTTGCCGAACTGTCGACCGATAGTGATCGTTTTCAGCCCGCCGAGGTCGCGTCGCACTGGCTGCCAGTAGGCAGAAATGCGGGCCGCATTGTCCTGCACTTCGCCGGCGTGGACAGCATCGAGCAGGCCGAAAAACTTGCCGGCAAGGAAGTCGTCATCCCCCGCGCGGAACGAATGCCGCTCGACGCCGGCGCGGCGTATGTCTCGGACCTCCTGGGCTGCACTCTCTACGACCATGACCAACCGCTAGGCGTCGTCGAGGATGTGCAATTCCCCACTACACCCGACGGCACGCGCCGCCTGGAGGAGGCCGCACCGCTGCTCATCGTCGTGACCTCGGATGGCAACGAGATCCTGGTCCCGTTCGTGAATGCCTATCTGCTTGGGGTCGACGTCGCCGCAAAAACGATTCGGATGGCGCTGCCGGAGGGATTGAGGGAACTCAATCACCAGCCAACTGCGCCATCCGAAGTAGAGTGACTCTCGCGAGCCGGGAAACTAAAAGCGGTACGACACGCCCGTGGTCAGAATGGGATAAATCTGGAAGCGCTTTGCTTCCTCGTTGATCTTGTTCTGTTCCTGCGCGATGTTCTGCTGAATGCTCGGATTGTTGACGCTTTGGCAGACGCCCTGCTGACACGCCGATCCGGCAAGATTGAACTGGATGGTGTCGTGCCCGGTGTACGCGGCGCCAATCTCGAACGGAACGCTCCAGTGCTGGTGTTCGCGCCGCTTGATCATGTTGCCGAAGCCCATCGTCACCTTCGGCATCGCGGTCCGGCTGAAGAGAATGCTGCCGGATCCATTCACCGGATCGTTGGGATCGCTGGTGTAGTCGACGTCGTTCTCGGTAAATGTGCTGCCCGCGGGAACATACATCGAAGCTGTCAGTGTGCTCTTGAAGATCAGGACACCGGGGCTCACAAAGAAGCTGGCGCGGTGGAACGGATAATAATCCGCGCTGATCGATCCAGACTTCATGTGCAGCGCGGCGCCATAATTTGTGCCGCCGCTGGTGAGGTTATAGCCGAAGTTGAAGATATCGACGCCTCCGCGCAGATTCAACCAGCGCGTGATCGGCGTCGCAATCTGCCCGCCAAGGCCCAACGTACCGGTCTTGGTGCCAATGGCGATGCGCGAAAACGGCCTCACTGGTCCGTCATCCTTCGCGTCTTTCTTAGGCGTCAGGGAAGGCGCGACCTGGACAATCCCCTTGTTCGCGGTGGACGCGTCCGTGTCGGTCGCGGACGAGGAAAATGCCTCTGCGGGAATTGACAGGCCCGAACCCGTGTTTTCAGCAAGCTTCCAGGAAGCACCGTCCCGAAGAGAACCTGCCTGGGCCACTCCGGCCCGCACACCCAAGGCTGCAATCAGCGCTGCTGCGCCAAATAACTTCAGTTTTGACATTTGGAGCTCCCCAACACGTGATTCTTTCCACGTAATCGGAGGATAGCCGCCAAACTTGACCCGAGAAATACACCCAAAGTAGTACCTTCGCGCGGCTGCAGAGGCCTTTTGTCCAGCCGCGGCTTTAGACTTACCAAAGACCTCCGGCCTGGCACATCATGCGTTTTGACATCCTCACCATCTTCCCCAACTTCTTCTCGGGGCCGCTCGACCACGGCATCCTCAGCCGTGCCATCACCACCGGCACGGTCGCGGTGACGACGCACGACCTGCGCACTTTCACCCACGATCGCCACCGCACCGTCGACGACCGTCCCTTCGGCGGTGGTGAAGGCATGGTGCTCAAGGCGCAGCCGATCTTCGAGTGCGCGGAGTCGCTTGGCATTGCGCCCAAAGTCGAGCGCGACACGACACGCGAATCCGTGATCCTACTCTCCGCGCAAGGCAAGCGCTTCACGCAGGCCACCGCGCATCGCCTTGCGTCGCTGGAACGCGTGGTGCTGATCTGTGGCCGATACGAGGGCGTCGACGAGCGCGTCAACGACCTCCTCGCCGACGACGAACTCTCCATCGGCGACTACGTTCTTTCCGGCGGAGAACTGGCCGCGGCCGTGATCATCGATGCGATCGTCCGCCTGCTGCCCGGCGTCCTCGGCCACGCCGACTCTTCGCGCTACGAAAGCTTTGGAGCCGGCGACGATCCCGCAGACGAGATGACCGCCGACGGAGTTCCCCGTTCCACGCACGGAGCCGGCGGACTGCTGGATTATCCCCACTACACGCGGCCCGCCGAGTTTCGCGGCGTGGCCATCCCCGAAGTTCTGGCGAGCGGCGACCACCTCGCCATCCGCCGCTGGCGCCGCCAGCAGGCCCTGGCTAAGACTCTCCGCAATCGCCCCGACCTCCTCACCAACGCCCCCCTGACAGACGAGGACCGCGAGTTTCTGGCATCGCTTGAATTCCTCGAGCGCGAATGATGCCCAAAACTAGTTGTCTTACAATGTAAGATCATGTAAGATAGCCTTATGCCAAGAGCAGGCACAACCCGAACCTTTACTATCAGCTTCCCTCCAGACTTGGCCGAGCAAGTCGAGCGTTTGGCGAAGAAGGAGAGCCGCACGACCAGCGAACTCTTTCGCGAGGCGTTTCGCGCCTATCGCGCAGAACGAATTCGCAATACGTTTGAGAAGCTGCAGGCACTGGCTGAGGCAAACGACTCTGGGAAATATGGGCCTGAAGACATAGAAAGACTCGTAGACGAAGATCGCGCGGAACAGTGGGCCGCCAAGCAGGCAGCCAAAAAGTGATCGCTGTCTTCGACTCAGGAGTTTGGGTTTCTACAATTCGATTTGGCGGGGTACCCCGGCAGGCGATGACCCATGCCCTCCTGAATGATGAGATCGTCATCTGTACCGAAATCGAAAACGAGACGATCCGAATCATGCGCCGCAAGTTTGGCGTGGAGGAAATCGAAGTCCGCGCCGGAATGGAGATCTTTCTTCAAAACTCCAAACGAGTCATCGTGACCGGCAGGATTTCTGGCATCTGTCGCGACCCGAAGGACGATTTCATCCTCGAATGCGCCGAATCTGGCGAAGCTGACCTGATCGTGACGGGCGATAAGGACTTGCTATCACTGGCAGCTCACGGAAGGATCCAGGTCGTCACTCCGAGGCAGTATCTCGACCGCGCCAAAGATCGACCGGATGGCTATTGAGGAACGAATAAGTCACCGTCAAAACTCGCGACTTCCGCGCAAAATCGTGTAAACTAAGGATTCGAGTCTCGAACAGGAAAGCACTTATGTCTATTCATCCGATTATGCAGAAACTGGCCGCCAAACTTGAGCGGACCGACCACCCTTCCTTCGGCCCCGGCGACACCGTTCGCGTTCAGGTCAAGATCCGCGAGGGCGAAAAAGAGCGCCTCCAGGCCTTTGAAGGCATGGTCATCGCAACCAACAAGGGGCCCCAGGGCACCTTCACCGTGCGTAAGATGAGTTTCGGCCAGGGTGTCGAGCGCATCTTCCCCTACAACTCCAAGGTCGTCGACAAGGTCGAGAAGCTGCGTTCGTACGAAGTGCGCCGCTCCAAGCTCTTCTACCTCCGTGGCCTGCGCGGGAAGGCTGCCCGTCTCCACGAAGTCGCCCGCCCCTCCTGAATCCCGCTTCAACACGAAGGCCACGATGATCACTCATCGTGGCCTTTTCTCTGTCCCTGCAAAACGTCTTAGTGAGTCGGCGTCGTGGATGGAGTCGCCGCGGAACTGGAGGCGCTCGACGAAGCAGGCGGCGCGCTGATCGGAACGCACGGCTGCACCGTCGCCTTCTGCCCCGGTAGCACGGCCGGGCCTGCTGGCCGCATCATCCCCGCAGGGCAAGCCGCCAGGAGCAGCGTTGGCCGCAAATCAGCAGGCAGAGGAGGAGGCGCCACCGCGCCCTTCTCCACACCGTTGTCCTTGGCGCCTGGCCACACATACGGCGACTTGGTCGTCGTTCCATAGCCAAACACGGGAAACTTCGACGGCAACTGGAAGCTGCGGTCCACCATGACCCATGCGGGCGTCGGCTTCTTCTCCAGCAGCCGCTTATCCGATGCGACTTCAATCGGATGTCCGTCCACCGTAATCCTGAGGGTCTTGTCGTTGAAAGCGCCTGGTTGTTGAGTCGCGCCTGGAAACGGATTCTGCGAAACAATCGACGTCCCGATTCCCGGCGCATAAATGTAGAGAAACTTCAGGTCAGCAATGTCGTAGTTCAGTCTCGCCTTGCCTGTCCACCCATCTACCGTCAGAGTTCCGGCACTGATCGACATTGGCGTCGTCTTCGGCGGTTTTACCTTCTTCTCAACGATCTTCTTTCCCTTCTCGTCATAGCCAGGGTTCCCGGCTGTCTGAAACACCGGCTTGCCGTCATCATCGAAAACCGGATGCCCCTTCTTGTCCCGGATCTGCTTCACAGCCGGATTGAACATCGGCTTGCCGTCAGGGTCGACGCGTTGCTTGCCCTCACTATCGAGCATGGGAGTAGCAGGCAGTTCGACGACTGTGGTCGGCCCCGTGTAGGCGGCCTTACCCTTGTTCTCTTTCGTGCGAGTCGACGGCTTCGCGGCCGTTCCGTAGGCTGGCGCGGACGCGGGGGTTTGGGAAGCAGCGCCATCCGCCTGCTGCTGCGCGCGGGCGTGGAGCGGGACTAGAAAGCCCAGCGTGACGACAAAGAAAGCGGCTCTGCGAACAAACGCTGCACTGTGGGGTGCCGAAACAACAGAATCCAAACATCGAAACATAGGAGAAGTCCTTCAACCGGGTTCGGGTTCGCCAGATTCGGGCAAGTCTTCGGCGGTCGGGATTGTTGGGCGGGCCTGATACCCTAAGCCAGTCTGCCCACCGAGAATACAGCGACTTCCTCATCGTTAGATGAAATCTTCACAGACCAAAGTTGTAAACTCATACCCGATATGGGCAGTATTGCCGCTTCTTCGCCTCGCACCGCACGCGTTATCTCTGCCGCCACTGCCAAGCAGCGCATGCTCAAGCTGCTAATTTGCAGCGACGCGCCGGAACAGGCCCTGCGGTATCGCGGCTTTCGCACCATCGCGGGTGTGGACGAGGTGGGTCGCGGTGCGCTCTTCGGCCCGGTAGTCGCCGCTGCCGTCATTCTGCCGGAGCGCATGGCCAGCCTCGCACGGGCGGGCCTCAAGGACTCCAAGCAGCTCCTGCGCAAGGATCGCGAAAAGCTCGACCGCCGCATTCGCAAGATTGCCCTCGCAGTCTCCGTCGCCGAAGTAGACGCCGAGACCATCGACCGCGTCAACATCTACCAGGCCACCCGCATCGCCATGCTGGCCGCCGTGCAGGGCCTCACCCTCGCGCCCGACCATCTCCTGATCGATGCCATGCGCCTCGACCACTGCTGCCCGCAGACGCGCCTCTTCTACGGCGACGCGCTTTCGCTCTCCATCGCCGCCGCGTCAGTGGTTGCGAAGGTCCACCGCGACCGCCTGATGCGCGAACTCGACGTGCAGCATCCCGGCTACGGCCTGGCCTCACACAAGGGCTACGCCACGCCCGAGCACCGCCGCCAACTGCGCGAACTCGGCCCCTGCGTGCTCCATCGCCGCTCCTTCGCGCCCGTCCGCGCGCTCATCACCGGCGAACCGGAAACCTCGGGAGTCCTCTTCGACGACCTGCTGCCGGACGATCCCATCCTTGACGACCTCATCTTCGACGAATCCGACCTCGAAGCCGCCACCGAACTCTAACCCACTTTCCAATGAAGCGTCATTCTGACTCGCAGAGTCAGAATCTCGGTCGTTCGCCATCCTCTGCGTTACCCTTGAACTGACATGCCTACCATCCCCCGCAAACTTCTCTGCGTCACCGCCCACCCCGACGACGAGTGCTTCGCCTTTGGCGGCGCCCTGATGCTCGCTGCCCAAGCCGGTGTCGAAACCACCGTCCTCTGCTTCACCGACGGCCAGGCGGCCACCAACCGCGGCATCGCCACCTCCGGCGAGCATCTCGGCGAGATGCGCCGCGCCGAGTTCTTCGCTTCCTGCAAAATCCTCGACGTCACCCACGCCGAAATCCTCGACTACCAGGACGCCCAACTCGAGTTCGCCGACTTCTCCGCCACCGCCGAGAAGCTCGTCGAGCGCATCCGCCGCGAGAAGTATGACGTCGTCCTCACCTTCGGAATGGATGGCGCGATGAATACCCACGCGGACCACACCATGGTCTCCGCCTTCACCACTGCCGCGTACCACTGGGCCGCATCGCCCAAGCGCTTCCCCTCGCTCGGCCCCATCCACGTTGCGCAGCGCCTCTACTACAACACCACGTATTTCTTCTTTCCGGGCCGCCCCGCACCGCTGCCCGCGCCCTGGACTGTCACGCTCGACGTCACCAGCGTGCAGGCGCGCAAATTCGAAGCCTTCCACGCCCACACCTCGCAGGTTCCATTGATGGAAAAGTTTCAGTCCTACTTTGAGAAGCGCGCCGGCCAGGAAGTCTACACGCTCGCCGCCTCCCCCGACCCGCAAGCCGCCACCCAAACCACCGACCTCTTCGCCGGCCTCTGACCGCAGCACCGACGTTGTTCCTCAACTGACAACTGAGCACTGACAACCGGCAACTTCCCTACCGCAGCTGAAACTCCGGCGAGCCCATCACCAACGCCGTCAGCAGGTTCAGCATGTCCCCGGCATTCGTACTCTGCGCGTTCGCCTGGTTCAGCTGTTCGTGGATCTGCAGATTCGTCTTCGCCGAAACCTGGCCGCCGATCAGCGTCGACTCCAGCACGTGCAACGCAATCTCCGTGCCCTCCGGCGTGGAGGGCTGTGGTGCAGGCGAAGTCTCCGTCATCGTCGCCTCCGTAAACGCCGGCCGGGCAGGCTTCGCGATCGCAACCTGCGCAGGCATCGCCTGTTCGCTCATCAATCCCAGCGCCACCACCTTGGCCGCGTCGAACTTCTGGTTCGCGAACTTCCCATTCGTCAGCTGATACGCAAAGTTCAGCCGGTCCACCAGCGCGCCCGTATTGAACCACTTATCCGCGGTGATGTAGTAGCCCGTCGGCGGCAGCGCAAAGTAGAGCGGCATTCCCATATTCCGAATCGTGTTCACCAGCGCGCCCGGATTCTGCGGATCGGTCAGCGTCGTCCGATAGGCGGATGCCAGAAATTCCATCGGCGTCTTCACCTTGTTGCGGAAGTACTTGGTCGAGTTGAACTCCGGGCTCTCCACCAGCGTCTTCAGCACCGCCTTGATGTCGCCATCGGACGAGAGGAACGTCTTCGCCATGCGATCTACCAGCGCCGGCGGCGGATCATCCGCCACAAACCGTTGCGCAATCTTCCAACTGATGAAGTGCGCCGTCTGTGGGCTGTGCGCCAACAGGTTCAGCGCCTCGACGCCTTCCTTCATCCCCGCATTGCCGGGAGCGTTCGCCAGCGTGGCGGCCTTCTGTCCGGCCCCGCCGCCCATCATCATGTCGCCCATCGACGCGTCATCCATCGCCGGCGCATTCTTCGCCGCAGCCGCAGCGCTGGACGCCGATGACCCCTGGATCACGAACGGCTCACCTGTCCCGATCCGATGCCCCAGCCACGTCTTCGTCCCCGGCTCATGCCGCTTCGGATCGAACTGGAACGCTCCTGCCTGGTACGGCTGATTTACCGTCCAGCCGGTCAGAATCGCCGCCAGATTCGTCACATCGGCCTGCGAGTAGCCCCCGTTCACGGCGACCGTGTGAAGCTCCATCACCTCGCGGCCGTAGTTCTCGTTCAGCCCGCGGTTGCCCGGCTTCGAGCGCGGATTCGCCGGGTTCACTCCATTCGCCAGCGAGTCCGGCCCAATGCTCAGCCAGTTATCGAGATACACCATCATCGCCGGGCTCTGCGCCGTCGCCAGCAGCAGGTCCCCAAACTTGCCCAGCGCATTCTTGCGAATCACATCGCGCTCGTAGCTCGTGGTGTACCACTGGTCGGAATCCTTCGCGATGTAAATGTTGAAGTGATTGAACCAGAAGTCCGTCATCACTTCCTGCAACTGCCGCTCGCTCAGGATCGCGCGCACCATCTTCGCCTGCGCCAGTTCCTGGCCGATCTGGTACTGCGCCCCGACGTTCGACGCCATCCCCTGGAATATCTCGCGCTCCCGCGGCGTAAACTCTGCCAGCAGCAGGTTCCTCTGGTCGCCGCCAACGTTGCCAGTAAACGCGATGCGGTCCTCCACCGGCATCGCGATCAGCGCCGCCATCCGCTGATTCTTCGGCAGCGCGAATAACTCGCCGGCAATTCGCGCCGCCGCTAGTTGCCCCTCCTGCTTGGCAGCGGCCTTCTCGGCATCGCTCGGCTCCTGCGGCAAATTGCCGCTCCCGTCAGGCTTGGTTGAGACGATCTGCGCCCGCAGCTTCGCCACCTGCACCTCATACATCGCCGCCAGCAGCGCGTCCGTCGGCATCGGCTTCTTGCCGTCCGCCACCTGCTGGATCGTCCCGCGATCCGGAAATAACGTCAGCGCCTGCTCCGGCGTCATGTTCAGCGTGGGGAAATCGTTAAGCCGGACGTTTAGCGCCGGGTCCTTGATCGCGTCCGGATTCAGTTGCTGTGCAAACCATTTGTCCACCCCCATCGCCAGCACGTGGTCGACATCGCCCGGCCGCGGCCCGAAGGTGAAGCGGTCGAGAATCTGCAGGGCGCGCTCACGCTCGGTAAGCGGTACCAGTTGCTCCGGATTCACCGCGGGTTTTGGCGCAGGCTTCTGCACCGCGCTCGGCTTGGCAGTCCCAGTCTTAGCCGGCTTCTGCCGCACCACAGGCGCGGCGGCATCGTTCTGCGCCAGCAGTGAACTTGTTGAAATCGACAGGAAAGTGAGGGCGACGACCAGGACTCTGCGCATAGCGGGGGCCTCTCCCTCAGTGTAGACCTGAGTTCGCCAGCTAAGTTGCGCTCTACCCTTGCGCCGCCACCGGCCGCACCGCAGACTTCGCCTTCTTTGCGCGATTCATAGCCGTCCACACAATCCGCGCCAGCAGCAACACCACCAGCACCAGCGTAAATGGCATCGGCGCCTGCACGCCCTTCTTCACCAGCCACCAGTAGTGGATCACCCCAGCCCCCGCCGCCACATACACCAGCCAGTGGACTCGCCGCCACGTCTTGCCACCCATCCATCGCATCACGAACGCCGGAGACGTCACCGCCAGGATCAGAAGTAGCGACCACGCGAACAATCCCACCTGGATAAAGCGCCGCTTCTTCAGGTCATCCAGAATCGTCGGCCACACCTGCTTCCACTCGTCCACCACCACGCCCGCATGTCCCGTCTTCAACCCGGCATACACCGTCGGCAGGTCGTATCCCGAGAACAGAAACAGGTACGTCCCCAGGTGCAGCGACGCATAAAAGAACGCATACAACCCTAGCAGCCGACGGAACCGGATCAGGTTCGCCAGCTTCGGATGCAGTCGCCGCACCGGTGTCACCGCCAGCGACGCCATCAACAGAAACAGCGCCCAGTAGCCCGTCTGGTGCGTGATGTAGTTGACCGGATCCGCCAGCAGCCCCAGCGCACCGGACCGGAACTGCTGCAGCAGGCTGAGAAACGGCAGCAGGCACACCAGGTGCACCAGCGCCTTCACATAAGGAATCCACTTTGTCGGCATGTTGGCCTATCTAGAGCGCGGTCACAACTGACAACCTGCAACCGGCAACCTGCAACTTTTCCCTAATAGTTCTTCTTTAAATCCATGCCCGCGTACATGCTGGCAACCTGGTCCGCGTATCCGTTGAACATCTGCGTCGGAATCGTCTTCGGAAACGCGCTCGAATCGATGCGCCGCTCGTGCGCCTGCGACCAACGCGGATGGTCCACCTGGGGATTCACGTTGGAATAGAAGCCATACTCCTGTGGCGCACTTTCATTCCACGACGTGTGCGGCTGCTTGTCCGTGAAGACGATCTTCACAATCGACTTGCCATTCTTGAACCCGTATTTCCACGGGCTCACCACGCGGATCGGCGCGCCGTTCTGGTTCGGCAGCACCTCGCCATAGCAGCCGAAGGTCAGCAGACACAGCGGATTCATCGCCTCGTCCATCCGCAGCCCTTCGGAGTAGGGCCAGTCGAGCACGCCTGGCTTGTCCGGCATGTCCTGCTTCTTGTCATCGGAGAGGAACTGCACAAACTTCGCACTCGGCAGCGGTTCCATCGCCGAGATGAACTCGCTCATCGAGTAGCCCACCCACGGAATCACCATCGACCACGCCTCGACGCAGCGATGCCGGTACACGCGATCCTCCAGCGGCCGGTACTTCATGATCGTGTCGATGTCGATCGTCTGCGGCTTCTTCACCATGCCCGCCACTTGCACGGTCCACGGCCGCGTGTGCAGCGTCTTGGCATACTTCGCCGGATCCGACTTGTCCGTCCCAAACTCGTAAAAGTTGTTGTACGTCGTCGCCTTCGCGAACGGCGTCTGCGCATCCGGCACCGTGTACTTCGACGCCACCGTCTGCAACTTCTGATCCGCATGCACCGCATCCGGATGGATCAACCCCGGCACCTGCTTCAGCGCCAGCGCACCGACGCCCAGCGCTGCCGCCCCGGTCAGAAAATTCCGCCGGCTCAGAAACTCGCTCCTGGGCGTGATCTCCGACGATGCAACCTTTCCTTCCATACTTCCACTCTTCCTGATCAGCATGTGTCTTTCCCTTTCCGCTCGCTGTTCCGGCCGGGCACATTCCCGCGTAAGGAACAGCCTATATAGAGACGCATCAACCCTTGTACTGGATTGAAGACTACTAGTTGTCAGAGGTTTGTCGGCGAACTTCAATCCGCAGCCATTCACGATTCCTTCATATTGCGAAAAGAATCTTTCGTCCTGTAAAACACTCTGGCAACCGATTTATTCCACGGTGGATCAACGATTTACTCCGCTGTAAAGAAAGAACTCTAGGGTTCGGTCTGCGGCACCTAGCCGGAAATCGCCGCACTTGGAGCTCTCCATGAACACTGCCTTCCCGAATCGGACTCTTGCTCTCACGCTCGCCGCGCTGCTTCCCTGCAGCCTGGCCGCCATAACCCTCCCTGCCTGCGCGCAGGATCACGACCAATCGGGCCAGTTTTCTCAGAATCATCACGATGAAGGGGATTTCGACCACAGTCACGATTTCCACGGTTTCGAACCGGACAGCATTGTTTTGAGCGGCACAGTCTATACAGGACATGCCGACACAGTGATCCCCGGCGAAGTACTACCGCACGGCTGTCTGAACACGGGCACGGTCACGAATCCTAACCCTGCCACCGTGAATGTACCTCTCCTTCCCGCCGACCAGACGCCGGGCGTGACCACGACGCCCGTGACCGTCACCTGCGGCTATGCCAGCGACAACGGCGAAGCGCCCAATCTCCATGACGATCACAACGTCTGGAACAATGCGGCCACCGATCCCGACTTTGGTGTCTCGTCGCCGATCGTTCTCTGGGACCTGAGCACCGATGGCGACTTGCTCGGTGCGCTGCACGTTCCCGACTACCAGATTGTGACCAGCTTCAGCTCAAAATCCGAGCTTGCTTTGAATCGCTCGGCGGACCGCAAGAGCCTCACCTTCATGGGTTACCGCGGCGCTCCGGGCTGCCCAGCTCTCACTCTGAATCGGGACACCAACATCCTCACGCAAGGCACCAACGTGGGTCCCATCTCGCCGACTGCAGCGAACCTGCTCGACGTTTCGGCCTCCAGTACGCCAGGCCTCTGTGACCCGACGAATGCCGCGGTCGCGAGCTATGCCGGCGCATCCAATCCGACCGCGTACTACCGCTCCGTCGCCGAAGTGGACAACGGGGGCCGCATTTACTACACGGATGGCGACGCCTACAGCGGCGACAACTCGCGCGCTGTGATCAAGGCAGACAATTGGCTATATTATTCCGTCGGAAACGATAACAACGGCAACCTCTCCAAGAAGCAGATGCCGATCACGCAGCTCGGCTTCGATCTCTCCCACTCGACCGGTGCCGAACTGTTCACGCCTGGCGCGTCGCCGCTCGTCCCACCAGCCAACAACATGATTTCCTATTTCGTGTTTTCGGGGGACAAGCCCGGTAAGGATACGAACTTCCGTGGCATGACGATCTTCGACAATACGCTGTACGTCACCAAGGGCAGCGGCAGCAACGGCGTCAATACCGTCTATCAACTCGGCACCGCAGGCACTCTGCCCACCACGGGAAATGCCCCCACGGGCGGCCTTGTCAACGAACCGGAGACGATCCTTCCTGGATTCCCCTCGACTGCCGCCAGCACAAATAGCCCGGGTGGCGCCTATCCCTTTGGCGTCTGGTTCGCGAATCCCACCACGCTGTACGTTTGTGACGAGGGCGACCTAATCGACACGCCAAATCAGGTCATCGACGGACATACGAACGTTGCCGACGCCGGCACGCTCGCAACCGCCGGCCTGCAAAAGTGGGTACTCACCACGGAGGCGGGCAGCCAGACCTGGGTGCGCAAGTACGTCATCCAGAATGGCCTCGACCTTGGCCTGCCGTATAGCGTCAAGGACTATCCCGCGTCGATCACGCCCGCGACCGGTGGATGCCGCAACATCATCGGCGTCGTCAACCACGACGGCACCGCAACCATCTACGCCATCACGTCCACGATCAGCCTGAACGGCGACAATGGCGCCGATCCCAACAAGCTGGTCAAAGTCACGGATCGCATCAGCGACACCCAACCGGAAACAAACGGATCCCTCGACAAGTTCGTCACGATTCGCTCAGCGCGCGCTGGCGAAGCGTTCCGCGGCGTCGCTCTGGCCCCCATCGACGACGACGACGACCACGACCACGGCAGATAGAAAACAGAAACCAGCAATCTGCGTCGCAGCCACAACCCCGGTCTCCTGCTCCAGGGAGGCCGGGGATTTTCTGTCCTCACGGAAACACGGCTCATCGAAACGTCTGCAATCGCTCCCGCGCCACGTAGACCGCCGTCCCCACGACAGTCACCACCGCCGCTCCCAGAATCTCACGCTCAAAATTGGCCCGCTCCACCAGGATGAACCCAAATCCTGCAATCGCCAGCAGCGGCGGCAACGGATACAGCCAGATGCGGAACGGCCGCTTCATCTCCGGCCGTGTCCGCCGCAGATAGATCACGCCAATATGCTGCATCAGGAACTGCAGCAGAATCCGCAGCACCACCAGCGCCGCGATCACATCCGCGAGCGAGAAGAAGCAGAAGCAGATCGCCGCCGCGCCGAGCATCAACAGCGAGACATGCGGAAAGCCGTTCCGGTGCAGCCTGCCGAAGGCGCGGAAGTAGTTGCCGTCGCGCGCCGCGGCATACGGAATCCGCGAGTAGCCCAGCAGCAGCGAGAACACACTCGCAAATGCAGTCACCATCACCAGCACCGCAGCGACTCTACCCAGCATCGGGCCTATCCGCGGTCCATAGGCCGTCTCCATAAACGTGGAGATCACCGCTCGTCGCGCGTTCAAATCGTGCGCTCCTACGATTCCCTGCCACGGCAGCACCGCCAGCACCGAGATGTTCATCGCCAGGTACAGGGCCGCTACCAGCGCAATCGAGATGAGGATCGCCCGCGGCACCGTCCGCGCCGCATCTTTCACCTCGCCGCCCAGAAACGTGATGTTGTAGTAGCCCCAGTAGTCGTAGGTCGCAATCAGCATCGCGGAGCCCAGCCCCAGAAAAAACGCCGGCGTCGGCGCGAACGCTCCCGGCGCAAAAGTGAATGCCTGCCGCAGATGACCATGCGTCACTCCCGTCAGCAGGATCCACGCAATCAGCGTCATCACCGCGCACCACATCGTCGCCGTCACCACGCGCAACCCGGTCAGCCCGCGATACAGCAGGAACACCGCAACCAGCACCGCCGCAATCGCCACCAGTGTCTCGGGCCCTGCCGCGACCCCCGCGCTGTAGCCGCCCACATGCAGTGTCCGCGCAGCGGTATGCCCTGCCGCAAGCCCCGGCCACAGATACGCCGCGTACTGGCTCAACCCGATGCATCCCGACGCCACCGACAGAGGCGCCGAGAACGTCAGTTGAAAGATAAACAGGAACGCGATGAATCGGCCCGCTCCGCCCCGACCATTCCGCCCGCCATAGATCGTCCGCAGAAAAGCGTACGAC
>Ga0102924_1003430_pt1 | contig 16652 bp, 19 predicted proteins | sample PaiPotPPM11metaG_FD_80116 | JGI IMG/M metagenome (GOLD analysis project Ga0102924, IMG submission 80116) | Iron sulfur acid spring bacterial and archeal communities from Banff, Canada, to study Microbial Dark Matter (Phase II) - Paint Pots PPM... ...
GAGCTCCGGCTCCGACGGCGGAATGAGCTCCGGCTCCGACGGCGGAACGAGCTCCGGCTCCAGCAGCGGTGGGACGTCAGGCGATGCGGGCCCGGTAGGAACGCCGGCCGTAAAGGCCGTCATGTACCTGGACAACTGGAGCGGAACTTTCGCGAGTTGGGCCACCAAGATCGACTTCGCCAAGATGACGCACTTGAACTTGGCCTTTGGGACCGTCGGTGCGAACAACAGCTGGAACCTGGGTGACATGAACGACGTTCTGGCGATCACCGCCGCGGCGCATGCCAAAAACGTCAAGGTCCTCGTCTCGATCGGTGGCGGGGGCACCGACCAGACCGTCATCAGCGCCTACCAGTCTTCGTCCAATATCGCTCCGCTCGTCGCAAGCCTGGATGCGATGTGCATGGCCATGAACTTGGACGGCGTCGACGTGGACCTCGAGGCGCCCGGCATGATGACATCCAGCAGCAACTACCCGGCATTCATCAGCCAGCTGATCTCGACGTTCCACCCCGAAGGCAAGCTCGTGACCACGGCGTCGGCGCAGTACATCGTCCAAGGGCAGGGCACCGACGCGGCCGTCATCGCTGCGATCAACTCCTTCGACTTCATCAACGACATGATCTATCAGGCGGACCTGAATACCTACACCAGCGATGCCAGCTGGTGGACCGGTAGCCCCGTCAACCTGCCCAACGACCACCTGGTCTGGGGCCTCTGTTTCGACGGGCAGGGAAGTGGGTGCGGAACGCCCGACGTGAACACCATTCAGCAGCTCACGACGGCCTCGAAGGCGTACGGCGGCATCATGATCTGGGACTACACCGACGGCTCGGTCGGACCCACCGATTGGCCGGCGGTTCAGAGCCAGCTCTGACACGCGGCGCTGGCCGCGGGACGCCGCCGAACGACTGTTGGCCGCCGTCGCCGAGAAGTCGCTGTCCAGCTTCCATCTCGCGCGCGACCTCGTCGACCCGGTGGTCGGGCATCCCATCGTCCGCCGGGCCCGCCCTCCGCCGCGGAGATGCCGTCTCGACTCTCTCGTAACGGAGATCGGCGAGGGGGGCCCGATCCCCGCCGAACGTTGCTAGCCGTCGCCCTCAGTCGCCAGCCGTTCGAGCTCGAGGAGATTCGTTTTGGCGACCTTCAAGCGGTCGAAAGCGTCCTCGACCGCCTTGCTGATGGTCCACGTCTTTTCGGCCCGAGGTTCGGCGCGAATTTCGCGAAGAACCTCAGCGAGCGCTTTCTCGGCAGAGGTCACTTCGGCGAGCGCCGTCGCGAGCTTGCCCACCAACATTTCTCTCATCGTCCACCGATACCGCGGCCGTCGGGGCCGCGCCTCCCTTGTTCGCTTGCTTTCGGCGCGCCGAACACATTGAGCATAAACAGGCTGCGTGCGAGCGTCGGGCTTGCGCGGGCTCGCGTAGATGCGTAGTCTGACCCCAGAGCTCACGGACGTCACCTGGTTCTCCGTGCGCGACCTCCGCAAGGAATCGCGACGTGCCGTACCAAGGACGCAACGTGCGCCCGCCACGGACAAACCGCGGCGGGCGTCCCCTCCGATCCCCTGGCGGCTCATTGGATGGAAGGCGATTTGGCGCTCGCGCCCGCTGAGGATGCGCGCGTCCGGTTCAGTCGTCGATCGAGGGTGTGCCATGAGCAATCAAGGGGAAATCCTGCAACATCGGCGGCGTTTAGTGAAATCGCCTCAGGAAGGGAAGCAGAGCGCTCTCTTGCTCATCACGGGCCTGCTTATCGCGATCGCACTCCCGTGGCTCTTGCGAGGGACGAACGGGACGGCCCTGAGCGAACGCTCGTCGCCGACGACTCCGCCGACCACCTCGGAGAGCACCGCGATCGACGGGGCGCACCGACGACCGTAGCCGACGCCCTCCGCTGGGGATCCGCCGGGAGGCCGCGCACCCAACAATCACAAGCGCCGGATGATGCGCCCGCGCGTCGGATCGTACGGGCTCACCTCGAGCCGTACACGATCGCCCTCGGTCAGACGAATCCGATGGACACTCAGTCGACCGCTCCGCTTCGCGAGGATATTTCCGCGGCGCCCGCCGAGAACGCACTCGACGGTATAGAAGCCGCCGCGGCTGCACTTCGTCACGACTCCTTCGAAAACGAGAAAATCGCGACTGTTCGACGCACCTTCGCTCATCAGCATGCCATGCCTTCCTTGTTTTGCCGTGCGCCACGCCGGTCACGTGGCGCCGTGCATCGGTGCGCTGAATCAGCGCGAGAAATACTCGCTTCGGTTGACGTGTCTGGCGTGTCGAACGAGCAGAAATCGGACCGCTCCCCCGCACTCGTTGCAAGGCGGGAATGCTCGGCCGGCCACGCAGGTGACCTCGTGTTCTTCGGCGTGCTTTCGGTCGTGCACGACGGAGTAAATCCCGGACTTCTTCACTGTATCGCCCGCTTCGAAGGTGTCAGCCATGCGACGCTCACTTTCCCTTTCCTGCAAATGGCCCACACGAGATGTGTGGTTCGCCGAGCGGAACTACCAATTGTTGCGGCGACCACCGCCGCCCCCTCCGCCAGCGCGGGCACCGTACTGTGGGCGCTCTTCGGCTTCGTTCACGCGGAGCTCGCGGCCGTCCATCGCCGTGCCGTTCATGGCCTGGATGGCCTTCGCCGCCTCGTGCGCGTTACCCATCGTCACGAAGGCGAAGCCACGCGATTTGCCGGTGTCGCGATCGCTCACGATATGCACGTCGGCGACGTCCCCGGACGGCGCGAAGGCCTGCTTCAGGGTGTCCGCGGTCGCGCTGAACGGCAGGTTGCCCACATAGAGTCGGTTGCCCATACGATCACCATCTCTCGACGACAGCCCTCGGGCGGCGCGCTGCTGGAGCGCGCCGCATGCCTTCCATCCGATGGGCCGCCTGGGATCGGGGGGACGGTCGCGTCCGGATTGTCCGCCGCGCCCGCACGTTGCGTCATGAGGCACGATCCAGTCGCGGTCCCGGAATCGAGAGAGCGTGGTGAGCCAACTAACGTTCGTGAGCCTAGTGCTCTTTACCTTTACCGCCCGAGGGGTCCGTTCGCAAGCTCCGCGACTCGTTCGAACGAGCGAATTCGTTTCGCCGCCGACCACAATTCCGAAAAATCCGGCGCGCTTTGAGACAAGCGTAGCGAACGTGCTTAAACTCGTCATGATGGTGAATTTTCGAAAAAACAGCCCGGCGGCGCTTCGATTTGCCGAGCGACGCAGGCGAGAGGACGAGGCCCCCAGGTTGAGCGACGAGATTCCCGCTCTCGTCCGCCTCGAGCTGCGTATCGAAGACGCCGCGGGCTTGTCGACGGGAGCGCAGCCGATGCACATCCGCCGCATCGTGGTCGAGCGCGCTCCCGCGCTGTTTCTCCTGTCCTGCCAGGACCCGCGCTGCGCCGAGGGCGAGCACGACGTCACGAGCGCCGTCATGCAGGCGCTGCGCGCGCGCCGAACTTCCTTCCAGGGTGAAGACGAGTGCACGGGGTCGGTTGGCCAGAGCTACTGTTCGCGTGTGATGCACTTCGAGGCGATCGCCGAATACCGGTGATCGGGCCGGGCGGCCTGAGCGGCCGTCCTCTGGGCCATCCACGCGGCTCTGGGCCCCTTCACGCGGCCTGGATCGCGCGTGTCCCGCCACGTCACACCGTGGTCATGGTTGAGCGCTCGAGCTTGTCTCGGTGGAGGCGCCGGAGCAGCCTGGCGAGGGTCGGCCCGATGTTTCCCGTCGGGCACGAGGAGGTTCTTGTCGCTGCGTCGGACGTCGCGGTTGCGACGGTTCACCGCGATAGAGCACGTGTCGAACGCGCTCTTCGTAACCATTCACGCGTCGGCGCTTCTCGCGTTCGTCTTCCCGCCGACGTGGAAGCTCCTGGCGCTCATAACCACCACCGATTCATGAGCGCCGCGCGACAGGGCTTCTTCTGGTGGGAGATAGACGTGACGTACTGCGTGCTCCGGGTGCTCGCTCTGCTTCGCGTGATCTGGGACGTCCGCGAGCCGCCGGTGGCGCTGCTTCGTTGCCCGGCCGCTCCTCAGCCGGCCCTCGAGCACGGCGCGTGAGGACTCCAGTCTGCCGGGGTCATTGCTCGCGGAGCCACGCCAGAATCTGGCGGATGCTCCCGGTCGCCAGGGCCACGCAGGTATCCGCCGCGCCGTAGTACAGGCGAATCGTGTCGCCATCCTCCCCCAGCGTGCATCCACACGGGAACGTGACGTTGTCGACGTCACCTTCGCGCTCGTACGGCGCCTCGGGCCCGAATATCCATGCGTCGCCCCGCGCCAGACAGTGATCGGGCTGATCGTGGGCAAGGAGCGCCACGCCCAGTCTGTACAGACAGCCCGAAGCCGTGCTGCGGACGCCGTGGTAGAGCATCAGCCAGCCCGCGTCCGTTTCGATCAGAGGGGGCGAGAGGCCGACCTTGTTGGCGTCCCACCAGCCGCCCTTGCGCGCGGGCAACACCAGCTTGTGGCTCCCCCAGTTGCGCAGGTCGGGCGACAGCGACATCCAGACATGCGCTCCGGAATCCGTCATCGGGCGATGAATGAGCGCGAAGCTGCCGTCGACGCGCCTGGGGAGGAGAGCCGCGTCCTTGTCATCGGGCTGCATGACCAGTCCGCAGCGTTCGAAGCGGCGAAAATCCTCCGTCAGCGCCAGCGACACGCCCGGACCGGCCTTGCCGAACGCCGTGTACGCAACGGCATAGCGACCGAGCTCCTCGACGAACGTGATGCGCGGATCCTCGATGCCCCAGAGCTCTTCGGGGTGGCCTTCGGGGTCGGCGCGAAGCGTCGGCTCGGAGTCGATCGTCCAGCCGTCGACGCCGTTCGCAGAACGCGCCGCGCAGAGGTGCGAGAGACCGCGCCGGTCCTCGACTCGACACAGGAGCAGCGTCGTCCCGTCGGGGAGCTTCGTAGCGCCGGGGTTGAACACGCTGTGCACCGGATACGGCCAATCGGCGGCGGTGAGGATCGGGTTTCCTTCGTAGCGACGAAAGAGAACGTCGTAACCACGTTTCGGCGTCATGCCTGGACCTCGGCGGCGGCGGAACTCGGGTCGACGCGATCGGCAGCCCGCATTTCGAGCAAAGCCATGAGAAACGAGAGCGTCGATTCGGCTCCCTGATTCTCGTTCGGGCGGTCGGCATGCAATCCGTCGCGGCAGCCGCCCGTAGATGGGTCGTGGAGGGATTGTTTGAGTACGTTGTGTCCCAAAAACCAGTTGAAGGCGGTGCGTGCGTGGTCGGCCCACCGCACCTGTCCGGTCACGCGATGAGCTTCGAGGCACGCCGAGACCATGGCGCAGGCTTCGACCGGTTGCTGATCGAAGTTCGCCCTCGCGCCTCCGCGCATGAAAAAGCCTCTCGATCCGATCGGCGTGAAGCACCCGTCGGCGGACGACTGCACGGACACGAGCCATGCGAGCGATCGCAGCCCCGTCGAGATCATCTCCGCGTCCTCCGTCCGCGCGCCGGAGACGACGAGCGCCTGGGACAGGCGGGCGTTGCAATAGGTAAGGCGGTCCTCGAACCATGGCCACTCGCGGCTCGCGACTCGGCCGTGCATTTCGGAGAGGCGCGCGGCGAGCGACCTGCGCATCGCCTGCACGCTGCTGTCGCCCTGGAACGCGCGAAGGTACTCATCCACTCCGAGCAGCGAGTACGCCCACGCGCGCGGGCTGGTGAACCCCGCGACGGCCGGCAGCGCGCGCAGGAACAGGTCTCCCGCAAGGTTCTGTCGATCGGGCGTCCCCGAGCGCCCCACGACGGTGCCCAGCGCCCAGAGCGCGCGCCCGTGGCTGTCCTCCGATCCGCGCTCCTCCGTCCATCGGCGAGAGTACGACATGAGATTGCGGAACCTCCCTGAATGCTCGCTGTACGCGTGAGCGACGAACGCGAGATAACGCGTGCCCAGCGCGCGGACCGCCTTGGTGTCCTCCGCTCCTGCTTCCTCGACGAGCGCCATGAGCAGAAGCGCTCGCGCGTTGTCGTCGAGGCAGTAGCCGTCGTCGTATCTCGGGACCTGGAAGTGGGCGTGCTGCAGAATCCCGGTGGAATCGGTCATTCGCCGCACGTGATCGAGGTCCAGCTCGGGCAACGCAGCGGGTCGTGCAGCGAGCGTCTTGGTCTGGAACACCGTCCGCCGTCGCTCTCCGTGCGCGACCCGGGCACGCTCGAAGCTCTCGAGGTAGCGATCTGCTACCGCCGGCCAGGCCATGGCGCGACCGAACGCCGCCGCGCGCGCCTGCATCTGCGCTCGCTTGCCGTCATCGCTCAGGAGCGCGATGATCTCTCGAGCGATCGCCTGGGGGTCGCGCCACGGGACGAGCACGCCTCGCCCATCGGCGAGCAGCTCGCGCGCATACCGGTACGGGGTCGACACGACCGCCTTGCCCGACCCCACCGCGTAGGCCAGCGTTCCGGACGTGATCTGCTCGGGGTTCACGTACGGCGTGACGTAGACGTCGGCTGCGGCGAGGAACTCCGCGAGCTCGCCGGCGCTCACGAAGCGGTCGTGGAAGATCACGTTCGAGTCGACGCCGAGCCTCTGCGCGCGGCTCTCGAGCGACAACCGATAGCTCTCCCCGTGCTGCTCTTTTACGTGGGGGTGGGTGGCCCCGAGCACGATGTAGAGCGCCTCCGGGCAGCCGCTCCGGATCGCAGGAAGCGCTTCGATCACGTACTCGATTCCCTTGTCGGGCGACAGGAGGCCGAACGTCAGGATGACGGATTTCCCCTCGACGCCGAGTCGGTCTTTGCTTCTCTGCGAGGGCGGCACGCTCGGGATACCGTGCGGGATGACGTCGATCTTTTCCGCGGGGACGCGGTGGATCTCCCGAAGAAGGTCGGCGCCGTGGACGCTCATCACGACGATCCGCTCCGACAGCGATGTGAGCTCGTTCAAGACGCGGCGTTGCACCTGCGACGGTTCGCCGACGATCGTATGGAGCGTCGTCACGATCGGCATTCGGAGCTCGCGCAGCAAGGTGAGCAGGTGCCCTCCGGCCTTGCCTCCGAAGATCCCGTACTCGTGTTGCACGCACACGACGTCGACGGTGTTGACGTTGAGAAAGTCGGCGGCGCGCCGATACGAAGAGGCGTCTCCCTCTGTGATCTCGAAGCGAACTCTCCCCGGGTATTCGTAGCGGCGGCCGCGATCGTTCATCGCGAGGACCAGACAATCCACGCGCGGATGGCGGCCCGCGATCGCGTCCGTCAGATCGGTCGTGAACGTGGCGATTCCACATTGCCGCGGCAGGTGGTTGCCGAGCATGGCGACATTGCGGATCCCTGCTGCCGCGGCGATGGCGTCGATGGTTTCCTCCCGTCGAGCCTGCACGCTCGCGTCCCGAAGGAGCGAGAGCTCAGGCTCGCTGTCTATAGCGAGAGCGCGCGAATGCCGAACTGGATGGCGCGCAAGTCGCCACGCCCGACGACTCGATCGCGAAGACGGGGACTATGCGGCCGAAGGTGCGCTCGCGCAATAACGGAATCGTCATTTCGTTCGTGACGAGCGACGGAATCTCGTGCGTGACGAGCGGCTGAATCGCGAATCAATCGCGAATCAATCGCGAATCAATCGCGACTGAATCGCGACTCAATCGCCTGCCGTCGCCTTGCGTGAGCTTGCTCCGAGGGGTAGCGTGGGTGCCACGTATAACCATTGCAAAGCCTTTGCGTCTGCGTCCTTTCGTGCAAGATCGCAGGACGCAGCCCAGACGTTCGAGCGGGGCGGCGTCCTCGTCGTGGCGGTTGCCGATGGTGGCGGCGGAATGCGCGGTGGAGAGGCGGCCAGTCGCAGCCTCATGGCCATTGTCGAGGGCGCGGTGGGCGATCGCGACTTCGTGCTCGAGCACGCGCAATCGTGGGTCGACCTTTTCCGGACCACGGACACGGCGCTCGCGGCGAACGGCGCGCACGAGACCACGGGGCTCGTGGTGGTTCTCGGGGCACGCGGCCTCGTGGGCATCAGCACGGGCGACAGCGAGGCATGGGTGGTCACGTCCACCGCGGTCGACAACCTCACCGTCGGTCAGCACACGAGGCATCGGCTGGGGAGCAGCCGCGCGACGGTCACGACATTCCAGCGCTCGATACTGTCCGGCGTTCTCGTCATCGCGACCGACGGTCTATTCAAGTACGCCGCGCCTGAGGTCATCGCACGGATCGTGCGCGACAACGCGATCCTGTTGGCGGCGCGGGGCCTCGTCGAGCTCGTTCGTCTTCGGTCGGGGAAGCACGCCGACGACGTCGCCGTCGTGCTCGTCCAACAATCCGAGGCGCCCGATTCGACTGCCGCGGGCAGGTCGACCACGCCCGCCTGAGAACGCCGTCGGCTCAGCTCAACGCTCCACGAGCGGCCCAGCCGCTGAACCCCATCGCGGGCGTAGCGGCGGGAGGCCCCGGACGTCGAGCGCGCGACCGCCGAGCGTGGCGGCGCGGAGTTGCCGCAGTGGGATCGCATCCGTGCGCGTGTCGACGCGCACGAGGAGACCGACGAACGCGAAACCTCGCGGCAATCCGGTGACCCGATCCAGGACGAGGTCGATGTCGCCCACGTCGGATCCGGCGAGCGCAAACGCTGTGCGGAGCTCCGGTTCGGTCGTCCCGCGAGGTACGCCCCCGACGAAGACGCGGTCGAACGAGACGGGCTCTTGGGACCAAAGCGTATGCACGATCGGATGTTAACCATCGGGCCTGGGTGGCGGCCGCTCGGGCCGGTCATGTTTCGCGTCATGGCGGTCGCGCGACGCAGCCGCTCGCTAAGCCGAGCTCGACCCGCAGTCCGCGCAGTCCGCCAGCGTCACGTTCTCATGACCTCATGACCCATACGTGACGGCATGCGTCATGGACGGCGTCATGGACATGCCCATGTCAATCCATGACGACAACGAACGGCTCCGGCGCTTCGGCGACGAGCTCGACGCGCTCAAGCGACGTGTGCTCTCGCGTTTGGGTGACGAGGACGTTGCGTACGTAACGCGGCTCGAGCGTTTCTCGCGGGCCATGGAGGTCACGGGGCGCGTGCTCATTCACGTGAGCTTCGAGCCGTGCACCTTCTTCCTCGGCACGCTCGCGCTCGCCGTCCACAAGCAGATCCAGACCTCCGAGATCGGCCACAGCGCCCTCCACGGCGCATGGGACAAGCTCGCCGGAGCCGAGCGATTCTCGTCTCGCGGCTTCCGCTGGGATACCCCGATCGACGAGGCCTCGTGGCAGCACGCACACAATGTCCGTCATCACGGCCGCACGAACATCGCGGCGGCCGATCCCGACATCCGTTTCGGCCCCGTGCGCCTCACGGAGCAGACGCCCTATGCCGCCTGGAATCGTGTCGCCATTCCCTTCACTCTGGTGGTGCTGCTTCCGAATTTCCTCTTCGTAATCAGCTCGCACGTTTCCGGCATGAACGACCTCCTCGCGAACAACGGCCTCCCGGAGAAGCTCGACTTTCTCCCCGACCGTTCGCTGTCGAGCGCGCGGGGTGCGCTCGGACGCGCGCTGCGCAAGTGGGTGCCCTACTACGCGAAGGAGTACGTCTTCTTTCCTGCCTTGGCGGGACCGTTCTTCTGGAAGGTCGTCGCCGGAAATTGGCTCGCGGAGACCGCGCGCAGCGTCACCTCGGCGGCGGCGATCCTTTGCGGACACGTGGGGGCGGAGGTGAAGAGCTGGCCGGCGGGCACGCGCGCACACGGGCGAGGAGCGTGGTACGCGATGCAGGTCGAGGCGGCCAGCAACTTCGAAGTGAGCTTGCCGCTATCCGTGCTCTGCGGCGGGCTCGACCGGCAGATCGAGCACCATCTCTTCCCGACGTTGCCGCCGCCGCGGCTGCGTGAGATCGCGCCCGAGGTTCGGGCGATCTGCGAACGACACGGTGTCCGCTACAAGACGGACACGTGGTCCGGGGCGCTGCGGAAAGCGTTCGCGCATATCGCGCAACTCTCGCGCAAGGATGGCGCGGCGCGCGGGCTTGCGAGCACGCTGGCGTGATAGGCGGTCCAAAGTCACGTGGCGCCCGGAGGTGGCCGGTGCTCGAGGTCGCTGCGCATGCCCGACGCAATCCGCTCCCGATCTACCTCGCCGGGCACGGCCGCGGCGCGGAAGTGCAAGTCATGGCGCTCGAGGAGGCGCGCGAGCTCCGGCTCGGCGGAGGACCCGAGAGCCACCAGTGTGCGCACCCGGTCGCGCACGTTGGCGCACGCCTCGACCCACACGACGGCATCGGTCTCGCCGCGGACTCCGCGAACGAGAACCAGGACGCCCGCCGTATCGGGCGCGTGCTTCACGTGCCCTGCGTCGAGCGGCCATTCGTCGGTCCACGACGACTGCGTCGCCGCATTCCAGTGCGGAAACGCCGCGGGGTGGTGCGCTGGGATGCCCAGCATCGCTCGCAGCACATCCAGCGCGGACACGATCCCCACGGCGGTTCCGGCGCTGTCCACCACGACCAGGTGGTGTTCATCCGAGAGCGCAAGACGGCGCGCCGCCTCTTCGATGCCGGTCGAACCCTCGGCGCAGAGCGCCGGACGGGCCATCCGGTCCGCGGCGCCGCCGTTGCCGTCGAGTAGATGGCGCGCGGTCAACATTCCGAGCGGACGGCGGTGATCGTCCACCACCGGTACCGCGCCGATCGCAAAGGCGCGCAAGAGCTCCCGGGCCGCCTGCGCCGGCGCCTCCGGAAGGACCGCCAGGAGCTCGCGGTTCATGATTTCCTCGATGCGGCGGGGCATCTCGGTCTCACGAAGCAAGGGTTGGGCCCTGGCGCGTGTCATGCTCGCAGCTCGCAGACTGGCCGCCGTGCCCGACGCGAACCGCCGCTTCCTCAATGATTTCAGCGGAGGAGGTGAGATTCGAACTCACGGAACCGTTGCCGGTTCGGCGGTTTTCAAAACCGCTGCCTTCGACCACTCGGCCACTCCTCCAATACCCTGGACTTCTAGCTGGTTCGACGCTGTCTCGCCCAGCTCAGAACTGCCGCCGTGACCAAGGCGGCGACCAAACGGGGCGGTTTCCTTGGGGGTTCCAACTCCTGGTTGAAGTGGGCAAGGAACTCGTCGCAGTCATGCTCGCGGTAAGCGGCGTCGGACGAGTCCGGAAACAGAAAGTCCTCAGGTTTCGGCGGGCGGCCCACATGTCCCTTCCATCCGTTCTCGAGCCAGCCGTCCAGGGCTCGAGCAAGCGATAGATGGACGGGGATCTTGCGCCTTGCCCAGACCGTCTTGAGCGGTGCCAGTGCAGCCGGCACGTCCTTTCGAGGCAGCGCGTATTGCTCGCGTACGTCCAGCAGCCTTACTTCGTGCTCCTCTCGGTAGCTGCCAACTCGCAGGGCGTGTAGCTCACCCGGCCGCAGTCCCGTGAAGAAGTACGTGCGGGTCATGATTCGTCTGAGCATCGGGACTTGAGAGCAATGCACGAGCGTCCGGACGGTCTCGATCGGACAAGCGGCGCGGGTTCGCGATCAGCGTCGCGCGCAATGCTCCCAGAATGATTCTCGCGTCGATGAGTGCGAGGAGGAGGCGCTTCGCGCGAGGTCCCTTCAGGCCCACGTCGGCGAGCGCTGCGAACGTCCTGGCGCACGGGAGCATGATCGAGAGCACATTGACGTCGTGGTCCGAGACTGCACCGATCTGCGAGCTTGAGGAGCAGGAGCGCCAGGCGCGTCGCGATCTGCGCCGCGGTCCGCCGCGCGCGCCGCGGTACACGCCCGAGCAGCTCGCAGAGGTGCCGTTCTGATTCCGCGTCCGAGAATCGCGCTGCGCCCGTCGACCCTGTCTCGACGACCGTGTCCTTAACCGGATGCACTCGGGTACGGAGGGTCGGGGGTCCATACACCGAACTCGCGAGGGCTGGGCTGCCGCCCTTGAGCGCCGCGGCCTAGACACGTGGCCATCGGCTCGTGCAACGGTCAACGCTCACACGCACACACAGATGGCTTCCGAGTTGCGCGCGGGCTCACCGACGTGGACCAAACCGCCACACGGCGGGGCGGCACCGCGGAGCTGGAGCGAGTTGACCCACGATTTTCAGCCGATTCTCAGCCAGCGCGACCATGGCCCGCACTGTGCGTGAGCGCGGTCATTCACGCCTCCCGGAGTCCAGAATGATACGAAACTCGTCCGCCCATCCCGATGATCTACTGACGGCGTCGGACGTCGCGCGCATCCTCGAGCTTTCCGCGGACATGGTTCGTTTGCTCGCACGCCAAGGAAAGCTTGTCGCTGCGGCGCGCACGGTGAGCGGGGTCCGCCTTTTTCGTCGCGCGGACGTCGAACGGTTCGCCGCGAGACGACTCGCCGATAGTGGCGTCCGCGAAGGAGGGGCTAAGTGACGCGCCAGGATCCAACCGCGGTCGTGAATCCAGACGCACCGGCAGCCGTGTTTGCGGAGGTCTGGGATGCCCTCACCGACGTCATGGGCAGCGCGGCGACGGCTACCCTGCTCCGCCGAGCCATCAAGCAAGCCCGCGGTCATGCTCCGGAGCTCGAGGGCTTGATCATCACGCGCGAGCGCTTCGAGTACCGCTACGCCGTCCCGACGTCGTGGAAGACCGAGTCTAGTTCTGGAATGGGCGCGCTGCGCGCACTTACTCGTGCCTTGCAGCCCTTGCTCTTTGAGCTGACAGGCTTCCTGGTGCTTCACCGGCTCGATGGCATGCCGCAGATCAAGCGTTGTGAGCTCTTCTCCTCGGAGGATCGATGAAGACCAGCAAGAAGGCCTCGCTTGACGTTCACAGCACCGGCGATGAGGGGCTGGATCGCATCCTCGGAGGCGGCATCCCTGCCCAGTCGATCCTTCTGCTGGCCGGTGAGCCTGGCTCCGGAAAGACCGTCCTCACGATGCAGATGCTCTTCCAGGCTGCACGTCAGGGCAAGAAGTGCCTGTACTTCACGACGGTCTCGGAACCCGCGATCAAGGTCGCGCGTTACATGCAGCTCTTCGACTTCTTCGACGTCGCCTTGCTCGACAAGTACGTAATCTTCGCGGACCTTGCTGCCGCTCTTCGCGAGGGAGCCGACCGGACCCTCGCCGAGATCGAGTCCCGCGTGGAGAAGGACGAACCGGCGTTCGTCGCGATCGACAGCTTCCGGGCCGTCGGGGCACTGCTCCGCGCACCAGATGACCTGCGGGCCTTCATCTACGACCTCTCGGTCAAGATGGCTGGGTGGGGCGCCACGACGTTCCTGGTCGGCGAGTACACGCGCGACGAATACTCGTCCTTCGCCGAGTTCGCGATCGCCGATGGCATCGTCCGTCTTGGGAGCGAGCGGCAGGCGCTGACTTCGGTTCGCGAGATGGAGGTGCTGAAGCTCCGCGGTGCGGCCTACAGCTCCGGCCTGCACTTCTTCGACATCACGCACGCGGGAGTATCCTTCTACCCCCGCGTCAGTGCCCCGAGCGACACGAAGAACGAGCCGAGCGCGGAGTCTGACGAACGCGTGTTTACCGGCGTCGAAGGTCTCGACGAATTGCTGGGCGGCGGGATCCCGCGCGGTAGTTCGACCATCATTCAAGGCGGAACGGGAGCGGGCAAGACGTTGCTGAGCTTGCAGTTCTTGATCGCAGGAGCAAAGCGCGGGGAGAAGGGCGTCCTCTTCACGCTCGAGGAGACGCCGGAGCAGCTTCGCTCGATCGGGCGCGCTCTCGGCTGGGACCTCCCTCAACTCGAAGAAAGAGGCCTTCTCCTGCTCCACCACACCTCGCCCGTTGAGCTCTCGACGGATCGTTTCCTCTACGAGGCTCGCACGAGGGTGACCCGTCTCGGCGCGAAGCGAGCGGTGTTCGACAGTCTCACGACGATGGCCCTGGGGGTACCTAGCGACCGGCGCTTCAAAGAGATGGTCTATGCCCTGGCGAAGCACATGCGCGGCGACGTCGTCTCCCTGCTCATGACGGTGGAGTCGGAGCAGCTTCTCGGCTCCGCTCAGTTGTCCGGGCAGGGCGTCTCGTTCATCGCGGATAACCTGGTTCAAATGCGATACGTCGAGCTCGGAGGCCGACTCGAGCGTGCGATCTCCGTCCTCAAGGCGAGGGGGATCGAGCACAATTCCGAACTCCGTTCTCTCACCATCGAGAAGAAGGCCGGGCTCAAGGTCGTCCAAGGCCGCTTCAAGGAACTGCGGGGCGTGCTCACCGGCCTACCTGTCCGCGACCCGGAGAGTCGCCATGAATAGTAGCTACGATGCGGAGGTTCGCAGGCTCGCGGGCACGCTCGCCGAGATAGCTCACGCGCTCGAAGGTTCGGACGACGTGGACGATCGCGTGAGGCACGTGCTCGTGCTGACGCGCGAGCTCGTACCCTACGAGAGGTGCCTTCTGCTCAAGGCGCTTCCGGGAACGGAGCCGGCACTTCTTGTCGTGCCGAACAACGGCCTGTCGGATCAAGGGCAGGGGCGCTTGCTCCGCACGATGCTTCGCCTCTTCAACCTGGTGGGTGCAGCCGAGGAGATCGGGCGTTCCGAGGGGCCCGAGCCTCAGCTTGCGCTACCCGTCATGGGGCTCGATCAGGTCATCGGGGTCGTGCGGGTTGAGCCACCGCTCGAGCTCTCGTACGAGGCCAAGCACCTGCGCCTCCTGTCGGTCGTCGCTGCGCAGCTCGGCGCCTACCTCACGATGATCCGTTTGCGCGAAGAGGACGCTCGCCACACCAACGAGCTCGCGGTCGCTCACGACTTCCAGCAGCTCCTGGTCGGCGTCGTGAGCCACGACCTACGGAACCCCCTTGGGGTCATCTCGATGGTCGCCGCACAATTGCTGAAGAATGCGCGCGACGCGCAGCAGGCGAAGGCGATCGAGCGAGCACTCAAGAACGCCAAGAGGGCGGAGCGCATCATCAACGATTTGCTCGACGTCACCCGCGTGCGGGTGACCGGCGAGATGGCTCTGACAAGAAAGCGCATGGACCTCGTGGCCGTCATCCGGGAGGCCGTCGACGACGCGCTCCTCCATGGGGCGAAGATCGAGCTTGTAACCGACCTCGCTGAGGTCCACGGGGAATGGGACCCGGATCGGTTGTCACAGATCGCGACCAACTTGATCAACAACGCCGTCCAGTACGGCGCGCGAGACGAAGCCGTGCGGGTGGCTGTCCATGGCGACGCGCGGGAAGCCCGCCTCACCGTTCACAATCGCGGCGCCTCCATCCCTTCCGACTTCCTGGCGGTGATCTTCGACCCGTTCAAGCGCGGCGCGGAGCGGCGGGGGAGCACCGGCCTCGGCCTCGGCCTCTTCATCGTCGACCAGATCGTGCGCGCGCACGGCGGCCGTGTCGAAGCGCATTCGAGCGAGTCGGAAGGGACGACGTTCGTGGTCTCGCTCCCGATCGATGCTTCGACCGCCGTGCATCCCTCCTGGGGAGTCCAACCCGCTGCGGCCCCTGCCAAGGAAGATGACCCGCAAGTGATGGTCGTCGACGACGACCGGGACGGCCGAGAGGCGATGGCGGCGATTCTGGAACAGCAGGGCTACACCGTCGTTCAGGCGGAGAATGGCGCCGAAGCCCTTGCGATCTTGCGCTCGGGGCATCGTCCGAAGCTGATCCTCTTGGACCTCGCCATGCCCGTCATGGACGGCGAGACCTTCCACAAGATTTGTCGGGCGGATCCTGATCTATCTTCGATCCCCGTGTTCATCACGTCCGCCGATGCGGCGAGCGCCGTGAAACTCGCGCGCTCAGGCGGCGCGACTGGCTGCCTGACGAAGCCGATCGAGTTCGAGAGCCTGTTGATGACCGTGGGGCCGCATTTGCGGACATGATGAAAGCCCCCCGCGCCCGCCGCGCTACACGTCGGAACAGCTCGCCGAGGTGCCGCCTATGAACTCTCTCGGTGCCGGGGTCGACTTCCGCCGAGTCTTCGAGAACCTGCCCGGTTGCTACCTCATCCTCGCGTCCGACCTTCGGATCGTGGCCGTCAGCGAGGTATACCTTCGCGCGACGCTTACGCAGCGCGAGGCGATCATCGGCCGGCACATCTTCGAGGTCTTCCCGGACAACCCGGCAGAGGCCCAACCGACGGGCGTGCGAAACCTACGCGCGTCTCTCGAAGGGGTCCTACGCCAAGGCGCCCGTCGTCGACCCAGGATCTCGCCGCGCTCGTCGGGACGCTCGACGGGAGCCTTCGTGGCCTGCGCGACCGCGCCCTGCTGACTCTCGGGTGGTTCGGAGCATTCCGCCGCTCCGAGCTGGTCGCGCTCACCGTCGAGGACGTGAAGAAGGAGCGCGAGGGCCTGGCGCCGACGCTTCGAGAGTCTTGCGCGAGGACGGACGAACCCCTATGCTTGGTCTCACTCGACGCTGGCAAAACGACGAGGAACCAAGACAAGCGGCCTTGCTGACCTGGCAGTCAGCGAGGCCGTTTCGCTTTGTGCGCCACGGGCTAACTCACGGCGCCCTCCGTGGTCATCGGCGCGCGGCGCGCGCGTGGCTCGAGGTCGCCGAGGTCCATCGCGGCGCCCAGACGGCCCGTGGACGCGTCGACGTGATGCGGGACGAGGCCAAGGGCGCATCGACGTCGCCGGCGCGCTCACGCGGGCGCTGGCGCACGACGGCGAGCTCGCGACGCTCGCCACGACGACGACCGGGCGCGTCGTCGTTGACGCCGACGTGCGCGACTGCGAGAACATCGTCAGCGAGCGCGAGCTCACGCGCTCGC
>Ga0102924_1003432_pt1 | contig 16650 bp, 6 predicted proteins | sample PaiPotPPM11metaG_FD_80116 | JGI IMG/M metagenome (GOLD analysis project Ga0102924, IMG submission 80116) | Iron sulfur acid spring bacterial and archeal communities from Banff, Canada, to study Microbial Dark Matter (Phase II) - Paint Pots PPM... ...
CCGCCGCCTGCCGCAACCGTCGCTCGGCAACCATTTGTTACCATCAGAGCCCATGCGTTGGAGCCAAGCTTTTATCCCCACGTTGCGCGAAGCCCCGGCGGATGCCGAGGTCGCCAGTCATATCTTTCTGCTGCGCGCGGGGTACGTCCGCCAGCTTTCGGCCGGCATCTACAGCTACCTGTTCCTCGCCCAGCGCGCCCTGCTGAAGATCACTGCCATCGTGCGGCAGGAGATGGATGCCATCGGCCAGGAGTTCCTGCTGCCCGCCTTGCACCCCGCCGAACTGTGGCAGACGAGCGGCCGCTGGCAGGGCATGGGCGACAACATGTTCCGCCTCAAGGACCGCTTCCAGCGCGACTTCTGCCTCGGCATGACCCACGAGGAGGTGATGGCGGACATTGCGCGCAAGGAGCTCAAGTCCTACAAGCAGTTGCCGCAGATCTGGTACCAGATTCAAAACAAGTTCCGCGACGAGCCACGTCCCAAGAGCGGGCTGCTGCGCGTGCGGCAGTTCACCATGAAGGATTCCTACAGCTTCGACATTGACGAGGCGGGACTCGACGTGAGCTACCAAAAGCACCACGCCGCCTACTGCCGCATTTTCGACCGCTGCGGCCTGCGCTATGTCGTGGTCGAGGCCCACTCGGGCGCCATGGGGGGCTCGCAGTCGCACGAGTTCATGGTGCAAAGCGACGCCGGCGAGGACCTGATCGCGGTCTGCGGCCAGTGCGGTTACGCCGCCAACCTCGAAAAAGCCTGCGCCGGCGTTCCCTCGGCGATCGATCCGGAGTCCAGTCCCGCTCCCGAACCCTTCGCCACTCCCCATCAGCGGACCATCGCCGAAGTGGTTGCGTTCACCGGAGAAGACGCGGGCCGTCTGATCAAGTCCTTGCTCTACATGGTTGAGGAAGGTGGTAAGGAGGTTCCGGTTCTCTTCCTGCTCAGCGGCAATCATGAGTTGAACGAGGCGAAAATGACCAGCGCCTTGGGTGGACACGCCGCCCGCCCGGCGCAGAGTGGAGAAATCGAGAAATATACCGGGGCGCCGGCCGGGTCGGTCGGGCCGCTGGGACTCGTCGGCGTGCGCCTGTTGGCCGATCTCGCCCTGCGTGGTCGTCGGTCCCTCGTGGCCGGCGCCAATCGGGAAGGCTTCCATCTACGCCACGTGACCCCGGAGCGGGATTTCCAGCCCGAATGGGCGGAGCTGCGCACCGTCCTGACCGGCGACCTCTGCCTGCAATGCAGCGCGCCGCTGACGGTCATGAAAACCGTCGAGATTGGTCATATCTTCAAGCTGGGTCGCAAGTACACCGAAAACATGCAAGTCCGGGTGCTTGACTCCAACGGTCGCGAGGTGGTCCCCATCATGGGGTCGTACGGCATCGGCATCGAGCGCATCCTGACCGCCGTCATCGAGCAGAATCACGATGATTCCGGGTTCTGGATGCCGCCCGCGGTCGCACCGTTTGCGGTCGTCGTCACGCCGGTGAACGTCAAGGACCAAGCGATCATGGCCGTGGCCAATGACGTTTATGCCACGCTGAAAGCTGCCGGAATCGACGTTTTGCTGGACGATCGCAACGAGCGGCCCGGGGTCAAATTTAAGGACGCGGAACTGATCGGCATTCCGGTACGGGTGACGGTGGGCAAACGAGCGGCGGAAGGCGTAATCGAAGTGGTGACACGTTCCACTCGCGAGGTAAACGAAGTACCAGTTGCGGCACTTTTGGACGCGGTCAGTGCGGCTGGGGGGACCGGGCCCCCAGCCCGACCCGGCGTCTAACCGATTGAAACGGAACCAAGTTGACCCGGATGACGTCTTTGGACATAGAATTGCCAACGAAGGTGGCGGACGGGTTCGTCTGCGCCGCACGGGTCGCGGCAGGTGAGCATTGAGGCTTGGAAATCTCTTCGCGCTCTTCTTGATCGTCGGCGGCGCATACCTCAGCGTCAAAGTACTGCCGTCTTTCATGGCGAATTACGAGTTTCAGAACGCCGTCGAGCAGGAGGCGCGACTCTCGATTTACACCGGCGCCGACATCGACGACATCCGATCGCACGTCATGGACAAGGCCAAGACCCTGAGCCTGCCGATTTCAGACGACGACGTCGAAATTGAGCGGTCCGCGTCGTCGGTCCATATCGTGGTGAACTACGACGTGCCGATTCAGGTTCCGGTCAAGCCCTTCAGCTTGCATTTCAGCGCGAACTACCAGGAAAGTCACTACTGAGCGCAGCGGCGCCGGGTTGCAACCGGATCCCAATGCGGCAGCAACGGCGCTATGCTGACTACAGCCTTTGTTAGGCGGAGCTTCCTCTGAAGGTCATTGTCCACACGCAACGTTGGGTGCGCTTGCTGGCCCATCCGGTCACCAAGGTTTTGATGGGGACGGTGCTGCTGATCGCGGTCATTGGCGGCGGCATCTTTATTCATTACTACAACTTCTACGCCAACATCATCGACCGCCGGCTGAGCGGCGACATCTTCGCCCATCCAACCTTGGTCTACGCCGCCTCCCGTTCGGTGTTCCCGGGACAAGCCGACACGCCCGAGGACATTGCCGCGCAGTTGCAGCGCGCCGGCTACGACGACAGCAACTCGACCGTGGGGACTTTCGTGCTGCATGGTGACCTGCTGGAGGTGCGACCCGGGCCGCAGTCATTTCACTCTCCGATCCCGGCGGTGCTGCGCTTCCAGAAGGGGCATATTCTCTCCATCACCAGTCCCGGCAGCGGGGAGAACTTGCGCAGCTATGCGCTCGAGCCGCAACTGCTGACCTCGCTCTTCAACCAGAAGCGCGAGAAGCGGCGCCTCTTGAAGTACAGCGACCTGCCGTTGCCCCTGGTGCAGGCCGTGCTGGCGGCCGAGGATCGGGATTACTTTCATCACGGGGCGGTCAACTACCTGCGCGTCCTGGCGTCGGCCTATAACGACATCAAGACCGGCCGCAAGAACCAGGGCGCCAGCACCATCACCATGCAGGTGGCGCGCAACTTCTTCCTCTCCTCCGAGAAGAAGCTGAGCCGCAAGGTGGCCGAGGTGCTCATCGCCTTCGAGTTGGAGCAGCGTCTCACCAAGCCGCAGATCTTCGAGCTCTACGCCAACCAGACCGACATGGGACACCGTGGCAGCTTCGAGATCCACGGGTTCGGGGAGGCGGCCAAGACGTACTTCAACAAGGACGTCTCGCAACTGACGGTCGCCGAGTGCGCACTGCTGGCGGGCATCATCCATGCTCCCAACCTCGATTCCCCCTACCGACATCCGGATTACGCCCTCCGCCGCCGTAACCAGTTCGTGCTGCCCAATATGCTGAAGGCCGGCTGGATTACGCCGGAGGAGGAGGCGGCGGCGGAAGCCGAGCCGCTCAAGCTGGCGCCGCTGAACTCCGACGCCAGCGAGGCGCCCTACTTCGTGGACCTGCTGCGCGACCGCCTCAGCGAAGATCTGCCCGACCGCGATCTGACCACCGAGAGCCTGCACGTCTACACCACGCTCGACCCCGACCTGCAGCGCGCGGCCGCGCAAGCCGTGCAGGATGGCATGAAGCTGGTCGATGCCCAGTTGGAGCAGCGTTACGCGCATCGCCACAAGGGCAAGGGGGGAGCCCCCATGGCCGTGCCGCACGCCCAGGCAGCCCTGATCGTGCTCGATCCGCAGACCGGCGCCGTGAAGGCCATGGTCGGGGGGCGCAACTATGGCGTCAGCCAGCTGGACCACATCGTGCGCCTGCGCCCCACCGGTAGTATCTTCAAGCCCATTGTCTACGCTGCGGCTCTCAACCTGGCGCTGCAGGGTGGACAGCCGGTGCTGACCACCACCTCAACCGTGCTCGATCAGCCGACCGTGTTTGAAGGCGGCTACGCCCCCGCCAATTTTGAGAACAAGTATTTTGGACGGGTGACCCTGCGCACCGCGCTGGCCCACTCGCTCAACAACGCCACGATTTCCGTGGCGCAGGAGATCGGCTATGGGCGCGTGGCGGACTTGGCCCATCAACTGGGAATTACCAGCGTGCAGCCCACGCCCTCGGAAGCGATCGGGACCTACTCGGCATCCCCATTGCAGATGGCCGAGGCGTATACCGTCTTCGCCAATCACGGCGTGCGGGTGCAGCCGCAGTTCTACTACTCGGTGCAGGAACCGGGAGGCCAGGTGGTGCTGCAACCGCAGCCGCGCACCGTGGATGTGCTGGATCCGCGCGTCGTCTACCTGGTGACCAGCATGCTGCAGTCGGTCATGAACAACGGCACCGCGGCCCGGGTGCGGGCTTTGGGCTTTTCGGCGCCGGCCGCCGGCAAGACGGGAAGCTCGCATGACGGCTGGTTTGCCGGCTATACCAGCAACTTGCTCTGCCTGGTCTGGGTGGGCATGGACGACTACACCAACCTTGATATCGAAGGCTCGCGGTCCGCCCTGCCGATCTGGGGCGAGTTCATGAAGACCGCGGTGAGCCTGCCCAGCTATCACAACGTTCAGGAGTTCACGCCCCCGGCCGGACTGGTCGCGGTGAAGGTGGATGACCAGACCCTGCAAGTGGCCACGCCGCTCTGTCCCGCCACGCACACCGAGTACTACCTCCCCGGTACGCAGCCCACCGAGATGTGCACGCTGCATACCATGCCCATCACGCCACAGGGGTTGGTAAGCAAGGCTTTGAATCTGATCGGAATTCACACGGGCGGGGAGGCCCCGCCCCCGCCGGCCACCGTGACCACCGGGCACGGGACGGTGGTCCCGCCCGCAGATGGCCCGGCCGCCGACCTACCCGCGCCGGAAAAACGCAAGAAAAAGGGGTTTTTCGGGCGCATCTTTGGCGGCGGCAAGAAGGCATCGCCGCCCGACACTCCGCCGCCGCAAGACCAGTAGCGGATGTCGGTTGAAGGCGGCGCGCCTGTGGCTCCGGTTACGGCCGTGCCGCACAACGCACCCCTCGTTCCGCCGACAACTGAGTCCTACCTGACCGGAGGCGCCGCCGTTCAACTGCAACTGGCCCCAGTAAGCAGTAGAATGGGGCCGGATTCCAGCCCATTCGGGGTACGACCCGATGAACTTGGCCTGTAGGCGCGGGGTGCTCAGCCTCTTAATGTGTGGCGTTGCACCACAGGTGTGCCCAGCGTTGCCGCCAGGGCCGCGCGCTCCTCACATGCGGGCCCCAGCGACGACGGGAATCGGACAGAATCCCGTGCCGCTGCCGGCGCCGCCGGTCGCCACGCCGGTGACGGTCGAGGAACGTGCCGACATCGCCATGGCGCGGAAGCGCTACGACCTGGCTCTCGACCTGCTGCACGACGAGGCGCTCCGGCAGCCCCAAAACGCCATGCTGTGGAACAAGATCGGTATCGCCTATCACCAACTCAACCAGTTGTCCGAGGCGCAGAAGGCCTATCGGCACGCTCTGAAGCTGAACTCCCGGATGTCCGAAGCGACCAATAATCTGGGCGCGGTTTACTTTGCGGAGCGCAAGGACGGCAAGGCTGCCAAGCAGTTCAAAAAGGCCATCAAGCTGCAGCGCAACATCGCCGCCTACTACGCCAACCTCGGGGCGGTGGAGTTCAACCGCAACCACTTGGACGCGGCGCGGGACAGTTACCTGCAGGCGCTGCGCCTCGACCCCGCGGCGCTGGACGCCGGTGGCCACGGCGGAACGGTGGTCAAGTTCCAGGACTTGCACGACCCGGCCCGCTACCACTACCTGTTGGCACGGTTGTATTGCTCGCTGGGCCGCGTTACCGACGCCATGCATCAGTTTCGGCAGGCACAGGAACTGCACTATGCGCACTTGGACGCATCCCTGAAAGACGCTGCCTTTGCCCCTTTGCGCAAGCTCCCGGAGTTCCAGCAGCTCATGACGGAAAAGCCGTGACCAGGAGGAACTCCGGCCATCCGTCGCTGCCCGGCCGGTTCACCAGATCAGATCGAACTCCGGAACAAAGTAGCGGTACTGGTTGGCAAGAAAGCCGCCAAACCCGCGATCGGCGCGGTGGGCCTGCACGTCGAGGGGGTTGAAGTGTCCCAGTGTGTTATACACGTCAACCCCGTAGCGCACCGTGTACTTGTCGAAGAACTTGGTGTCCTTGGTCAGGGTCAGGTCCAGCGACTGGAAGGCGGGGAAGCGACGGCTGTTGCGGGTGCCATGAAAACTAAAATCAGGGTTCAGTACGGAGTACGGGAAACCCGTGCGCCATTCAAAGATGGGCGACAACGTGACCGCCTGCGGCAGACGAAAAACGCCCCAGGCAAGGAAGCGATTGGGGATGTCGAAGGGCAGAATCCCGTACTGATTGCGACGGATCAGGGGATCGGCAAAACCGCCAAAAAAGGTGGTGAAATCGTTCAGGTCGCCCCGCGCGCGACTGTGCACAAACGATAGGTTCAGCAACTGCCCGGCCCGAAACTCGTACTTCCCGACGAATTCGAGCTTGGCATAGCGCGCGGTTCCGGAATTGCGCAGGGTGGTGGCCACCGCGCCCGTGCCGTCGCGAATCTCATCCACCACGAACTGCCGGCGCGTGATGCTCTCCAGGTAGTTGCCGCTCAGCAGGAGGTGCGGGGTAAACCGCTTTTCGAGCGAGACGTTCCACGTCGTGCTGTAGGGCAGGAAGTTGAAGCTGCCCGGCTCGAAGCGCCGCGGCCGGAGCGCGGTGGTGAAATCGAGCAGCAGGTTGGGCAGCGTGCGGTCCGAAATGACGCGTCTGCCGGTGGTGTCGTAACGGATGGAGTGACGCTGGGGATAATGCGAAAATGCCACCACGTTGAGCGGCAAACGTTCGTAAAAGATCCCGACGCCGCCGCGCACCACAACGTCGTTTCCGGGGGCAAAGGAGAATCCGACCCGGGGCGCCACATGCAGGTCATCGACCTCGCTCTGCTGTTCATAACGCAGCCCGGCGTCGATCGACAGCTTGGGGTTCAACAGCCACTGATCCTGGGCATAGGCGCTGAACTCGGTGTTGTTGACATTCAGGCGGGCATCGCCCAGGAAAGTCAGTCGTTGACTCAACGTCCCGTCGGGGCGGTAGACCAGAACCGGATTGCCGCTGAAGCTGCCGCGCGTGGTGACGCTGCTGAGCGCGGTGCCGAACTTGAACTGGTGCTGGCCATGGTACTCGCGCAGCACGGGCACGAAGGCGCCTTCCCATGCCACCCGCGTGGCGTGTCGCACCTGCTGGTTGAAGAAATTGCCGCGCGCCCCCGAGCTGTGTAGTTCAAAGGGCAGATGACCTTCCGGCCAGATGGCCGAACTGAAACGTTCCACGTTGAAGATGCTCTCCAGCAGCGAACCAGACGCGGTCGAGTGCCGCAACGTGGCGTTGGCCTGCAGGTTGTTACTCCGCCGATCGGGGCTGGCAAACTCCGGCAGGAATACGTCAAGGTTCGAGTGCCGCACATGCCCGGGTGCGATGTTGGCGGTAAAGGTGACGATATCCTGCGGATCGACAATCCAGTCCAGTTGCGAAAAAAGATCCTTGCTCTCGGTGGTGGTCAGGTTGTGGGGGAAGGGAAGGCCGCGAACCGGCGTCTTGTCGAGGTTGTAGTTGGCGCCCTGCGAGAAAAAAAGCTTGTGTGGAATGAGCGGACCGGCAATGCGGGCGCGCGGTGTGATGCCGCGGAAGCCGAACAGCGAACCGCTGCGGAAGCGCGGTTCGGGAAAAAAGTCGTTGATCTCGGTCTTGAACTTGTCGGTGCCGCCGCGGGTTTCGATCTTGGTGACGCCGCCGGTGAACTGCCCATACTCCGCCAGGTAGGGTGCTTGGAAGACGCGCACCTCCTCGACCACGTCCAGCGGCAGGTCGACCGCGTAGTCGCCGGTGCCCGGGTCGCTGGCGTCGGCGCTGTTGATCAGCAGTGCATTTTCGTTTTCGCGGGCCCCGTCGATATTGATGCGTCCATCCGACGTTCGGATGACGCCGGGAACCAGCGGCAGGGCCGCCGCAACTTGTTCTCCCGGCACCGGCAGGGACTTCAGTTCGCTATGTTCCAGGGCCTTGGGCGGCGCTGCGCCGGCACTCACCGGGTTGGCGCCGCTTGCGGTGACCGTCACACTCTGGGTGTTGGCGGTGGCCACTGCCAGCTCCACCGCGACTTCAATCGTCTGGCCGGGCGCCACCTGCACCACCTTGGTGACCGGAAAGTAGCTCTTCTTAACGATCTGCAGACTGTAAATACCGGCCACCACCGACTCCAGGCGCACGTCGCCGGCCGCGTCACTGAGTTTCGTTTGCGCTTTTCCGGCTGCGGCAGGGTCGGCTGGCGCCAATGTGACCTCGCCGCCAGCCACGAAATGACCTGCAGAATCAGCCAGATGCACGACTACGGTTCCACTACCTTGGCTTTGGGCCAAGGCGGCCATGCAAAGAACGCCGACCAGCCCACTGCCACATAGCGCGATTCGAAGCAGCGAACCGATGCGTCTCCGTCTGGCGGGGTTGAAGTCCATTTTGGCTACGTACAAACGGAAGGCGGAGGTGTATTCATTGTAGCGCAGGCGATCTGCTTTGTTGGGAGGGCTAACGGCGGCGGTAGGAGGGCAACCAACTGCCCAGACTCAAGGTCAAGGGCTAAGGTCCATAGGGCGCCGACTGCATGCTGCCGCGCTCCGCCTCCCCGGGATTGCAGTGCGTCCTTTTCTCCCGTCGACGATCACGGTTTGTCGCTGGATCGTACAGCGGGCACGGCATAATGGGCGTCAAGGAGGTGCCCATGGGCACATCGCAGCCCGGACCGCCGTCCAAACTCGATGAAGTGATCCGCCGCTTGGATCAGGAATGGAAACGCGCGGTCAACACCATCAACGATGAAGTGGTCCCGGCGGTGCGCCGCGATGGCGGACGCGCCCTGCGCGAACTGGCGAAACAAATGCACCATTTCGCCAACTCCTTGGATCCGGAGTCCACCGGCGCGGCTGAGAAGGGCAGTCCGGACAAAAAAGCATGACGCGAGTCGGTACGCTGCTGACGCTGGCGTTTGTGGGACTGCTGCTTTCCGGTTGTGCAAACCATACGAAAACGGCGCGGGTGCAGGCCCCACAGCCGCCGATGCCGCCGGGGGTGACGTGGGGCCAGTCGGCCGATCTGCCCCCGCTTCCGCGTCGCGCGCATCTGCCCAGCCATGCCCCGGCGCCCCGTGGCGTCCCGGCGGTCGAGTCGGCGGGCCTGGTGCCTCGGGTTGGCGAGGTCTGGCAGGAAGGGCTGGCGAGCTACTACGGGCCCGAGGAGCAGGGACGGGCCACGGCCAGTGGCGAACCCTTCGATTACCACCTGCGAACCGCCGCGCATCGCCTGTTGCCGCTGGGCACGGTCGTTGAGGTGACCGATCTTCGCACCTCGGAGTCGGTGGAGGTGCGGATCAATGACCGGGGGCCGTTTTGGCCGAGCCGCGTTCTGGACCTCTCGGTGCAGGCCGCCAAGGACATCGGTCTCTACCGAGTCGGAGTGGAGCGCGTGCGGATCCGGATCGTCAGCCTGCCCGACCCGATGCCGGTCGGGCGCTACACGGTGCAGGTGGGTTGGTTCGTCGACACCGACAGCTTGGACCGGTGCAGGTCCCTGATGCAGGCGCGCATTCCCAAGCGCGTCATCGAGTTCAGTTCCAGCTCCGGGCATTGGCTGCGCTACGCCTCCACCGTCAGCCTCGATCAGCCGACCGCGGAACGGCTGGTGGCGGAGTTACAACATGAAAAGTTCCCGGCCTATACCGTGCGGCTGAACTGACCCGGCCTCCCCTGTACCGGCCGGCAGCGCTCACACAAGTCAGGGCCAGGCTTTGATTCAGGCGACTGCTGCGGGAAGGCGCACCTCGACGGAGTGGTCCAATCCGTCGTCACGCAGCCATACGGTTCCATCGGGTTGCGGGGCTCCGTCCACTTCGACCACCGTGGCTGCCGGGCCCGAATCCCCCTGCGACAGCACGATGGTGTAGGTGGTGCTGCCAAAACGGTAGCGAACGCTCACCTGCGTCCAAGCCTTCGGCAGGCAGGGTAGGAAGTGAAGGCGGTCTGCTTTGCGCTGCAGACCGAGCAGTGACTCGACGATCAGTCGGTACATCCACCCTGCGGAGCCGGTGTACCAGGTCCAGCCACCGCGACCAGTGTGGGGCGCAAGGGCGTAGACGTCGGCGGCGGCCACATAGGGCTCCGCTTTGTAAATGGCGAGCTCGGTTGGGGTGGATGCATGGCCGACCGGGTTGACGATGTCGAACAGCTCCCAGGCCCGTTGCCGGTTGCCCCGCGCCGCAAAGGCCATGATCGCCCAGATGGCGGCGTGGGTATACTGTCCGCCGTTTTCCCGTACCCCAGGGACGTAGCCCTTGATGTACCCGGGGTTGAGAGATGACTTGTCGAAGGGCGGGTCGAGCAGTTGCACCAGCCGGTGGTCGCGGCGCACGAGACGCTGGCTGACCGCTTCCATCGCCAGGCGAGCGCGTTCCGGGTCGGCCGCGCCGGAAAGGACGGCCCAACTCTGGGCGATCGAATCCATCTGGCACTCCGGGTTGGTGATGGAGCCGAGCGGTGAGCCATCGTCAAAGTAGGCGCGACGATACCAGGCCCCGTCCCAACCGTGGTTTTCGATGTTCTGGCGCAGTTGTTCGGCTTCCTGGCGGCAGTGTTCCGCGAAGCTGGGGTCGCCATGACCGTCGGCGAGCGTGGCGAAGCGTTGCAGCACGTCGAAGAGAAAAAAGGCCAGCCACACGCTTTCGCCCTGACCATGTCGGCCGACCAGGTCCATGCCGTCGTTCCAGTCGCCCCCACCCATTAACGGCAACCCGTGGGCGCCCATGCGTAACCCGTGCTCGATGGCCCGCACGCAGTGCTGGTAAAGAGTGGTGCTTTCTTCCGAGCGCAGCGGCAGATCGTAGTAGGAGTCCTCGTCGGGATGGACCGGCCGGCCCTCCAAGAAGCGTTGGGTTTCGTTCAACACGCCGTGATCGCCGGTGGTCTCCACGTAACGGCAAGTGACCAGCGGCAACCAGAGAAAGTCATCGGAGCAGTGGGTGCGGACGCCGCGCCCCGCGGGTGGGTGCCACCAGTGCTGGACGTCGCCTTCCTTGAATTGCCGGGTGGCGCACAGCAACAAATGCGTCCGCGTCAGTTGCGGGGCGGCATGGATCAGTGCCATGACGTCCTGCAGTTGGTCGCGGAACCCGAATGCGCCTCCGGACTGGTAGAAGCCGCTCCGCCCCCAGAGCCGACAGCACAGCGTCTGGTAGAGCAACCAGCCGTTGGCCAGCAGGTTGAGCGAGAGGTCAGGGGTTTCGACCTGGACGGCGCCCAGGATGTTGTTCCACGCCGCCTGCACCGCGAGGAGTTCACTGCGGGCTACGGCCACGCCGCGAAACCGGCTCACCAGGGAACGCGCGTCGTCGGTGTTCTGACCCATTCCGAGCGTAAAGACGATCTCCTTCTGTTGTCCGGGCGCCAGCTCAATCGGAACCTGCAGCGCGCCGCAGGGGTCCAAACCCGCGCCCACACGGCCCGAGAGCGCCACCCGCCGCAGGGCGGCGGGGTTGCGCAGGGAGCGATTACGGCCGATGAACTCGGTGCGGTCCCCGGTCATGGTGTGGGCCGCCTCGCTGACGTCGAGGAACGCGGCTCGCGAGGCAAACTCGGCGCTGTAGGGGTTGCGGGCCAATAGAGCGCCGCTCACCGGGTCGAGCTCTGTATAGATATGCATCTGCGACTTGGCGTGCAACTCGCCCAGCACCCACTCGACGTAGGCGGTCAGCGAGAGTCGCCTGGGGCGCCCGGACTGGTTACGCAGCCTGAAGGCCCAGAACTTCACCGCCGCGTTTTGGGCAACAAAGATGGTGAGCTCCGAATGCAGGCCGTCCTCGTGGTGTTCGAAGACGCTATAGCCGAAGCCATGACGTGTTTCATACGTTCCGGCGCCGCGACAGGGCAGCGGGGTGGGCGACCAAAAGTGGCCGGTCTCTTCGTCACGCAGGTAGAGGGCCTCGCCGGCAGCGTCGCTGACCGGATCGTTGCACCATGGGGTCAGCCGACATTCGTGGGCGTTCTCGCTCCAGGTGTAGCTGCCGCCGCTTTCGGACACCACGCAGCCGAACTGCGGATTGGCCAGCACGTTGACCCACGGGGCCGGGGTCGTCTCGGCGCTCGGGGGCGCGATGATGTACTCAGTGCCATCCGCGCTAAAGCCGCCCAGTCCGTTCCAGAAGTTCAGGTTGCGCTGCGGCGCCGGCAGCGGAGCCGGCTCCGGCGCCCAGACACGGCTGGGTACCAGGCGGGGTACCAAGATCTCCCCGTTGGGGCGGCGGTTGACCTGCTCAGTCAGCGTTCCCCGTCGGTCGCTGAGAATGGCGCGGGCCACGGTCTGCACCAAGACGCGATCCTCGTTCGAGATCTGCTCGACCGGGCGGACAAAGATCTCGCCGCTACCGCGCACCAACGTGGTTTCAACGCCGGCGGCGATCAGCCCCATGATTTGTTCGTGGAGCAATTGACGGTAACCGGCGTGGTCTTCGTTCCAGATCACCAAGTCCACCGCCAGGCCTTTCAGTCGCCAGTAGGCGTGGGCCTGCACCAGTTGGCGGACCAGCTCGATGTTGGCGACGTCGGCGATCTGCAACAGGACGATGGGGAGATCGCCGGAGATGGCGTAGCCCCAGAGCCCCGATTGGCCGCGGCGATTTTTGATCAGCACGCTGGGGGCGGCCCGCAGTGAACCGTTGGCATATAGAATCGAGCCGGCCAAGTGGGCGTAGAGCTGGGCGTCGGCTTCGGTGGCGTTGATCTGCCGCAACACCACCTGGCTGTGCGTCCAGGCCAGGTCGAAGACCCGGTCGGCGAGGCGGCGATCCTGGTACTTCTCCATCAGGCCGAGGCAGCCTTCGCGACTCTCGCTCATCCCGGTGGCAAGATTCACGGTGGCGGACTGTTCGGGGCCCAGCGTGATGCGATAGCGGATGGCCACGATGGGGTCCAACACCGATCCTTGGCTGCCGGAGAGGGCGCCGGGAATTTGCAACGCCAGCGGGTCGGTGGCCGTGCGGCCGCGTCCCAGGAAACGCAGGCGGTCGGTCTCAAACGAGGGCGCCTCCGCCTGCGCCCCGTGAACCACCATGAGATGGCCCATCCACGGGGTCGGCTCGTCGATCGAACGCGGGCGCCGGGAACACAGGATCGCCTGCCGCGCCGCCACGATCTCGGTCTGCACGAACAGGTTGCTGAAGGCGGGGTGGGACTGGTCGGCGGCGGCCGGGGCGATGACCACCTCGGAGTAACTGGTGACTTCGATCCTGCGCTGGGTGCGCGACCGGTTGGTGAGGGTCAGGCGCCGGATCTCGACGTCGTCTTCGGGGGAGACGGCAATCTCGGTGTGAACGTCGATGTCGTGATCGCGACGGCGGAACTCCGCCCGACCTTCCGAGAAGATGGCCTCGTAGCGGGTGGAGGGCTGTTGGGTGGGCTGCAAGGCGGCCGACCAGACGGCGCCGCTGTCGAGGTCGCGGAAGTAGCAGAAGGTCCCCCACCCATCGCAGGTGACGTCTTCCCGCCAGCGCGTCACGGCGAGGTCGTTCCAGCGACTGTAGCCCCCCCCGGCGCTGGTCACCATGACGTGGTAATGGCCGTTGGACAGCAGTTGGACTTCGGGGACCGGCGTGTTGGGCGTGGTCAGCAGGCGAAGCGACGGTTCCGTGCCGGCGCCCTCCGCGCGCACCCCGGCGAACGACGTGCTGGGCAGCGCGAAGGCAATGCCTTTGGGTACGCGTTCCTGCAGCAGCAGCATGGTGGCCTGAAACTGGGAGTTGGACTCGAAGCGTGCCTGCATCGGTCGATCGCAGAGCAGCCAATCGAGCGCCAACAGGCTCATGCCCTGGTGGTGGGCCATGAAGGAGCGCACCACCACCTGGCTCTGGCCGCGCGGCAGGCGGGCAGGGGTGTAGTCCACCGCTTCGTAGAGTCCGTAGCGGGCGTCCAGCCCGGCGGTAGCCAGGCGCTGCAGGTTGGCGCACGCCGCCTCGGGCGCCACCATCAGCGCCAGGGCGGAGGCGTAGGGTGCTACCACCAGGTCGTCGCCCAAGCCCCGTTTGAGGCCCAGCCCCGGCACGCCGAACGCGCGGTACTGGTAGTTGAGGTGGGCATCAAAGGCGTTGTAGCCCGATTCGGAGATGCCCCAGGCCACGCCGCGCTTCCGGCCGTACTCCATCTGGCGGCGTACCGCCACCTTGCAGGTCTGGTCGAGCAGCGTCAGCTCATAGCTGGGCATCACCAGCATGGGCATGAGGTATTCGAACATCGAGCCGCTCCAGGAGAGCAACAGCGGTTCGCCGCCCGCGGAGGTGAGTAGCCGGCCGAGCGCAAACCAGCTTTCCTGCGGTAACTGCCCTTGGGCAATGGCGACGAAACTGGAAAGGCGGGCTTCAGAAGCCAACAAGTCATAGTCGCTGGCGTCCCGCCGCCGCTCGCCGACGTTGTACCCGATGGCCAGCAGGCGGCGCGGTTGGTCATACAGGAATTCGTAAGACATCTCGGCAAAGCTCTCGCACTGCTCCGCCAGCCGGTCCATCTCGCGAATGCGCGCCTGGGCGAGGGAGGCAACCGACGTGAATAACGGCTCGACGGAAGAAAACCATGCTTGCGCGTCGGTGGCGCCGGCACAGCGCGCCGCAAGCGCGGGCAGAAAGTCGTCGGCGCTGCGGGCCAGTTCGCGCAGCGTCGGGATGTTATTCAGCTCAGCCAAGTCGGCCAGGCCAGGCGGCGGGGGGAGAAACGCCCAGGGAAGACACCGGCGCAGCTCTTCGAGCGCTTCCCGCGCCTGCGACGCGATGGCCGCGGCCCAGTTCACGGCGGGCAGCACCGAGGGGGCCGCCGGGAGGTTGGCGGCGGTATTGATTGGGGCGCCGGGAGGCAGTGCGGGCAGGACGCCGGGTGCGGCCGCCGGCAGTGCGACGACGATACGCTCCACGCTGCGACAGAGATCGCGCAACGCGTCGAGGCCGCCAGGCGCGCCTGCCGACTGCGCCGCGACCAGGGCGGCCTCAACCTCGTTCACTGCCGCCTGCTCGGCGTCCGTTGCCTCGGCCCGCCACAGGTGCAGCGTGTCCTCCAAGCCCGTTACAAGCCGTTGACCGTGTACGACGTCGGTATCGGCAAGGGCCACCAACCCGGACCGCAACACCAGCAGGTGGCCCGCCAGGTTGCCGCTGTCGACAGTGGAAACGTAGGTTGGAAGCATCGGCTTCAGCGTTTCGGTGTCGTACCAGTTGTAAAAATGGCCGTTGAAACGTTCCAGCGCCTCCATCGTCTCGAAGGTGTGGGCGGTGCGTTCCAGCAGGCGTCCGGTGGTCAAGTAGCCGAAATCGTGGGCGGCCAGGTTGGCCAACAGCGCCAAGCCGATGTTGGTCGGCGAGGTGCGGTGGGCAACGACGGCCACCGGTTGTTCCTGCACGTTGTCGGGCGGCAGCCAGTGATCCGCAGGACCTAGAAAAGTTTCGAAGAACGCCCAGGTTTTACGGGCCAGCACGCGCAGGAAGCGGATCTGGGCAATGCTTAACTGGGCTTGATCACGCCCCTGCGGACGGCTCAGCCACCAGGCCATCAACGGCGAAACCATCCAAAGAATCAGGACTGGGCCGGCCGCCGCCAAGGCCTTGGCTCGGGCCGCCGCCAGCAGGATGACGGTGGCGGTGCCGATCGCCGGACCGGTCCACATGGTCTGAAAAGCCGCGCCCAGCCCGGCTCCGGGCCGGCGGTTACCCTCGTGGGAGGGCGTCCACTCCAACAGGTGGCGGTGTGTCACCAGCATGCGCACCGCGGTGCGCAGGATCGCGTCCAAGCTGAAGCAGGCTTCGTCGGGCAGGCAGGCCAGCGAAAACAGCGTATCGCCAAGATGCCTCAGGGTGGCGCGCCCGGCAGCGACCAGGTGTGCACCCAGTAGCATGTCGTCCGGCTTCCGCAGGGCGTGGATCAGCGAGAGGAACAGTGGCGGCAGCAACAGCAGCAGCAAGACGGCTGCCGTCCAGGCGCCGACCGGGCTCAGTGCGGTCCAGATGAACAGGAACAGCAGAACCGCAGCCGGTGGCACCAGGCTGCGACGCAGGTTGTCTAAAATCTTCCAGCGCGACAGCGCCGAGATCGGGTTCCGACGCAACCGTCCGCTCTGGTCCGGGACGCGGGGCAGCAGCCAACGCGCCACCTGCCAGTCGCCGCGAATCCAGCGGTGGCGCCGGCTCACGTCCGCGCTGTAGGTCGACGGGTAGTCCTCGTACAGCGGCACATCCGTCAACAGGCCGGAGCGCGCGTAACAGCCTTCGAGCAAGTCATGGCTCAGAATGCGGTTGTCGGGAAACCGTTCCCGTAATGCAAGCTCGAAACCGTCGACGTCATAGATACCCTTGCCGATGAAGGAGCCTTCACCGAATAAATCCTGGTAAACGTCGGAGACGGCCCGGGTGTAGGGATCCAGTCCCGGTTCGCTTCCCCGCAGGCGGGCGTAGAGCGACTGGGGCGCGCTGGGCAGGTTGGCAGCGATGCCGGGCTGCAGGATGGCGTAGCCCCGCGTGATGCGCTCCCGACGGGGATCGTAGATCGGTTCATGCAAGGGGTGCGCCATGGCGGCCACGAACTGTCGCGCCGTGTCCCGTGCCAGTTGGGTGTCCGAATCGAGCGTGATGACGTACCGGACGCCCAC
>Ga0102924_1003433_pt1 | contig 16647 bp, 20 predicted proteins | sample PaiPotPPM11metaG_FD_80116 | JGI IMG/M metagenome (GOLD analysis project Ga0102924, IMG submission 80116) | Iron sulfur acid spring bacterial and archeal communities from Banff, Canada, to study Microbial Dark Matter (Phase II) - Paint Pots PPM... ...
CAACTCCGACCGTCACGCCGTCCGGCAACGTGGCGGTGTCCCCCTCGCCCGCGTCGGCCGGCGGTCCCTCGTCCGCGGGCCAGGCGTCCGTCCCCAGTGTCGCCACCCCGTCGCTCGCTCCCTCGGCGCCCGCCCCCTCGGCGTCATCGTCGCCGTCGCCGTCGATGTCGCCGTCGATGTCACCGTCACCGTCACGCTCTCCTTCGGTCTCCGCCGGGTCAACGCGGACCGCGCGGCCCAGCTCCTCCAGGAACCCCGGCACGGCGCAGATCCCCGGCGTGGTGACGAGCGCGGGGATCGTCACCACGGCGCGCACCGTCAGGACGACCGCCGCGAAACGCCCCGCCAGGTACCAGGCGCAGCTGCCGCACGCGGTGACCACCGCGCTGTTCGCCAGCGCGAAGGCGCCGCTCGCCCGCGGCGAGCACCTCTACCGGGACGTCGCCGCCTGCACGGGCGTCGGCTGGGAACTGCTCGCCGCGGTCGACTGGATGCAGTGCAAGGCGGACCCGCGCTTCTCGCCCGTGCACGGCGAGAAGACCGGCACGCTGAACGACGACGGGACCTCCTACCCGACGAAATCGGCCGCGCTGCTGCAGTGCGCGTCCGACCTCGTCGAGCTGTCGGCGGCGGTCTACGGGATCGACCTCACCGTTCGCCGCCGGCTGTCGGTGCGCGAGCTCGCGGCCTCGTTCGCCGCGTTCCGGTGGGGCGCGATCCTGCGCCGGCACAGCGTCTCCCCCATGGAGTTCCCCTACTCGGTGGCCGGCCTCACCACCCAGCACCAGAAGATGCACTGGCCGCTCGTCGAGGCGCCCGAGGCGCCCGACCGGCCCGGCGCGCGGTTCCGCGCGCCGTTCGGCGCCGTGCCCGTCGTTCTCAGCCTCGACTACCCTGCAACCGTCTTACGACAGAAAGGGCAGGTAAGCCCGTGTTCCGCTCCGCGATTTGGCTTGCTCGCCGACTTGGTTCAGGTCAGCAGCCCGCCGGAAGGTCCTTCGGGGCCCCCGCCGATCTCACCGCTTACATCGTCCAGGACCCGCCACCCGAACCGATCACCGTGCGGCTGCCGGACGGCCGCGTCGTCCAGGCAGAACGCGCGGTCAACCCAGGAAGCACGGGGAACCCAGGAGGCACCGGACCGCGCGCGGAGCCCGATGCGCGGCCGCTTAACCCCACGCTCCTGGTCATGACGCCGCCCGGCGGACCCCGGCCGCCGCGGCGGCACTGGTACTCCCGGATACCGCGCTGGGTGCGGTGGTCCTCCGTGATCGTCATCGTCGGGCTCTTCTTCCGCCGGCTCGTCGCCTGGGCCGTGCTCGGCGCGCTCTCCGCCACGCTCCACCTGTTCGGCGCCGACATCCGCCTGCCGCACGTCGCGTTCGGGTGGCCGTGGTCCTCTTCGTCGGCGACTAGCTCCAACGTCCTCGTCGGGCCGCTGGTCCTGCAGAAGATCCAGGGGATCGACCGGCCCGCGCTCGGCACCACGACCTTCAACTTCCTGTTCACTCACTCGGTGTCGCACAACCTGGGGTTCCTGCCGTGCTGGTACTCGGCGACGTTCTACACGGTCGGCCACGCGTCGGCGACCGTCGACCTGAACCCGGGCCCCGCCTGGTGGAAGGCGTCAACCGGCCACTACGCACTGCGCGTGCTCAGCAAGCCGTCCGGCGGCACGCCGGGCCGGGTGAGCGTCACCATGGCGCTTCCCCTGCCGCAGCTGCCCCAGTCGGTACACGACGTCTCGGTCGACAACACGCTGTCGAAGCCGGTGTCCTCCGACCATTCCTGGACCTACCCGGGGCTGGCCTGCGGCGTGATCATCAAGCCCCAGTTCTCCCAGTCGGTGCTCTACGCCCAGGCCCAGACCGAGGCCTTCCAGCAGGCGACGCACGTGGCGAGCGTCACCAGGCCGCTGATCGCCGCGGCGGAGCAGGAGGCCACCACGATCATCGGCGGCAACTTCATCACGCCGACGCTCAACGCGCTGAACTACAAGGTCAGTCAGTTCACCATCCGCTGGGTCGCCGCGGGCACGACGAACAGCACGGGCGGCTGACCGGCGAGACGTGACCGCGATGTAAGTTTGTCTATATGTCCCCCGAGACCGGGTTGTTCCAGCGTGCCGCGGCGGCGTTCGCGGCCAGTGTCCCCGTCGAGCCGGCCGACGACGGGTTGTTCGGGCCCGGCAGCGTCACCTGGCGGGTGCACGCGGACCTGTCCGCCCCGGTCTCCGGGCTCAGGTCGCTGCTCCTGCAGGCGCTGCACCCGCTCGCGATGGCGGGCGTCGACCAGCACAGCAAGTGGCGCGACGACCCGGGCGCCCGGTTCGCCTCCACCTCCGCCTACGTGCTGACCACCACCTACGGCGAGCGCGCCGCCGCGCGGGCCGCCGCCGACCGGGTGAAGCTGATCCACGAGTGGGTCCGCGGCGTGGACCCCGTGACGGGCAAGCCCTACGAGGCAAGCGACCCGGCGCTGCTGATCTGGGTGCACGCCGCCCTGGTCGAGTCCGGCCTCGCCGCCGCCGCGCGGTACGGCGCGGCGCTGACCCCGGCGGAGCAGGACCAGTACGTGTCGGAGATGACCGTCGCCGCCGAACTCGTCGGCGTGCCGGCTGCCCCGTTCGCCGAGGGCGGCGCGCCCGCGTCGGTCGCCGAGCTCGACGCGTACTTCACCGCCGTCCGCCCCGCCCTCGCCACTAGCAAGTCGACGGAAGACACGGCCGCGTACCTCATCGGGATGCCCGACGTGGAGCCTGAGCTCGCCGACGCGTGGCGGGTGCTCGCCGCAGCGGCGGCCTCGTCGCTGCCCGGCTGGGCGCGGGCCATGTACGGCTTCGGCGACGGGGTGCCGCCGGACCGCGAGGAGGTCCGCCAGGTACTCGGCGTCCTCGACGCGGTCTACCTGGGCGAGCCCGGGGTGCTCGAGGCAAGGCAGCGGCTGACGCTGCGCATGCGGGAAGCGGAGCGGCAGGCGCGGTGAAGGAACCCAAACTACGGGTCAGCCGCGGGCTGACCGCGATGCGGCTTGCTGCCCGCGGCGGCGCCAGGTACGCGGCGAGCGCGCCCCGGCTGTTCGCCGCGGCCGGCGAGCGCCGCCAGCAGCTCCGCGACGACCTGGCCCTGCGCACGGCGCAAGACGTGGCGGACACGCTCGGCACCATGAAGGGCGTGCTGATGAAGATCGGGCAGCTCGCCAGCTACGTCGACGACGGCCTCGCGCCGCCGGCCCGGCGGGTGCTCTCCCGGTTGCAGGACAGCGTGCCGCCGATGTCGCCGGAGCTCGCCGCGGGCGTCATCGAGGAAGAACTCGGCGAGCCGCCCGAGCGCGTCTTCAAGGAGTGGGACCCGCGGCCGATCGCCGCGGCGTCGATCGGGCAGGTGCACCGCGCCATCACTACCGACGGCGAGGCCGTCGCGGTCAAGGTGCAGTACCCGGGCATCGCCGAGACGATCGCCGCCGACCTCGGCAACGTGGCGCTGATCAAGTCGCTGCTGAAGATGGCCGTGCCGAGCCAGGACGTGACGTCGCTCATCGAGGAGCTGCGGGAGCGGATCAGCGAGGAGCTCGACTACGTGCGGGAGGCGGAGCACCAGCGGATGTTCGCCGCGTACTTCGACGGCCATCCCACCGCCCGCGTGCCGAAGATCATCGACGAGCTTTCCACCGCCCGGGTCATCACCAGCGAGCTGGCCGCCGGCGCGCGGTTCGGCGAGATGCTCGGGTGGCCGCAGGAGGAGAAGGACCTGGCGGCGGAGACGATCTACCGGTTCACGTTCCGCTCGCTGTACGAGTTGCATGCCTTCAACGGCGACCCGCACCCGGGCAACTACCTGTTCGAGCCGGGCGGCCGGGTCACGTTCCTCGACTTCGGCCTGGTGAAGCACTTCACCCAGGCCGAGCTCGACCCCCTCATCCGCATGATCAAGGCCCTGTGCGTGGAGGACGACCCGGAAGGCTTCCGGCGGGCCATGGAGGAGGCCGACTTCCTCGCGCCAGGTGCGCCGATACCGACCGAGCAGGTCGTTGACCACATGGCGTTGTTCTACGACTCGATCCGCGCGCACGGGCCGCGGACCATGACCAGCGAGTACTCCTCGGCGGTCGCCCGCAGGTACGTGGACTTCAAGAACCCGCTCGCGGCCTACGCCAAGATCCCGCGCCCCTACGTGATCGTGCAGCGGATCAACCTGGGACTCTTCGCCATTCTCGGCGAGATGAACGCCACCGCCGACTGGCGCGCCCTGTCCGAGGAGATCTGGCCGTTCACCCAGGCACCGCCCTCGACGCCGATGGGCGAGGCGGAGAAGCCGTGGCTGGCGGCGCGTGAAACACGAACCCGTTTGGGATAAGGGATTGAGCGGGTTTGACGTTCAGCCGGCCCACTTGTCTTAGCTAGCTCGTCTTAGCTAGCGCCGCGGCGGGAGCGGTAGGCCGCCACGTTGACACGGTTCGCGCAGGTCAGGCTGCAGAATCGGCGCGAGCGGTTCTTGGAGAGGTCGACCATCACGTTGTCGCAGTCGGCGGCGGCGCAGTAGCGGAGCCTGGCGAGCTCCTCGAAGCGGATCAGGTCGGCGAACGCCATCGCGGCGTCGACCGCCATCCGGTCAGCGAGCGGGGCGCCCGGCGAGGTCGCGTGGATGTGGTACTCCCAGTCGTCGTGCTTGATGAGCTGCGGCAGCGCGTTGGCGTCGCGCAGCAGCGTGTTGACGAGCCGGACGGCGTCGTCTTCCTTCATGTCCCAGAGCCCGGCGAGCCGCGGGCGCAGCGCGCGGACCGCGTCAAGTTCGGCCTGGTCGTGGGTGCGGCTGCCGGTCCAGCCCCAGTGGTCGACGAACGCGTCGAGCGCGGCCACGTCCGGCAGTTCCTCGACGCCGCCGCTTGCCGTGTTGACCAGGGCGGCGGTCGCGTTGAACGAGACCTCGGTGTCATGGGCAAAAAGCATTTGACCTCTTTCACCGCCCTTCGCTAGGGTAAGGACTATTGCTTCTAATACTACTTACAGTCTATCTACGGGGGAGGAGCGGGCGGATGCCAACCCTGCACGCAGTGGATGACGGGATCGTACCCGCGGCGGCAGGGACGCGCGCCGCGCGGGCGGACCATGCCGAACGCGCCAGCCGGGCGGGGCAGGGGGCCGGCATCGGACTCGGGCTGCTTTCCGCGATGTGCTTCGGGACGTCGGGGACGTTCGGCGCCTCGCTCGAGGGAGCCGGCTGGTCGCCCGCCGGCGCGGTGCTCGCCCGGGTATGCGTGGCGGCGCTCGCGCTCACCGTGCCCGCCGTGTTCGCGCTGCGCGGCCGCTGGCGGCTGCTCCTGCGGTCGTGGCGGATGGTCACCGTCTACGGCCTGGTCGGCGTTGCGGCCTGCCAGGTCTGCTACTTCAACGCGATCGCGCGGATGGACGTTGGCATCTCGATTCTGCTCGAGTACCTGGGGATCGTCTTCGTCGTCGGGTGGCTGTGGGTGCGGCACGGGCAGCGGCCGCGGCTGCTGACCGTGCTCGGCGGGGTGGCCGCGCTCGGCGGGCTCGCGCTGATGCTCAACCTGTCGGGCTCCGGCGGCGTGAGCCTGACCGGCGTGCTGTTCGCGCTCGCGGCGGCGGTCTCGATGGCGGTCTACTTCTTCCAGTCGGCGGCGACCTCGGCGGCCGACGGCGGCGACGCGCTGCCTCCCGTGGCACTGACCTGGGGCGGAATGCTCGTCGGAGCGGCCTCGATCGCGCTGGTCGGGCTGGCCGGCATCATGCCGCTGCGGTTCGCTTCCTCATCGGTGACGCTGCTCAACGCGCGGGTGGACTGGCTGGTGCCGGTGCTCGGGCTCGGCGTGGTCGCGGCGGCCGTCGCGTACGTCACGGGAATCGCCGCGGCCCGGCGGCTGGGAGCGAAGCTCGGCTCGTTCGTCGCGATGGCGGAGGTGCTGTTCGCGGCCGCGTTCGCCTGGGTGCTGCTCCACCAGGTGCCGACGGGAATGCAGTTCGCCGGCGGGCTGCTGATCCTGGCCGGCGTGGTGGCGGTGCGGCTCGACGAGCCCTGACCCGCCTAATCCGGGTCGAATCGGCGCGGCGTGCCGGGACTAGCGGGTGACTGTCGGCCCGGGCTCGTAGGATTTTCCTCGTGCCCTCCCCCAGCGATTCACCCCAACCCAGCGACCCGCCAGCCCCGGGTACACATGACCCGGACGCCCCGGAGGCGCCCGGGGTACCCATCGCCGGCTTGTCCGAGGGCGGGCGGCGGGCGGCGACCGTGCTGCACCGGGTGTTCGGGTACGAGACCTTCCGCGGCCGCCAGGAGGAGATCATCTCCCACGTCATCGGCGGCGGCGACGCGCTGGTGCTGATGCCGACCGGCGGCGGGAAGTCGCTGTGCTACCAGATCCCCGCGCTCGTCCGGCCCGGCACCGGGATCGTGATCTCGCCGCTGATCGCGCTGATGCAGGACCAGGTGCAGGCGCTGCGGCAGCTGGGGATCCGGGCCGACTTCCTGAACTCGACGCAGGACTCTGGGACCCGGCACGTGGTCGAGCAGCAGTTCAAGGCCGGCGAGCTCGACCTGCTCTACCTCGCGCCGGAGCGGCTGCGCTCGCCGGGGACGCTTGAGTTGCTTTCCGCGTCGCGGATCTCGGTCTTCGCGATCGACGAGGCGCACTGCGTGTCCCAGTGGGGTCACGATTTCCGTCCGGACTACCTCGAGCTTCAGGTGCTGCACGAGCGCTGGCCCGACGTGCCGCGGATGGCACTCACCGCCACGGCGACCGCGGCGACGCGCGAGGAGATCGCGATCAGGCTGAAGCTGGCGGGCGCGAAGATATTCGTGTCGTCGTTCGACCGGCCCAACATCCAGTACCGGATCGTGCCGAAGAACGAGCCGCGCAAGCAGCTGCTGTCGTTCCTGCGCACCGAGCACCCGGGCGAGGCGGGGATCGTCTACTGCCTGTCGCGGGACTCGACGGAGAAGATCTCCGCCTTCCTCGCCGACAACGGCATTCCCGCCCTGCCCTACCATGCGGGGCTCGACGCGGCGACGCGGGCCTCGCACCAGGCGCGCTTCCTGCGCGAAGACGGTCTGGTGATGGTGGCGACGATCGCGTTCGGCATGGGCATCGACAAGCCGGACGTGCGGTTCGTCGCGCACATCGACATGCCCCGCTCGGTCGAGGGCTACTACCAGGAGACCGGGCGCGCAGGGCGCGACGGCGCGCCGGCGACCGCGTGGCTGACCTACGGGCTCGCCGACGTCGTGCAGCAGCGGCGGCTGATCGACTCGTCTGACGGCAGCCTCGCGCACCGGCGCCTGATGGCGTCGCACCTGGACGCGATGCTCGGGCTGTGCGAGACGACCGACTGCCGCCGGTCGCAGCTGCTGGCCTATTTCTCCGAGCGCGCGATCGCCTGCGGCAACTGCGACACCTGCCTGTCACCGCCGGAGACCTGGGACGGGACGGTGCCCGCGCAGAAGCTGCTTTCCACCATCGTGCGGCTGGACCGGGAGCGCGACCAGCGGTACGGCGCCGGCCAGGTGATCGACATCCTGCTCGGCAAGAAGACCACGAAGGTGTCCGAGCAGGGCCATCACGAGCTGAAGACGTTCGGCATCGGGCTTGAGCTGAACGAGTCCCAGTGGCGCGGCGTCGTGCGGCAGCTGCTCGCCCAGGGCCTGCTCGCGGTGCAGGGCGAGTACCAGACCCTCGCGATCACGGAAGCGTCCGGCGAGGTGCTGCGCGCGCAGCGGGCCGTGATCCTGCGCCGCGACATGCCGCAGCCGCGCGGTTCCCGCGCGTCCCGGGCCTCCGCCGGCACAGTGCCGGGTAGCACCGGGCCGGCCAGCACGGGGCCGGCCGGCACCAAGCTGGCCGCCGCCGACCTGACGCCCGAGCAGGAGGACCGGTTCGAGAAGCTGCGGGCCTGGCGCGGCGCCACCGCCAAGGAGCAGAGCGTCCCGGCCTACGTGGTCTTCCACGACGCGACGCTGCGCGCGATCGCGGTCGCCGCGCCCGCCTCGCTGGGCCAACTGGCCGGGATCAGCGGCGTCGGCGAGTCCAAGCTGAGCAAGTACGGCGAATCGATCCTGGAACTGCTCGGATCGTCTGAGCCGTGACTAGCGTGACTCGGGGAGGGCCAGCGCTTCCGCCGCGAGGACGGCCTGTCCCAGGGTGTCGCGTAGCGCCTGCGTCGCCCCGGCCGCATGTTCGGTTAGGTCAGCCAGCTCCGCGGTGGCATGCTGGTCCGCCGCGGTGCGGGCGACTAGGTCAAGGTACTTGTCGTTCTGGGCAGCGAGGCGGTGGGCGGTCTCCCAGTCGCGCAACGAGGCCTCGGCGGCCGTCACATGGGCCGCCAGCAGTTCAAGCGACAGAACCCGGGCGGTGGTGGCGTCCTTAGCCATCGATATCGCGCGATTCTGGGGCAGCAAGACCGCGGCCGTCATCGGTCCCGCCGTGCCGCCGCCGACGCTCGACACGAGGTCAAGCAGCAGTTCGGTGATGTCTCTGAGCGCGACGGCTATTTCCCACTCGTGCTGCCGCAGAACGCGTTCGTCGACCGTGCCCCGGAGATCGCTCGCGTAGACCCGTGACATCACGACGGCGGCGATCGCACGCTGCGCGCGCTTGAGGAGCTTCCTGCACCCAAGCTCCAGCGCGAGCGGCGAGACGACCTTGTCGCGGGCACCGGCTTGGCGCACCGGCCCGGTACGGCCCGCGATCTCTGCCTGCGTCAAGCGAATCAGACGCTTGCGCTTGGCTTGCCCCAGACTGGGGTTCACCACGGGCTCGACGCCCCATGCGTCGACGCTGCGGACCATAGAGGCATCTTAGATGCCCGTGCCGCTGCCCACGGGTCGCTGGCATCTGCCCGTTATGCGCTCTGGCTGTCCTGTCCGCCCGCGGCGGCACGGCGGGCACTGCGGCCGCGCGCGACCTCGGTCGCCAGGGCGTCGAGAGGCTGGGCGAACAGGCCGAGCGGGTCGGTGAGCCCGGCCAGCCACGACCGGGCGGCGTCCAGTCCCGTGGGGTCGATCGCGTAGAGCCTGCGGGTACCCGCGGCGCGCACGCTCACGAGGTTGGCCTCGAGCAGCACCTTGAGGTGCTGCGAGACCGCGGGCTGCGAGATCGGCATCCGGGACTGGAGCGCCGTGACCAGCGGGCCTACCGGCTGCTCGCCGCCGGCGAGCAGTTCGAGGATAAGGCGGCGCACCGGCTCACCGAGAGCGTCGAAGACCTGGCGCATCTAGTGGCCCGGCGTCGCCTCGGGCGGGGTGAAAAAGGCCACCGTGCGCGCGGCCGCCTCACGCGCCTTGCCCGCTTCTTCGCCGTCCTTGATCGCCGCGTCGGCCCATGCAGCGGCCGCCAGCCTGATGAACTCCCTGCCCTCGGGCGAGGCGGGGAAGGTGACCGCCGTGGACCGGTCGACCTGTCCCCCGCGTTCGAGATGGAGGTCAAGGCCCATGAGGCCGAGGTCCCAGCCGACACCCACCGCGCCGGGACCGTACCCATCCCACATGGCGGGGTCGAGGGGCGCCTCATGCGCAAGTTCCAGCGTCGTGCGCTGGCCGTCGGGGACCAGCGTGACCCGCACCCAGGAGACCGTGCCGCCGAACTCCCACGTCACGGCGAACGACTCCGGCGCCGCGCAGCGTTCGACGGTGCCGCCGGCGTTGCCCTCGAGCTGGTAGTGGCCGCCGACCTTGAGGTCGCCGCTGACCGGCAGGAACCACCGGGGGATCCGTTCCGGGTTGGTCAGGGCGTCCCAGAGATCGGCCCGTCCGGTCGGGTAGGTTCGCCGGGCGATGGCGATCTTCGTCGGCCGGCCGTCGCGCGAACTGCTGCGGACCTCGCGGGCCACCAGGCCCACCATGGCCGCGGGATCGATGGTCATGAACGCTCCTTTCATAAGTAGCAACTTATGAAAGGAGGCTACACGCCTGCCGTTGCGGCCGCAAGCACCTGCGGGCCGCCCGCGCCGGGGGCGAGAATCCATGACAGCGCCTGTCCCCTGCGTGGATCCTGGCTCGTCTTCAAGGCAGGAACGAGCAACGGAGGACGGCAATGAGTCGAGTCATCGTCATCGAGTTCATGTCCCTTGACGGGGTCATCCACGATCCCGACGGGAGCGACGGATCCGCGCAGGGCGGATGGGCGTTCCGGTACGGCCCGGAGGCGGTAGCGGGAGATAAGTTCGCGCTCGGCGAGGTGCTCGACAACGGCACCATGCTGCTCGGGCGCCGCACCTGGCAGCTGTTCGCAAGTCTCTGGCCGAGCCGGAGCGACCCGTTCTCGGCCAAGATGAACGCCAGTCCCAAGCTCGTGGTGTCACGTTCCCTGGAGGGCGCCGGCGAGTGGCAGAACTCCTCCGTGCTGAAAGGTGACCTGGTCACCGAGGTACGAGAGCGCAAGCAGAACCGGGACATCTGGGTCACGGGCAGCGTCAGCGTCGTCCGCACGCTGATGGCTCACGACCTGGTCGATGAATACCGGATGGTCGTGTTCCCGCTGATACTCGGCGAGGGCGCGCGGCTGTTCCCCGACGGCAGCGCCCCCGTCAACCTGGACCTGGTGTCGGCCCAGACGGTCGGGCCCGCTGTCCGGCTCATGTACACCCGGTCGCGGGCAACTCCCGCTAGCTCGGCTCTGGGTCCGCGTTCATCGGCGAACCGAACCGGATGACGTTGCCGTCCGGATCGACGAGCACGCCCTCATGCTGGCCCCATTCGGTGTCCTGCGGTAGCCGCACGTCGCCTCCGGCCGCAAGCCAGGTCTCGGCCAGCACGTCGGCATCATCGACGAACAGGTAGGCCGCCGACCGCCGGTCTACTCGCGTATCGAGGTCAGGCTCCACGCCGAGATGAATCTCGGCGCCGTTAAAAGTGACGAAGCCATACCCGCCGCTGTGCCAGTGACGGACACCGAAACCAAGCCCGCGGTAGTAGGCAAGGGCGGTGACCAGGTTGCTAACTGGAAAGATCGGCGCTACTCGCGTACTCACGAAAGCAACTTACCTCGCGGGGCAGGCCGGGGACGGGGATGCCGCGCGGCTAAATTTCCCATTCCTACTGTTAAGGCACCGTCGGACCGGGCAGGGAATCCGCGTCGGCTCCGCAGCCTGCCGACAGCGGAGGTAAGTCATGAGCCACAGCACGGCCAGGCACGACCCGCGTGCTGAGTCCCGAGATGAAGAAGTCGCCGATCTGCAGGTCCGTCGGCCAGAGCACCAGCAAGGCGGAAAGCCGCGCCAGCCGCTCGTCCGGCCGGCCGACGATGGCGGCATAGGTCCGGACGAGCCGGATGACGGCGAGTTCGAGGTGATCGGCGAGGACGACCTGAGCGCCACCGACCTGGGGCCGGCCGCCCCGAATTTCCGCGACCCGGACGCCGGTTCCGGACGGGTCAGAAAATAACGCTCAGGGCAGTTTCAGCACTTCGGCGCGAACGCCGGTGAGCTGGTCGAAGCCTGCACTGGCATCGGTGGTGAGCAGGATCCGGCTGGTACTACCTGCCGCCCGCCGGCCGGCTGGGGTCTGAGATTGCGGGTCATCCGGGTAAGCAGGCCCGCACAGCCGTCCGGGTTGCGGGACCTCGTCCCGTTTTGTCGAGCACTCTGATCGACTGTTTCCATCATCGCGGGTCATCCGCGGCGAATATCGCCATTTTTGACCCGCGATCAGACTAGAAGAGCGCTATTATGGGTGGTTTGTTCTATTTTATGAGCCTGGAAGGGATGTCTTCGCTGTCCTTCTCCGCTTTGACCCGCAATGACGCTGACGGGCCGGCGTGAGACCACGATGAAAAAGACGCCGCCTCTAGGCAGGCCCAGGGGCAGCTTCACCTTTGCATCGCGGTCCGCGTCACGTGCGAGGCGAAGTATGGCCGGAATTCCCGCGCAGCAGCTGTCGTCAGTGGCCGTGTGGCCTCCGGGACTAATGTCGCGGGCACCGCTAGTCTCCACGGGATCCCGAGAGCGGTCAGGCGGGGTGGGGTGAAGGGTGGCGGGGCTCGTAAATGGGCAGTTCCGTGCCGTCTGGCAAGCGGATTGCGGCCAGCAGTCCCCAGCCCTGGTCGGAGACGTCCCTGGCTATCTCGGCTCCCTTGTCTCTGAGGCCGGCGAGCGTGGCCTGTATGTCATCGCACATCAGGTAAAGCTCGTGGCGGCCGTCCCCGTCGGCCGGGTGGACGGCGAGCTCGGCCGGGGGCATCGCGAAGATGAGCCACCCTCCGCCCGCGTCTGCCGCCGGCAGGCCCAGGACGTCCGCGAGGAACGCGCGGACCTTCTCGGCTTCGGGGGAGAACATGATCGCGTGCAGGCCGGTAATCACCGTCCGATCCTACGGTCAGGATGCGAGCAACTCCACGATCCGGCGCCAGGCGTCATCCCTGGCCGCTCGGCTGAATGGCGGCGTGCCCGGCCAGAAGAACGCGTGGCCGACCCCGGGGTAGCTGACTAGCTCGTGGTCCACGCCGGCGGCGGCCAGCGCGGTGCGGATCTGCTCCCGCTGGCCGGCGTCGATCAGCGCGTCGTCCTCGCCCACCAGGTACAGGACCCGGCCGGTGATTCCCGCGGTCAGGTCGAGCGTGGGCGTGGGCTGGCTCATGGGGATGTCGGTGCCCGTTAGCCAGCCTCCGTAGAGCACGGCGGTCCGGCTTACCGGCAGCCGGCAGGCCGCCAGGTAGCCGAGGTGGCCCCCGGCGCTGAACCCGACCACCGCGACCCGTTCGATCCCCGGCTGCGACCTCAGCCACTCGAGACCCGCCGCGACGTCGGCTAGGGCCTGGTCGCGTCCCAGCCGGCCAAGGTAGCCGAAGCCCTCACTCCGCCCGGCGTCATCGCGCTCCAGCCAGCGGCCCGGTGCGGCGTCCCGGTGGTAGAACTCCGGCGCGATGGTCAGGAACCCGGCGCTGGCAAGGTCGTCGGCTACCCCGCGGATGTCGGGGTTCACCCCGAACAGTTCGTGTACCACGATCACGCCGACGGATGACGGCGAACTCGCTGGCCGGGCCAGATACGCGGGCAGGCTGGTGCCGTCGGCGACGGCGATCTTGATGTCGGTCATGGTTCCTATCGTCGGCGACTCGGATAGTGGTAACCAGAGCGTTCTTTTACTAGTACTGGCGTGAGTACCCTGGGAGCCATGACGGCCGGCGGAGATCCCACGGCGCTCGGCGAGCTGCTCAGGTCCCGGCGCGAGCGCCTCGTGCCCGCCGACGTGGGCTTGCCCGCGGGCCTGTCCGCGGGGCGCCGGCGCACGGCCGGGCTGCGCCGCGAGGAAGTCGCCCTGCTGGCCAACCTGTCCGTCACCTACTACACGTTCCTTGAGCAGGGCCGCCCGGTGCGGCCGTCGGCGCAGGTCCTGGACGCGCTGGCCTCCGCGCTGCGGATGTCCGCCGCTGAGCGGCGCTACCTGCACGTCCTGGCCTATGGTCCCGATGCTGGCGGTCCCGCCGCGGGCGCGTCGGCCCCGCCCGAGCGGCTCGACTCCGCCGTGGCCGACCTGGTCCAGCGGCTCGAGCCGTTCCCGACCCTGGTCAAGGGCCGCCGCTGGGACGTCCTGGCCGCCAACCCCGCCGCCAGGGAATTGTTCTTCGACTGGTCGGCGGGGCCACCGGGCGAGCGCAATCTGGTGCGCTGGATGTTCACCACCGACCAGGCCAGGGAGGTCTACCTGGAGTGGGAGCCGGAGGCTAGGGCCATGCTGGGCCGCTTCCGGCTGTCCGCCGCCCGGTACCCGGACGACCCCGACGTGAGCGCCCTCATCGCCGAGCTCCAGCGCGACAGCGAGCACGTCAGGGACTGGTGGCCGCGCCACGACGTGACCGCCAGGGGCAGCGGCTCAAAGAAGCTCCGCCATCCCCGGCTCGGCCCCGTCGAGTACTCTCACGCGGTCCTGCAGGTCGCCGACCAGCCGGACCAGACCCTGGTCACTTACTCGCTAGCGCCTGGCGGCGGGCTTTGAGGAACTCGCGTTCCGCAGCGTTTTCCGCCCGGGCGATGGCCCGGTCGTAGGCGGCGGCCGACTCGGCGGTGCGGTTCAGCCGGCGGAGCAGGTCGGCGCGGGTGGCGTGGTAGAGGTGGTAGCCGACCAGCGGCAGCGCGTCGACCGCGTCCAGTGCCGCGGCGGGGCCCGCCACCTCGGCCAGGGCGATGGCGCGGTTCAGGGCCACGACGGGGGTCGCGGCGATGGCGGCCAGCTGGTCGTAGAGCGCCAGGATCTGCCGCCAGTCGGTGCGCGCCGCCTGGGGCGCGTCGCTGTGCACCGCCGCGATCGCCGCCTGGATCTGGTAGGCGCCCGGCTGGTTCCTGCGCAGGCACTCGCGGACGATGAGCTGGCCTTCCGCGATCAACGCGGCGTCCCAGCGGGTGCGGTCCTGATCGGCGAGCAGGACCAAGCCGCCTTCTCGCGTCGTCCGCGCGGCGCGGCGCGACTCGGTGAGCAGCAGGAGGGCGAGCAGTCCGCTGACCTCCGGCTCGTCCGGCATCAGCGTGTGCAGCAGCCGGGCGAGGCGGATCGCCTCGGCGCTCAGGTCCTGCCTGGTCAGGTCGTCGCCCGCCGACGCGGTGTAGCCCTCGTTGAATACGAAGTAGATGACCGCGAGCACGTCGGGGAGGCGCTCAGGCAGCTCGTGGTCGCGCGGTATGCGGTACGGGATCCCCGCGTCCTTGATCTTGCGCTTGGCGCGGACCAGGCGCTGGGCGATCGTCGCCTCGGGGACGAGGAAAGCCCGGGCGATTTCCGGGGTCTGCAGGCCGGCGATCAGCCGCAACGTGAGCGCGATCCGCGCCTCCTGCGCGAGTGCCGGGTGGCAGCAGGTGAAGACGAGGCGCAGCTGGTCGTCCGCCACCGGTCCCACCTCCGGTTCTGGTTCTGGTTCGCCGATGAGGGACACGGCCGCCGTCTCGCGGCCAGACCGCGTCGACTCGCGGCGCAGCCGGTCGAGCGCTTTGTTCCTGGCGGTCGTGACGATCCAGCCGCCCGGGTTCGGCGGGACGCCGTCGGACGCCCAGCGCTCCGCGGCGACCGCGAAGGCCTCCTGGACCGCGTCCTCGGCGAGGTCGATGTCGCCGAAGACGCGGACCAGGGTGGCCACCGCGCGGCCGGAGCTCTCGCGGAAGGTCCGCGCGAGCGCATCCGATCCGGGCATCCGCTACTCGGCGCCCGGGTTGTCGGCGAACGGGCGCACCTCGACCGGGCCGCCGCACGCCTCCGAGGCGCCGCGGGCGATCTCAAGCGCCACGTCAAGGTCCGCGGCCTTGATCACCCAGAAGCCGCCGATCTGTTCCTTGCTCTCGGCGAACGGTCCGTCGGTGGTGACGACTCTCCCGCCCTGCGCCCGGACGACCGTGGCGGTGTCCGGCGGGAGCAGGCCCCCGGCGAACACCCAGTTGCCCGCCGCCATCAGCTCGCGGTTGAACGCGTCGACCGCCTGGTAGGTGCGCTGCATCTCCTCGTCCGGCGGCAGCGCCTGTCCCTCGATCATGTGCACGGCAAGCAGGTACTGCTTCATGGGTCGATCCCTCCGTCGTGGCCGGCTCCCCAGCCGGCACTTCATGATTGTCACGAACGGAGTTCCCCGCAATCGACATCGCCCGAACGGAATCTTCCTGGCCGCGATCCCCCAGGCGCGTCAGCGGGGAAGGCGGCGAGTTAGCGCGCGAAGCGGTTCGGCGGGCGGCCCGGCGCGCCGGTGGTGCAGGCGAAGATGTCACCCGCGTGCGGCTGGGCGGCCACCTCCTCCGGGGTGAGGGCCTCGCGCGCGGTGGTGATGTAGAGGGTCGCGAGGTCGTCGCCGCCGAAGGCCATGGAGGTGGGCTGGTCCACCGGCAGGCGGACGACGGTGTCGAGGTCGCCGTCCGGCGTGTAGCGGCGGACCTCCCCCGTGCCGAAGACGGCGAGCCACAGGCAGCCGTCCGCGTCGAGGGTCAGGCCGTCGGGTATGCCCGCGTCCACGGAGACGAAGCGGCGCCGCTCGCCGAGCGCGCCGGTGTCCGGGTCGGTGGCGAAGACGTCGACGCCGCCGCTGCGGCTGTCCGCGTAGTAGAAGGCGCCGCGGTCGCCTGACCAGTCGAGGCCGTTGGACAGGCCGACGCCGCCGAACAACTCGGTCACCCGGCCCTCCGGGGTGAGGCGGTAGAGCGCGCAGCGCGGCCCGTCTTCCTTCCACGGCATGGTGCCCGCCCAGAAGTCGCCCCACGGCGACGGCTTGCCGTCGTTGAAGCGGACGACGGACGCGTCGACGCGGAACCCTTCGATCCGGCTGAGCGGGTAACGGCCGCTGGACCCCGGTGCGGCGGGACCCGGCTCGGCCGGGCCGAGCGCGAAGCCGTCCACCAGGGCGAGGACGAACCCGCCGCTCGTGGTCAGGCCGATAGCGCCGACCGGAACGGCGTCGTCGCGCGGGACGGCGGGGCCGTCGGCGCCCGCGGCCGCGAACCTGGTGTGCGCGCCGGCGGCCGGGTCGAACGCGTGGACATGGCCCGGGTTGATGTCCACCCAGCGCAGCAGCGCCGCGCGCTGGTCCCAGACGGGGCCTTCCGCCAGGTAGCACTGGCTCGGCACGGCGACGTCGGCGGTCAGCCGCCTGATCATGGGGCGTTCACCTCGATGAGGACCTTGCCGCGCGGCCCCGTGCCTTGTGAGCCCGTGCCTTGTGAGCCCGTGC
>Ga0102924_1003434_pt1 | contig 16641 bp, 15 predicted proteins | sample PaiPotPPM11metaG_FD_80116 | JGI IMG/M metagenome (GOLD analysis project Ga0102924, IMG submission 80116) | Iron sulfur acid spring bacterial and archeal communities from Banff, Canada, to study Microbial Dark Matter (Phase II) - Paint Pots PPM... ...
CCGTCTCCATGAAGCGGGGATTCACACCCGCCATAGGCTCGTCCAGCAAGAGCAGGCTGGGCTTGACCATGAGCGCGCGGGCCAGTTCCAGCAGCCGTTTCTGGCCGCCACTCAGAGTCTCCGCATAGTCGTTCGCCTTGGCCGCCAGGTTGAAGCGCTCTAGCAGCTCGAACGCTTCACGGATAACGGCATCCTCCTGGCCGGCCCATGACCGGCGCGGCAACCAGGCGGACCTAAACCGTTCGCCTCGCTGGTGGGGTGCTGCTACGCAGAGATTCTCCAGAGTCGTCAGGCGCCCGAACTCCTGCGATATCTGGGGTATGCGCACCAGACCGGCCCGGGCCAGCTTGTGCGGTAGGTGCCCGGTGATCTGCTGCCCGTTGAAGAGCACTCGTCCCTTGCTGGCCGGCAACACGCCCGCTATAACGGCCAGCGCGGTGGACTTGCCCGCTCCGTTGGGGCCGACCAGCCCTACGATCTCGCCGGGCCGCACGGCGAATGTCAGGTCGTCGACGGCTACCGTGCCGCCGAACTCGCGCCGCAGGCCCTCGACGACGAGCTCACCGCCCCGCGTGGCCTGGCCTTTCCTATCCACGCCGACACCGCTCGTCATGGCTACTCCCGCTCCATCTCTACGCCGCCCGCAGGTGTCGTGCCTATCGGGCGGACGGTGCGCTGCCTAACCGGCCACGAGATGTCGTAGCTTCGCTTCCGCTCCGGCAGCAGCCCCTGCGGACGCCACCACATGAATCCGAGAGTCAGTACTCCGATGACGATCCACTGCAGGGATCCGACCAGGTTGGCGGCTGATACCTGCGGCAGGAACCGTGGAAGCTCGAAGATCAGGATCTGAACCACGAATGCCCCGAGCGCGGCCCCGTACAGGTTGCCGGTACCGCCGACGATGATCGCCGAGAAGGCGGTCAGCGTCTCGGCATACTCCCACGATCCGGGAGACCAGGTGCTGATGAACAGGACGAGCAGCGCGCCGCTGATGCCAGCCAGGGCGCCCCCATATGCCAGCGCAAATATCCGGAGCCCGCCGACGTTTTTGCCCACAGAGGCCGCGGCCTTCTCGTTCTCGCGCACCGCCCGCATGACGCGTCCCAGCGGTGCGCGGGCGAGCAGCCGCAAGCTGAAATACGCCAGCAGGCAGACGAGGGCCACGAACACGACATAGAGCCAGGAGTAGGCAATCAGGGAGACGTGCAGTACAGACGTCAACGGCTGCGGAACAGACGACAGGCCCGCGGGCCCGTTAAGGAACGAGACCGCCGCACTGACGACAAGGATCGCTACCACCGCCAGCACGAAGGTCAGGACGGCCAGATAGTCCTCGCCAACTCGGCGCGTCAGCAGTCCGAATATCACACCGATTATGGCGGCCACGACGCCAGCGACTAGTATCGGCAGCGGGAACGGCAGGCTGGCGCCGAAGAAGTAGGACTGGTATCCGCCATTACCCGAAGACGGGCCCAGGGTAAGTATCGCAGCCGTATACGCACCGGAGGCCTGAAAGAGGATGAAGCCAAAGTTGTAGACTCCGCAGAGACCGTACTGAACGTTCAGGCCCCAGATCGCCAGTACATCGATGCCCAGATATACGAGAATCGTCGTGATGTAATAGGTCACGTGGCCAGCTCCTTCGTCGAGACCGCAGAACCGAAAAGGCCACGAGGCCTGAAGAGGATTATCAGTATCAGTATTCCGAGAGCCGCGACTTGCGTCATGTCCGACTGGATATAGACGGCTAGGACCGACATCGCGATACCGATGACTAGCGCCCCGAGTGCGGCTCCAAGCGGTCGGCCCAGGCCGCCGAGCATCGTCGCCGCGAAGACTACGGTGAGAAAGTCTGTGCCGCTGCTGCTCTGAAAGGCGCCGACAGAGTACCCGAATATCACGCCCGCCAGGCCGCAGAGGCCACCCGAGATTAGCCACGTGATGTCGATGATTCGAGCCGTCCTGATGCCGCACGCCCGGGCGAGTGAGCTGTTGCCTGCCGTTGCTCGCATGGCTCGTCCGAGGCGAGTCATCTCGAGCAGAAGGGTCAGTCCGGCGATGACCACCACGGCCAGGATGATGATGGTTACCTGGGTCGGGTCGAGGATGAAATCGACTGACTTCAGGAAGCCTATCGGCGGCTCAGCGCTCAAGTTGTAGGTAAAGAAGGTATCCCCGGCTATAGCCTGCAGGAGGTTCTGCACTATGACGGCGAACTGCAGGCAGACTATGAGCATGCCGAAACGATTTACGCCGCGTCCGATGAATCGCACGAATAGGAGCCGGTTAGCCAGAGCCGAGAGCACCGCGCCCGCGGCCGCTCCGGCCAGGCAAGCAGCTGCGAGACCGCCGCCGGCTGAGTTCACGGCATAGCCAATGTAGGTGCCAGTGATCATGACGGCACCGTAAGAGAAGTTGAACACATTGCTTATGCCGACTTGCAGCGTGAAGCCGACGGCCGCCAGGGCTGTGACCGCAGCCGTCACCAAACCGAATCCGACCGCCGATATTAGGATGCTCATCCGTCCATCCTTCGATGATTCACGTGCTGATCCAGTTGGCGGATATCCGGCGTCGAGGCGGCTGGTTCTGGTTGCCGCGCCGCGGACCGCGGGACCACGGCGTCCCAGCGCGGCCGGTTGGGAGTAGCTGCTAGATGAGAGTTGCCAGCGCGGGGGTCACCATCGGCTCTCCTCTGATGAGCGCCGAACTGCTTCGGACACTCATGCGTAAGTCCAGGGCCGACATGCGAAGTTATCGCAGGTCGGCCCCCTAATCGGGCCAGAAATTATAATATAGAGACCGTATCAGCGCCGTCAAGACATCGGGGGCGGACTGGTACCTGGCCCCCTGCATCGATGACCGGGCCGGACGGCGGAGGGTCTGTGGTAGCCGACGCGGCGGCTGCGGGCTGTCGGGGGCGCGGTCAGCACATACGACCAGCCCAGGCCGCTGCCATCAGCTCCCGCGCCTACTCCGCGCGGCCACCCTGCCAAGGCGAGCCCGGTCGGTCGGCACTACCAGTCAGCCGGCATTACCAGTGAGCGCGAGGCAGCCCGCATAGCCAGCCACGCCAGCTCCGTCAGCCCGCGCACTTACAACACGCGGCCACCGCGGCAGGGCAGCCAGGCTCGTCGGCATCACCAGACGACCGAAGGCATCTCAGCCGCCACGAGAGCCACTGCATCGCCCTCCCGTGCACCTAGCCGCGACATGGCTGCACAGGGACCGGAAGACAATCCTCGACCGGCCATGCGGCTCCACTGCTCGGCCTCTGGTCATGGCGACCCACCCGCGTTGCGGTCTTGATGATCGTGGTGGATTGGTTGCAACTATCGCTACGGATCCACCACGATCATGAAAGTTGGCCGCACCGCTGGCGCAGCGCGACATCGCTCTCAGACTGGGCCCGGTGCACGACTCCTCGTACTTCCCCCGACGCTGGCGGTGTCACCGCTTCGTCGGACGCAGCCGCTGTCTGGCCGACCTGCTGCTGGCCTACGCCAAAGCCCGAAGCGAGGAACACGGACAACATCAACCAACACAACGCGCCTGCGGCCGAGCCTCGCTGGCTTCCTGGAGCCTGTCAGGGCCTCATGAGGCTGTTCTATCCGGCTGAGCCGGCCGAATGGATGCGAACGAGACGGGTTGAAGCCCGCGAACCCAGACGCGGCTGTTACCCATTACAGCCAGAACCGCCGTTGATTCCGTAGCCTATCTGGAAGTAACCGTAGCCTTGGTCGAGCTGCAGCTGCCCGTTGTACTCCCAGCAGTACTTGCCCGTCGTCTTGTCAAGCACGTAGATCGTTGAGTTGCCGTCAATGGTGAGCGAGCCGGGCCGAGCAATTCCGAAGTAACTACTAAAAGAGCACCATACTTTATCGCTGACGGCACAAGAGTCAGATAGGGTAGAATTTGGCTGAACCTGGTAGTTTCCGTTCCAGTTGTCGCCGGTAAAGACGCACGTGTCGCCTTCCGAGCAGGTGAAATCGGGCGAGGCTGAGCGGACGCCAGCCTGGGCATGGCTTACGGCCGCAACTGTCGTTGCTGCCCCCGCGCTGACCGTCAGGCTGCCCGTCCCGAGGGCTGCAGCGATAGCTGCCGCCATGATCACGAGTCTTCGGATGACGCTCACGGCACGCCTTTCTGCGATGTTCTGACCCGCTGACGCGCTGACCCGCTGACGCGTTGCTGAGCGGCACGATCAGCGGCGGGGACCCGGTCAAGGCCCGCTCTTACATGCCCGGCATGCTACGCTAGCGCCGCATCCGCCACAAGAGGGTGAGAACGCCCCGATTTGCCCCGACCCACCCGACCAGCCCGGCCTTCGCCCGCCTCTGGACCCGCGACGACACTCTGACCGCCGAGCCAGGCCTCATCACGCCCGGCTAGCCGGCGCAGGCCGAGTTGGTCAGCCGCCCAGCTCGGCGTCTCGCTGGGCTGCGGCCGCGCCGAGCTTTCCGCGCGTGGCAGCCCGGGTCACCCAGGCGAAATACCAGACCACGCCGATGCCGATGACGACCAGGCTGCCCTCGCCGGCCGTGTGCCCGACGGACGGTACGGTCAGCGCCACGCAGATCAGCAGGCACCAGACCAGCCCGAGGACACCGGCCGTCGTGGCCCAGCGGCCCAGGCTGAACACCCCCTCGGGGCGCGGCGAGCTCTTCTCCGTCCGCATGCCCGCGAAGATCACCAGGAAATAGGCGAAGAAGATCGCCACTGAGGAGACGCTGGTGATGGTGGACTCCACCTTGGCCTCGAGGGTGAACAGGATGGATATGACGGTCGATACCAGGAGCATGACGAACGGGCTGCCGTACCTGACGCTGACCTTCTGCAGCGAGCCGGAGAAGGGCAGCATGTTGTCGCGGGCCATCGAGAAGCCCAGCCTGCTTACCGCGGCCATGTTGATGAGCCCGCAGGCGAAGATCGCCACGAAGATGAGGGCCATCGACAGCTTGGTCAGCGCCGAGGGCAGGTGGGCTTGCATGATGTAGAGCAGCGGGGTGGAGCTGGCCTGGGTCGCCGACAGGTTCGGGATCGCGAAGGTGAAGCCGAGCAGCACGATGAACCCCACGGTGGCCGAGATGAGCTCGGCGAGGATGATCGCCCGCGGGACGCTCCGCAGCGGGTTCTTCGCCTCCTCGGCGAGGTCGGCGGCGCCCTCGTAGCCGGTGAGCGTGTACGCCGCGGCCAGGGAGGACACGGCCAGTGCGCCCAGGCCGGCTGACCCCGCCCCGCTGCCGTGTGAGGTCAGGAACGACCCGGTGGCGTTCGGCAGGTCGGCCACGAACGAGTAGATGAGCAGCCCGACCCCCACGGCGCTGATCCCGATGAGCTCGGCGACCACGGAGAAGTTGTTCAGCTGAGCTGAGGCCTTGATCCCGAAGATGTGGATCGTCATGTAGATGACCAGCAGCAAGACCGTCGTGATCAGGATGGTCGACTGGGCGTCGCCCAGCCCCACGTAGGGGTCGAAGTAGGCGGAGAAGGCGTAGGCCACGCCTGCGGTGCCGGTGAGCCAGCCGACGAGGGCGAACCAGCCGGGGAACCAGCCGAACTTCGGGTTCAGCATGCGTGCTGCCCACTGGTAGGCGTACCCGGCCAGCGGGACGCGCGGGGCGAAGTGCGCCAGGTTCAGCGCGATGACCAGCTGCCCGGCCGCGACGACGACCCAGGTCCAGACGAACCGCGGGCCAGCCTGGTCGAGGCCGAAGCCGTAGTTGGCGAACAGGCCGGTTGATATGGAGATGAGCGAGAACGATATGGCGAAGACCGAGAACCGGCCCATCGACCGGTGCAGGACCGGCTGGTACCCGTAGGCGGTCACGGTGGCGGCGTCGGCGTCGGCTTGCTGGGTTCCTGTGCTTGCGGGGTGAGCGGCGGACATCTTTTCCGACATGGGAGTTCCTTCTTCAGTAGCCGGCGGGGGTCCGGACGCGGGTTAGCTGACTCGCTCCGCTACGCGAGCCAGGCGGGTAACGACTTCCGCCAGCTGCTCGCTGTCGTGCGCGGACGAGATCGAGAAGTCGGTGTGGAAGTAAACGCCTTCGCGGATGCACTCGGTGAAGAACCGGCGAGCCAGATCCGCGTCGAGGGCCCGAATGTCGGCATAGCTCCGGACGGGCTGCCTGGTCCCGATGTAGAGACCGAACATGCAGCCCACTCCCTGGACGCGGGCGTGCAGCGGGGTGCTGTCGAGGGCTTTTTGCAGGTCGGAGTAGAACGCCTCGGCGCGGGCGGTGAGCTCGGAGTAGAAGCCGGCTTCGGACAATGCATCCAAGGTGGCGCGGGCGGCGGCCAGCCCGATCAGGTTGCCGGCGAAGGTGCCGCCCTGCAGGGCGCGGCGGGGGGCGGAGGCAAGGAAGCCCTCCATGATCTCCCGCTTGCCGACGATCGCGGACAGCGGCACGCCGCAGCTGAGAGCCTTCGACAGCAGTGTCAGGTCCGGAGTCACGCCGTACCAGGCTTGGGCGCCGCCCAGGCCTGTCTTAAAGCCCGAGAGCACCTCGTCGAACACCACGATCGCGCCCGCGTCGTGGGCCAGGTCTCGCGCGGCGGCCAGGTATCCGTCGGCGGGGACGATGCAGCCGTTGTTGTAGTCAATCGGGACCATGATGACCGCGGCGACCCGTCCCTGGTAAGTGTCCAGTCCCGCCTCCAGGGCGGGCAGGTCGTTCCACGGGATCGGCACGACCGAGTCGACCACTGCCTGCGGGAGACCGGCCGAGGACGGGATCGGCCGGGACGGGTGGCCCCCGTGGTTCGCCGCGTCGGTGTTCGACCACATCGAATTCAGCAGCGCGTAGTCGCTGCCGCCGTTAAAGTGCCCGTCGATCTTGAGGATGATGTCGCGGCCGGTATGCGCCCGGCACAGCCGCAAGGCGGTCGAGACCGCCTCGCTACCCGAAGCCACGAACCGGACGGCTTCGGCCGAGGGGATGATCTCCGACAGCGTGGTGGCGATCTCCTCGCCAAGCCCGGTCTCGTAGCCGATGACGACCCCGTCATCGAGGATGCGGCGCACCGCGTCCATGACCGCCGGGTGCGCGTGGCCGAGCACGGTGCTCCCGTGCGCCATGAACATATCGATGTACTCGCGGCCATCAGAGGTCGCGATCGTGGCGCCCGACGCCCGCTTCACCGTCAGGTACTGCCCGGTGTACGGGTTCGTTCGGAACGAGGAGGAGATGCCTCCGAGGAGGTGCTGAACTGCGGGCATGCTCAAGGTGTTCCTTCCGTGTGTGCCGCGTGCCGCCACGGGGCGAGACTCACGCGCCGGAATAGGAGGGCAGCCGCGTAGCCGCCGTCATCTCCGCCGCCGACGGGTAGGCGGCCGCGCTCCCGCGGCGGGTGACGCTGAGGGAGGCCGCGATGACCGCGTACCGCACCGCGGCCTCAAGCGTGTCGCCGGCCCGCAGGCGCACCGACAGGCCGCCCATGAAGGCGTCGCCGGCGCCGTTCTTGTCGACCACGTCAACCGTTGGCGCCGGCACCGACGCTTCGTTCCCACCGGGATCGCACGCGTACGCCCCGTCCGCTCCCGCGGTCACGATGACGCACGTGCCCGGGCAGGCCCGCTGGAGCCGGCCAGCCAGCTCGGGCGGCGGCGCCGACACACCGAGCAGCCAGGCCGCCTCGTGCACGTTCGCCACGAGCAGGTCGGTGAGGCTAAGGAGTTCTTCGGTCAGGTTCTGCGGCGGGGACGGGTTCAAGATGGTGGGCGCGCCGACGGCCCGGGCGGCTGTGAAGGCGGCCAGGGCCGCTTCCTGGGGCGCCTCGAGCTGGCACAGCACGACAGCCGCGTCGTCGAACGCGTCACGCATCCCGGACACCGCGTCGCCGTCAAGCTCGCGGTTCGCCTCCATGGCGGTCGCCACCGCCGCGGCGCCGTTCGGGGCCAACAGGACGAAGCCGATGTCGGTGGGCTTCTGCGAGGTGATCGCCCAGCGCATGTCGATGCTCTCGCGCTCCAGCAGATCGTGCCACCGGCGCCCGCGCTCGTCGTTCCCCAAGACCGTGAGAAAGCGGACCGGCGCCCCAAGCCGGGCGGCGCAGATCGCCTGGTTGGTGGCCCTCCCGCCATCGACCGGCTCCTCGAAGGAATGGCCGAGGACGCTCTCCCCTTCCATCGGGACGGCCGACACTCTCATGAAAAGGCCCTGTATGTGAGCGCCCATCACCACGATCCAGCCGCGTCCGGGCCGAGACGCCCGGGCGGGCTGCCAGGTACCGGACAGGGAGTTGTTCTTCCCGCCCTTCATCGCGCCCCCTCCCCCGCGGCCGACGCGGAGATCAAGGTGGCCCCCTCCAGGGCATGCCGGATCACTGACGCCGCCGCCATGAGCGGGCCATCGTCGGGCAGGGGGGAGAACATGACGTCGAACTGCGCGGCCGCCGGCGGGAGGGCCACGTCCCGGACCTGGCGCCCCACCAGGTCCAGGAAGCTCTTCCCCAGCGGCCGCAGGCCCCCATGCAGGACCACGACCCTCAGGCCGAAGGCATTGACGACGTTGACCAGGCCGATGGCCAGCCGATCCGCGTACATCTCCACCTGCGTCCGGGCGAACTCATCCCCCTTGCGCAGGTGAGCGGCCACCTCGGAGACAGCGGGCGGGCTCCCGCCCCGCAGGTCCGCGGCAAGCGCCGATGGCAGGTGCCACAGGGACGCGCCCCGCGTGACGGCCTCAAGGAACGCGCGCTCGGACGCGTACAGCTCCCAGCAGCCGCGATTACCGCACCAGCACCGCGGCCCATCGAGGTTCACCGTCGTATGGCCCAGGGCGGCCGTGCGGTACGCCGCGCTGACCGGTGTCTCGCTGCTCGCCTGCACCAGTCCGGTGCTGAGGCCATCGTGCGTATCTACCACCATGAACGACGCATGCTCGCCGGAGATCCCGTACCCGAACCACATCTCGGCCACGGCGACGTTGTGGATCCGTGGGGCCATCAGGACGGGCAGGCCCAGGCGGCCGAGCGTTTCGGACACGACCCCGGCCAGCGCAGCGGCATCCGTTTCCCGGCCCGCCGGAGTGACCTGACCGTCGCCAGGCAAGCTCACGCCTATCCCGAGCACCGGCCGTCCGGCGCTCTGGGCGGCATCGACCAGCACGCGGGCGGTTTCGGCTACAGCCTGCCCGACCCGCTCCGGCCCTGGCGCGCGGGACGGCTGAGCGTGCGCGGCCTGGCTGGCGAGGCGAAGGTTGGCCACCGCGCCGCGCACCGCCCGGCCGCCAGCGTCGATGCCGATGGCCCACCCGGCGTCGTCGTCGAACTCGAACAACTGGGGGCGCTTGCCGCCCGTGTCACTCGGAGCGCCAAGCGTGGTCTTGCGCAGCACACCGCTCTCGACCAGCTCATCGACCAGATTCGAGCCGGTCGGCCTGCTCAGGCCCACCGCCCGGCACACCTCCGGCTTCGACGACGTCCCCTGAAGGTAGACATGCTGAAGGACGCTGCGCTTGTTATCGATCTTCACATCGGCCGGCCTCGAGCCAGTCGCCGCCACCGCGACGTCCCGATGCATCAGGCAGCCCTCCCAGATCGGTAGCCCTCCAGTCAATGTAAGGTAAGTATCTTTACATTCGCAGGAGAATGTCAAGGCTCCGTCAGACCGCGCCGCGGCGGCGAGGCTGCTCGGCTGGCTACTGCGTGTACAGGCGGCGCAGCGCGTACGACGCAGCGCCAGACCACGAACGGCCGTGGGATCGCCTCGTGGCCCGCGTGCTGGCTTCCTCCCTGGACCGCCAGATCGCGGCCGGGCACCCGTCGCGAACTGGCCGTGCCCTGGCCATCCGCGCCCGCGGGATCGTCTCGCCCGCAGCCCGCCGGGAACTCGCCCAATGCTGGGCCAAGGTCCTGGACCAGGCCGCTCGGCGGCCAGGATCGCTGTCGTCGCGGGCACCGCTGCGCCGTGGTGCCATCACCGCCGCCCGGGCCGAGCTGCGGGAGATGATCTCCGTCCTCACCAGCAGCCGGCCCATCGAGCCCCGGGGGCGGCGATAGCCAGCTGGCTCCTCCGCGACGGCACCGGACCGCTGTCCAACCACCGCTCGCCCGCCGAGCTCGGCGCCATCGTGCGCGAGGCGACAAGACAGATGGGCTCGGGCTGCTGACGCGTCGCCTCACATTCGGCCGGGGTGTGTCGTCGTACTGGCGAGAAGAACCTGCCATGCAATGGAGCAACGGCTCAGGCTGTGATCCGCAAGAACGTCAAGGGAGAGGACGATGAACGCCCGTCTCGATTACTACAGCAGCCCGCTGGCGCTGAAGTTCGTCAAGCAGATCAACTCGGCGGCGGCCCTTCTGCACGGTTCGGGCCTGCCGGCCGCGACACAGGAGCTGGTGAAGCTCAGGGCCAGCCAGATCAACGGCTGTGGCTTCTGCACCGATATGCACATCAAGGACGCCCTGCAGGCGGGGGAAAGCCAGCAGCGGCTGAACCTGGTTGCCGTGTGGCGGGAGGCCACGGTGTTCACCGAGGCCGAGCGGGCCGCTCTGGAACTCGCGGAGCAGGGGACCCGCATCGCCGACGCCGCGGGGGGTGTCACCGATGAGGCCTGGGCGGACGCCACCAAGCAGTACGACGATGACCAGCTCGTCGCGCTGGTGGCGGTCATCGCGCTCATCAATGCCTACAACCGCATGAACGTCATCGTCCGCCAGCCCGCCGGCGACTACCAGCCTGGCCAGTTCGGATAACCACCGGCCCGCACCGGCCGGCCGTCGGCGGGCCGGTGCGGGCGCAGAATGATCGCTCGGTGCCTACTATTGAGTTTCGCCGCCGCAAGGAGCCGTGCTGGCGTGGAGGCGAGGTGGACGGGCAAATCAGGCTGCAGGTGCTTGGCCCGGTCGAGCTGCAGGGCCGCGACGGCGGGCTGAGGCCTAGCGGACCACAGCTGCGACTGCTGCTGGCCCTGCTAGCGCTGTCGGCCGGGCGAGTCGTGCCTGTCGCGGAGTTGATCGAGGCACTGTGGGAGCAGCGACCGCCGCAGTCGGCGCAGGGAAGCCTGCAGATCCTGATCGTCCGGCTGCGCAAGCCGCTGGCCGAAATCCCGGACTGCCGACTGGACCGCTACGGCGACGGATACCAGCTACAGATCAGTCCGCTGCTGGTGGATGCACACGTTTTCCGGTCACTGGTCAGGTCCGCCCGGCGTACCCGAGATGACGCGGAAGCGATCACGACACTAGGCAAGGCCCTGGGGCTATGGCGAGGTCCGGCGCTGGCCGACGCCGCCGAGACCGCTACGGCCGCCGCGATCCGGGTCGGCCTGGCCGAGGAGTACCTGTCGGCGGCCCAAGACCGGCTGGACCGGATGCTGGCGGCTGGCCGGCATGGCGAGGCGGCCGAGGAAATCCCGTCGATGCTGTCCCGGCACCCGCTGGCCGAGCGGCTCGCCGGGATGCTCATGATTGCCTGGTATCGCTGCGGACGGCAGGCTGACGCTTTGCAGGTGTTCCGGGATATGCGCGGCCGGCTAGCGAGCGAGCTCGGCATTGAGCCGGGCGCCGAGCTGCAGCGCATCCATCAGCAGATTCTGTCCGGGGATCCCGCACTGGCACTCCCGGTACTGAACGGGAAGCCCCGGCCGGCGAGCGCATGGCTCACGACCTCGCACCGAGCGCCGCGGCAGCTGCCCGCCGCTCCCGCCGCCTTTGCGGGCCGAAACCGGCAAATTGACTCACTGACCGCATGTCTGGACGGCGCGACGGGTGATGCCCCGGTAATCGCGACGATCGGCGGCCCTCCGGGAGTAGGGAAGACAGCGCTGGCCGTGCACTGGGCGCACCAGATGCGGCATCGGTTCCCCGACGGGCAGCTGTACGTGAACCTCCGGGGGTTCGACCCGTCACCGGCTCCGGTCGCAGCGGACGCGGCCATCGGCGGGCTGATGGAGTCCCTGGGTGTGGGCGGCAGCCAGATCGCCGAGCGGCTCGATGCGCGGATGTCGCAGTACCGCAGCTTGCTGGCCGACAAGCGGCTGCTTCTCGTGCTAGACAACGCACGAGACGAAGCTCAGGTCAGGCCGCTTCTGCCCGGCTCACCGTCCTGCATGGTCCTGGTGACCAGCCGCAACGATCTCAGCGGCCTGGTCGCCGCGGAAGGCGCCCATCCGGTCAGGCTTGACCTTCTCACTGAGCCGGAGGCCCGGGAGCTACTTTCCGGCCGCCTCGGGGCCGACCGAGTGGCCGCGGACGCCGCCGTCACTGAGGTGACGTCACTGTGCGCGCGTCTCCCGCTCGCCTTGGCGATTGCTGCCGCGCGGGCGATCACCCGCCCGACGCTCCCGCTCGCCGCTCTCGCCGACGAGCTTCATGGCTTCCGTGACCGGCTCGACGGGCTGGACGTCGGCGACGAGGCCACGAGTATCAAGGCCGTCTTTTCGTGGTCCTACCGGCTGCTGAGCGAACCGGCGGCCCGGATGTTCCGTCTGCTCGGGTCCCATCCGGGCCCCGATATCTCGGTGCCGGCGGCAGCCAGTCTCGCCGCGGTCCCGGTGAAGTCGGCACAGACCGCGCTCCGCGAACTCGTCACCGCCACCCTGGTCGACGAGCCGGCTCCCGGCCGGTTCACCCTGCACGACCTGCTGCGCGCATACGCTGCGACGCTAAGTGAGGAGAACGAACACCACGCCGCCGTCAGGCGGGTCCTCGACTACTACCTGCAGACAGCCAGCGCCGCCGTTGCTCTGGCTTATCCCGGCGCACATCAGATCGCCATGGGGCCTCCCGGGCCGGACGCGACACCAGAGCGGTTTTCCGGCCGGGGCGACGCTCTGGCCTGGCTGGTGGCTGAGCAATGCGTACTCGTGGCAGCCTGCGCGACCGCCGCGGACAGCGGCTTGGAACACGCCTGGCAACTTCCCGCGGCGCTCAGCGAGTATCTCGCCCGCAGAGGCCATTACGCCGACTGGGCCAGATCGCAACGGACCGCGGTGGACGCCGCACGCCAAGCGGGCGATGACGCCGCGCAGGCCCTCGCGCTCCGCGGCCTCGGGGAGGCATTCGCTCAGCTCGGTTCACCCGAGGATGCCCGAAGTCACCTCGAGGATGCTCTGCAGCTGTACGGCAGGCTCAGCGACCGCGCCGGCCAGGCCAAGTGCGAGTGCGGCATGGGACGTCTTTGCGAGTCGCAAGGCGATCATGAGCGAGCTCTGTACCACGCCCGGAATGCGCTCCGCCTCTACCGCGCGACCGGCGACCTGGCCGGTCAGGCCGTCGCGCTCAACGGGATCGGGTGGGATTACGCGCTGCTTGGCCATAACGACCGAGCGCTCAGCCACTGCAATAAGGCGCTCGAACTCCACCGGGAGACGGGCGACCGGTTCGGCGAGGCTATAACCCTGGACAGCCTCGGTTACTGCCAGCATCGGGCCGGCCGGCATAGCCGGGCAGTCGCGTTCTACGAGCAAGCGCTCGACGCTTACGCCGATGTCGACGACCGGTACTACCGGGCCCACACACTGATCCGCCTCGGCGAAACCCATCAGGCCAGCGGCAACCCGCATGCCGCCCACGACAACTGGCAGCAAGCAGTACAGATACTGGACAATCTCCATCATCCCGACGCGAAGGCCGTCTGGGCCAGGCTGCACATAGCCGGGTTAGCGGGGCAGGAACCGGCTGGATGCGGGCTGCAGGCCCACGTCAGGCCCCTGCCAGGGATACCGCAGCCAGTAGAGCGCACGATCAGGGGGTCAGCCAAGCGTCCAGACGGCCTCGAAACGGCCGCTCCATAGGGGAAGGAGCAAGGGCAACCGTGCCGCATAGCGGCCGGGCCCGCGCCGACAATGCCATTCTCGGAGAAGTATGTGCGTGCCCGCGGTGCATTCCAGGCGGGCGACCGGCTGGTCAAGCGTTACCACATCACCGCAGCGGACGAGGACATCGCCGGCGGTATCCAGCAGGCTGCGAACGCGTTCTTGCCGCGTCTGCTGCCGAAGCCCGACGGGGAGGCTCCGCCGGGGGGGTGGATCGTGCTGCACAAGGGGGCGGCGGTTCCGGCGTACCTGGTCGCTTTCAGCTGGACCTGGGGCAACGTCGTGGAGTGCCGCGCGGCCGCGGCCGGGATACCCGAGCTGGGCTGTCCTGACGAGGACCCGGAGAACTTCATGGTGCTGGATCGGCCGTGGATGGGGTGCGTGTGGGAGCTCGCTCCGCTCGCGCACGAGCGGCGGGCCTGGGCCCGGCATGTCCTGCAGCCGCAAACGCCGGATGTGGACGGGTACCTGGCCGACATGCTCCCCGACGGGACCACCGGTGAGCTGTCGTGAGCGGTCATGAGCCGGATGGGCGCCACGACGAGATTCGGTGAGCGGGCGAGGGATGCCGGCGAAGGACACCGAGATCGTGGTCGAGGATCCGCCAGCGCAGGGCCCCGCCAGAGCGCCAGCGCCTCCTCAAACGCCGCCATGGCGGCCAGCCTGTCGCCCGCGTCACGCCCGGCCCTTACCAGCGCCCGGAACCGCCCCAGATCCATCCGGTCGGCCCGGATCTGCGGCCGGTATCCCTCGCCGTGCCGCTGGAGGTTCGCGTCGGCCAGGCCCGCGAGCAACTCGCGCACCCGGGTGACCAGCACCTGCAGGCTGCCGCGCGCCGAGCCAGGAGGCTTTCCGTCCCAGACCGCGGCGGCCAGGTCCCCGGCCCGCACGACCTGGCCGGCGTGTACGGCCGGGACCGCGAGCACAGTGCGCTGCTGCGGCCGGCCGGACAGCCACGCGCCATGCGCGCGCGTCCCGACCGGTCCGAGGATCCTCGGCGCGATGTCATCGGCCACGCGAACCAGTACAGCGGCCGGTACAACAGGTACGAGAAATCGTTCAAATTGATGATGTTGGTGTAGGCGCTGCTGGTGAACGAGAAGATCATGCTGTGTTCCCCCCGCTTGGGCCGCCGAGCCGCGTGGCGATGGTGGGGTAGTCGATGACTAGGCCGTCGGCGTCGAACAGCAAGTCCGCGACAAAGTCCTCGCCTTCGCCCGTCGCCTCGAATCGCACCAGGCGCTCGTCAGCGGAACGCGCCCGGAGATACCGGTAGCGCTGCGGCGATGGATGTACCGAGAGGCTTGGGACCGAGATCCAGGCCATGAGGAAATCCACCGAGCCGTCACCATGGTGCAGCCCGTGGCGGAGCACGGGCATGGCATTGAAGAGCGGCGAAAGCCCGAGATCCACATCGAGCGCTCCGTCGAGGGCCAGAGTGGCTCCCCCGGCTTGAGGCAGATCCGTTGTCCCTTGCTGCTCGGCCTGAACGATCCACTTCCCGTCAGTCGCTCGGGTCAGGTCCAACTGTCGGGTCCACCCATCGCCGCGGGTCGAAACGACGACATTGCTAGTCACGAATTCCGACGTAGTCTGAAGCTTGTACTCGAGCTGGTAAGGCCCTGGGTCGAACCCGATCGCGAACCCTTCAGCACGCAGCCTGTCCGCGCCGAGATCAACCAGCGCGAACTCGACACCGAGGTTCCCGGGTTTGGACCAGGCCACGCTCCGGTGCAGAGTGGTGGCACGCGCAGTGGTCATGGCAGGACTCCTTCGCAAGATTCGGGCAACCATAGGCCGCGCAGGCCTGGGCATGACTGAATGCGTGTATCAGTCGGCTAGCCGGAATGCGAGCTGGGTTTCCCATTTGCTTGCGTCAGGTTCTTGGGCGGGGTCGGTCAGGTAGATCTCCAGCCGACTGCCCCAGTCCTCTGCGCGGTCGCGTGCCGACATGTCCCATGTCAGGCCACGTCCGGCCGCCCAGGCTTGCAAGACGCTGCTGGCCTCCGCCAGCTCGCTGGGCGGGCCGACGTGAGTGAGTGCCGCGTACCTTCCGGCCGGAAGCACGCCGGGCATCACGCGACCATCACCCTCGACGGGCGCCGCCACCGGTACACCCGCATCGACCTCGAGTTCCCGATCCATGTCGATGAGCAGGTAACGGAAGAACGGCGCCCCGGCGGGCGTTATCCTGCGACTTTCCAGCCAGGCGAACAGCTCACCGAAGCGGGCGCCCAGCCCGGCGAGTCCCGACATGGTTACCCGTTCCCGTATGGCCACGTACGGCTGCTGGGCGCGGGCCACGATTTCGGGTTGTGCCGACGTCTGCTTAGTGAATTCCATAATCCAGTTAGTTTCCCAATTCTTTCCCTCGTCGGCCGAGAACGCCTGCTCCCACCGAGCGGAATGCGAAGTAATTTCCGACCAGATGAAGCGGACCGTGATGTCGGCGCCGTTATAGGTCTCGCGAGAGTAGAACGTTCCGACGCCGTCGGCAAAGGAGCCGACTACAAGGGCTGGAGGCGCCCCTCGCGACTACTAGCCCAGTAGAGCGACCATTCCTTGTGCTCCGGGTCGAATAGCCGGAGGGTCAGCCCGCTGAAGCCGCGCTCCGGTATTGATATCTCGTCGAAGTTCGCCGCGCCGTCGAAGATGCGATGGCACACCGAGGTAGACGGGAATTCATCCCAGTCGTTGCTGGCGGTAAGCGGCTGCTTGAGGCGCCGGTTTCTGATATCCCAGGAGCCCACCAGGAGCATTATTCAAAAGTCTTTGATAATAGGATGATCTCGGTCGGCGTGTCGCCACTATAGACAACGGTTCTCCCGAGATAATTGAGAGTTCTGACCAAGGAATTCTCAGCCCCAGGAGAACC
>Ga0102924_1003435_pt1 | contig 16639 bp, 10 predicted proteins | sample PaiPotPPM11metaG_FD_80116 | JGI IMG/M metagenome (GOLD analysis project Ga0102924, IMG submission 80116) | Iron sulfur acid spring bacterial and archeal communities from Banff, Canada, to study Microbial Dark Matter (Phase II) - Paint Pots PPM... ...
ACATACTCGCCGCGCAGGGTATCGACCGGGTCGCCAGCGGTTACGCCAATCGGTTGAAAGAGGCCCAGCAGTGCTGTAGGTGCGGCAAGCGCCACGGCGGCCCCCGGCGACAGCCAGCCGCCGAACGCAACAAGGATCGCGAGCACAGGGAGGCCAAGTCGTGCCGGCAGACGCAGCATGGTCGACTCCTTTCTCTGGCGCCTCCGGGCGTCACATGTGCATACCCAGCGACACAAGCGGCCTGGACGGCCAGCTCGTGGTGCGGCGACTGATGGCGCCACGAATCGATCTCAGCGACCTACCGCTGTATTGATTGGAAAGAGCAATCGGTGTGCCAAGGCACGAGAATCGTGTGACCCAGTCCGGGGCGCGTTCGCCGGCTGGCGGGCTACCGCGCCTTCAACGTACCCAACCGCGCTGCGACATCGGGGAAGCGAAGCGCGCTCTGCCCGGACCGTTGACGTACACGCCCGCGTCGCTGCCAGATTAGTGGCCGCAGATGCCTAATGCCGGCTGGGGTGAAGAAAGGCACCCGTCCTCGACTGGCTCAGCACACCGAACTGGCAACCGCTGTGGCAGTATCTTGCCGGTCGAGCGACGATTTCACAGCCATCCGCTATCGCTGTGTCGCGGACTCGGATGCTGGTACGCTCGTCAGGAGTGTTGTGCCACGACCGGCAGGTGCTGTGGGTTGGCCTCCCACGAGAAGCGCTGGGTGTTCAGGCGATGCACGAGCCCGGTCGGGCCATTAATCCACGTCTCGTAGCCGTCCGTAAAGGCGGTCCAGTTATCCGCGGCGCGCCAGTCCAGCAGACCTTTGGTAGTGTGTTGGAGGGCATCGCCATTCGAGACATGCTGCTCGTTGTCGAGGCACTCGCCGACCTGTGCCGGAGCCAGGTTGTGCAGCGTCCGGAAGCCCAGCACGAACTGGCACGTCGCCGGTGCCGGTGGCGTGGCATCCGTCACCTCGACTGTGCGGGAGAGGAGGTCGAAGTTAGGGTCGTAGGTACGGTGTTCGGTGATAGTCCGCGTCGCGGTGGGCCGGTCAACGCGCTGGACCAGGCGCCCGAGGGAATCGTAGGAGTCCTGCATGATCGGGCGCCAGGTGGAACCGGCAGGGTCCGGCGGGTACGTGATGGTGGTGACGCGGCCGCCGCCCGGCTGGTCGACGTAGGCGAAGGTGGTCTGTTGCCCGGTGCGGATGCCTTCACCCTCCCGCTGGGTCACCACCCGCCCCTGTCCGTCGTAGGTGAGGGTCAGCACCGGCGTATCCTGGCCGTCAAAGACGGCGTTCAGCTGTTGAGAACTGCTGACGTAGGTGTAACGAGTGATCGTGCCATCTGCCGCGATCACGCTGCTCAGGCGACCGGCGGCGTCGTAGGCATACTGTACCACGCGCCCCGGAGCGGCAGTGGCGCTGACCTTGCTCAGCCGCTCGCCCGACTGGTCGTAGGCGAGGGTGAACCCGGCGCCGCTCACGGCGCCGCGCACGGCGACCAGCCGCAGCTGCTGATCGTAGTCCAGGTCGGTCTGATGCCCCTGAGCGTCAGTGATCTGCCTCAGGCCGCCGTTGCCGTCGAAGAGTTGATTACCCCCGTCTGGCAGCGTCAGCGTGTAGGTGTTGTCGACGTTGTGCTGCAGCGCGGCGTGGACGGCCGGCGGCGGCACATAGTTCCCGTCGGGCGTATGGGTGTAGCGGTCGGTACGCCCCTCCGGCCCGACAACGAGAAGGTCGAGTGTGCCGTCACCGGGATTGTTGATACGCGCGTGATAATTGAAGCTCCAACCGGGACCGAGCGGCGTCACGCGCGTGTCCAGACTGTTGTAGGCGCGGACGAACAGGAGCCGCGGCGTGGTCCCGGGCAGCACGAGGTCAACAACGGACGAGAAATAGTTACCGGTATAGGTCTCGACGGGATCGCCGGCGCTGCCGGCTTGGAGGGGCATGGCTGCCCCCGTGCTGGACGCTGCCACCAGGCTAACTGGGGGCACAAAGCAAAGCAGGACTGCGAGGAGCAGGATACCGAGACCCGAAACGATTCGCACATGCCCCCCGGTCCGAGCAATGCGGCCACCACTGCTCCGGCTCGATCCACTGTCCTCTACCATGCCAGAAAGTAGTGCCTAGTCACCTACAGCTTGCGTCGATCGCCTCACTATGGAAGGTCTAGTCCCACCGCAGTATTCCCCGTCCCGCGGACGGCCGTCGGGGGATGAAAATGGGCGGCGGGTGGGCTATGCTGGGTGGAGCCGATCTCGTCCGGGTCGGAACAAAGGGCGGCTTGCGACTGGCGCCGCGAGCCCGACCGCAGTATGCCTCGGGGGGACCCGCCACGCGCCATCGATTGTCGCCGCCGGCGTGCCGGCGAGCCCGCACAGCAGACTTTGCCCTGCTGGGGTCCCCTGCCCGGCCCGGACGAGCGCGGTCGGAGGAAGGATACCATCCGCGGCGAAAGGAAGCTGGCATGGGCGAGGGGATGGAAGTCGTCTATCCGCGCTGCGCGGGTCTGGACATCCACCTCAAGACGGTGGCCGCCTGCCGGATCACGGTCGACGGGCGCGGGAAGGTGGCGCGCGAGGTGCGGACGTTCCGGACGATGACGGCGGACCTGCTGGCGCTGTCGCGCTGGCTGGCCGAGGGCGAGGTGACCCACGTGGCCATGGAGAGCACGGGCGTGTACTGGAAGCCGGTGTTCAATCTCCTGGAGCACAACTTCCACCTGCTCCTGGTCAACGCCCAGCACATCAAGGCGGTCCCCGGCCGCAAGACCGACGTGCGGGACTGCGAATGGATCGCCGCCTTGCTCCGCCACGGGCTGCTCAAGGCGAGCTTCGTCCCCGAGCGCTACCAGCGCGAGTTGCGCGAGCTGACGCGCTACCGCGCGACGCTGATCGGGGAGCGGGCGGCGGAGGTCAACCGCCTCCAGAAGACCCTGGAGGGGGCCAATAGCAAGCTGGGGGCGGTGATCACCAATGTGGCCGGGGTGTCGGGGCGGGCGATGCTGGACGCCATCGTGGGCGGGGCGACCGAGGGCCAGGCGCCCGCGCTGGCCCAGTTGGCGCGCGGCGCGATGCGGCGCAAGATCGCGGACCTGGAAGCGGCGCTGGACGGGCGGGTCGGGAGCCATCAGCGCTTCCTCGTGGCCCGGCAACTGGCCCACCTCGACGACCTGGACACGCTGATCGCCGAACTCGACGCCGAGCTGGCCGAGCGGCTGGCGCCCCACGCCGAGCTGGTGGAGCGGCTGGATGGCATCCCCGGCATCGGGCGGCGCGCCGCCGAGGTGATCCTGGCCGAGATCGGCGCCGATATGGGCCGCTTCCCCAGCGCCGACCACCTGACGGCCTGGGCCGGCCTGGCGCCCGCCACCCATGTCAGCGGCGGCAAGCGACGCCAGGCCGGCACCCGCAAGGGCGACCGCGCCCTGCGCTCGGTCCTGGTCGAAGCGGCCATGGCCGCCGGGCGGAGCAAGACGACCGCCTTGGGGACCCGCTACCGCCGCCTCGCCGCCCGGCGCGGCAAGAAGAAGGCGGCCGTGGCCGTCGCGCGCCATCTGCTGATCATCGCCTACCACCTGATCAAGGACGGCGGCGCCTACCAGGAGCACGGCGCCGGCTCCCTCGACGCCCGGACCAAGGAGCGCACCCGCGATCGCCTCCTCCAACGCCTGCGCACCCTCGGCTACGACGTGACGGTCACGCCCCAGCCGCCACCGGTCCCCGCGAGCGCCGCCCCGCCCGACGTCCCGCCACCGCGGCCGGAGCCCGACGATGCTGCCGCCTGACCGCCCGGTCGGTCGGGCTATTTTCACAGCAGGCGCAACACCTCTCGCCCTCTCTCGGTTGCTCCTCGTCGACAATATCCTCCAGCGAAGCCAGGCCCTTGTTACCCCATGGGATACTGACTATTTGCCGCTCGATGGTAACACGGCTTGTTGGTACGCTGATCCATAGCATTCGGGTGGCTGACGTCTTGGCCGACGCGACCGGCATCGACCGATTGCCGCTGAGGGAGCGCAGATGGCGTTCGCAGTCAGCCTTCCGGATCGTCTGCCCATGTCGGACGCCATTGAAGACCAGCTGACCGACCTCTCGCAGCGGAGCAGGCCCTGCGGATGTAAAAGAGTTGTCCACCATCTTCGCCGAGGTTTCCTCGAGGTGCTCCTCTCGCGACGGTCCTTCGGACGACGAATCGCCTCCCTTCCCTTGGTGATCCTCGCCGCCTGCGCGCCGCAGGTCACACCGCCTGGTCATTTCGCGGCCCAGCCACCGGCCGGCGCTTGGCGGGTCCTGGCTGGCGGTCTCACCGCACCGGGGCAATTTCGTGGCATTGCCGGTATCGCCGTTGTGGGAGACGGCCGGCTCTACGTCGTGGACAGCGGGAACGATCGCATCCAACTGCTCTCCGCGGCTGGGCAGCCGCTGGCCCAGTGGGGAACGACTGGGACCGGACCGGGCCAGTTCAGCGTGCCCAGCGGCATCGCCCTCGACGACCACGGTGACGTGTACGTCGCCGATGCCCACAACCATCGTATCCAAAAGCTGTCCGCGGCCGGCACTCCTCTCGTCCAATGGGGCGCCTTCGGTACTCAGCCCGGCCAGTTCCGTTACCCGGAAGGCGTCGCCGTGGACCGGCAGGGCAACGTCTACGTGGCGGACTCCGGCAATGCTCGGATCCAAGTATTCTCGCCGATGGGCGTTTTGCTTGCTCAATGGGGCAGCCAGGGCACTGCTCCCGGCCAGTTCCGCAATCCGCTCGCCGTGGCAGTGGACAGACGAGGCATCCTCTGGGTCGTCGACGGGGCGAACGGCCGCTTGCAGCGGCTCTCCCGATCCGGTCTGCCGCTCCCCGGACCAGACCTTCGTCGCCCACTCCAGGGATCTCCCATAATCGGTAGCGTCACTGTGGACGGCGAGGATCACATCTATGTCATCGTGAGCGGGCAACTCCTGCAGCTCTCTGCTGACGGTGAAGTTCTCGCTCGCTGGGGCCGCGCGGGAGCCGGCGCCGACTCCTTCGATCCGTTCGGCGGCATGGCCGTGGATGCCGAGGGCAACGTTTACGCGGTCCGTGGCAAGCTCCTCCAGAAGCTGTCGCCGCGGGGGCGTGTGCTCGCCCGCTGGGGGACATTGCGCAGCGCTCCTGGCCAGTTCGCCTTCCCCAACGGCGTCGCAGTCGACCATGCGGGCAACGTCTACGTGGCCGATTCCGGCAACGACCGCATCCAGAAACTGTCACCCAACGGCGCACCGCTAGCCCAGTGGGGAAAGGCCGGGAGTGGCGCCGGCCAGTTTCATCAGCCTGCCGGCGTGGCGGTGGATGCGCAGGGACGGGTGTACGTCGCCGACACCGGGAACGACCGCGTGCAAGTGTTGTCCGCTGCTGGGGCACCCCTGGCCCAGTGGAACTTGACGAGCGGCTGGACTCGCCGGCTGAATCAACTGGCGCCCATCGACCGTGCCTACCCCTACGGTCTGGCCGTCGCCCCAGATGGAACGATCTATGTTGCTGTGAGAAACAAGGGCGAAATTTGGCTCTACTCCCCCGCCGGCAAGCGGACGGCGATTTGGGGAGGATCGGGACAGGTCCCGGGCGACTTCCGCTACCCCGCCGGGGTAGCGGTCGACGGGCAGGACAACGTGTATGTCACGGATAAGGGTCACGGCCGTGTCCAGCAACTCTCCCCAACCGGCAAGCCGCTGGCACGATGGGAGACACGCAGTGGCGGATGGGACGCGGGCTTTGCCGTTCAAGGCGTGGCCGTCGATCCCCAAGGAATTGTGTACGTTACCGACTCTACGAACCATTGGGTCCGGGCGTTCTCACCAACGGGAGAACTTTTGGCGCAGTGGGGAAGCCGGAACCCGACGCTGGGGCCGGGAGGGGCCGACCACGCGGGGCCGGAGCCTGGCGCCTTCGGTAGCCCGTCAGGCGTCGCCGTGGACCTGCACGGCAACGTCTACGTCGTAGACGCGCTGCGCGAACGCCTGCAGGTCCTCGAGGCCGATAACAAGGCACCCTGACCTACCGGCGACACCGCGGATTCCCCAGGCATCCTAGACTGCCCTGCCGGCTTCTGCCACAGATCGCAAGAGCACCGAACACACCCGGGCAGGTATCATCGTCGGGACAGGTGGCGGCGGCGGATGTCACCATCGCGCTGAACACCCCGGCCAAAGCGGAGCACGGGCGCCTTGATCGTCACGTCCCGCGGACGCGCGTGATCGTCCTGTTCTGGCGCCTCCTCGCCGCCGAGACCGGCGACGGCCGGATGGCAGTGGTCCACCGCCTTGATCTGAGTCAGGAGACCCTGTTCCTGTTGGAGGATCGCTGGCCACCTCCAACGGGATGCCGTATTGGGCAGCGAGGTGTCGCACGGTCTCCTGTGCACGTTGGTAGGAGGCGAGCGATGTCTCCTGTCCTCTCCCGTGGATCTGGTCGATTCCCTGTTGATAGAGCCGGTACATCTGCTCCAGCACCTGCTTGGCCCCGGCGATATCGCCGGTGAGGGCGTTGATGACCGCGCGGTAGGGCCAGGGGATGGCCGGGTACCAGGGCGGCTCCGTCCGCACGTCATGGAGATCACGGAGTGATTGCAGGCGAACAAAGAAAGGCAGCACCCCCGTTGTCATGGTCTGGCGTACGCGCTCTTTGAACCCATCCAGGTCCCCGGCGGCGTTGAAATTCCACCACTGCCCCAGTCCCGGCGGGAAGATCGGATCCTGCGCGCGCGCGTGGACCGTACACCAGCTGTCGTGGATCGGCAGCGACGGAGGCTCGCGGCCGTTGACCAGCCGGTAGAGCTCGGGAACCAATATGCCGAGGTTGATGAAGAAGTAGCAGTGCGGACCGTAATTGCCGGCGCCGCCCTGGACGATGACGACATCGACCCAGCCATGCCGCTGCCGGTTCCACGTGCGCCGCGTCCTGGTGAAACCGTCAGCCTTGAGGATCGGGTGGATGACCGTACGGATGATGTCGTCGGTCGCACGGCTACACTGCGAGGCCATCTGCTAACTCCCGCGGCGGTGCTCCAGTGCAGAGGGCTTTAGCGTAGCAGACGGCGGGCCTGTCCTTGGAGGAAGGGAAGCCGGCGTGCCCCACCTCTGGTCGGGGACCCGCTCGATCGCCAGGGATCGCCGAGTTTTGCCCAAGGGCAACCCGGTCCGTCCACAATGCCGCGGTCTGCGCCAAGCCGGGGCCATCCTTGTTCCCCTGCAAGACCACGGGCAGCGACTGGTTGTCGTCGTAGATGTCGGCCACGTTGTACTGGTAGCCGGGGTACTGGACCGTGTTCCTGGCCACGCGGTGGCCGTCGCCGTCGTACACGTAGGTCACGCCCTGCCCCTGCCCCGACGCCTGGGCCTCGGTCATGCGGTTGGCCGCGTCGTAGAAGAACTGGCCCGGCGGCCCCTGGTACAGGTTGCCGTCGGCGTCGGTGATGGGTCTCGGCGCTGACGGGGATCACCCAGGTCGGCCACCGCCCCGGCTGGCAACAAACGGCGAGCCCCGCAGTTTGCCGACGATCGACAGGTTGCGCTTCGCTCCGGTCTAGCCAAGCTCGTCTGTGCCGATCGCGATCCCCGTCACCGTGACCCCCGGCAGCGCGCGAAGGCGCCGGACTAGGTCGCGCAGCGCGTCAAAGGTGTTTCCCTCAAAGAACTCGACCCGCCAGCGCAGCACGGCCCCACGGCGGTCGAGGGCAGGGCCCGTGGTCTGGACCGCCGGGCCGACGCTCTCCTCCAGCCAGGCATGCACGGCCCCCAGGAGAGTAGTCTGCTGCTCTTCATCCGGCGGAGCGTCCAGGTGGATGTTGATGACTGCCTCCTCGTCCAGCGCTGCCCGCTCCGTCGCCGTCGGCGGGCCCGGGTGGTCGACGTCCAGCACCAGATCGTAGTCCAGCACGCGCAAGGGGATGGGCGCTCCAGGCCCCGCACGGCTCGGCGCGAGGGAGGTTGGCCCGACGGTAGGCGTCGCGACCGGCGGCGAGGGCGTGCGCAGCTGCACCAGGTCATCGACGCTCCAGTCGAGGAGAGGCGCCAGGAACTCCGTGAGCCGCTGGAGTTCCTCGCCGGCCGCCGGAACGAGCGACGACAGTTGGAGCCATACCCCATCGCCGAGGGGACGGGCCAGGGCGACGGGCGCCGCCCGCAGGACCACCTCCTGCCCACCCAGCAGGGCGCAGAGGTCGGGCCCGAGCCCGGTGCCCCAGAACGCCCCCCGGAAGAACCGCCGGACCCCGGGCCAGCTCCCCACCGACGGCAGCCCATGCTCCACCTCGTGGGCCGTGTAGGGCCAGGACGGGAAGGCGCGGTCAGCCACGAAGGCCGCCGCGGCGCCGAGCGGCTCGAACCACCGCAGCACCAGCGCCGCGAAGTCGGTCGCCACCTCACCGAGCGAGGTGGTCCCCGCCGGGACCACGGTCGTGTGGACCGTGAGGGCCCGCCCGGCCAGCCGGCGGTCCCCCAGATCCACCACGAGGTTGACGGCGCCCTTGCCCGGCCCGTCACCGCTGAAAATCAGCGTGTCCACCCGCCCCTCCGCGAGCGCTTCGGCGAGGAGCGCGCGCCCCCGCGGCGTGAGCCGGTACCGGCGCGGCTCGCCGGACCAGACCGAGTGGACCCCGTAGTCCCGAAGCAGGTACTGGAGGTCGCCCACGAACGCGGCCAGTAGCCCGGTCTCTCGGCGCAGTTCGGGCGACCCGGCGAGCCACATGTGTACGGTCCCCACAAGCGTCACCACCTACCAAACGCGACAACGGAGCTCAAATCGGCAACAGCAGTTGTTCGAGCAGCCGTTACGGAGCCCCCGCCCGGGCCACTACTCAGGCGCGTCCGCGCGGTAGGGCGGGATGGACTTCCCGGTTCCGTCCGCCGAACATCCCCGCCGCCGCTCGAACAGGCCCGATCCATAGGCGGATTTGGCCAGGACGATGCCGATGTCGGCATCTGCATCAATCTCCCCTTGGCATCGCGAATCACGGCCCGGTGTAGATCGGCTTCACCTCTACGCCGGTGAGCTTCTCCTGGCTGTCCAGCACGATGATGATCTGGATCCTCTTGGTGACGAGCAGTCCCCTCTGGATGTCGGGGATCAGACCATACACCCGGTGTTCCTTCGCCACGAAGCTATGCACGATTCCCCGCCTGCTCAGCCACGTGTCGATCTGCTGATAACTCGTGCCGACGGGAAGGGCGACCCGGAGCTCGGCCTCGATATCGCCCTCGCTGTAACCCGAGCGCGGCATGGTTCCCGTTCCCACGGCAAAGGCGGCGCCGATCGCGAGCGCGACGATGACAGAGCCTACCAGATAACGCCTTACCTTCGGCATACCACCGTCCGCGGACGAACAAGCGCCCGATAGGACGCTCCATCTGGGAGCGCGGTCAGACCTGCGGATGAGACATCCGGCCACATCGTTACCATCCTCCGGTCCGGGCTGTCAGCCATGGCCGCCCGCCAAGAGGGCCACGAGGAATAGCGCGAGGGCCAGCGGCCACAGCAGCGCGAAACCCGCGAACAGTAGCAGCCCCTCCACCACGTTCGCGGGGGCCGTGCCCTGCGCCAGCGCCGACCAGACCTCCTGGCCCAGGCCGGCCGTGCCGGCGATCCCGCAGAGCAGGACGTAGGCGAGGAGGCAGACACGGACGACTCGGCGGCGCGCCGGCAGGCGCCGGACGAGCGCTGCCGCGACGACGCCGCCGAGCCAGCCCAGCGCCGCCGCCGACAGCGCGCTCGCCCAAGCGACGAAGCCCACGCGATCGCCCTCTGCTGTGCCCTCCCTCAGCGAAGCCCCACCCCGGGGGCGGTGATGGCATTGATGGCCTCGCCCAGCCCCGCGCCGTTCAGGTAGGAGGGGACGTTGGGCAAAGGGAAGCCGGGATAGTGCTCAACCGGCAGCACGACCTCCAGGTCCGGTCGCCCCAGGGGGGTCGGGCTGAGGCTAGTGAACCAGACGGGATCGTACAGGCCCTCCACGGCGGTCCATTTCAGCACCAGATCCGGCTTGCCTCGAACCACGAACCCGCCCAGGGTCACCACGTTGTTCACGATCACGCCATAGCGCTGCAGCAGCGCTGCGGCGTTGAAGGCCGTGGTCGCGCCCCCGCTGTAGCCGATGAAGTTGAGCTGCTCGCCGGGCGCCAGACCCGGCAAGTCCCGAAGCACCGCGCTCTTCAGCGCTTGCGCGTCGACGTCCGCGTTGGGATAGAGGCCTCGCGCCAGGACCGAGGCCGCGTCCCGCGCCAGCCCACCCCACCCACAGCAGTCGCCGTACGGATAGAACGCCCGGACATCGGTGACCCTGGCGGACAAGGCCGCGATGAAGCTGCCGTAGGCGGGATCGTACCCGCCGACGCCGCCGATGAAGTAGGTGAGCAGGCCGCTGGGGTCGATCGCACTGGCCGGATTGTTGCCGACGTAGCTGTACCGATTGAGCGAGAGCGGATTCGCCCCCGACCCGCCGACCGGGTCGCGCTGCATGAAGCGCCCCAGCGCCGGGCTGTAGGCCCGCGCCCGCAGGAACACCAGCCCCGACTCCGGGTCCTGCTGCTCTCCGGTGAACCCGAAGGGCTGGATGCTGCTCCCCTGGCTGCCCGTCACCTGGCCGAAGGCGTCCGTGCGGTAGGTCTGGGTCACCGTCCCGTTGCCATCCGTCAGCGCCCGCACGCTGCCCAGGCCATCCGTGTGGTCCACCGTCACGTTGTTGCTGTTGTCCACGCCGTAGGCTAGGCCCAGCCCGTAGACGTACTTGGTGGTGATGTTGAACGGCCCGTTGGGCCCGGAGCCGTTCTGGTTCTCCTGCAACACCACCGGCAGGGACCCGTTGTCGTCGAACACGCCGGCCACGTTGTACTGATAGCCCGGGTACTGCACCGTGGACCGCGCCACGCGGTCCCCGTCCCCGCCGTAGCTGTAGGTGACGCCCTGCCCCTGGCCCGACGCCTGCGCCTGGGTCATGCGGTTGGCGGCGTCGTAGAAGAACTGGCCCAGGGGTCCCTGATAGAGGTTGCCGTTGGCGTCGGTGATGTAGTTGCCGCCCAGCCGGTCCGATTTGTCGTAGCTGAACGTTCCGGGATTGCTGCCGGTGACCGCCGTGCGGTTGCCCACCGGGTCGTAGGTATAGCCGTTCTGCAGCCCCGGCGCCAAGACGCTGGTGAGCTCGTACAAGCGGTCGTAGCCGTAGCTGGTGACCACCGCGCCGGGGCCGGCGGTGGCCAGGGTGTGCCAGGCGCCGGTGGCGTCCAGCGTGATGCCCGCCATCCCGCTCGACCCGCCATTCTGCTCGGGGGTGAGGTGGTTGGTGGTCGTCCCGTCCCCAAGCTCCCCGTCGCCGTTGTAGCCCCAGGCCCAGACGCTCCCGTCGTTCTTGACGGCCACGCTGTGCGTCGTGCCGGAGCCGACCGCTGTCGCCCCGGCCATCCCCTGCGACTGGACGGGCGTCTGGCGCTGGGTCGTGGTGCCGTCGCCCAATTCCCCATTGCCGTTGTAGCCCCAGGCCCAGACGGTGCCGTCCTGCTTGGCGGCCAGGCTATGCCACTCGCCCGCCGCGATGGCCGCCACGCCGCCCAGGCCGCTCACCTGCACTGGCGTCGAGCGGCTGGTGGTCGTCCCGTCGCCCAACTGGCCGTTGCCGTTGTAACCCCACATCCAGACCGTGCCGTCGGCCTTCAGGGCCATGCTGTCGTAGCGCCCGGCCGCGATCGCTGTCATGTTGCTCAGGCCCACCACCTGCACCGGCGAGGAGCGGTCGGTGGTCGTCCCGTCGCCCACCTCGCCGTCGGTGTTCAGGCCCCAGGCCCATACGGTGCCGTCGCTCTTGAGGGCCAGGCTGTGCCAGCCGCCCGCGGCGATGGCGGTGACGCCGCCGAAGTTGGGCACCTGGTTGGGCGTGAGGTGCTGGTTGTTGGTCCCGTCGCCCAGCTGGCCGTTGCCGTTCCAGCCCCAGGCCCACACGGTCCCGTCGTTCTTCAGCGCCAGGCTGTGCGTCTCGGCGCCCGCCACCTGGGTGGCGCCGCTCATCCCGCTGGTCTGCACCGGCGTCTGGCGCTGCGTGGTGGTCCCGTCGCCCAGCTCGCCGTCGCCGTTGTAGCCGAAGGCCCACACCGTGCCGTCCGTCTTGGCCGCCACGCTGTGGTAGCGCCCTCCCGCCAGCGAGAGCACTTGGCCCAGCCCGCTGATCTGGGCGGGCGTGCTGGCGCTGTTGGTCGTCCCGTTGCCGAGCTGCCCGTTGCCGTTGTAGCCCCAGGCCCAGGGGTCCTGCACCGCCGGGCTGGTCAGGGGGCTAACACCGCCGCTGCCGGCCGTCGGCGCGGCCCCGGGCTTGCCACCCTCCGACGGCGGCTGGCCGTGTCCCGGCTTGCCGGCGTGACCCTGCGCGCTTGGCGTAGCCAGGGGCGTAGGACCGCTCGGCGTCGGCGTGGCCGTGGGGCCGCCCTTGGGCGCCGGCGCGCCTGTCCCGCTGGCGCCGCCGCGGATCGGCGCGAAGCCGCCGCCGGGCAGGCTGGGCAGCAGCTCGCTGGCCTGCAGCCGGTTGCCCACCGCGTCCAGCGTGTAGCCGTGCTGGCTGATGGTGGCCGTGCCCTTCTGGTTGAGTACCTGGGTCAGCCGCCGCGCGTTGTCGTAGCTGTACTTGGCGGTCGTGCCGTCGACGTTGGTCACCTGCTGCACCAGCCCGTCGGCGAAGTAGCCGTAGCTGGTGCTCCGGCTGGCCCAGTCCACCAGCTGGCTGAGCCGGTCGGCCTTGTCGTAGCTGTCCGCCACGGCCGTGCCGTCGGGGTAGATGGTCTTGGCGCGGTTGCCGTCCAGGTCGTAGCGGTAGCCGACCGTGTTGGGACCCGGACTGGTCACGGCCAGCAGCCGGTCCAGCTCGTCGTAGCCGTAGCTGGTCGTTCCCGTGGCGTCCGCCATGCTCGAGCGGTTGCTGTCGGCGTCGTACGTGTAGCTCACCTGCGGGTTGTTCCGCCCGGTCCAGCGGTTCAGCGCGTCGAAGGTCGAGGTCAGGACCGTCCCGTCGGGCTTGGTCAGCCCGGTCTGGTTGCCGTTGGCGTCGTAGGCGTACTGCGTCACCAGCGGGTTGGACGTGCTAGGCCAGCTCGGGTACTGCGTCTCCGTGCGCAGCCGGTTGAGCCCGTCGTAGGCGTAGTCGGTGGCGCGCTCGTTGCTGGAGTCGCCCGCGGCGCGGGTCATGCGGCTCATGTCGCCCAGGTTGTCGTAGCTGTAGGTCGTCACGTACTTGGGGCTCGGGTTGGCGTTGGGGTCGGTCCAGGGATTGGGGCTCTAGTCCACCTCGGCCAGCCCATCGCGCACGTCGAACAGGTATTTCGTGACCTGCCCGTTGGCGTCGATGACGACGATCCGGTTGCCGACGGCGTCGTAACGATACTGCGTCACCAGCGGCGAGCCGCCCGAGGCCGGCGCGGGCGCCGTGGTCGAGGTCACACGGTCCTCGTTGTCGTAGGCCCACTGCCAGCTGTTGTTCATGGGGTCGACCATGCTCAGCTTGCGCCCGACCGCGTCGTAGCCGTAGGAGCTGTGGTCACCCAGGGCGTCCGCGGCCGTCTGCAGCATCCCCGCCTGGCTGCCCGTGCCGTAGTAGGTCATGGTCGTCGCGTAGCTGTAGTCGGGGTTCCCGCCGGTGTTGCCGCGCGGCGGGATCACCCGCGTCACGCGGCCGGGGTTGGCGCTGTCGTTGTACTCGTACTTGGTGACAGCCGTCTGCTGCCCCAGGTCGGGGTCGGTGTAGCGCTGGGTCGTCGAGAGCAGAAAGACGCCGTTGCCGTCGTAGGCGTTGTCCGTGGCGTAGAGCGTGTTGACGCTGCCGGCGAGGTTGGCGCTGCAGCTCACGCTGCCGCCGTTGTTGACTCCCTTCGGACGGACGGTCTCCAGCAGGTTGTTCTTGCCGTCGTACTTGAACAGCGCGACCAGCGGATTGGCGCCCCCGCCCGGCGGCGGGCTGATCGTCCGCGTCAGGTTGCCGTGGCTGGTGGGGATCGTCGCCCCGCTGTAGTCCACGTCCCAGCAGAACGTCGTGGTGTTGCCACGGCCGTCGGTAACCGAGGTGCGGTTGTAATTGGCGTCGTAGGTGTAGGAGACGCTGTAGGTCTCCGAGGAGCTGGGGTGAGAAACCCGCTGGGTCAGCCGCCCCTGCGCGTCGTAAGTGTCGGCCACGGTCGGCTGGGCGCCGTCGAAGGAGGCAGCGGGGTAGGTCACCGTGGTCGTCCCCGGCTCGCTGGGCGGATAGCTGAAGCTGGTCTGCTGGCCGGTGGTCAGCCCCATGGCGTCTTTCTGGGTCTGCACGCGGCCCTGGCCGTCGTAGGTCATCGTCAAGGCCACGTGGTTGTTGGCGTCGGTGATGGTGGTCAGGTGGCTGATGGTACCATCGTAGCCATAGGTCGTGACCTGATTGTTCCGGTCATGCACGGTTTGGAGTCGGCCATTCCCGTCGTAGCCGAACTGTACGCTCCGGTTAGTCCAGTCGGTCACGCTGCTCAGCAGCCCGCTGCCGTTGTAGCCGAACGTCAGCGAGCCGCGGCCGGCCGGGTCGCTCACGCTGGTGAGCTGGGAGCTGGCGTTGTAGCTCAGCGTGGAGACGTTGCCGTAGCGATCGCCGGTCCGGCGCAACAGGCCGCCGCCGTCGAAGAACCAGGTGGACTGGTCCGGCAGCGTCGCCGTGTAGGTGTTGTCGACGTTCCAGACCAGGGTGGTGTAGACAGCCGGCGGCGGAGTGTAGCTGCCGTCCGCGTTGTGCGTGTAGCGATCGGTGCGCCCCTGGGGCCCCACCAGGAGGAGGTCTAGGCTGCCGTCGCCGGGATTGGCCAGGTGGATGTTGTAGCTGTGCGTCCAGCCCGGCCCTAGAGGGCCCGTCCGCGTGTCCATACTGTTGTAGGCGCGGGCGAAGACGGGGCTGGGTCCGCGCCCGGCGATGGCCAGGTCCGTCCGCGTGTAGGCGGCGTTGCCGGTGAAGGTATTGACGGGGTCGTTGCTGGTCGCCCCGACGAGCTGAAGGGGGCCGAAGCTGACACCTCCCGGCGGGGAAGTCTGCGTCGTGGGGGTACCAAACACCACGACGCCACCCAGCGCGGAGTTCACCGGGCCGGCGCCGATCTGGCCCAGCAGGCTGCCGCTGTTGATGTCGTAGTGGTAGACGTTGCCGCTGGTGAAGCCGCCCACCCAGAAGGTGTTCCCATCGGGGTCCAGGCTGAGCCCGTGGAAGTACTCGTTGCTCAGCGTGTAGGTCTGCATGATGCCGCCGGAGCTGTTCAGGCGGAACACCTCGCCGCTCGTGCCCACGTGCGCCGCCACCAGCACCTCGCCGTTGTTGCGGATGCGGATCGCGAAGGCCTGGTTGGTGGTGCCGTCCGTGGGCGGGATGTGCAGGTCCGCGAAGTCGCCGTTCTGCTGGCTGCTGCAGACGTTGTAGCTCTTGACGTGCGCCCCCTCGGACGTGTAGAGCAGGGTGCAGCCATCGGCCTCCAGGTCGATCCAGTCGCTGCCGTTCCACTCGGCGGCGACGTTATACGTGCCGGTCAGGCTGCCGCCGGAATTGAACCTGAGCACGCGGCCCGATCCGACCGGCGGGTACTCGCGGGCCTGCCCCACATAAGCGTTGCCCAAGCGGTCGAAGACCATGGACTCGGGGATGCTGTCGTAGCCGCTGCCGAATGTGCCCACGTAGTTGCCGCTGGAGTCGAACTTGCTGACGCTCTGCTTGTCGAAGTTGGTGGCGTAGAGGTTACCGGACCGATCGAAGGCCATGCCGGTGTCGTAGTTGTTGCTGGCGTTGGTGTTGAGCGTGGCGAGGTAAGCGCCACCGCTGCTGAAGCGCTTGATCTGAGCCCCGCCGATGCCGGCGAACACGTCGCCGACGGCGAAGCGGCTTGGCGTGTTCGGTCCGGCCAGGCTCGGCTGCTTCTGTGGCGCAGCCGGCGCCACGCGCGGCTTGGGGTAGCGGGCCGACTTGGAGGTATCGCCCGCCGCCGCCCCGGCGCCAACGGACGGCGCCGGTGTTGGTGTCGATTGCCTGGCTCCCGCTGACGTTGGGGTCGCCGTCGGAGACACAGCCGGTTGGGCAGATGCCGTCGGTCCCGGCGAGGGCGTTACCGTGGTGCTCGGCTGCGCGGTCCCCGATGGGGCGGCCGTGGGCGTCGCGGTCGCGCTGGTCGCCGGCGCCGCCAAGGCTCGCGCCTGGCCCAGCAGCCGGCCCGGCGCGAGCGCCGGCCAGGGAATGAGGAGCTGGAGCAGCAACAGCAGTGTCGCCAGGATGGGGATGATGCGCTTCACGTCGATTCCCTCCCAGTCCTTCCCCAGCGCCCGCCATGCGCGCCGGCAGGGCCGCGTCCACGATCGAGCCTTGGCGAATCAACGCCCGCCGGCTCGCCGTTCCGCAGTTTGGGCGGGAGGGTATACCACCCGAACCCGGCATATCCTACCCAAGAGGGTAGGCCCGGCCTACATTTTTGGGTAGGTGGCGGCAAATTCCTCGTCCAGCAAGCCGCTTCGCCGGGCCTGACGCATCGCCTCGATCCGCGTGGTCGCCCCAAGCTTGACGAACAGGTTCTTCATGTGGAACTTCACCGTGTCATGGCTCACCCTGAGCCGCCGGCCGATCTCGGCATTCTCGCATCCCTCCGCGACCAG
>Ga0102924_1003437_pt1 | contig 16627 bp, 11 predicted proteins | sample PaiPotPPM11metaG_FD_80116 | JGI IMG/M metagenome (GOLD analysis project Ga0102924, IMG submission 80116) | Iron sulfur acid spring bacterial and archeal communities from Banff, Canada, to study Microbial Dark Matter (Phase II) - Paint Pots PPM... ...
GGCGTAGAGCAGCCCCAGCACGGCCGGCCCGCCGATCCGGGCCGCGTACGCCGGGAACAGCGCGAACGGCATGCCGAAGAACATCGCCGAGATGTCGATCACGTAGGTGCCCAGGATCTCGGGCCGGCCGCGCACGTAGCGCAGCCCCTCGGCGATGCCGCGCAGGCTGGGCCGGCCGGCCTCCGGCGCGGGCGGGAACGACCGCAGCCGGGCGAACAGGACCAGCGCCACCACGCAGCTGCCCGCGTCCACCAGGTAGGCCGAGCGCAGCCCGGTCCCGGCGATCAGCGTCCCGCCCAGCAGCGGGCCCGCCACCTCGGCCGCGGTGCCCATGAGGCCGCTCAGCGCGGCCGCCGCGGGCAGGTCCTCGTGCGCCGCCAGCAGCGGCACCAGCGCCTCCAGCGACGGCCGCTGCAGGCCGCCGAAGCCCGCCCCGACCGCGCTGAGCACGAACAGCACCCAGACCTGGTGCCAGGCCGCCGCGTTGGCCGCCAGCCCCAGGGCGATGACCAGGCCGCCCGCCTCGGCGACCAGGATGATCCGCCGCCGGTCCAGCGCGTCGGCCAGCGCCCCGCCCAGCAGCGCGGCCAGCACCAGCGGGACCAGCTCGGCCACGCTGAGCAGGCCGACCATCAGCGAGGAACGGGTGAGCTGGTAGACCTGGAACGGCTCGGCCACGTAGGTGATCATCGAGCCCGCGAAGCTGGCCGCCTGCCCGCCGTACAGCCGCCGGAAGTCGGCCGAGTGCCGCAGCGGGCTCAGGTCCGGCCGGGCCCGCGCGGCCGCGTCGGCCAGCCGTCGGGCCGCCCCGCCTAGCCGCCCCGACCGGGGCCGGTCCTGCTGAGTGTCCACGGTCGCAGCATGCTGCCCGACGCCCCCCAGCCCCGTCCACCCAGTTTTGCGGCCCGCTTCTTGCTGTTATCAGCGATCAAGAGGTGATCACGAGGGGACGCTAACGGCGGGTGGGAGCTTCAGGCGGAGTTAGGTGGACTGGACCGTGGTGCCGTCGCGGTCCTGGCCTGACTCGTCGGCGGCCTTAGCCTCCGCGTCGGCCGTCGCCTGCCCGGACGCAGCGTCCCCGGAGGCTGCCTGCCCGGACGCCGCCTCCTTGGACACTGCCTCCCCGGACGCCGCCTCCCGGGAGGCTGCCTCACCGGACGCCGCCTCAGCCGTCTCAGCGGACTCAGCCGTCTCAGGCGCACCAGATGCCTCGGCCGGCTCGCCTGCCCCGCCAGGCTCAGGCCCAGCCCCGTCTGGCGGCTCTGCCCTGGCGCCCCGGCTCTGGGCGGCGCGGAACCAGGCCAGGCCGGCCAGCGTGCCCGCGATGGCCACGTAGAAGTTCAGCCGCAGGCCCAGGAAGTGCTCGGAGGTGTCGATGCGCAGCGACTCCTCCAGGATCCGGAACGCCGAGTAGCCCGCGACGTACAGCGCGAACAGCCCCCAGGGCCGGATCTTGCGGTGGTGCCCGAGCCAGACCAGCGCCGCGGCCAGGGCCAGGTCCCAGATCAGCTCGTACAGGAAGGTCGGCTGGAAGGTGCGGTCGTTCAGGTACTGGGCGGGCAGGCCGGAGGAGATCCGGTGCGCGCGGGAGACCTCCAGGGCCCAGGGCAGCCCGCTGGGCCGGCCGAACAGTTCCTGGTTGAAGTAGTTGCCGATGCGGCCGACGGCCTGGGCCACCAGCAGGGCCGGGGCGATGGCGTTGCCGAACTCGCCCGCACTGGCCCCGGTGCGCCGGACCCGCCAGATGCCGGCCAGCGCCCCGAACAGGATGCCGCCCCAGATGCCCAGGCCGCCGGTCCAGACGGCGAACACGCCGTACCAGACGTGCGGTATCTGATCCGGGGTGGTGATGTCGAAGTACACCCGCCCGCCGATGATGCCGGCCGGGACGGCCCAGGTGGCCACGTCGGCGACCAGGGCCGGGTCGCCGCCGGCGGCCTTCCACCGCCGCCGGGTGATGTAGATGGCCAGCGCGATGCCGACTACGTACATCAGCCCGTAGAAGTGGACAAACAGCGGGCCCACGTGGAATCCGTTGACCGACGGGCTCGGCAGGAAGCTCAGCGGCGGTGCCGGTACGTGCGACGCCATGCCCAAGAGGGTATGCCCCGCCCGGTGGTGCCCACGCAGCCACCAGCAGATCCGGTCCGGCTAGCATGCTGCGAGTGACCGGCCGCAGCTGGCATCTGAGCCAGGACCTCCAGGATTACCTCATCGCCCACACCAGCCCGCCCGACGACGTGCTGACCGGCCTGGCGGCCGAGACCGCGCGGCGCTTCCCCGGCCCGTCCGGCATGCAGATCGGTCCCGACCAGGGCGCGCTGATGACCCTGCTGACCCGGCTGACCGGGGTCCGGGCGGCGGTGGAGGTGGGCACGTTCACCGGCTACTCGGCCATCTGCATCGCCCGCGGCCTGGCCGAGGGCGGCAAGCTGACCTGCTGCGACGTCAGCGAGGAGTGGACGTCGCTGGCCCGGGAGTACTGGGAGCGGGCCGGGCTGGCCGACCGGATCGAGCTGCGGCTGGGCCCGGCCCTGGACACGCTGCGCGCGCTGCCGCCTGGCCCGCACCTGGACCTGGCCTTCATCGACGCGGACAAAACCGGCTACGCCGGCTACTGGGAGGAGATCGTGCCCCGGATCCGGCCGGGCGGGATCATCCTGGTCGACAACACGCTGCAGGGCGGCGACGTGGCCGACCCGGTGGCGACCAGCCCGCAGGCGGCGGCCATGCGGGCGTTCAACGACCACGCGGTGGCCGACGCGCGGGTGGACGCGGTTCTGCTGCCGGTGGGCGACGGCCTGACCCTGGCCCGCCGCCGCTAGCTCTGCTCCACCCGGCTCGGCAGCAAAAGGCTCACGCGTAGAGCGCGGGCCGGCGGTCCCGGTGCGGGTCGTTGCGGGCGCTGGTGGCCTTGGACCGGGCCGAGCGCAGGTCGCAGCCGGCCACCAGCACCTCGGGCTCGGTCTCGCTGGCCGGGCCGGCCAGGGGGTAGCCGCGCGGGCCCGCGATGAGGCTGCCGCCGACCCAGCTCACGCCGCGCTCCTCGCCGACCCGGCAGGCGGCGGCGATGAACATGTGGTTGGCGAAGGCCGCGGTCTGCACGTTGGCCACGACCATGGGCCGCTCCCCCGGCGGCACGGGCTCGGCCGGCCAGTTGGTGGGCACGGCCAGCAGGTCGGCCCCGGCCAGCGCGGGCTGCCTGACCCACTCGGGGAACTCGACGTCGTAGCAGATCATCATGGCGATCCGGCCGTGCTGGGTGTCCACCACCGGCGGCGGAGCGCTGCCAGTGGCGAAGAAGTCGCTCTCGGCGTCCCACAGGTGGGCCTTGCGGTAGACGGCGCGGACGCCACCGGGGTCGACGAGCGCGGCGCTGTTATATAGGAGGTTGTCCTGGCCGAGCTCGCAGAACCCGCCGACGATGATGACGTCGAGCCGGGCCGCCTCGGCGGCCCAGCTGGTGACCGTGGGGCCGTCGGCCCGCTCGGCCAGCGAGCGCGCCTCGGCCGGGCTCTCGAACACATATCCGGACGGCGTGAGCTCGGGCAGGACGATGATCCGGGCGCCCGCGGCGGCCGCGGCGCGAACCGCCTCCAGGGCCGCGGCGCGGTTCGTGCCGACCTCGCCGACATGCAGACTGACCTGGCATACGGCGACCTCTACCAGATGTTTATCTGATGCTGCGGGCACACCGCCACCCTAGTCGCACGGGGTCGCTACGATGTCGCGCTATGGCGGCATTGTTCAGCCGGATCATTCCGATTCTCTTCGTCAGCGACCTTCAGGCTGAACGGGACTTCTACGTCCGCCTGGGCTTCCACGTCACCTACGAAGGTCCGGAGTATCCGTACTTCCTGGCGCTCGGGCACGGGCAGCTCGAATTCGGCATCGAATGGCGGGAAGGCTTCTCGCCATCGCGACCAGATCAGGTCCTCACCTGGCAGTTCGGCGTCAGCGACCTGGACCTGGCCAAAAAGCGACTGGGCGAGGCGGGGGTGCGCTTCCGCGAGGAGCTGATGACCCCCAGCCCCGACTGGCAGTACCGGGTGCTGCACGCCCGGACGCCCAACGGCTACCACCTGCTGCTCGAGGAGGGCAGCGGCTAGTCGGGTAGCCTGCCGGGCATGATCAGGACGGCGCGGCCGGACGACGTGCCGGCCATCCTCGGGCTGATCCGCGGGCTGGCGGATTACGAGCACTCCCTGGACGAGGTCAAGGTCACCGAGGCCGAGCTGGCGGCGACGCTGTTCGGCCCGGACCCGGCGGTGTTCGCCCACGTGGGCGAGCACGAGGGCCAGGTGGCGGGGCTCGCGCTGTGGTTCGTGAACTACTCGACCTGGACCGGCCGGCCGGGCATGTACCTGGAGGACCTGTTCGTGACGCCGGGGCTGCGCCGGTCGGGCCTGGGCCGGGCGCTGCTGGCCGAGCTGGCCAGGGTCTGCGTGCGGCGCGGCTATGCCCGGCTGGACTGGGCGGTGCTGGACTGGAACGCGCCGGCGCTGGAGTTCTACGCCTCGCTGGGCGCCGAGCCGCTGGACACCTGGCGGCTGCACCGGCTGTCGGGCCCGGCGCTGGAAGCCCTGGCCGCTGACTAGCCCCGGCTAGCGCTGGGCCACGGAGGCCGGGCGGGCCACGCCGGTCGAGCCGCGGACCACGAACTCCGGCGACAGCAGCATCGACTTGACCGGGCCGCTGACCCCGGCCAGCTTGTCCAGCAGCATGCCGGCGGCCTCGGTGCCGAGCTGGTAGTGCGGGAAGGCCACGGTGGTCAGCGGCGGCCGCAGCCGGTCGATGAACGGCATGTCGTTGAACCCGACCACCGAGACGTCGGCCGGGCAGTTCAGCCCGGCCTCCTCGATGGCCGCGTAGCAGCCCACCGCGAGCATGTCGTTGCCCGCCGCCACGGCGGTGATCCGCGGGTCGGCCTGGAGCAGCTCACGGCAGCAGCGGTGACCCTCCTCGATGGTGAACGCCTCGGCGAACCGGACCAGCTCAGGCTCGACCCGCCGGTCGGCAGCCTGCATGGCGGCCAGGAAGCCGCGGTAGCGGTTGAGGCCGGTGGACAGGCTCTGCGGGCCGGCCAGGCAGGCGATCCGCTCGTGGCCCAGGGCGACCAGGTGGTCGACGGCCATCCGGGCGCCGCGGTCGTTGTCCACCGATACCGACGGGAAGCTGTAGTCGTCGGAGATGCGGTTCATGAGCACCACGTTGAGGTCGTCCCTGGCCGCCTCGGCCAGCAGCGAGCTGTGCAGCGCCGCGGTGGCGAACGCATAGCCGTCCACGTGCCGGGCCCGCATCTGCTCGAACACCTGGTACTCGCGGTCGCTCCGGCCGTCGGTGTTGCCGATCAGCGTCACGTACCCGTCGGCGGCCAGCCGGTCCTCCAGGCCGCGGACCATGGGCGGGAACAGCGGGTTGTTGAGGTCGGGGATCAGCACCCCGATGGTGTGCGACCGGCGGGTGCGCAGGCTGCGGGCGACGGCGTTGGGCCGGTAGCCGAGCGCCGCGGCAGCCTCCATTACCCGCCGTGCGGTCGCGTCGCTGACCAGCAGGCGGGTCTCGGCGCTCAGGGCCCTGGACGCGGTGGCCGGGTGGACTCCGGCTCGGCGGGCCACATCTTTGAGCGTCACCACGGGCTCAGGCATCGGACAACTCCCCCGCGTACCGGGCCGGGGATTATTTCACCAGCCTGTTACCAGAATCGTAACCCCAGGGGCCGCCGCAGGGTGCGTGCGACGATGTGACCATGCGGATCGCCAGCGTGACATCGACCATGCTGTTCACCGGCCCCGTGGCCCGGCCGCGGCAGATCGTGCACGTCACTCTCCGGCGGGCGGCCGGACCGGTCCGGGTGTCGGTCACCGGCGGCGGGGTCAGGACACCCGAGCCGGCCGTGGTATCCGGGGACCAGGTCGCGGAGGTCGGCATCGAGGTGGCCGCACCCGCCGTCGCCGGGAGCACACGCTCGGTAACCGTCGTGGCCGAGGCCGAATCGGGTCGGCGGGCCGAGCAGGCGGCCGAGGTGACCCTGGCCGAGCCGGGCTGGACCATGTGGATGGTCAGCCACTTCCACTACGACCCGGTGTGGTGGAACACCCAGGGCCAGTTCCTGCAGACCCGGCTGATGCGGCCCGGCGACGACGGCCGGCTGCCCGAAGTACGGACGGCGTTCGAGCTGGTCGCGCTGCACCTGGAGGAGGCCCGCCGGGACCCGGACTACAAGTTCGTGCTGGCCGAGACGGACTACCTCAAGCCGCACTTTGACGCCCACCCGGAGGACCGGGCCGACCTGCTTGAGTTCATCCGGCAGGGCCGGATCGAGCTGGCCGGCGGCAGCTACAACGAGCCGAACACCAACCTGACCTGCGCCGAGTCCACCATCCGCAACGCCGTCTACGGCCTGGCCTACCAGCGCGACGTGCTGGGCGGCGAGCCGCGCACGGCGTGGATGCTGGACGCCTTCGGCTTCGACCCGGCCTACCCGGGCCTGATGGCGGAGGCCGGGATGACCGCGTCCTCGTGGGCCCGCGGGCCGTTCCACCAGTGGGGGCCGGGGCGGACGGCGGGCGACAACCGGCTGATGCAGTTCGCCTCGGAGTTCGAGTGGGTGGCGCCGGACGGCACCGGGCTGCTGACCAGCTACATGGCCAACCACTACGGCGCGGGCTGGGTCACCCAGCAGGCCGCCGACCTGCCCGCCGCCGAGCGGGCCGCCTACCGGCAGTTCCTCGAGCTGGCCCCGGTGGCCGCGACCCGCAACGTGCTGCTGCCGGTGGGCGGCGACCACGTGGTCCCGTCGCGCTGGGCGACGGCCATCCACCGGGACTGGAACGCCCGCTACACCTGGCCGCGGTTCGTGACCGCGGTGCCGGGCGAGTTCTTCGCCGCGGTGCGGGCCGAGGCCGCCCGCGGTGACGTGTGGATCACGCCGCAGAGCCGGGACATGAACCCGCTCTACACCGGCAAGGACGTCTCCTATATCGACACCAAGCAGGCCCAGCGGCAGGCCGAGACCGCGGTGCTGGACGGCGAGCGGCTGGCCACGCTGGCCTGGCTGGCCGGGGCCCGCTACCCGGCGGCCAGCCTGGACAAGGCCTGGCGGCTGCTGGTCTTCGGCGCCCACCATGACGCGATCACCGGCACCGAGGGCGACCAGGTCTACCTGGACCTGCTGGCCGGCTGGCGGGAGGCCTGGCAGCGGGGCGCCGCGAGCCGGGACGCCGCGGCGGGGTACCTGGCCGGGCTGGTTGACACGTCCGGGATCACCGCGGGCGCCGTGCCGGTGGTGGTGTTCAACACCCAGTCCCGTGCCCGGTCGGGGATGGTGACCACGGTGCTGCGGGAGCTTTCCGCCTCGGGGTTCGCGGCACCCTGGATCGAGCTGCGCGGCCCGGCCGGGGCGTCGGTGCCGTTCCTGGCCGAGGGCGTGGTCAGGAACGACGACGGGACCCTGGCCGAGCTGACGGTCACGTTCCGGGCCGGGGAGGTGCCCGGCGTCGGCTACCGGACGTTCCTGGCCGTCCCGGCCGGGGCAGCGGACCCGGCGGCCGCGGGCTGGCAGCCGATGGCGGGCACCGAGATCGGCGACGAGACCCTGGCCGTGACCGCCGACCCGGCCCGCGGCGGCACGCTGAGCAGCATCCGGCTGGGCGGCACCGAGCTGCTCCGCGGGCCCGGCAACGAGCTGGTCCTGCAGCCCGAGCACCCGCGCCACCCGCGCTGGGGCGAGGGCCCGTGGCTGCTGTGCCCGGCCGGGCCCGGCACCGGGTCGGCCGGGCGCCGGTCCGAGGTGCGGGCCGAGCGCTGCCCGGCCGGCCAGCGGCTGGTGGCCCGGCTGAGGCTGGGCGGGCTCAGCGTGACCCAGGAGACGCTGCTGTGGGACGGCGAGCCGCGGGTGGAGTTCCGCACCCACGTGGACGGGTCCATCGGCCAGGACCGGCTGCTGCGGGTGTCGTTCCCGGTCGACGTGCCGGGCGGCCTGCCGGTCTACCAGACCGCCGTGTCGGTGATCGGGCGGCCGCCGGGGCCGGCCGACACCGACGTGGCCGAGCACGAGTTCACGCTGGACAACCCGGCCGCCGAGTGGTTCGGGGTGGGCTCCACGGCCCGGGTGCTGGCCGGCGGCGTCGCCCAGGCCATCGGGGTCGCCGAGGTGGTGGCCCCGGAGGCCGCCGCGCGGGAGAGCGTGCGCGGGCTGGTGGCCGCGCTGGGCCGGGCCGGCGTGACCGCCACCTGCTCGCGGCCGGACGGGCCGCGCTACGGCCACCTGGCGGTCGACTCCAACCTGCCCGACTTCCGCATCGCGCTGGGCGGGCCCGAGGACAGCTCGTTCACCGCCGAGGTGCTGGCCGCGGCCGGGCCCGGCTATGCCCGGGCGCTCAAGGACCAGCTGCGGGAGAACGGGCAGGCCCGGGTCTGGGTGCCCGCGGCGCGCAGCCGGGCCAGCGCGTTCGCGGCCGGGGCCGACCTGCGCGGCCCGGCCGACCTGCCGGTCCTGATCGTGGCCGGGGACGGGCCCGGCGGGCTGGCCGCCGCGGTCGACGCGGTGGCCGGGGACCTGGCCGACGCGGTCATCGAGATCCCGGCCGTCCCCGACGAGGCGGGCCGGCCGGACGGGGCGGGCGGGGCCGCGACGGCGCTGACCCCGCGGACGGTGGCGATCCTCAACCGCGGCACGCCCAGCGGCCTGGTCACCCCCGGCGGCACCGCCACCATGGCGCTGATGCGCGCGTGCAGCACCTGGCCGTGCGGGGTGTGGATCGACGGCCCGGCCCGCACCGCGCCCGACGGCACCAGCTTCGCCTGGCAGCACTGGAGCCACACCTTCGAGTACGCGCTGGCCGCCGGGGACGGCGACTGGCGCCAGGCCGGGCTGGCCGCCCAGGGCCAGGACTACAACGCCCCGCTGCTGGCCGTGACCACCGGCGTCCACCCCGGCCCGCTGCCCGCCACCGCCGCCCTGGCCAGCGTCGACCCGCCCGCGGCCACCCTCAGCGCGCTCAAGCCGCGGGGCAGCCCGCTGGCTCCCGAGGCCGGCGGCGCGGCCCCGGCCAGCCCGGCCGACGGGGTGACCGTGCGGCTGCGGGAAGCGGGCCAGGGCCCGGTGACGGCCCGGGTCCGGCTGTTCACCGGGCTGACCGCGGCCCGGCAGCTCAGCCTGACCGAGGACGCCCCGGGCCAGCCCGTCCCGCTGGCCGACGGCGCGGCCGAGGCCCGGGTGCCCGCCGCCGGGGTGGCCACCCTGGAGCTCACCCCCGCGCCCTGGCCGGGCGCTGCCCCCGGGCCGGCCGAGCCACGCGAGACGCCGGAGCCTGCTCAGCCGGTGTTCGCGCGCTACTGGCTGCACGGCAAGGGACCCGCCCCGGCGGGCAACATGCCGGTGGCGGTGCATCTGTCACCGGCACGGGTTTCCGTTGAATCATCCGCAACAGGATTGTTCCGGCTGACCGTGGCCTGCGGGCCCGAGCCGGCCGCGGGCGAGATCAGGCTCGCCGTCCCGGCCGGCCTGGACGTCCAGCCGGCCGGGCCATTGCGCTATGACCTGCCCGCCCGCGGCCACGCCGGCTGGGACCTGGCCGTGACGGCCCGGCCTGGGGCGGCCGCCGGGCACCACTTCGTCACCGCCGCCATCAGTGACCAGGCCGGCCAGCAGATCGAGGACGCCGCGCTGGTCGCCGTCGGCGAGCCGGCCCTGACGCCGCCGCCGGACTGGCTGCGGCCGGGGCTGCTGGCGGCCAGCGACGCCGAGGCCCAGGCCGTGGCGGCCGAGGTGGAGGTCACCGTGGCCCGCCGCGAGCTGCGCCTGGCGCCGGGCGAGGCGGGGGTGATCGAGGTCATGGTGGCCAGCCGGGCGGCCAGCGAGATCCGCGGCGAGGTCCAGCTGATTTCCCCGGCGGGCAGCTGGCCATTCCTGGAGCGGTGGACGTCCGACTTCAGCGCCGGGCCCGGCGCAGCCGCCCTGCTGAGCTTCCCCGTCACCGCGCCGGCCGACGCAAGGCCAGGTCAGCGGTGGTGGGCACTGGCCAAGGTGATGTACTTCGGCCGGGCCCGCTACGCCGAGCCGGTCGAGGTGATCATCGGCTAGCCGGGAAAATCGGGGCTTACCGGGATACGGATGGGAACGGGGCGCTGCCAGCATGTCCGTGTGGTGAGACAATGGTCCAGGGCGGGCAACCATACCCAGAGGGCTATGACCACCGACATCCTGCTAAGCGCCGGGAACATCCCGGCTGAGCCGAACAGCTTCGTCGGTCGCGAGCGCGACCTGGCGGAGCTCGGCATGCTGCTCACTGACGTGCGGGCGCTGACCCTGTGCGGGCCGGGCGGCATCGGCAAGACCCGGCTGGCCCTGCGGCTGGCGGCCGAGCTGGCCGGCGACTTCCCCGACGGCGCCTGGCTGGCCGAGCTGGCCGACCTGCGTGACCCCGAGCTGGTGCCGCGGCGCGTGGCGGCCACCCTGGGCATCCTGGAGGAGCCCGACCGGTCGCTGACAGAAACCCTGAACGACGCGCTGCGCTCCCGGCGGCTGCTGCTCATCCTGGACACCTGCGAGCACCTGGTGGATGCCAGCGCGGCCCTGGTCCAGCAGCTGCTGTCGGGCTGCCGCTGGCTGCGGGTGGTGGCCACCAGCCGGGAGCCGCTGCGGGTGCGCGGCGAGACGGTCTGGCGGGTGCCGCCGCTTGAGCTGCCGGTCACGCTGGACCGGGTGCCCGCCAGTGAGCTGGCCGAGCACGAGGCGGTGCGGCTGTTCACCGACCGGGCCGCGGCGGTCCGGCCGGGGTTCACGCTGGGCCAGGACAACGCTCAGGCGGTGGCGCGGCTGTGCCGGATGCTGGACGGCATCCCGCTGGCCATCGAGCTGGCCGCGGCGCGGATCCGGGCCCTGTCGGTGGAGCAGGTGGCGACCCGGCTACGGGACCGGTTCGGCCTGCTGGCCTCGGGCGACCGCACCGCGCCGGTCCGCCAGCAGACCCTGCGGGCGGCGGTGGACTGGAGCTTCGAGCTGCTCACCGAGCCCGAGCAGGCGCTGCTGCGGCGGCTGTCGGTGTTCTCGGGCTGGAACCTGGAGATGGCCGAGCAGGTCTGCGCCGACGAGCGGATCCCGGCCGACGACGTGCTTGACCTGCTCGCCGCGCTGATCGACAAGTCGCTGGTCAGCCTGGACGGCGAGCTGGCCGGGGCGGTCCGCTACCGGCTGCTGGACACCATCGGCGAGTACGCCGCCAGTCGGCTGGCCGCCTCCGGCGAGCAGGCCGCGATCCGGGCCGCGCACCTTGACTACCTGCTGCGCCTGGCCGAGGGCGTGGTGGCCCGCGCCTTCCTGCGCGGCGACCCGCCGTGGCCCGAGCGGGTCCAGATGTACCTGCGCATCGACGTGGAGCGGCCCAACTTCCGCGCCGCGCTGGCCGAGTGCCTGGACCGCGGCGACGCCGAGCGGGGCCTGCGGCTGTGCAGCGCGCTGCGCAGCGCCTGGGTGGCCTACGGCGACGTCACCGAGGGCGTCGGCTGGTTCGACAAGTTCCTGGCCCTGGCCGGCGAGTCGCCGTCGGGCACTCCGGCCGGCCCTCCTATCGCTGACGTTCAGCGCGCCATCCGGGCCCGTGCCCTGGTGCACCGGTCCGAGCTGGCCTTCGAGCAGCAGGACTTTGACGTCGCGGACCCGTGCGCCCAGGCCGGCCTGGACCTGCTGGGTTCCCCCGGCGAGCCGGGCGGGGCGGGCGGCCTGCGCATCCTGGGCCTGGTCAGCCTGCACCGCGGCCGGCCCGATGACGCCCTGGCCAGCGTGGACGCCGCCGCCCAGGCGGCCCGCGCGGCGGGCGACCCGTGGGAGGAGGGGCTGGCCCTCAGCTCGCGGGCCGGGATCCTGGCCCGGCTGGGCCAGCTGGCCGAGGCCGAGCAGGCCTACGAGCTGGCCCTGCATACCCTGCGCGACAACAACGGCTGGGGCGTGGCCCAGGCCCTGTACGGGTACGGCACGCTGGCCCGCCAGCGCGGCGACAACGCGGCCGCGCTGGCCCGGTTCCGCGAGGCCCTCAAGCTGTACCGGGAGATCGACGCCCGGCCCGACATCGCCCGCTGCCTGGCCGGCATCGGCTGGGTGGCCATGGCCCAGCTGGACCTGGAGCTGGCCGCGACCAGCCTGGCCGAGAGCATCCAGCTCAGCCTGGCCACCGGCCAGCGGCTGGCCATCGCCCGCGGCATCGAGTCGTTCGCCGCCCTGGCCGTGCTCGAGGACGACCTGGCCCGCGCGGTCAAGCTGGCCGGCGCGGCCTCGGCGCTGCGCAGCGCCGGGCACGGCCTGTCCGGCTCGGCCCGGGCCCGGCTGGACGGCCTGATCCAGACCGCCCGGCGGGCGCTGGGCGCGGCGCAGACCGAGGCCCTGGTCGCCGCGGGCACCGAGCTCAGCGCGCACGAGGCGGTGGCCTACGCCCTGGGCCTGCGCGACGGCAACGACGGCGCCGAGTCGGCCCTGGCCGAGGCGCCGCCCGACGGCCCGCCCCGCGTCACCAGCCCGGCCAGCGGCAGTCCCGCTGGCAGCAGCGCAGCCAACGGCGGCCCCGCCCACGGCAGCCCAGCCAACGGCAGCCCAGGCAACGGCAGCCCGCCCAACGGCGCTGCCGCCAGCACCAGTGCCACCAACGGCACCTCGAGCGGTGCCTCCCGCGGCCGGCCCGCGCCGCTGCCCGGCCTGGTCAGCGCCTCCGGCGGGCTGACGACGCGGGAGCTGGAGATCGCCCGGCTGATCGCCCGCGGCCTGTCCAACCGGGGCATCGCCGACGAGCTGACCATCAGCCCGGCCACGGCGGCCCGCCACGTGGCCAATATCTTCGGCAAGCTGGGCTTCAGCTCGCGCGCCCAGGTCGCGGCCTGGGCCGCCGAGCGCGAGCCGGGCACCCACCGCTGACCTACATACGGGTCCCGGCTACATAGGCCGGGGGCCTGTTTCAAATCCCTGGCCTGAGCGGCACGGTACATACCCGGGCGGTCGCGCGGCGCCCCCGCCTACATATGGCGTGACCTGCCCTGACGGCCTGACTGCACAATCAAATGGTCTATTCGGTGCATGCGGCCGGCCGGGGCGCGCGAATAGCTTTCTGTCTACGAGGAAGGCGACGGCCCCGGGGTTTCCGGTCACCTGGAGGGGGATGACCGGCCGCACCGGGGCTAGGCCTAGCAGGGCCCGGCCGCCAGCCGGGCCGCCTCGGTCGCGCTGGCGGCAGCCGGGGCCGGTCAGGCCACCGATGCCGACGCCGGCGCGGCCCTCGCCGCACCCATGTACATACCCGACTACATATTCCTGACGATGCGGGCGGGTGGCCGGGGTGAATAGCGTCGTGTCTAGCGCCGGGGCATCAGGGCCCCGGCAGACGCGGCGGACAGCAGACAGCGGGACGGCGGTCCCGCGGAGGCGGCGAAATTGCCGATGGACCCGGGCGGGAGGTTTACCGATCCCATGACGACAGCGGAGGCAACGGTCGGCGAGCTGACCGTGACCCAGCGGCTGCTGGACACCGCCGCGGCGCGCAGCGCGCACGTGGCCCTGATCGGCGGCTCGGCACCCGCGTCCTGCTCGTACCCGGAGCTGGCCGTGCTGCTGCAGCGGGCCGCGGCCGGGCTGGCCTGGCGCGGCGTGCGGCCCAGGGACGTGGTCGGCGTGTACGTGGCCGACGCCGCGTCCTACATACTGGCCTGCCATGCCATCCGGGGCGCCGGCGGCGTGCCCACGCCGGTGGCGGCCCAGCTCAGCATCCCCGAGATCGCCGGGCAGCTGGCCGACTGCGGGGCCCGGATGCTGCTCACCTCACCGCCGTACGCGGCCGCCGCGCTGGCCGCCGCCGACCGCTCCTGGGTCCGCCAGGTGATCTCGTTCGGCGAGGCGCCCGGCGCCACGCCGTTCAGCTCGCTGCTGGGCCTTGGCTCCATGCACCCGGCCTCGGTGCGGGCCCATGACCTGGCCCTGCTGCCGTACGTGCGGCGCGCGGACGGGTCGCTGGGCCAGGCCGGGGTCACCCACCTGGACCTGACCGAGCGGCTCGGCAGGCTCGGCGTGGAAACCGGCGTCACCGAGCGGGACGTGGTGCTGGCCGCGCCGCCGGCCGGGGACGGGCGAGCCTATACCGAGCTCATAGATCATGCCCTGCTGCGCGGCTCGATGGTGGTCGCCGTGCAGGAGTGCGAGCTGGCCGACGCGGCACGGGCCCACTCGGGCACGGCGGCGATCGTGCCGTTCGGCGTCGAGATCGAGGTCAGCCCGCCGCTGCGGCTGCTGGTGATCGACGGCTGAGGCCCAGCTGGCACCTCGGCCGCCCGCGGGGCCGGCTACCGCGGTGCCAGCTGGGATTTAGCTCTTACAGGTCCGGCGGGCGGTTCTCGTACGGCGTGCTGAGCACGATCGTGGTCCGCGTCGAGACGCTGGCTGCGGAGCGTATCTCCTGGAGCAGGTTCTCCAGGGCGACCGGGGAGGGGACCCGGACCTTCAGGATGTAGTTCTCCTCGCCGGCCACGCTGTAGCAGGCCTCGATGGCAGCCAGGTGGGCCAGCCGCTCGGGCGCGTCGTCAGGCGCGGCGGCGTCGAAGGGCGTGATCGAGATGAACGCGGTCAGCGGCAGGCCCGCTGCGTCGGGCTTGATGAGGGCCACGTAGCCGCTGATCAGGCCACGCTCCTCCAGGCGGCGCACGCGCTGCTGGGCCGCGGACACCGACAGCCCGGTCCGCCGGGCCAGCTCGGTGAAGCTCATCCGGCCGTCGCGGGCCAGGAGCGAAACAATCTTCCGGTTGGTCTCCTCCACCTCCATAAGATATGGCCTCCAGCTCCTCCAGCCTGGCCGACAGGCTGGTAACGGAGGGCTACTGAGATAACAGGCTGATCTCGGCCCTCACGCCTGTATAACGCCCAGGTCGCTGATCTGTTACAAATACGCATCCGCCCGCTATTCTCGCCCCAACGCCGGACTTACGCCGGCCAGCCGAAACCGGGAGAGAAGATTCGTGGCGCAGATCGTGCTTGATCAGGTGGACAAGGTATATCCAGGCGGACACAAGGGCGTCGACGGCCTCAGCCTGGAGATCGCCGACGGCGAGTTCATGGTGCTGGTCGGGCCGTCCGGCTGCGGAAAGTCGACGGCGCTGCGGTCCATCGCCGGCCTGGAGGAGATCAGCGCGGGCACGATCACCATCGGCAACCGGGTGGTCAACGACCTGCCGCCCAAGGACCGGGACATCGCCATGGTGTTCCAGAACTACGCCCTCTACCCGCACATGACGGTGGAGCAGAACCTGGCCTTCGGCCTGGAGCAGCGCCGCACTCCCAAGCCCGAGATCCGGCGCCGGGTCACCGAGGTGGCCAAGATGCTGGGCCTGGAGGAGTACCTCAAGCGCAAGCCGGCCGCGCTGTCCGGCGGCCAGCGCCAGCGGGTGGCCATGGGCCGGGCCATCGTCCGCGAGCCGCAGGCGTTCCTCATGGACGAGCCGCTGTCCAACCTGGACGCCAAGCTCCGCGTGTCCATGCGGGCGTCCCTGTCCCAGCTGCACGAGCGGCTGGGCGTGACCACGGTGTACGTGACCCACGACCAGGTCGAGGCCATGACGCTGGGCCAGCGGGTGTGCGTCCTGCGGGACGGGAAGCTGCAGCAGGTCGACAGCCCGCAGGTGCTCTACAACGCGCCGGTCAACCTGTTCGTGGCCGGCTTCATCGGCTCCCCGGCGATGAACTTCGCCGCCGCCACGCTGGTCCGCGACGACGGCCCCGCGGTCACCTTCGCCGGCCACCGCCTGCCCATCCCGCAGTCGGTGCTGGCCGCCCGGCCCGGCCTGGACGCCTACTTCGGCCGCGAGTTCATCCTCGGCATCCGCCCGTCCGACTTCGAGGACGCCGAGCTGGCCGAGGCCGACTGGCCGCGGATGCCGATCACCACCACCGTGACCGAGGACCTCGGCAGCGAGATCCACGCCATCTTCGCCATTGACGCCCCGCCGGTCGAGCACGCCAGCATCGCCCAGGCCGCGTCCGACGACGACGAGGACGGGGCCATCCCGATCGCCGGCAACAAGACCATGTGGACGGCCCGGGTGGCGGCCCGCAGCCGGATCAAGCCCGGCCAGTCCGCCACCCTGGCGGTGGAGACCACCAACCTGCAGTTCTTCGACTCCGACAGCGGCCTGGCCATCGGCCACCCAGCCGCCGAGCGGGTCGAGGACTAGCACGCACGTCGGCCTGAGCCCCAGCCGGGAAGGGGCTCAGGCCGGCCAGCACGACCCGGCCAGTCGCCCCGCCCCGCTTCTTGCTGTTATCAGGCCACGGGTGGCGCTGGCACCTCGTGGTTGAACCGTTGCCTACCTCAGGAGGTAGGCAACGGTTCAACCACGACCGTGATCACCGGGGGTGGCTGCGCCGCGGTCAGGCGTCGACGACGACCAGGTCGTGCGGGACGTTGTTGAGCCGGGAGAAGCCGCGCTCGGTGCAGACCACGATGTCCTCGATGCGGGCGCCGTGCGGGCCGGTGTAGATGCCGGGCTCAACGGAGAACGCGTTCCCGGCCACCAGCGACTCGGTGTTGCCGGCCACGATGTAGGGATCCTCGTGGGTCTCCAGCCCGATGCCGTGGCCGGTGCGGTGCATGAAGTA
>Ga0102924_1003438_pt1 | contig 16627 bp, 15 predicted proteins | sample PaiPotPPM11metaG_FD_80116 | JGI IMG/M metagenome (GOLD analysis project Ga0102924, IMG submission 80116) | Iron sulfur acid spring bacterial and archeal communities from Banff, Canada, to study Microbial Dark Matter (Phase II) - Paint Pots PPM... ...
CAAGCACCTCGTAGGAGCCACCGCAATGGAGCCCGCCTGTAACTGGCGGGAAAAGCCCTGGCCAAGGCCAAAAATCGAATGCATTGCCGTACCGCAATGGAGCCCGCCTGTAACTGGCGGGAAAAGGGCTCGCAAGATTTGGGGCTTCTGACCTGCGGGGACAGGTCGGGGTGCGAGCGGTCGGGTAGACCTGGCGCTTGGGAGCCACTCGATGGAGTTGTCAAGGTACGAGAAGCATACGCTGACCTGCGTGCGAGCGCTGCCCGGAGTTAGAGGCACCACCTCTGCGCTCGCGGTTCAGACGATGACCGAACTGGACGTGGGTAGTTTCTCATGGTGGCCGAGGAAGAGAAAGCGGCTGGAGTCGCCGGCCTGGCCGAGGTCGATCACCATCACGCTGTCCTCGGATGTCTTCATGATCCCCTCGATGTCGCCGCGCATGATCACCTTTTCCCGGTCGGACAGGTCGCAGACGAACACCGAGTACTGGATGCGCGTCCCGTATCCCTCCATGCAGCCGGCGATGCTGCGCAGCCGCCGGTCGTCGCGGATGTCGTAGGCGACCAGGTACCGGCGGCGGGCCATGACGGCGCCTACCTGGTGACCAGCGGCTGATAGGCCGACAGCTCGCCGGTGAGGCGGGCGGCGAGAATCCGCGCCTGCAGCTCGGCGGCGCGGCGGTAGCTGACCTGGTACCCGAACATCGGGTGCCGCACATGCGTGGTCATCCGCCGTTCCCAGGCTCTGATCACGGTCTTGCGGCCTTCGGCGGTCAGGGTAACCGCCCCGGCCCGGACCACGAAGTCGGAGGCCGAAATCTCCCGGTTGTTGACAAGCGTCAGCACGGTGGAATCCGCGAGGAGCGGGCGGAACTCCTCGGCCAGGTCCAGTGCGAGCGCGGGACGGCCGAACCGGGGCCGGTGATACAGCCCGATGTACGGATCGAAGCCGACCGCGAGGCAGGATGCCAGGAGCTCCTTGGTCAGCAGGCCATAACAGAACGACAGCAGGCAGTTCACGGCGTCCGTCGGCGGGCGCCGGTTCCGCAGCCCTGTGAACGCAGGGCCGGGCAGGGCGTCGGCGCCGGTCAGCAGCGACGGGAAGGCCTCGAAGTACAAGCGCGCCGCCGTGCCCTCGATGCCGAGCAACGAAGCGGCGTCCTCGGCTCGCTCGGCCTGATCGGCCAGCGCGGCGAGCTGGCTCACCCGCCGAGCCACCGCTTCTCCCCCGTTGCGCCGCAGCAGAACCCGGCAGTTCCTTATCTTGCCGGCGATCATCCGCCGCGGCTCGTCCAGCTGGCCCCGCGCGGCCGTCGTGACCTGCCGGATGCGGAGCATGACGTTCTTGCTGGGCAGCCCGGTGGTCAGCCCGAGCAGCCACCCGCCGCCAGAGAAGTGGAAGACGTCCACGTCACGCGTGAACAGTTCCCGCATGGCCTGGGCGGTGACCTGGACGTTCCCGTAGGCGCACACGTGCAGCACATCGATCAGCCGGACACTGGCCAGCAGCTCGCGGTACTTGGAGACGGTCAGCCGCCCGCCGTCGATGCCCACCACCGAGCCCGGTTCGGTTACGTACAAGGGCACCCCATCGGGGTCGACGGCAACCAGCCGACGCGGGTGACCTGATTGCCGCGCCGCGAGCACGTTTACCTCATCCGGCAGGCAGATACCCGCCAGCGAGCATCGCGGGCACTTGGGGCTCGACCGCAGCGGCGGCGGGGGCGCCAGCTTGGTCGCGACGGCACGCGCCTGCCCGACAACCTCCAATGTCCGCGCCACCAGTTCCGGCGTCAGCGCCACCGGGACCCGCTGCCTGGTCTCGGCGTAGAAGATTTCGCCGCGCTCAGCCGTATACCCGTGCTCCCGAAGCAGCAGGACCTGCGCGCAGACCTGCACCGCGTCCGCCTCCCAGGGCCCGCCGTCCCGCGCAGGCCGACCCTTCTTCGTGTCGACGGGTACCACGGCCCCGTTCTGTCCTTCGAGAAGGTCGATCTGCGCGATGATCCCCAGCTTTTCGCTGGACAGTTCCACCGAGCGCGCCGCCTTCACCTCGCCCTCCGATGGCAGCGGGGCGGCGCCTCCCCCGGCGTCGACGCGGCGGTGCTGCCGGTCGCCTTCCGCCGTGTCGCTGCTCGGCGCCCAGAGCTGGTCCACCCACTCCAGGAAGAACAGCCGCGGGCAGTAGGCGTACTCGTTCAGCATGCGCGCCGGCACCAACTCCGGCACCTCGGTAACCGTCATATCCCCTCCCCAACCGGCCATCTGGGGCGGGCCGAGCCTCGGCTCCCCAGTACGGAGTGATCGTGATGCGGCAGCTGCCAAGGCAAGAGGTCGCATCTGCGATGACGACAATATCATCTTCCAGTTATTTCCACTAAATTCCAATCAGGCTTTCTTGACTACCAGCCGGCCCTGAGTCAGCATCAGAGCAAGACCCGAGCAAAATCGGGCAAGTCCGTAGACGGAAGGACGACCGATGCGGCTAACGTTCCTCGGCAAAGACACGCAGGGCGGCAACTCCCCCACGCTGTGGGAGACCGACGACGGCCAGTACGTGATCCAAGGCTTCACGCTCGATACCGAAGCCTTGGGCCAGGTCGGGCCCATACCGGAGGGAGAGGCTGTCGTCCGTGTCCCGAAGAAGCTGATGCGCCACCTGAAGGAGGCCCATGGAGCCGTTGAGCTATGAGGGCTTCAAAACGCTCGCTCTCACCAGCAAGCGGGCCTTCCATCTCGAGCAACGAGACACCTACAACGTCGCGGCCGAGGATGAGCCCTTCGGCCGGTGGCTCCGGAGGGAGCCGGACGACTATGCCTGGCATCAGGACTGGCTGAACTTCCTGCGCCAGGCCACGGCGGCTGGCGTCCAAGTCCAGCGGGTGAGGCTCGCGAGCGTTCCCCATAGCGACTACATCCGCTGGGGCCTGGACGTGTCCCCGCTCAACATCGAGGCGGGCGAGGACATCCGCTACCTGCCCCGCCGCCTCACCGAAGACCTCAAGCTGCCAGATGAAGATTACTGGCTCCTGGATGACGACACGCTCATCCTGAGCGTGTTCTCGCCCGACGGCCGTACCGGGGGCTTTGCCAGCGAACCGAGCCCGGGACTACTGAGGCAGTGCCTGGCCGTACGCGACCAGGTCTGGGACCGGGCGATTCCCTACACCGAGTATGTCGCCTAGGTACAGGCGGCCTTGACCACCTCCGCCGACCACGCCCGTGCGTCCCTGGGGATTCGTCTGCGTGACATCCGCAGGGACGCGGGCCTGTCCGGCACTACGCTCGCGGAGCTGGCAGGCTGGTTGGCGTCCAAGGTCTCGAAGATCGAGCACGGCAAGCAAACCCCAGCCGAAGACGATCTCCGCACCTGGTGCGAGCACTGCCACGCGCTCGGCCAGCTGCCTGACCTCATCGCCGCAGTTCGCAGTATCGAGACGCAGTTCGCCGAGTGGCGGCAGATCATGCGGAGCGGCACGAGGCGCCGCCAGCAAGCATCGGCCGCAGTGTATGAGCGCGCCCGGTTGTTTCGGATCTACGAACCAGCGGTCGTGCCCGGTCTCTTGCAAACCCGCGAGTACGCCGTGGCCGTGCTGTCGAGCTTCATCGACTTCGTGCGGGTGCCGGACGACGCCGAAGAAGGAGCAGCTGCGCGGCTGGAGCGACAACGGGTCCTCACCCACGGCGACCGCCGCTTCCACATGGTGCTCGGACAGCAAGCGCTTCACACCAACGTCGGCGGCACCGAGGTCATGACCGGCCAGCTGGAGCACTTGCTGGCCGTACCCAGGTTGCCGCGCCTGCGGCTCGGCATCATCCCGTTCGACGCGCCCTACCGGGTACCGCTCAACAACGGCTTCTGGATCCTGGACGAGGCGCTCGTCCAGTTCGACACCTACAGCGCTGAGTTGTCGCTCGTCAGGCCCGACGAGATCGCGCTGTACGGGCGGGCGTTCGAGCGGCTGGCGGCGCTCGCCGTCTACGGCGCGGAAGCTAAGGGGATCATCGCGGGAGCGCTCGGCCGTCTGGCTGCGAAAAGTTCTTAAAGCAAAACCAAGCAAATCCCTTGGCTTGAAAGCAGCCCGGTTCGTACCCTCTGGAACCATGCAGCACGAAGCCGAGACCCCCGAACTTGATGCCGAAAGCGCACTCGAAGCGTTGCGGTGGTGCTGGGAGACCGCATACGAGGTCTTCGTCGAAGAAGGCACAGGCTTGTGGTGTGCCCGCCGCCTCGACGGCCTGGGCAGCTAGAGCCGCTCAAGCACCGCAAGGCCGGCGATTTCCGCGACGTGCCCGTCCCCGACATGATCTGGGACATGGTCCAGGAACTGGCAGACGGGCCGCTGTGCCCCGGCCCGAACGGTACCCCCTACATGCCCTACAGCACGGCCGGGAACCGGTTCGGCCGCATGCTGGACTACCTGGGGATCAGCGGCGTGCACACCCACAGCCTGCGCCACCTTCTCTCTGCTTAATGACCGTGTTGCGATTAGTTCCAGGGTCCTGTACGAGCTGTGATTTCGGGCTGCGGCGGGGCGTGTGGTGTTTCTATCGTTCCGGCTCATGATCATGAGCTTCTTCTCGTCCCGGGGCTGGGAGTCCTGGGATATCGCGAGCCGGCCGCTGATCCCTGAGCGGATGCCGGTCCTGGTCGATGACGACCTCTTGCTCGAGGACGGCCCCGCGGCTCCGCGGCCGGCGGCGGTGGCGAACCGGTGGCTGCGGGAGCTTCCGGCGAGCGGCTGCCCGTCGCCCGCCTCGTGGGAGAGCTATGCGAGGGTGCTGAAGGACTGGGCCGAGTTCCTGGCGGAACACGGTGTCAGGCTGTTCGACTCGCGCGACCAGCTGAAGCTAGCGCTCGGAAAGTACGCGGAGTACCGGGCGGTCGGCCCGGCGGAGCGGCGGTTCGCGGCGACGACGTGGGGCCGGCACATGAGCGTCCTGTCTTTGTTCTACCGGTGGGCGATGGAGGAGGGCCACGCGCAGGCCGAGCCGTTCACCTACCGGTTGGCGAGGGCGCTGTTCGCCGGGACGGGCCGCGAGGTCCGGGTGAACCTGGCGGTCCGCCGCACGCCGAAGCCGCACGTCACGGTTAGGTACCTGGAGCCGGATTTCACCCGCCTGTTCCTTGACGGGCTGCGGGGGCTGGGCCCGGACGGCGAGCCCGATCCTTATTACCGGGGCCGTGAGCTGGCCCGCAACGCCGCCGTCGGGGAGCTGGCTCTGGCGACCGGGATGCGGCTGCAGGAGTTCAGCTCTCTGCTGACCTGGGAGATCCCGCCGCTGCCGCCCCAGCGGGTGCGGGCGCCGATCCCGTTCCCGGTTCCGCCTGGGATCGCCAAGGGCCGCAAGTTCCGCACGACCTGGATCTCCTACGACGCCCTGGCGGCCGTGCACCATTACCTGGAGATCGACCGGCCCGCGACCGTTGACGGCACGGGCTGGCGTCCGTCGGCGCGAGCGGGCGAGCCGCTGCTGGTGACCGGCCCGGACGAGCGAGGCGGCCGGGTCAACGGCGTCCGCCGGCGGTGGGAGACCCTCACGCCGGGCGAGCGCCGCCGGCTGGTCGCGCCCGGCGGCGGAACGTGCATCCTCGCGGCGAAGGCCGGGGGCGGCCCGTTCACCGCCTGGGCCTCGGTGTTCGAGCGCACCGCAGACCGGATCCGGGCCCGTCGCGAGCCCCGGTTTCCCCACGTTTACCCGCATCGCCTTCGGCACAGTTTTTCGATGCGGACCCTGGAATACCTGGTCAACGGCCACTACCGGCAGGTCGCCCAGGTGGTGAAAGCCACCGGCCAGGGGGACGGCCCGGATGCGGCGCTGATGCTCTACCTGACCAAGGCCGACCCGCTGCTCGTCCTGCGCGATCTCCTCGGGCACTCCTCTGTTCTGACCACGGAAAAGTACCTGCGAAAACTGGACACGACGCGCATCTACCGGGAGGCATACGAGCGTTCCGGTCTCAGCGACGGGAGGGCCGGGGACGCCGAGGCGCAGCAAGAGGCGGACGCCGAGTTCGCCGGCGACCCGGACGGGAGCGAATGCTGATGCCCGCGACCGTGCAGGACGACCCGCCGGGCATCTCGTGCGTGTTCAGCAACGGCAGTACTGCCCGGTTCAGCCTGGACGGGCTGCCCTGCCCGCAGCTGGCCGCGGACCTGCTGGCCGGGCTGGCCGAGCTGATCCACCCGCACGGCAGCATCGACGCCGCCGGCTCGGTCAACCACTATGTCCTGGCGTTCCGGGAGATGACCCGCAGGCTCGCGGACGCCGGCTTCACCGGGCGGGCCGGCGACCTGCGCAGGCCCCATCTGACCGGGTACTGGATGGGCACGACAGCGACCCGGGAGTCGTGCACCCGGCGGGCGCTGGAGGCATTCGCCCGGGAGGGCGGCACCCTTCATCCCGGAGTCGCCGAGCTGGTCGCGGGACGGAACTTCAACCCGGTGTCCTTCCACAGGCCGCTGCCGCCCTACCGCGAGGCCGAGTGGGACCGGCTGACCGCCGCCTGCGCCATGGTCGCCGACACGTCGTTCGCCGACCACAGGGAGGCCCTGGCCGCCGCCGCCCGCGGAGGTCATCCGGCCGGTCATGGCTGGTCCCGGGAGAATATTGCCTGGCTGCTGGCCCGGACCGGCCCCGTCGGGGCCGCCCGGTTCGGGGAAATGACAGGCTGCTCCCGCCGTGTCGTCCAGAACCGGGGCGGTTTCCCCGCGGTGAGCGCGGCACTGTTCCCGCCGCTGGACACGGTGATCGCCTACCGGCTGCTGTTCGGCATCTGTTCCGGCATCGTCCCCGACGGCATTGACGACCTGGGCACCGGCGACATCGACTGGGCCGGGGATGCCTCGGTCCTGCTGTCCTACGTCAAGCGCCGCACCGCCGCCGAGAGCCTGAACCTGCCCCGCCGGGCAGTGCGGCTGCTTGAGCAGTGGCTCAGCCATTCGGCGCTGCTGCGCTGCCTCGCCGGCCCGGGCGAGCGGGAACGGCTCTGGCTGGGAACCAGCCGCCCCGGGGCCGGCATGCTCATCAAGAACATCGACCGGGTCGCGATCCAGCGCTGGGCCGTGCGTCATGGCGTGACCGACGATGAGGGCCGGCCGCTGAAGATCCACCGGGCCCGGATCCGGACCACGCACCTGTCCCTGAGGGACAAGAGCGCCTGGGCCGGCCAGGGCAGGGCCACGATCGACCCGAACCACAGCCCGCAGGTCGAGGGCGACCACTACCTCACCGCCGCGACCCCGGCTCAGCAGCAGTCCGTCGACGCGATCGTCGCCGACGCCCAGCACGACCTGGTCCGGCGGGCGCACCCGCCGGCCGTCCTGTCCGCTGACGACGCCGCCGTCCTCGCACGCGACTATCCCCGGCTGGTCACCTCGCTCGGCCTGGACGATGCCGTGCTCGCCGAACTCGTCAGCGGGACACGCGACGTGTTCACCGCAGCCTGCGCCGACCAGCTGTCCGGCCTGCACGGGCCGAAGGGAAAACCCTGCCCGGCCAGGCCCTGGGTCTGCCTGCTCTGCCCGATGGCGGTCTTCGCCCCGCGGCACGCCGCGAACCTGCTGCGGCTGAAGGCGTTCTTCTCCCGGCAGTGGCAGCAGATGCCCGCTGCCCAGTTCATGGCCGTGTTCGGCCCCTACTCCCAGCGGATCGGCCAGGTGCTGGACCGCTTCGATGCCGCCGTCCTGGACCGGGCAGCCCGCCACGTCGCCGATGACGACAGCGAGCTCCCGCTGCGCCCCGAGGAGCGCACCCGGTGACCGCCGCCGTCCTTCCCGCCCCGCAGCCGGGCACGTCCCCGTTCGCCGGCGCCGACATCTGCCGGCAGGCAGGACTCACCCTGCCGCCCGGGACCGCCCGCCCGAACTTCGACGACGACCTGTGGGACTTCACCGACGTGAACGGCCTGCCGGTTTCGCTGACCCTCGCGGTCCGCCGGTTCAGCTTCACGCAGATCGCCGACCCCCGCTGGCGGCTGGTCGCCAAGGAACTCATCTTCGCGATGCTGGCGCCCCGGCACGAGGCAGTCGCAGACCTGCCCAGAGCCTTCCGCGCCCCGATGCACCTCGCCACCGCCAGCGGCCGTCTCCAGGAGATCTCCCGGTTCCTGAACTGGCTGGCCGCCCAGGGCATCCCCGCCCTGGGCGAAGTCTGCGCCCACCATTGCGAGGCCTATCTTGCCCGCCGCCGCTACGTCCTCGGCGAGCACGGCACCGTCGTCGGCGAGCGCAGCCCCGCCGTCCGCCGCGGCGCCGCCCAGGCCATCATCGACCTGCTCAACTACGGCGAGCTGTTCACCGCCGACCGCCCGGACCCCGCCCTGAGACCCTGGGGCGGGGCCACCGCCTCCGCGATCGCGGAAATGCCCAGCGGCCGGGCCGGCAACAAGACGCCGCCTCTCAGCGATGACGTCCTGCGGCCGATGCTCGCCGCGGCCCTCTACCTCACCACCGTCATCGGACCGCATGCCGTCACCTTGAACAACCAGGTCAGGGAGGCACTCCGGGCATGGGGCCGCAGCGGCGAGGAAGCCTTCCCCAGCCCCTCGCACGCACCTGTCGCCGAGATCACCCGGCTGCTGGACCGCTACCGGTGCGAGAACAGCCCGCTCCCCATGCTGCCCCGGCACTGGGTCAGCCAACGGCTCGCATCGGGCTGGCGGCCCGATGACCCCCTGCTCACGGTCGGCCTGAACACGCTGGCCCGCCAGGCCGGCATCAACCGGTTCAGCCGCCGGTGGCTGGACGAACTGCGAGGCCCCATCGAGGAAACCCTCTCCGGCGTCGGCGTCCAGGAAATATTCGCCCGCGACGGAACGCTCGTCGACCGCGCTGACGGCCAGGGGCAGGTGCCCTGGTCACCGCCCCTGCACCAGCCCCAGGCCATCGCCCTGGCCGGCATCGTCCGGACCGCAGCCGCGACCGTGATCGCCGCCATCTCCGGCATGCGGGCCAGCGAGCTGATGGAACTCCAGATCGGCTGCCGACAGCCGGCCGAGGAACTCCTGCCGGACATGACCCGCTACCGGCTGGCCGGCAAGCTCATCAAGGGCCAGCCGCTCGGCGGCACCCGCGATGAATGGGTCGTCATCGAGTCCGTCTACCAGGCAGCGGAGCTCGCTGAGCAGCTCCACGACGACCCCGCCGCCGGCGCGTTCCTCTTCGGCCGCATCGCTTTCTCCGTCCGCTACGCATGGTTCCGGGAATGGGTGAACGGGCCCTGCGGCCAGCGGCTCGGGCTGGAACCCGTCCCTGACTATCCAGTAAGCCTGCGAGCCCTGCGCAGGATTCTCTCTGCTTAGTTGCCGTGTTGCGATTAGTTCCGGAGCCCCGTTCGAGCTGTGATTTCCGGCTGCGGCGGGCCGTGTGGTGTTTCTATGGTTGCGGCTCGTGATCCTGAATTTCTTCTCGTCGCAGGGCTGGGAGTCCTGGGATGCCGAGCACCGGCCGCTGATCCCTGAGCGGATGCCGGTCCTGATCGATGACGACCTGATGCTGGAAGACGGTCCGGGCGAGCCGCGGCCGGCCGTGGCGGTGAACCAGTGGCTGCGGGAACTGCCCGCGAGCGGGGCGCACTCGCCGGGAACGTGGGAGTCGTACGCACGGACGGTCCGGGAATGGGCAGTGTTCCTGGCCGAGCACGGGGTGGGGCTGTTCGACTCGCGTGAGCGGCTGAAGGCCGGGCTGAGCCGGTATGCCGAGCACCGGGCCGCAGGACCGGCCGGGGACCGGTTCGCGCCGACGACGTGGGGCCGGCACATGAGCATCCTGTCGTCGTTCTACCGGTGGGCGATCGCCGAGGGCCACGCGGAGGCCGAGCCGTTCACCTACCGGTCCGCCCGCGCCCTGTTCGCGGGGACGAGCCGGGAAGTACAGGTGAACCTGGCGATCCGGCGCACGCCGAAACCGCACGTCACGGTCAAGTACCTGGAACCGGACTTCACCGGGCTGTTCCGCAACGGGCTGCGCGGGCTCGCGCCGGACGGCTCGCAGGACACCGCGTTCCACGGGCGGGAACTGGCCCGCAATGCTGCGGTCGGGGAGCTCGCCCTGGCGACCGGGCTGCGGCTGCAGGAGTTCACCTACCTGCTGCCGTGGGAGATCCCTCCGTTGCCGGCCGAGCCGACCACGGCGCCGATCCCGTTCCCCGTGCCCGCCGCCATCACCAAGGGCAGGAAGTTCCGCACCACGTGGACCTCCTACGAGGCTCTCGCTGGCGTCCATGACTACCTGCAGCTGGACCGGGCCGCTACCGCCGAGGGCTCCCGGTGGGGACCGCCGCGGTCGTGGGGCGAGCCGCTGCATGTCACCGACCCCGGCCCGCGGGGCGGGCGCGTCAACGGAGTGCGCTGCACGTGGGCTGCGCTCACGCCCGCCGACCGGCGGCGGCTGATCGCGCCCGAAGGCGGATCGTGCCTGCTGGCGGTCAGGAACGGCGGCGGCCCGTTCACGGCCTGGGCCGCGGTCTTCGAGAGGACCTCAGACCGCATCCGGGCCCGCTTCGAGCCCCGGTTCCCCCATGTCTGGCCCCACCGCCTGCGCCACACATTTTCGATGAGGACCCTTGAATACCTGGTCAGCGGGCACTACCGGCAGGCCGCGAAGCTCGTGAAGGACACCGACGACGACGCTGCGCTCATCTTTTACCTGTCCAAGGCCGACCCGCTGCTCATCCTCCGGGACCTGCTAGGGCATTCCTCCACGCTCACCACGGAAAAATACCTCCGGCGACTGGACACCACCCGCATCTACCGGGAGGCCTACGAACTGGCCGGGGCCCGGGACGGCCTGCTCAGCGACGCCGAAGCCGACCAGGAGGCAACCGCCGAATTCGCTGATGACGATAGCACGGGGGCGAGCTGATGCCCGCCATCGTGCTATCGGACCCGCCGGGCATCCGGTGCGTGTTCAGCGACGGCACGACAGCGGAGTTCACCCTGGAGGGGCTGCCGTGCCCGCAGCTGGTCGCCGACCTGCTGGCCGGCCTGGCCGAGCTGATCCACCCGCACGGCAGCATCGACTCCGCGGGCTCGGTCGACCTGTGCCTCCCGCCGATCCGGAACTTCGCGGCGGGCATGGCCGCCCGCGGCTTCGCCGAGGGGGCGGACGGGCTGCGCAGGGGGCTCCTGACCGAGTACTGGATGGGAACCCGCAGCTTCCGGTGGGAGAACCGGCTGCGGCGGATGCTCTGCGGTTTCGACACCGCCACGGGCCGCCTGGACCAGGGCGTCCGCGAGCTGCTGGCCGGACGTCCTTACGCCTCGACCCCGCACCGGACGGCCCTGCCGCCGTATTCGGAAAGCGAATGGGACCGGCTGACGTCGGCCTGCCGGGAGATCGCGGACACGTCCTATGCCGCCCACCGGGCGGCGCTGGCCGCAGCGGCCCGCGGGACGGCGCCCGCCCTTGAAAGCTGGACCGCCGATAACCTCACCTGGCTGCTGGCCAGGCTGGGACCGGTGGGAACGCCCGGCGTCGCGGCCCACCTGGGCTGCTCCCTCAACGCGGTGCAGAAGCGCGGCGGCGTCCCGGCGGCCAGCGCCAGCCTGTTCCCGCATCTCGGCGACGTGATCGCCTACCGGCTGCTGTTCGGCATCTACTCCGGCATCGTGCCCGACGGCATCGACGACCTGGTGACCGGGGACATCGACTGGGCCGGCGACTCCACGGTCCTGCTGTCCTATGTCAAGGGCCGCACCGCGGGCGAGAGCGCGAACCTCCCGAAGAAGGCGGTCCGGCTCCTGGAGCAGTGGCTGGCGCACTCCCAGCTGCTGCGAAGCCACGCTGACCCCGCTGCCTCCCGTCACCTGTGGCTTGGCGTCTCCCGCCCGGGCAGTTCAGTCGTCTGCAGCGGGCCTGTCCACCGCGACTACGTCAAGGCATGGGCCCGGCGGCAGGGCCTGGCCGGCGATGACGGAAGGCTCCTGAAAATCCACCGCGGAAGAATCCGCACCACGCACCTGGCCATGCGCGACCGGCGCGCCTGGAACGGCCAGGGACGCGTGACCATCGACCCGAACCACAGCCCTCAGGTCGAGGCCGACCACTACCTGACCGCGGCGACGCCGTCCCAGCGGCAGGCCATGGACGCGCTGGTCGAAGACGCCCAGCACGACCTGCTGCGCCGGGCGCACCCCCCGGCCGTGATCACGAGCGAGGACGCCGCCGGGCTGGCCCGGGACTACCCGCAGATCGTCAGCGCGCTCCGCCTGGACGACACCGTGATCGCCGAACTCGTCAGCGGGACGCGGGACGTGTTCACGGCGGCCTGCGCCGACCAGCTGTCCGGCCTGCACGGGCCGAAGGGTAAACCCTGCCCGGCCCGCCCGTGGGTCTGCCTGCTCTGCCCGCTTGCGGTCTTCGCCCCGCGTCACGCCGTCAGCCTGCTGCGGCTCAGGGCGTTTTTCTCCAGGCAGTGGCAGCAGATGCCCGCCGCCCACTTCATGGCGGTCTTCGGGCCCTACTCCCAGCGCGTCACCCAGGTGCTGGAACGCTTCGACCCGGCCGTCGTCGCGGCTGCCGCCGCCGTCGTCGCGGACAGCGATGACGAGCTCCCGCTCCGCCCCGAGGAGAGAACACTGTGACCATCGCGCACGCGCAAGTCCCGGCACAGCCTGCCCTGTCGCCCTTCACCGGCGCCGATGTCTGCCGCCAGGCCGGGCTCACCCTGCCCGAGGGGACAAGGCGCCCCGTCTTCGACGATGACTGCTGGGACCTGACCGACGTCATCGGGCTGCCGGTGTCCCTGTCACTGAAGTGCCGGCGGTTCAACTTCACCGAGATCCCTGACGACCGCTGGCGGCTGGTCGCGAAGGAGCTGATCATGGCCCTCCTCGGGCCGCACCATGGGGCAGTGGCCGCGCTCTCACGCGCTTACCGCACCCCGCATCACGTGAGCACGTGCAACGGAAGGCTCGACGAGATCATCCGGTTCTTCAAGTGGCTCACGGTCCGCGGAGTGCCCAGCCTCGAGGACCTGAGTTCCGGCGACTGCGACGCCTATCTCGCGCACCGCCGCTACCAGCGAGACGACGGCGGCGTCACGGTCGGCGAGCGAGGCTCCGGCACCCGGCGGCTCGCCGCGCTGATCGTGACCGACCTCCTTAACTACCGGGAGCTGTTCACCGCCGACCGGGTTCCCGCCGGCCTGCGCCCCTGGGCCGGAGCCGCCCCGTCCGCCATCGCCGGGGACACCAGCCACAGCGGGCACCCCAACAAGACCCCGCCCGTCCCGGACGAGGTCTTCCGGCCCGCGCTCGCCGCCGCCCTGCACCTGGTGCGCGTTCTCGGCCCTCACGCTGCGGAACTCGCCCAGGAGATCCGGGACGCGGACCGGGGATGGTCAGCCAGGGCCGACGGGCTCAAGCCGACGACGGTGGCCCCCGTCCGCGGCATCAAGCGCGTGCTGGGCGAGTACGAGCGTGCCGGGCGGCCCCTGCCCGTCATGCGGCCGCATCATGTCCAGGACCGGATCAAGGAAGGCTGGCCGGCCGATGACCCGCTCACGACGGTCGCGTTCAGCGTCCTCGCCCGCCAGGCCGGAGTCCGGCAGTTCTACTCCTCCTGGCTCCCTGTCCTGCGCGGGCCCGTCGAGGCGACCCTGAAGATCGTCGGGACGGAACGGCCATTCGGGCAGGCGGCAGCCCTCGTCTCCGTTCCAGGGGACGCAGACGCCGTCCCCTGGACACGCCCGCTGCAGCGGGAAGAGGCCGTCAGCCTGATCCAGGTCATCAGGACCGCCGTTATTTTCACGCTGGCCGCGGTCACGGGCATGCGGGCGAGCGAGCTGATGGAACTGCAGGCCGGCTGCCGGCAGCCGCCGCAGGAGAGCGGCCCGGGACTGGTCCGCTACCGGCTGTCCGGCACCCTCGTCAAAGGGCAGCCGCTCGGCGGCGTCCGCGACGAGTGGGTCGTCATCCGGGAGGCATATGACGCCGCCGGCCTCGCCGAGCAGCTCCGCGGCGATCCCCGGGACGGCGAGCCCCTGCTCGGCCGTTTCCACTTCGGATCCCGCTACGAGCGCTTCCGCGACTGGGTGAACAGCCCCGGCGGGCAGCGGCTCGGCCTGGACCCGATCCCCGAGGGCCGCCTGAACCTGCGGATGCTGCGCAGGAAGCTGGCGATCGAGCTTGCCTACCGGCCAGGAGGCCTGCTAGCAGCGAAAATTTACCTTCATCACGTCAGTGCGGCCACCACCGACGGGTACGCGTCGCGGCCGGGCGGAGCCCAGGCCGAACTCCTGGCCGAGGTCAGCAATCACGAGCAGGAACGCAACCTGGAACTGGTAATGGCCGAGTTCCGGAACTACCAGCAGGGCAAGCTGCCCGCCGGGCCCGGCGCCCGCAGCCTGACCGGCTTCTTCGCCAGCATCGACGGCAAGCTGGACCAGTCCGCGGCCCCCAAAACGCAGCGCAGCGACCGGGACATGCTCAACCTGCTGGCCAAGCGTTCCCAGGTGCTTCACCTCGGCCCGGCAAATCTGTGCTGGTTCACCGACCCGTCCCGCGCGCTCTGCCTCAAGCTGGCCGGCACTCCCGACGCGGATCAGCCGCTGATCGGAATGTGCGACTCGGCACGATGCCCGCAGGCCACCCACCATCCCCGCCACCGGCCGGTCTGGGCCGAGCACGCCGAGCGCACCAGGACCTTCCTCGGGCAGATCGGCGCCGCCCGCAAAACCGAGCGCACCCGGCTCCAGGCCGACTACGACCGGGCAGTCCGCGTGATCAACGAGATCGACGCCGCCGCCGGCCCTGACGACAAGGAGCCAGCATGAGGATCTCCGCCGCACAGCGGGCAGAAAACGAGAACCGCATCCGGGCCGCCATGGACCGCCTCCTGCGCGGCGAGATCCCGCCCGGCGGCAAATGCGACGTCAAGACGCTCGCCCTTGAGTCAGGGGTCGACCGCACCGCCTTCTACGGCGACCGCCCCTACGCACGACTGCGCGAGGAATTCGAGGCAAAGCTGGCCGCCGCGGTCCAGGACGGCGATGCCCCTGACCCGCGCGACGCCCAGATCAGCAGGCTGAAAGCCCAGGCCTCCACGCTCACCGAACGCCTGGCTCGCCAGGACGGCGTGATCGCCGAGCTCAGCGACTTCAAGACCCAGGCACTGTCCCGGATCGCTGCCCAGCACGACGAGATCACCCGGCTGCGCCGAGAAGTCCAGCAGGCCGCCCGCGTCCGCCGGCTGCCAGTCCCCGCCGGCAAGGTGTCCCTGTCATGACCAGCGCCCAGTCCCCGGCTGCCGACCTCGCCGCTGCTATCCGCGCCGGCGCCGGCGGGCTTTACTCTCTCGAAGCAGCCTGCGATCTGGTCATCGGCGCCGGATGGCTGCACCGCGATGACTTCGCCTGTTTCGTCAGCACCGTCACCTCGATCACCGACGGCGTCACCGAACTCGCCCGCATCGACTGGCAGTCCGTCATCAGCAGCCGCGATGCCGGGCTCCTTCCCTGCGGCAGCGGGGAGAACCGGATCCTGCGGCTGGCGGCCAGCATCGCCGCCGGCATCCCCGTCGACCTCAACGAAGCGCTCTGCGGACTCGACCAGTCCAGCATCAGCCTCGTCATCCGCGCCGTCCGTCACGCGAACGGGCAGCGTCCCGCCGATCAGCCCGGTGCCTGACGATATGACGTGCGTCACGTCCAAGGCCGGAAATCGCCACACGCTGCGCCACCAACAGCGCGAAACTTCCGCACTCGAATCAGCCAGGCAGAATCGCTACACGGATCCGCTGCACACGGCGAGTGCGGACAGAAGCCGCACGCTGGCTATGGAACTCGCCTACCGCCCCGGCGGCGTCCTCGCCGCCAAGGTGCACCTCAAGCACGTCGCCGTGGCAACGACGGAGGGATACGCATCCCGCCCCGGCGGCGCCCAGGCCGAGCTCCTCGCCAAGGTCAACCAGCACGAGAGCGAACGCAACCTCGCCCTGCTCTGGGACGAATTCCGGAACTACCAGAACGGCATCATGCCCGCCGGGCCCGGCGCCCGCGAGCTGACGGACTTCTTCGCCCACGTCGATGCGAAGCTGGATCCGGCCGGGGCCCCCGCGGCGAAAGTACAGCGCAGCGACCGGGAAATCCGCAGCCTCCTGACCAAACGCGCCAGAGTGCTGCACCTCGGCACCGCGAACTACTGCTGGTTCACCGACCCGTCCCGCGCGCTCTGCCTCAAACTCGCCGGCGGCCAGGCCGGCGACAAGCCCCTGATCGGAATGTGCGACTCGGCCCGCTGCCCGCACGCCACCCACCATCCCTGCCACCGGCCCGTCTGGGCCGAGCACGCCGAGAACACCAAGACGTTCCTCGGCCAGCTCGGCCGGGCCCAGAAAACCGAGCGAGCACGCCTGCAGGCCGAGTACGACCGTGCCGTCCGCGTCCTGGAGCGAATCGACGAAGCCGCGGGAGAACCGGAGTGAGGCTCAGCAGGCAGCAGATCGCCGACAACGAGGCGAAGATCAGGACGGCCATGGCCCGGCTGCTCAGCGGCGACATCCCAGCCGGCGGGAAATGCGACATCAAGACCCTCGCCGCCACAGCCGGCGTCGACCGCACCGCCTTCTACGGCAGCCGCCCCTACGCCCGCCTGCGCACCGAGTTCGAGCAGCAGCTCAGCGAGC
>Ga0102924_1003439_pt1 | contig 16624 bp, 15 predicted proteins | sample PaiPotPPM11metaG_FD_80116 | JGI IMG/M metagenome (GOLD analysis project Ga0102924, IMG submission 80116) | Iron sulfur acid spring bacterial and archeal communities from Banff, Canada, to study Microbial Dark Matter (Phase II) - Paint Pots PPM... ...
CGGCCGAACTGCGGATGCCGCCCAGCCAGCTGGGACGTATGCGCGAGAAATATTTGCGCGCTTACTGATCGACCTCGCGTGGGCGTCGAGCCGGCTCGAGGGAAACACCTACACGCGCTTGGACACGCAGAACCTCATCGAGTTCGGCCAGCGAGCCGAAGGGAAGGATGCGACCGAAGCGCAAATGATTCTGAACCACAAGGCGGCGATCGAGCTCCTTGTCGAGCATGCGGACGCCGTACGGTTCAATCGCTACACCATGCTGAACTTGCATGCGGCCCTCTCGGAGAACTTGCTCGGCGACCCATCCGACGAGGGTCGCCTCCGGACGCGCATCGTCAATATCACCGGCGCGACCTACACGCCGCTGGCTATCCCACAGAAGATCGAGGAGTACTTCAATCTTCTGTTGACGAAGGCTGATGCGATCACCGATCCGTTCGAACAGGCGTTCTTCGTGATGGTGCAGCTACCGTATCTCCAACCATTCGCGGACGTGAACAAGCGGACGTCCCGGCTGGCGGCGAACATCCCGCTGATCACGGCGAATCTGTGCCCGCTCTCCTTCGTGGACATTCCGCAGCAGGCATACGTGGACGCAGTGCTCGGCGTGTACGAGCTGAGGCGGGTCGACTTGCTTCGCGATGTGTTCCTGTGGGCGTACGAACGCTCGGCCGCACAGTATCGCGTCGTGCGCGAGGCGATGGGGGAGCCCGACCCGTTGCGTCTCCGCTACCGCCCCGAGCTAGCGGACGTCGTGCGCGAGACGGTCCGCGCGGGCGCCGCGCCCCGCGTCGAGTCACTGCGCGCGTGGGCTGAAAACCATGGCGTCGCTGGCGGCGACCGGGACGCCTTCGCCGAGACAGCCCTCAGTCTCTTGCTCGGCTTACACGAGGGATCCATCGCCCGGTATCGCATCCGCCCGAGCGAATTCACCGTCTGGAAATCTCGTTTTGATGCCAGCGGACGTACGGCGGGGCCCGCATAAGGTGTACTGGCAGCGATATCGGGCGCCGTGTACGAGTCACGGCCTGGACGTGGCCTCCACGACTGGCGTCTCAGTGTGGGCGGACGCGGGACGGGTCCCCTAGTCGAGGTTCGCCGAGCCGCCGGGTGTGCATCGTGCACCCAGCACCACCGCTAGTCACAATCCGCCGGAGAGACTCGCATGACACTCAAGCTCAGTTCGCCAGCGTTCTCACATAACGGGCTTATTCCCGAGCAGTACACCTGCGACGGCGCAAACAAGGCGCCACCACTCGCCTGGAGCAACGTGCCAGCCGGCGCGAAGAGCCTCGCGCTCATCGTGGATGATCCGGACGCGCCGGATCCCAAGGCGCCCAAGCGCACTTTCGTGCACTGGGTCGTATACAACCTTTCGCCTACGGCCACGAGCATTGGCGAAGGCGGCAAGCTCCCAGCCGGCGCTGGTGAGGGAGTGAACGACGCGAAGAAGGTCGGCTACGGTGGCCCGTGCCCGCCAATCGGCCGCCACCGTTACTTCTTCAAGCTCTACGCGCTCGATACGATGCTGGCCGACCTCGGCACGCCGACAAAGCAGAAGCTCGAGGAAGCGATGCGCGGGCACACTATCGAGCACACCGAGTTGATTGGGCTGTACGAGCGCGCGCAAGTCGGCGCCAGCGGCTCGCGGCCGCGCTGAGCAAGCGGGGGCGCTCCCAATTTGAGCAGACCTCATCTCCAGCGTCCACGGGCAGGGGGACATCCGGCGTTACGCTTGCATCGCTTGTTTCGTTTGATTACATTGGCATAATCTCTCGGGTTTGCCTAACCTGTCCCTACGTTTGTTCATGCCAACGTCATCTACAGCTCGTGCACGTTCGGCCTCACTGCCGACCAAGGCGGCGTCCACATCCGCAAGCAACGGCGCCACGGCCCGCGGCTTTCTGCGAGCGCTCGGCTCACATCGGGCAGCTGTGCGGGTGTCGGTCGTCACTCCTGGACAGGACAAAGCGTCAGCTGAGCTCCCGTCTGGCGTTGGACGGCTGCTCGCGCAGATCCTGCGCAAGCGCGCGGCGGGTCGAGATGTAGTGGTTGTCGATGCGGACGCCGAATTGACGACGCAGGAGGCGGCCGACCTGCTTAACGTTTCGCGGCCGTACCTCACGAAGCTGCTCGACACGGGCGTATTGCCAAGCCGAAAGGTGGGGACGAAGAGACGGACGCCACGGGCAGCCGTTGAGGCGTACCGCCGGTCGCAGTATCGAGCGCAAAACGCCACGCTCGCTCGACTCACTCGCGAGGCCCAAGCAGCCGGAGACTACCGGTAACTCGTCGGCCGGAGCGCTCGTGGCACGACCCGCACTGGGAACTAAACGCTCATGGCACCGCCCGAGCTCGAGCCGCCGACGGCGGTCTACGACGCGTGCGTGTTGTACGACTCTGTGCAACGCGATTTGCTCCTGCAGCTCCATGTCGAGGGCGCCGTGCGGGCGCGGTGGTCACGGCGCATTCTCGAGGAGTACCTTGAGCACCTCACCGCGAATCGCCCGGATCTAGGCGCAAGGGTACACCACGCTCCACGCGCGATGGCCGAGGCGTTTCCGGGATCGATAATTCGGTCGTACGAGGCGTTTCTCGGGCGCGTGATGCTGCCCGATCCCAAGGACGACCACGTGGTTGCTGTGGCGCTGGCGGCCCGCGCATCGGTCATTGTGACAGCGAATATCAGAGACTTCCCGGCTGCCGTGCTGGCTCCGCCCGACATCCGCACTCAGAAACCCGACGACTTCGTCGTCACGCTGGCGGGCGGCGACATCGCACAGGTGATCCAAGCAGTCCGCACAATTCTCGGTCGACTGCGGCGTCCGCCACTCAGTGCGGAGGAATACCTCGTGGTGCTCGCACGGCACGACCTTGGGCAGACCGCCAGCCGAATCCGAGACGCGGGCATATCGATCTGAGCACCCGCGCCTTTAGCCAGCATTGCGGTAATTCGGTGTCCGTTTCTCCGACAATATCCCGGCGTCGAGGCTGGGAAAGTTGGGCGCCGCCGCCGGACAGACGCGCGCACCAGCGTCGATTGCACTATCGTTGAATTATTGCCTGTGAAGGCTGCCACGCGCGTTCTACACGGGAATGATGCTCCGCCTCATTGGGCGGGCGACCCGAGCTAGCAAACATGAGCTGATGTGCGGGAAACGGACGAAGCTCTGCAAACTGGTGGGCTCGTGCAATCGGTCGATTATACAGGTGAGTGGTGGTTGCCACAGGATCCGGGCCAACGCGTCGCCGGCGTACTGCACTTCACCGGGTCGGACGCGCCGCGTCTAATGCTGATCGGTTCGTTTCGCGATTCATCTACAATGGGTCAGGCGTTCCGAACGCCTATCATCCTAGGCGAGACTGACCGCGCGTCCCAGGTGACGTTGTACGGGTGTCTCGAAACGAGAACGACTCTCGGTACGCTCTACACAGCAGAGTTTGTCGCCGAGGCGATTCTTGAGGGCCATCACTTCGAAACGCGGGAGAGCGTGGCGTTTCGCAGTCTTTCAGTGAGTTACGATAACCTGATCGATTGGACGGGCGTCTCAGGCCTCAGGACGACGGTGGAACGCCTTGAGAATGGGCTACGGCTTGGCTCCTCCTATCAGGCTCCGGCAGACTTCGCCGTCCATGTGAGTGGCCGCACCATTCGGCTTGAGCATCATTTCACAGCATCCGGCAGTCGAACAGGGCGGCTACTGTGGGAGCAACAGTCGTTCGTTGAGGTCGAGCCGCAGGATCCCACGACCTTGGAACGCCTCCTCGCGGATACCTTCTACCACATTAGGAACTTCATCAGTCTCGGCGTTGGCAAGCCTGTTCGCGAACGTGCGGTGCAGGGGGAAGTCGGCGGCACGCAGAACGAGGAGCGAGTTAGGGTAAAGGTCTATTATCCTGTGGTTGGGGGCGAGAGTGAGAGCGGAACGATCCATCCCGGCAACATGCTCTTCAGTCTGCGCGACATCGCCGAATCTTACGAGGGTTGTTTAGCGGCGTGGTTTCAGAAGGCCGAGACCTTGCGGCCAGTCTATGACTTGTACTTTGCGACCCTGTTTTCGCCAAGCATGTTCCTGGAGACCCATTTCCTCAATCTTGCGCAAGCTGCTGAATCTTACCACCGACGGACGCGTGCCACGGCATTGATGCCAGCCGGCCCGTTTGCCGAAGTTCTAAGTATGCTGCGCGCCACGCTCGCACAGTCGGGGCTCAGCAAGGAACTGCACGACGCGCTGAGCGCAAAGCTCCAGTATCTCAATGAACCGGCACTGCGGCGGAGGCTCGAGGAGCTGTTGAAAGAGCTGACCGACTTGGCTACGACTTTCATCCCGAATCAGGTGACCTTCGCGAGGTCAGTGGCTGACACTCGCAACTATCACACTCATTACAGCCCCGAGTTAGAAGCCAAAGCAGCCCGCGGAAGTCAGATGCTCACCCTGGTGGAGCAGCTGACTTTTCTCCTGCAAGCATGCTTCCTTGTAGAGATGGGGCTACCGCGCGATAAGATCGCAGCGCTTCTGGATCGGAACCAACGCATCGCGTACTTCCGCACGCGTTTTCAATCGTGACGTCCGCAATGTGTCGATGACAATAGACGTCGGTCCTGTTTTGGTGCTTTCCTCGGCCTGGCGTGGAGGGCTGCGTGATTGACCCCGCCGTAACCCTTGGCACAGCGGTCATCGCGATCGCAAATGTGTTCCTCGTTATCAAGACCGCGGGACTCGTTAAGGTCACGCAGGACACGGCGAGGCGACAACTGCGGGCCTACGTCCTACTCAGCAAGGCTAAAGTTGACAACGGGCGAATCCCGAATCTGCGCCGCGCTGAAATCATTCTCCGAAATTTCGGAAGCACGCCAGCTTCTAAGGTGCGGTGCTGGATGGGTCTTGATGTTAGAGAATTTCCGCTGACCTCGGGCCTCCGGGAAGCGGGGGAAGACCTCTGGCTGAGTAGCGATGCGCTCGGGTCTGACCGCGAATCGACTCTAGCAAATGCCGCCCCATTGCAGCCGTCTCTGGAGTCGGCGCTCCTTGCTGGCAATGCGGCGGTGTATGCGTACGGCGAGGCGCGCTACATGGACATATTCGGTAATGCTTGCCATACGCGCTTTCGTTATTTCTGCCGCGGCGGGGATCTCGACTCAGGTCGGATGTCGCCCTACAAAGACGGTAACAGCTATGACTAGAGTGGTGGGTCGATTGATCGGCGTGTACGAGCGCGCGCAAGTCAGCGCCGGCGGGTCGCGGCCGCGTTGAGCGCGCGGTCAGTCGCCGCCGGCATGGGTCTTACCGCCCAATGACAGGCGCGCCTCGACCGCGAGCACGAAAGGAATCCGGAAGGGATTGAGCGCGCCTGATGCGGCGCCGAAATGCTGGTTGACTTCCGAGGTCGTCGCGGGGTTGAACACAAACGCTTGATCGTTGCGCTGACCATCGCCGTTGATGTCGCTTCCCACAATCGGTGTGAACGGCATACGCGAGAGAAGTCGCGCGATTACCGACAGCTCGATTCCACGCTGCACGGGGTAGGTCACCGTAGTCAGGAATACGTGCCGGCGCTCTTCGTCAGCACGCCCCCAGACCGGGATGTTCGGGTTGCCAGCGGTAATGCCGTCCGTCGATTCGCCGTCGAAGCCGAGTGATTGGTCGCGGACGCCGCTGTACGTGTACGAGGCCTCGAAATTGACACCACTACGCGTCTCAGCGGTCAGCGCAAAGACGAGTTGTCGGGTCTCCGACGGCTTCTGTGGGCGAGGTGTCGATCACCCACCTGATGACACCGCGCAGCTGCCGTAGCTCGCTCCACTCGCGCCACGGGCCGAGGCCAGCCGCCAGCTCGGGGTGCACGACGCGCGGTACGCCGGCCACGATCACTAGAGCGACATCGTCCACCCGAGCCTGCAGCACGGGCTGACGAAATACCGCAAGGTCGGCTCTGGCTCCGCAGTCTAATGTAGGCTCGGGCAAGCCGAGCCGAGCCGCGGCCACAGCCCCGACCGCGTCGAGAAGGCGATCGTCGGACACCACGCCTAGGCGCCGAGCGAAACGCAGCTCTTCCAGCAAAGTCCCCAGCCCTGAGAGAAGTGAATCGCTTCCAAGCAGCACATCCACGCCCTGCTCCAGCAACTCGCTCGATGCCGTCCTGCCAAAAAGGAACGCGTTCGAAGTCGGGCACCACACGACTGCCGCACCACTCTCTCGCAGACGCCGCACGCCGTCGGTATCCGGGCCGACACAGTGGACGGCAAGTAGATCCTTGTTAAGTAGTCCCTGGCGCTCCAACTGCCGGATCTCCTCGGCGGCCGCGAAGTCGACCCCTTCGGCCAAATGAATCGCGAAAGGCCCCACTCCCGCGGTGGTGGCGTCGGTGGGGGCGGCGGCGGCGAGACCGGTCCCATGCCGGAGCGAGTGGGCGTTCCGGACCTGCGCCACGCGCAGCGGAAAGTCGTCGTCGAAAGCTTCCTCCCACGCGTCGTGGTGCACGACCGTCGTCACGCCTGCAACGATATTCTTCCAAGCGCCTCGGAGAAGCGCCTGCCGCCGCGGTACCGCTCGGCCCAGCGCAATGGCATCGGAGTAACGAGTATGGATGTCGCGCCCCCACTCGAAGCCATTGATGTACGGCGGCGCGCCCAATCGGCCATAGTGGTTGCGGTGCAAGTGCTCGTGTGCGTTTATCAGACCCGGCCTGAGCTCAGCATCCGGGATGCTGAATACGGCATCGAAGTGGCCAGACGACGGAACGATCCGGTCATTCTCGATCCCCACGGCAGCGTTCGCCGCCGCGACAAGTGTTCTCACGACTCGAAACCACGCCGAAACGCCAGCGCCAGGACGATTCGCAGTCCGCGCTGTCGCTCGTACGCGGCGAGCCGACGCGCGCGCTCGTAAAACGGACGGACGAGTGTGCCGACTTCAGCGTCGCGGCGAGACCAAAGACTCAGTCCCAGAGCCCCGGCAACCCTTTCGTGGGCACCCACCCGGTGCACGTAATGCTCGATCTGCTGAACCTTGCCGGAGAGATCGCGAAAGCTCCGGCGGTGGCCAGCCGCTACGGCATCCGGATGGAAATCGGTTACGACGAGCGTGCCGCCCGGACGGCACACGCGCGCCAGCTCAGCGTAAGCCACGTCGAGCTCACGGACGTGGCCGATCACCAGCCGACACCAGACCACGTCGAATGTATTTGCGCCAAAAGGAAGCGCCCGGATGTCGGCCGCGGCGAGCGAGGCCGCCGTCGCCGGACGGGTGAGCATATCGGGTGTGAGGTCGATTCCCACCGCCAGCGCCGAGCCCACGTCGGCTATGCGGCGACCCGTGCCGCAGCCTGCGTCCAGCAGCCGCCGATTGGACAGGGGCACCTGAAGCGCAGTGACTAGGCGGTCCTCGAGAAAACTGATCGCCGTTTCGATTTCGTAGCGGGGCGCCCAAAGCGCATACCCTTCGCGCGCGGAGAGCATCGTCACGCCACAGCCGATGGCGCGGCGGGACGAAGATGACCATAGGCCTGCCTGTCCTCTGGCACCACCTGGGCCCAACGGCGAACTGCGCGCAGGATGCGTGGGTCGGCGTACTCCCCGCGCTGCCAACGCCGCCGCGCGAGTACCTGCCCGAGCGTCTTCCCCCAACGCCGCGTGCGCCAGTCGTGTCGCGATGGGAATCGGCTCTTGAGCACGAGCTCGAAATCGTCTACACGAGCTTTCAAGATGCGATCGAGCCAAGGCACGCGAGGGTCTTCGTGCGTCATCCACGCCAACCATTCGGGCCGTGTCCATTCTTCAAGCGTCGCGGGCGTGCAGTCCACTGCTTCCACGTTGCCGTACGTCCCACGGCGCTGCGGCGTGGGAGTGTAGAAGTAGCGGACAATCTCTATGTCCGGATTCACGGCCTTGAGCCGGCGGATGAACGCCAGGGTATTCTCGATTTGCCGTGCGGGCTCGTCGGGATCGCCGAAAATGAACGAGAACTCGGGGATGATGCCGTGCTCTCGCGAGCGCGCCGCCACCTCGAGTATCTCCGCCGTCGTGATGTTCTTGTTCATCTTCCGAAGCACCGCGTCGGAGCCGGACTCGGCGCCGCAAAAAATCGTGGTCAGTCCCGCGCGCCGGAGCCGTTTCCACGTGTCTGGTGAGTATCGCGCCAACACGTCGACCCGACCTTCGGCCCACCACCGCAGACCAAGCGGCGCGATTCGTTCGGCCAACTCTCGTGCGTGGCTTTCGCCGAGGAAGAAATTGTTGTCGTAGAAGTGCACCGAATCCATGCCGTGACTTCGGCTGAGGAACGACAGGTGCGCCGCTGTGCGCGCGGGCGACTCCTGGGCTTCTCGTCGTCCGTAGACCGATATGACCGCGCAGAAGTTGCAGCCGAACGGGCAGCCGATGGACGCCTGGTACACGCCGGCGCGACGCCCGAGAAACGTGGGGTGGAGATAGTCATCGACGTTGATCTTGTGGTACGGCGGCGCAGGCAGAGCATTCAGTCCGACCCAGCGGCGCTCTGGCCCGATCCAATGCGTGCCATCCGCGTCGCGGAACGCGAGCCCAGCGACCGTCTTCGGATCGCGCTTCTCGTCGAGCACGTCCATCAGATCCGCGAACGTGTGCTCGCCCTGTCCGCGGACCAGCCAATCGACGTACGGCGCGTTGAGGAGTGGCGCCGGATACAGGCTGGGGAAATTGCCGCCCCACACCATGGGCAGATTGGGATAACGCCGCTTGAGCTCGCGAGTCAGCGGGACCGCGGCCAGCAGCTGAGGTCCCGGCATTACCGTGAACGCAACCGCTCGGACCGGATCGGGCCCGGATCGGCGCGCGTCGATTCGACTCGCCAGATCGCTGAGCACATCAAGGCCCGGCAGGTTGCCGTCCACGACTTCCCAGTCGATGCCGGCTGGCAGCGCGGCTCCGACCGCCATCACCGCCAGAGGAAAGCGCCGATTCTCGGGACGTGTCGCGCGAGGATTCACGAAGAGAATCACGCGACCGCGGTCTCCCAGAGGTCGAAGCGGGAGGGCGAACGCTGGCGACGAAGCCACGCTATTAGCGGCCGCGCCTCGTACCAGAGCGGGTACCGGATGCGATGGCGCCGCCACGCAAGCCCGAGGCCGGCGGATGCCGCCTCGAGGCGATCGCGAGTGAGGTACTCCACGAACGGCAGCGCGAGAAGCGCGTCGGCGCGGTTACCAAAGCAAAGCTCCGCGTCGCGGTGTTTATCCGCGACCATGGCCGCGCCGTCCGCCTCGCTAGCGTAGAAGGGAGAGTCGAGGATGACCAGGCGGCCGCCCGTTCGGAGTACGCGAACCGCTTCGCGGAGCGCGGCGGTGAGATCCAACGCGTAGTGGAGTGCCGCGTTGAACACCGCTACATCGAAGCTCGCGTATTCGAGCGGAAGCGCATCGAAGGACGCTACGACGCGTTGGAAACGCCCGGGGGTGCGCTCCTGATAGCAGTGGCCGGCTCCTAGGCCATCTACGGAATCCTCGCGTACGTCAACGGCCAACGCGTCGTTGCCGGCGAGAGCAGCGCGGTAACTCAGCCAGCCATTGCCAGCCCCCAAGTCCAGAACGCTGAGCGGCCGAGCGCATTCCGCAATGGCCGGCAAGAGCACTGTTTGCACCAGCCCATCGAAGCTGCGTGCGCGCACTGTCCATTGTCGTGCGAAAGGGCCAGAAGAGAGATAGGGAAGCGCGAGGGCATCGGCGGAGGTAAGCCCGCGGCCTTCGGCTTCGCGATGCGCGCCGTATTCCGCGCGAAAGCGCGCCGCGCAGGTCACGTTTGCTTCTGGCGTCACTTGCTTCTCGCTCCAACGCCGACCGTACGCCGCTCGAACTGGTAAAGAACGTGGTCTCCCAGGAGGGCCAGGGGGCGCGATGCCAATTGGTCCACCGCTTCCATGGCCGAGAGCAGCCTAGGATGATCCGAGATCCATGGCTCGGCGGCGCTTGGCGGCACGAATACTCCGATTCCCCGTCGCTCCCCGCAGCGGAACCACGGTCTCAACGCATAAGCGATCTCTCTTGGCCGGTGATAACGCACAGAGAAGTCGCGCCCCCCGAGTCGCGCTGGCACGTCGCCGCGCGCCAGCCGACGGAACGCCGAGCGGAAGTCCCGACGGGCCAGCTGTACGACGACCTCGCCGGGTGGGAGAGCGCCGAAAAGGACGAGAATCACTTGGCCCCCTGGGCGCACCAACCGCGCGAGGCCGCGAGCAACGGGCGCGAGGTCGGTGACGCAATTCAGGCCGGCGAAGTTGGAGAATGCGCCGTCGAAAAGCTCTTCGCCAGCGCCCTCACGTGATGCCGCCAGAGTTTCCAGAGCCTCGGCGCTCAGCACAGTGGCCGACGATCCGACGTACGACCTCAGTTTCCTCAGCGCGACGCGCACCATTGTCGGAGACGCGTCGGTCAGCATCACGTGTCGACCTTGGCGGGCGAGCCAGAGTGCGTCCTCACCCGTGCCGCCTCCCACTTCCAGAATACGGGACCCGTAAGGAAAGGCGGCTAACAGCGCTGAGCGAACCGCGCGCCGCTGTGCCGCGACGCTATGCCACGCCCCGTACCGGCGATCAAACGATTCCGCCACCGCATCGAACGCCTGAGCGGCTGCCGGAAGGGAGTCGAGGCGCATGGCTCAGCGCCCGGCCACTGGGATCGGCCCCTTGGACCGATGCGCTGACTCGTCGTCAGCGAGCTCGATCCAACGCGTCTCATCGATCGCGCCAGTCCGAACCTCATCGTGCAGGGCGTCCCGCACGCGGCGATAGAACGCCGTGCTGTACGTCCCGCGAAACAGCATGGCCAGATCATCGGTGTGCTCCCAATTCCGCTGAGTCCCCAGCTCGGCGCTCACCGAATCGTGGAATTTGGTGCCAGGCAGTGGGTAGGACACGGAGACCCCGATATCATCGGGCCGCTCGTCGCGGATCAGGCTCCGCGTGTCAAGAACATCCTCCCACGTCTCCGAGGGATAGCCAAGTTGCACGAACCAGCATGCGCGGACGCCGCGCGACTTGAGGATGCGCGTCGCCAGGCGCGCCTCTTCCACGCTCGTGCCTTTCTCCATTGCGTCGAGGACCTTCTGGGAGCCCGATTCCACGCCGAGCCAAACTTCCTCGGCGCCCGCATCGGCCAGCGCGTCCACGACGTCGGGTCGCATGAGGTTCACGCGCGATTGCATCATGAACGGCGTGCGCGCATCCCTGATGGCGACTGCGCGAGCGAACTCTCTGACCCACTCGTCGGTGAGGCCGAAGATGTCATCCGCGAACCAGATGTGGTCCGGCGCGATCTGGTCCTTGAGACGACGCATCTCGTCGGCCACGGCGTCGGGCGATCTCTGCGTGTATCGCCTTCCAAAGACGGGCTTCGCGCACCAGTTGCACCCGTACGGGCAGCCCCGAGAAGTCACCATGTTCCAGGAGAAACGGCCGTGCGCGGATCGCCACGCGCGCGCGTACGACTCCGCGTCAACCAAGTCCCAGGCCGGCAAGGGGAGCGAATCCAGCTCGCGCAGTCCTGAACGCGCAGGCGTGTACGTGACCCCTCCGTTCCCGTCGGCGAGCGCCAGCCCTGGGATCGAACGAAGTGATGCGGCGGCGTCCGCCCGCCAGGCATCGGCCAGAGAGAGAAACCCCATCTCGCCCTCACCGAGCAGAACCGCGTCCGCACCCGCAGCGAGATAAAGCGCGGGCCGATCCGTGGAATCCGATCCGTTCACCGCGACGCGACAGCCACGGCTACGCGCCGTTTTGATCATGGCGATCGTGGCCTCGCGCGAACGCACGGTGCACATCTTGGTCAGGTAGTTGAAATTGTCCTCCAGGATGCCCACGACCGGTGGCCGCGTCTCGTCCAGCATCGCCTCGAATGAGGCGACGCCAGTCGCAAGCATTGCATCGAAGAGCGCGATCTCGTGTCCGCGTTGCCGCAAAAGCGCCGCCGCGAGCAGCGTGGCGAGCGGAGCGTATGGCTTCATCCGCGCGAGTTGCTTCGGGTCGTTTCTCAAGAAGTACGAGTGCGCGAGGAGAATCATGAGCGCGCTCCCCCGAGACCGTCGAGCATCGAAACGAGAGAGGGAATCGCGCTGGACGGCTCGTTCGACACGGCGAGCCGCCACCCGCCACCGATGGCAAGCGCGAACGCGCACGCGCGAAGCCGCTCGCGATATCGATCGAAGCCGGGCTCGAGGCGCCCGGTCAGCGCGGTGACGACTTCCTCTGCGCTGACGCGCGTAAGCGCGGTGGGCCCATTCGCTCGCTCTAGCAGGCACACGCCCACGTGGTCGGCGATCAGTGACTGGCCGCCAATGGGGTCCCCAAGGTCAACGGGAATCTTGTATTTCCCGCTCGGTAGCACCGTCGCGTCTGCCAGAGCGAGCCACGGGAAATGCTCCCGCGCCTCGGGTTCGAGATAGATCCTTCTAGCGAGATCGCCCCGCACGGCAACGCGTGGTCGTAGCTGAACCCATGTGACCTCGTCGCTGAAGACCGTGAGGCCCGCCATGTGCGCTGCGTACGCAAGCGTGCTTTTGCCGGTCCCGCTTCCCGCGCAGAGTAGTACGGCGGCTTTTCCGCGGCCTACCGACGCCGCGTGTACAGGCTGCCGATCGTGATGAGATACAATGATGAATGTCAGGGTCTCCAACACGCCTTGCCGGAACTGGGCTCGCTGGCCCACCAGCCCGCGCGACACGTATGCAACCGACTGCCCGCGAAGAGCGTCCGCGACCGCCACGATATCGGGCCCCTGCAGGATGACCCACGTCTTTTCCGGCGACCACGCGCGCACGGGCGAGATCTCACCATCGGTGGTCGAGCCGCCCGGCTGGACGACTACGCGCACGCTCAATGGCTTCCGAATCAACTTGTCGGCGGCAAAGGCACGCGGCCCGCCAAACGACTCGTTCGCCACGTCGATGACGAAATTGCTGTTGCTCTCGAACCGAACCGGCACGCCCAACACCGCCGCGTCGAGCGCGTGAGGCAAGGGAATATCGCGACCCAGGGGGTCGCAGCCCTCGAGGAGATCAACCGCGGTATCCGTCATGCGTGGGCCATGTGGGGCGCGGCGACCTCGCTATACAGGTCCTCGAACCGACTCGCCGTGATGTCGGCGTGCTCCGCCATAGCGCGATCGCGAGCCGCTGTCGCCAGCCGCATACGGCGGCCGTCGTCGGTGAGAACAGAAGCCGTGGCGCGCGCCAGCCCCTCGAAATCACCGATCGGCACGGCGACCGCCGCCGTCGGGTCCCACTCTGCCACGTGGCCGACTCGCGTTCCTACGGTCGGCACGCCTACCAACGCGGCCTCGAGCACCGCCATCGGCCCGGCTTCGTGCCGCGATGTCAGGAGGTGTAGGTCTGCGCGGACGGCGAGTGCGTGGAGGTCGGGATACCGCAGTCGGCCGTGGAACGTGACCACCTCGCTGAGCCCCAGTCTGCGCGCAGACTCCTGCACCGCGCCGTTCAGCGTGTCGCATCCGGCGATGTCGAGGCGGAACGGAATGTTCGCGTTGCGAAGGAGCGCCGCCGCCCGCAGAAGAGTGTCTTGGTCCTTGACGCGGTTCAGATCCGCCACGTGAAGCAGACGCGCTGGGCGCGCCGGGTCACGAGGCCGCGGCGCAGCGGGAGGCCAACGGTCAAGCGCCACGCCTAGTGGGATTCGGCGAACCGTGATGCCCAATGATTTCGCGGCAGCGGCCATCGGCGCGCTTGCCACTGTGATGCGCCGCGCGCCGGCGACGGCCAGTCGTAGAGCGAGACGTCCGCGGGTCGATTGCCGCTGTCCGTACTTGATGTCCGGTATCGCCGCCATCTCGCCGCCGGATAGATGCAGCACGACGGGAGTCCGGTGCCGCCAGCCCGCGATTGCGGCCAGCGACCCCGTGCCCTGTGCTCAAAAAGCGTGAAACACGTCGAACGGCTTGAGGCGGTGCTCGTCCGCCAGAACTGACAATGCCCGGCGTCGCCGGCCCGGTCCCGCACCGACGTCATGGACCGTGGCGCCGAGGAGCTCGTAGCGCGCGGCCGCTGGCGCAAGCGTCAACGCGAGCACGAACACCGCGTGGCGTCTCGCGAGCCGGTCGATCAAAGCCAGCAGCGCAGGGATCACGCGGTCTGTGCCGCTCTGGTCAACCCCGCCGGGCACAAAGAGCGCTACTCGCATCACACGCTGACGAGGGCCACAGTGATAGCTTGCACGGCATGACGGTTCTGTACGACATGCCGCGCGATGAAAGCGAGGCCGAGATCGAGGCGGTCAACCAAAGGCTGCGATCCTGGCAGCACAGCGGCGATCCGCGGTTTCTCTGGCCCGGAGTGGATGAGAGCGCGCGGATTGCGGCACTGAATGAGATCGAGCGAGCCGCATCGGCTGTCCTCTGTGGCGACCCAAATCCCGTGCGCCTCGGCGCGCCGGACGGTCGGGACGCGGAGGCGATTGGCATCGCGGCATTTTCGTCGAGCACTGGACCGATGCTGAGCCTCTGGGTCGATTCCGGTCGAATCGGTGCCGCGCCCTCGGTTGCCGCAGTGCTGGCTCGCCACCTGGCCCATGGCCGTGCGCGCGCCGCGCGCCTCGAACGCGGTTTGGAAAGCGTGGTGGATCTTCTGGCCGCGCGCGGGATCGGATGCACTATCCTCAAAGGCTTCTACACCGCCCGCCGATACTATCCCGAAGCCGGCGCGCGCCCGATGAGTGACATCGACGTCTGGCTCGATCCGACAACGATCCCCGAAGCGGAGCGTGTTCTCCGAGAAGCGGGGTGGGTCGGAGGGGCCAAGCTGCGGAGACCTTACAAACGCGATTGGCATCCGCCGGACTCGGATCAGCGTGTCCGCGCGCTCACCTACGCCCACGCCTGGGATCCTTGGCGACTCGAGCTGCACGGTTCTCTGGATCGTGTCTTTGCGCCGGGCCGGCTCGCGCGATTTCCGCGGTACGCGGGAGATGATGAGCCGTGGGCTGTCGCTGGCCGTCCCGTGCGCGTTCTCGGGCAGCCGTTGCTGCTGGCACATCTGGCGGCGCATGCGTCGGAGGAGGGGCATGTAGCGCGCTTGTTGCGCTTGATCGAGATCGTACTGGTCAGCCGACAGGACCTGGCGGCGGGTCGCTTGGCCTGGGCGGATTTTCTCTCTCTTATCCGCGCGACGGGAACCGCCGGTTTCGCGTATCCGGCTCTGGCCCTCGCGGAGCGCCTTGCGCCACAATCCGTAAGCCTTGACGTGCTCGATGAGTGCGCGTCCGCGGCCGGTCCTCGCGTACGTGCTTTCGTCGCCCACGGCACTCCGTCGGCGCGCACTCGGCTGGAAGGCGTCTCCCTCTCCGAGAAATTTCTGTGGACCAGCGGACCGGTCGGCGTGATGCGCCGCGTGGCGGCGATGCTGTGGCCAAAGGCGAGCGCATCGCTCACGGATGTGATGCGCACGTATGCTCGGCGCGCCTACCGCTTGCGTCGCGGGCGAGTCGCCATTGGGCCGACCGACCGGCCGGAGAAGTAACGAGGCCTTTGCGCGCGCCGCATTGTTCGGTGCTTCGTGCAGCGGCAAAGTCATAGCGCCGACGCCATCGCCACCGAATCCGTCAGCTCGCGCGCGAGCTCATACACCCTCGCGGGCGTGTGACGTTTCAGGCATCGCACATCACCGAGTGCGCATACCGGCTGCATACACTGGCCGCACGGCATGTCCGAGGAGTCGAGCGTTCGCGTGTGGGCTCCTTGCGGCGCGCTCCAGTAGGCGCGGCTAGCGCCGAACAGAGCCACCGTGGGCACGCCCGAGACCCACGCCATGTGCATGAGTCCCGAATCATCGGTGACGATGAGCGCTGCTCGTCGCAGGATCGCGTACGCTTCGGCAGGCGAGGTTCGGCCGACCAAGTCGAGCACCGTCGCGCCGAGCTCCGCGCGAATCTCGGCGGCGCTAGCCGCGAGCGAGGCGGTGCCGAGCAGCAGAAAGCGAGTCGCGCTCCAAGGAGTCGACTGCCGCCAGAGACGAGCGAAGTCTATGTATGCGGCCAGGGGCCAGTTCTTAGTGTTCCAGCAGCCGGCCGGATTGAGCACGACGAGCGGGTCCCGGCCGTTCCACCCAGCTTGGTACAGCAATTGGAGACCGGCCGCGGGGTCGTGCATTGGTAACGGCGCCGTAGTCGTCGGCCCCCCTAGCCCAGCGAACGTGATCGTCTCCTGCGTGCGCTCCCCAGCCGACCGCGCCGAGTAGCGATCGAACTCGGACCACGCCTTCGGGGCAATCATCCGCCGCATCCAGCGACTCGCGCGGTTTCGCTGAAGATCGACCACGACGTCGTAGCGGCGCGCCATCAGGCGGGGCGCGAGCGCGGTCGCGGCGACGAGATGCCCGCGGGGTGAGCGTCCACCCCCGATCGCGAACACTCGATCGAAGAGTGCTACCGCGCGCGGGATGTCCGCGTTCTCAGCGAGCGTTACGAAGTCGATGGCAGTCTCGGGGTGGTCCTCACTCAGCGCTTTCAGATACGGCAGCGTGATCACGACATCGCCGAGCGCGTGTAGCCGAATCGCGAGCATTCGGCGGGGCGGTTGCCTGCCGCGCCAGGGGCGACCCGTTATCGGGTCAGTTGCCGAAGTGTCCACCGCGGCCGAACGTAGA
>Ga0102924_1003441_pt1 | contig 16620 bp, 16 predicted proteins | sample PaiPotPPM11metaG_FD_80116 | JGI IMG/M metagenome (GOLD analysis project Ga0102924, IMG submission 80116) | Iron sulfur acid spring bacterial and archeal communities from Banff, Canada, to study Microbial Dark Matter (Phase II) - Paint Pots PPM... ...
TAAGTAGATGTCATTATTTATGGCTACAAGAGAACCCGTCCGCCTGCTTGACCGCCTCTTCACCACTGGGCCGATGCGGGAGATTTTCTCGGGCCGCTGCCGGCTGCAACGGATGTTGGATTTTGAAGCGGCGCTGGCGAGAGCTTTGGTGCGGGCAGGAATAGCTCCCGCCTCGATTTTGCCCGCCATCGAGCCCCAGTGTGACGCAAATTTGCTGGACCTGGATGAATTGTCAGATGGGGCGGCACTGGCTGGAAACCTGGCGATTCCGCTGGTGAAGGCGCTCACCGGTTTGGTGGCCAAGACCGATCCCGTGGCGGCGGGATTCGTTCATTGCGGAGCAACCAGCCAGGACGTGATCGACACGGGGCTGATCTTGCAGTTGCGCGACGCGCTTTGCCAGATCGATCAAGGGCTGGTGGAAATGTCGGGAGAGCTTCGACGGCTGGCTGAGAAACACAAGTCAACGCTGCAGGTGGGCCGCACGTGGCTGCAGCAAGCGCCGCCCGTGACTTTTGGCTTATTGGTGGCAGGATGGCTCAGCGCTGTGGAACGCCACCGCGCGCGGCTTGTGGAAACGCGCCAAAGGGCGTTGGTATTGCAGTTCGGCGGGGCAGTGGGCACGCTGGCCGCTTTGGGTGATCGGGGGCTGATTGTGGCCGCAGCGTTGGCGGATGAACTGCAACTGACTTTGCCGGATTTACCGTGGCATGCGCAGCGCGACCGGATTGCCGAGGTAGCCACCACACTCGGCTTGCTAACGGGCTCGCTCGGAAAGATGGCGCGGGATATTTCCCTGATGGCGCAAACGGAAGTTGGAGAAGTGTCCGAGCCGGGGCCGCCGGGCCGGGGCGGATCTTCAACCATGCCCCACAAGCGCAACCCCGTGGGGTCGGCGGTGGTCCTGGCCGCGGCGCTTCGCGTGCCGGCGCTGGTTTCTGTCATGCTCGCGGCGATGGTCCAGGAACACGAGCGGGGATTGGGAGGATGGCACGCCGAGTGGGAGACGCTGCCGGAGATTTGCATGTTGTCGGTTGGCGCCCTGTCGCAGCTCACGAATGTTCTGAGCGGGATCGAAATTCACGAAGAGAGAATGGCCGCGAATCTGGATGCAACACGAGGCTTGATTCTCTCGGAAGCCGTCGCGGTGGCTCTGGGAAAGCAGATCGGGCGGTCCAAAGCACACACTGTTTTGGAGCAGGCGTGCCGCCGGGCGGTGGAGAGTGGGCGGCATTTGCGCGAGGTGTTAATGGAAGACGCAGAAGTCCGGGCACATCTTTCCCCGGAAGAAATTGAGAGCTTGCTCGATCCCAAGAATTACACGGGTTCGGCGGAAGCTCTGGTGGAGCGCGTCTTGCGAGGCCGTAGTGTGAAAATTTGAGTTGCAGGACAAGTGAGCGATCGCGATGCCTTTTGCCGAACTAAACGGAGGCCGGATTCACTATCAAATCGACGGCCCGGGCGGAGATGCTTCCGGCGCGCCGGTCGTGGTGCTGTCGCACTCTCTTGGAACCAGCCTTTCCATGTGGGATCGCCAGGCGCCGTCGCTTGCCCTGCACTTCAGGGTGTTGCGTTACGATACGCGGGGGCATGGCGCTTCGTCAGTCACTCCGGGCCCTTACGCCATTGAACAGCTTGCGCGTGATGTCCTCGGCCTGTTGGACGGGCTGGGAATCGGCCGGGCACACTTTTGTGGTTTGTCCCTAGGTGGGATGATCGGGATGTGGCTGGGAGTGTACGCGCCCGGCCGGCTGAACAAGCTGGTGCTTGCGAATACCGCGACTCGCATTGGTTCGGCGGACAGTTGGAACGCTCGCATTGCCAAAGTCATGCAAAGCGGTCTGGAGCCGGTTGCCGCGGGTGTGATCGAGCGGTGGTTTTCGCGCGCATTCGTCGCGAGGGATCCCAGGACCGTCGAGTCTATGCGCCAAACGTTGCTCCAGTCAGCGCCCGAGGGTTACGCGGCCTGTTGCGCAGCCATCCGGGACGCTGATGAAAGCAGTATGATCCGGAAGGTGGGCGCGAAGACACTGGTCATCGCCGGGACCCTTGACCCGGTTACCACTCCTGCGGATGGCCAATTTATGGTGAAGCAGATTGAAGGGGCGCGCTATGTGGAATTGGAAGCGGCTCACCTTTCCAACATCGAAGCGGCCCAGGAATTCACGGAAACAGTGATGACATTTCTGGCGGAGCCGGAGGCAAACTGATGGACGAAGGTGAGCGTTATTCGGCGGGGATCGAAGTTCGCCGGGCGGTTTTGGGCGATGCTCATGTGGACAAAGCCCTGGCGAATCAAAGTTCATTCAACCGGGAATTTCAGGACTTGATTACACGGTACGCCTGGGGAGAAATCTGGTCGCGGCCGGGATTGACACGGCGCGAACGCAGCCTGGTGACACTCGCCATGATGATTGCGCTCAACCACCCGGATGAATTTCGCATGCACGTGCGCGCGGCGCTTCGTAACCGGGTGACTCGCGAAGAGATCAAGGAAGTCCTGCTGCAGAGCGCAATTTATTGCGGCGTGCCCGCGGCAAACCAAGCATTCCATCTTGCCGAGCAGGTGTTTGCGGAGATGGACCGAGGTTAATGACGCAAGCTGGATTATTCAGGAAGTCTTACCCGGTCCTGGCTCTCGACTGGCGCGGCGATGAAAGCCGTTTGATGACTTCCAGCGGAAGCGGGCGCGACTTTAGCCGCTCCGGATCATCGGAGTCTTTTCCCGTCCAGACCCGAGTCTCAAAGCCTTCGACGGCCAGGGTTCGAGATTTGAAGAATCGATGATGGATCACAAAGCTGCTCCTGCGAAACTCAGAGATGGAGGTTTTGGCGAGTAGTTGTTCACCAAAAGTGGAGGGCACGAGGAAGCGCGTTTTCACATCGACCAACGGAATACCCACGATGCCGGAAGTTCTGAAAAGTTGGTGAATGGGCATTCCGGCTTTTGCGAACAACGCCGAGGTGCATTCATCGAACCATGCCAGGTACTGGGGATAAAATACAATGCCGGCGGGATCGCAATGTCCCCATTCCACCAGGAACCGTTTTTGATTGACTAGCACTTTTGGGCGAATCCCTTGTTCGAAGTATCCAACATGAAGATCAGAATTTTCGGGCTCCTGAGCAGCGGCTTCAAATTTTCAGTATGCACTATTGGCGGCTGCTTCGTCACTCATGATCCCGGCCGGGTAGTGGCTCAGTTTCTTTGCTGTAGCGGCGCTTGAACTGGCGCAGGCCACGGCTCACAGGCAAGGGGAATGGAAGATGAGGCTGGAGGGAGATGCGAACCCAGGTTGGAATTGTAGGAGCAGGACCGGCGGGGCTAGTGCTCTCGCACCTGCTTCATCTCCAAGGCGTCGAGTCCGTTGTCATCGAAACTCGTAGCCGGCAGTATGTTGAAGAGCGAGTCCGGGCGGGAGTGCTCGAACAAGGAACGGTGGACTTGCTCACCCAGACTGGCCTTGGGGAACGGTTGAAGCGCGAGGGATTGGTCCATCATGGAATCGAGTTGCGCTTTGGCGGGCGTGGACATCGCATTGACATGTTTGAGCTCACGGGTGGGCGCTCAATCACCATCTATCCTCAGCACAAGGTGATTGAGGATCTCAACAAGGCGAGGCTGGCGGCCGGGGGGCAAATATTCTTTGAGGCGGAAGAGGTCAGCGTGCATGACTTCGGTCCGTCGAACTCCTCCAAGCCGAGAATCAAGTTCTGCAAAGACGATAAGACGCAAGAGTTGACCTGCGATTTTATTGCCGGATGTGACGGATCGCACGGAGTGTGCCGTTCATCCATTCCACCGGACGCGCTGGCTCTTTATGAGAGAAATTACCCGTTCGGTTGGCTTGGGATTCTTGCCGAAGCGCCGCCGTCGTCGGACGAACTGATCTATTGTTATCACGACCGTGGTTTTGCGCTGCACAGTATGCGCTCTCCCAGCATCACCCGCCTGTACCTGCAGTGCGCACCCGATGAGGACCTCACGCCGTGGACCGATGAGAGAATTTGGCAGGAGCTTCACGCCCGCTTTGCAACTCTCGAAGGTTGGCGGCTGAACGAAGGAACGATTGTGCAGATCGGTGTTACCGGAATGCACAGCTACGTCGTCGAGCCGATGCAGTTTGGCAGACTTTTTCTTGCCGGTGACGCGGCTCACATCGTTCCGCCCACCGGCGCCAAGGGACTTAATCTTGCGATAGCGGATGTTCGCGTCCTGGCGCGGGCGCTCGCCGATTTTTATGCCTCAGGACGGCGCGATCTTCTCGACCAATATTCGCAGACTTGCTTGCGGCGCGTCTGGCGGGTGCAGCGCTTCTCCTGGTGGATGACCTCCATGCTGCACCGCTTTGGAAGTGACAACGCATTCGACCGGCGCCGCCAGCTCGCCGAACTGGACTACGTGACGAGCTCGCGGGCCGCAGCGCAGAGCTTGGCTGAGAATTATACGGGCCTGCCTTTGGACTGAATCCCGGCGCGACTCCGCGAGCTTTGCGCCGCGCCCCCCCGCAGGATGCGAAAGATTGGCTACCACGCGCCTTGTTCAGCAATCCGGGCCGCTTCCCGGTAGGCTTCTTGTTCTCTGCGGATGAGGTCCGGATTCGATCCGCGCTCGTGGGCCAGGGCCAGCGCCAATTGTTGCAGAGCGATTGCGCTTCCGGTGAGAGCGAAAACGAGAGCCGCGACCCCTTTGCGGTTCATGTCATCCGGCGGCAGGACAATCCGGCCGCCGTTGCTGAGCGAAGCGGGAAAATCACTTTGCGGTGCCAAGATTGCAGCGCAACTCATGCCAATCCTTCTCGCCGCACGGGCGGCCAGGCTGGCCCGCGCGTCGCGCCGATTTGCGCCGAATCCGGCGCACAACAGGAATACGATTCCGGTGCGGCCGTCTGTGGCCGCCAGATGCCCATGCAGAAGGGTTTCAAGTTGAATGGCGACCGCCGGAAGCCTTGCGCCTTCTTCGATCTTCAGCGCCAACTCGCGCGCGGAAATCAGGTCTGCCCCCTGCCCCGTAATGATGAGTCGCGAGCAACCGGCAAGGAAATGCGCAACATTCGCAGCTTGATCCCTCAGAGTCTCGACCCGGCGCAGGAAATCGCGCAGCTCTTCGGGGTTGAGCATTTCGCCGCAGATTGCGCCTGCCACCGCCGCTCCCGCCAGGATGGAAGACACGTAAGCAACCGTGTGGCACCAGGAACGGTCGATCACCGGAGTTACGAAGAAGAGATGATCCGCAACGCGGCTTGCAGTCCGGTCCGGTCTTGCCGTGATGAGGACGGTCTTTGCTCCTGCTTGGCGCGCGGCCTTCATCGCTTCGGCCGTGGCCGCGGTGACGCCATCATGTGACACTGCCAACAGAACTCCGCCCGGGCGCGGATCGAGCAACGCATCGAGGGCCTGCCGGCATTCGACCCAGCCTCCGCGCGCTCCCAAAGGTAAAAGTCCGGCTTCGACCAATGCCGCAACGGCCAGCGCCCCGTGTTCGGAGGTGCCACATCCCGTGGTCACGACCGGTTGCCCCCTTTGGTGCGCGGAGAGGATTAGTTGAGCAACACTTGCAGCGGCGGAGTTGGACAAAATCGGTCCCACCAGGTCTGGTTCGGACGCAATCATTTCCTCCATCACCCAGGGCGGTCCGGGGCGGAGTTCAGGATAAGCATCGGTATGCCAAGGCGGACGGGCAGATTTGACTTCTTTTCTTGAATCCTGCGCCTGGGAATTTGCAGGGTCGCGCATTTCTGATCTCTGAAGCAGAGTGTCCGCTCACCGTTTCTAGCCTGGTACGATGCCCGGTCGATCCCGGCCGGAACAAATACAAGGCAGAAGGCGAGACGGAGCAATCACACACAGTATCATATCCTCAAACTTGCCTGCCTCTTTGCAGAAGCCGGGGTAGTGTCTCAGTTTGTTTGCTGTAGCGGCGCTCTATGAGCGCCGAACTTGGATCCTCAACGGTTCCCGGCGCTCATAGAGCGCCGCTACAGCAAACTGCGTCACTACCGAAGCCGGCGATATGATACATTGAGGCGCGCGAGTGGATTCTGCGGCTCATAGCCACATGAAAGTTCCAATGACCGTGACTTGGATTGCAAATTAAATGTCGCAAGTCATTGTCCCATCGAATTCCGCCACCGCTGATCTCTCCGGGCTGGATCATCGGACGTTGCTGCCGGGCATTGGGCTCGTGAGCTTCGGCGCGCTGCTGCTGGAGCTTTCGCTCACTCGTTTGTTTTCGGTCATCCTCTTCTATCATTTCGCTTTCCTGGCCATCTCCATCGCCTTGCTCGGGCTTGGAGCGGGTGGCGTCACAGCCTACGTGAGCCGCGATCGTCTTTCCCGGTACTCCACGCGCGATCTGGGTGCGGTCGTGCCGGCGGCGAACGCGGTGGTCATCCCCGCAGCGTTGGTCATTGTGCTTCACATCCCGGTTGCGCTCGACCTGAGCTGGGGAAATCTCCTGCGTTTAACCGCTATCTATCTGGTGTCCGCCGTTCCTTTCTTCCTCACTGGGCTGTTGTGTTCCGCGGTTTTTGCGCGGGAGAGCCGCAGTATTCCCTTGCTTTATTCAGCGGACCTTGCCGGGGGCGCACTGGCCTGCCTGTTGATTGTCCCACTGCTCGATGGGCTGGGCGCGCCCAACACGGTCTTGGTTGCCGGCGCCGCCATGGCGGGCGCTTCCGCCGTCTGGTCAGCAGGGCGGGAAATGCGAAAGCGGGCGCTCCTGATTGTTGCGGGTCTGGTTGTGGTCATCGGCGCCAATATGATCTGGGGATTTGTGGACGTGATTTACGCCAAGGGCGTGCGCTTATCACACCTGGCGAAAATTGAATTTGTCCGCTGGAACGCCATCTCCCGCGTTGAAGTCGATCTGAAGAAGGATCAATCGCGATGGATCGTGATCGATGCCGACGCCAACAGTGCCCTGATGAACGTTGATCCTCATGCCTGGCAAGGCGTGAGGCAGAAGAACCTGATGGCGGCGGCGCCGGCCATCGCCAACGTCATCCGGCCTCGCGGCAGCTATGCCATCATCGGGCCCGGCGGCGGGGTCGACGTTCTGCGGGCGGTGGCGAACGGCAGTCCTCGCGTTGTGGGTATTGAGATTAATCCCATCATTGCCAACACCATCATGCGCCGCGATTACGCCAATTACAGTTACCACCTTTATCAGTTGCCCAACGTTCAAATCGCCGTGAGTGACGGCCGGTCATTCATTTGCGGGACAAACCAGCAATTTGATGTGATCCAGATGACCCTGGTAGATACCTGGGCATCGACTGCGGCCGGCGCTTTTGCTTTGAGTGAGAATTACCTCTATACGGTTGAGGCGTTTGAGCAGTACTTCGAGCATTTACATGCTAACGGCTTCGTCGCAGTCACCCGCTGGGAGTTCAAGCAGCCCCGTGAGGCGTTGCGTGTGGTGGCCGTTGCCGTAGAATCGCTGCACCGGTTGGGAGTGGCCGATCCCGCCGGAAATTTTATGGTGATCTCCGACGGGCCGCTCGATGAGGATGGCCGGCCCGTCACCGTGCTTGCCAAAAAAACTCCATTCACTTTGGATGAGCAGCAAGCCGTCCTTCGAGATCTGCAAACGCATCCCAACCTCGTGCCGATCTATCTTCCTTCGCTGCGCTCGGATAATCCGTTCTCACAATTACTGGCGGGGAACGATCCCTACGCGTTTGCAAAAAGCTACGCCTACAACGTAGCTCCGGTCACGGACGATGATCCATTTCTGTTTTTCACTCTGAAGACCCGCCAGGTGCTGCACGATGCAGCGGGGCTCCGCCAGGGAATCGATTGGAAGGTGAACCTTGGAGTGGTTATTCTGGGCGCAGTGCTGCTGATTTCGATTGCTGCGATTCTGGCCTTTCTCGTCCTGCCGCTTTTTCTTGCCGATTCTTCCCAGAGCAGACCCCCTCTGGCTTTGGCTTTCTTTGTCGCCATCGGCCTGGGGTACATGCTGGTGGAGATCACCTTCGTCCAGCGCTTCGTGCTTTTCCTTGGCAACCCGGTGTATGCCATCACGGTGGTCATCTTTCTATTGCTGCTTTCGAGCAGCGCGGGCAGTTGGGCCTCACGCTGGTGGCTGGTCCGCTTTGGGCGCTTGCGCCCGGCGCTCGCTGCCCTGGTCGTTGTGCTCCTGGTGGATGCGGCGGCGCTGCCGCGCCTGCTCGCGTCGCTGGTGGGCATTCCCTTCTATTTGAAACTCGCTGTAAGCGGGCTCACTCTGGCGCCTTTGGGATTCGTCATGGGCATGCCTTTTCCGGCGGGCCTGCGGGCGATGGCGCAAGGCGGATACAAACGGGAAGGGACGATGATTGGGGATGCCTACCAAGAAGCACAAGGAGGAAGAGACGCCGTCGAGTGGGCTTGGGCAATGAACGCGGCGTCGAGCGTCATGGGCTCCGTGCTGGCAATGGTGATCGCTGTTCATGTTGGCCTTGGCGTTACTCTGGCGTGTGGCTCGGCTGCTTATTTCGTGGCATTAGCGTTCACCGCAGCGTTTGCTTAGATCCCTTTCGCTAAGCCGCAATTATACTTGAAGGCATAAGCTGGCGCCGGGCATTTGCTGTAGCGCCGTTCGGAGCTTGCCCTGACAGGGACTGGCGAAATCCGCCGCGCACAGACCGGCGCTCCAGAACTGAGCGTCGCCGACTTATGACCTTGTTTATAGCATAGGGCTGAAGTGCGATTGCAAGCTGGCTTCGCTTCAAGCACGAAGGCGGCTAGAGGCCAGAACTTTGCGTCTTCCTTTCGATTGTTTCAGGATGGTGATCTTCACCGGGACTACGCCCCGCCGTACAAAGCCGATGCGTTTTGCCGCCGCCTTGGAAAGATCAATAATGCGGCCCCGCACCCGCGGGCCACGGTCATTAATCTTGACCACGACGGAGCGCCCGTTCCTGAGATTGGTGACTTTCACTTTAGTTCCCAGCGGGAGCGTCCTGTGCGCTGCTGTGAGTTTGTGTCGGTCGAATGGAGCGCCGCTCGCCGTTCGTTGGTGCTGAAAGTCCCGTCCGTACCAACTCGCCATCCCATATTGGACATGGTGATGACTGCCGGGGCGCCTGAACCTTGGTAAGTGTATGGCAAAGACGCAGGGAATGGGAATGAAGATGGCCCAAATGACGATCAGCAGCCGCCTCATGGTTTCTCCTGTTTGATTTCTCCTCGCGCCGAAGATCGCGCTTGCCATTGCGAAAGGCTTGCCGGAATTTCCTCCTGATCCTGAATTTTTTCCATCGCGTCAAAACTTCCCGGGCAGTATCACGGCGCGTCGAAAATAAAAAGTAGAAATTCCTCAAAGCAAGGGCCACAGCTCGTTTCCCCTGCTCAATTATTCTAAGCACGAAGAGTTCCACCCAAGGCTTCTACTCCGGACACAAGACCCATATTGGACTGATATCGCTTGAGATGCCTCGATCCGGGTACAAAGGCCGATGAAAATTGAAGGTCGGTAAGAATTTCCCGGCCGGGTCAAAATTACCGGCCACCGAGGCGGCACAACATGGCGCACCTCTTCCCAAAATCCCAGGTTGGCGCCGCTTATTGATGTTGTTGCATCTCTTGCTGACCGCCTTCTGGAGCTGGCGCCGCAGAGCGTACCACCGTCGCCGGAAGCAAGGCTGACTGATCCCGCCGTCGCAGAAGCCGCCTCTCGCCTTCGGCTCGGACGAGTTGCCATCTACCGTTTGGTTCGGCGCTACAGGCAACGGCCCCAAACTTCGTCGCTGCTGCCCTGGAAGCGAGGACGCGCTCGAAGTGCGCGATTCCTTGACAAGGCGCGAGAAGACCTGATCGCGACCTGCATCAAGGAATTCTACATGGTGCGAGAGCGGCCTCCGCTGGCCGCACTGTTCCAGGAGATGAGGCGGCGCTGCAGGCGGGCGAAGACCCCGACCGGCTCTCGTTCGTCCACGCCGTCCGGGTCGTTCGCCGCAAGCTGCCCCTCTACGGCGCTATTTCCCCCTGGGGGGAAAACGGCGTTCCATGAAGCGGTGCTGAGCGAAATCTTGCAGGAGCGGGTGGTCTCGAGCCGGTGGCGTCGCAATCCGCGCGGCGCGAAGCGCAAGATGAGTAACCTCCCGTTGCGCCCGCGAAGGGCTTGCCCGAAGGTTCGAATTAAAGTCGCAAAGTGCATAAGAATTGTTAAGTGAACAGTATTGCCTTTAGCCCGGAGCGCCCTAGTTGCAGCGCCTTCTCCGCTACCCACAGCCGTGCCTGATACTCATTCAACGCCCCCCACACCTTCAGCAGGGCTTCTCTCCAGGACTGCACGAGGCCTGTGTCGTCCGTAACTCCTCATCCTGCTTCAACCATACACTCTCCTCGACATATTCTACAGATTATTATTTAGCAGTCCGTTAACTCCTTATAACACTTTTACCGACAAGGTGTTCTGCTATTCTCCATTCCTTCAATCGCGGTTGTTGGGATAGCGGTCTGTAGCGCAGGTGTCCCCACCTGCGTTTGATCTCCTGCGTTTTTCCGGTGTCTCTACCTGCGATTGTTTTAATCCGAGCGTTGTCCTCAGAACCCGATGCGCGGGTGAGGACACCCGCGCTACAGCAAATTGCGCCGCTACCGAAAATTGACTACCCTGCGGGTATGTGGCGTAAAATGGCTAGCTGGCCCAGCTTAACCAATTCAATTTGACCGGGAAGGGAATGGAAAGGATGGCAACCCGTGAGCAGATGATGGCACGGATCAGAGCGGCCTTGGGCCGATCTTCAAGCGATCTGCAATGCGGCCCTACGCTGGACCCCTCCGGTCTGCCGGAACTGGGTCAAGTCATGCCTTCCATCGAGCCCGAGGACATCATCCCTAAATTTGTCAGCGAGTTTGAGAAAGTTTCCACCAATGCCTGGCGAGCCAAGAGCTTATCGGATTTTGAGGCGATTCTATCCGAATTGATTAAGGGCCGGATGGCCGGCTCTGCCGTGGTGTCCCGAAATCCATTGCTTCAAAGGTTGAGCTTGAGGGACCGGTTGAAGAATCTGGGGGTGGACGCGCTAGTGTGGCCGGATGCGGAAGTAAGCCCGGAGGCGGAGAAGCTTTTTCGCGAGCGTTGTTTTGCCGCTCCCATCGGGTTCACGGGAGTAGACTATGCCCTCGCGGAAACGGGCAGCCTGGTGGCGACGAGTTTGATGGAGGGCGCGCAGTTGACATCCCTTGCTCCTCCCGTTCATGTTGCGATTGTCCGGGAAAGCCAGATTGTGGCCACCCTGGAAGAGGTGTTGGCTGGTGTCGCCGTCACGCAGCCACGCTCACAGGGGCGATCTGTGGTATTCATCACCGGGACCAGCCGGACGGCTGACATCGAACAGATTGTGGTTCGGGGCGTGCACGGCCCGCAGGAGGTCCATGCGATTTTGATTGAGGATGCCTGTTTTGGTTAAGGGCCAGACGCCTGGTCGATGCCGGTTTTGATTCAATGGTCTATTGACTCATAAAACTCAGGCGGCGCAAGTTCCAGCATCGCCGTTATACGTGAGGACATAAGCCGGCGACGGGCATTTGCTGTAGCTCCGATCGGCGCTTGCCCTGGCAGAGCGAAATCCGCCGGTCACAGACCGGCGCTACAGAGCCGTGTGTACATCACTGATCTTTTGAAAGGGGAGACATTATGCATAAGCTTCATTCCGGTTGGCTTTCTGTCCGGTTTTTCTTCATATTTCTATTGTTTGGTCTTCCGGCTGCCATCCCTGCCTCGGCTCAGGACAATTTCTTTCTAAAACCTGGCGACCGGGTGGTCTTTTACGGTGACAGCATCACGGACCAGCGTCTCTATACCAACTTTGTTGAAGCCTACACTATCACACGTTTTCCGCAATTGAACGTGACCTTCATCCACTCCGGATGGGGAGGCGATCGTGTAACCGGCGGGGGTGGCGGCCCCATCGATACGCGCCTCGAACGCGATGTGATTGCCTACAAGCCCACCGTGGTGACGATCATGCTCGGCATGAATGATGGTGAGTACCGCGCATTTGACCAAGGTATTTTCGAGGTCTACGCGAATGGCTACCGGCACATCGTGGAAACCCTGAAGAAGGACCTTCCTCAGGTCCGCATCACCTTGATCGAGCCTTCTCCCTTTGACGATGTGACAAGGCCGCCCACTTTCGATGGTGGCTACAACGCCGTCCTCCGGCGCTATGGCCAGTTCGTCAAACAACTCGCAGAGGAACAACATTTCACGGTGACGGATGCGAATGCCCCGATCGTTGAGGCCCTGGTGCAGGCGATGCGCATTGACCCGCAGCTTGCTCAAAGGATTATTCCAGACCGGGTTCATCCCGCGCCCGGCGGGCACTTGATTCTTGCAGAAGCTATTCTGAAATCGTGGCACGCGTCTTCCACCGTGACGGCCGTGGAGATTAATGCGGCGGCAAAAAAAGTGAATGCCGTGCGCAAGACTACAATCAAAAACTTAAAATTCGGTTCCGGCATTTCATGGACCGAAACCGACAAAAGTCTGCCCATGCCGCTGCATTTGAAGGACCCGGTTGAAGCTCTGGCGCTTCGCGTTTCGGATTTCGTCCAGACGCTCGATGAGGAGCCGCTGAAGGTGACGGGCCTCGACCAGCAGCAATACGATCTGAAGATCGACGGTAAAGATGTTGGGAAGTTCACGAAAGAGGAACTCGCAGAGGGCGTCAACTTGGCCCTGCTGCCCACGCCCATGCTGGATCAAGCGAATGAAGTCTATGACCTGACGGTGATGCACAACAGCATCCACTACTCGCGCTGGCGGGATATTCAGGTGCCGCTTCACGATAAGCAACTGAAAGAGGTAAGCGACGCCGAACAATCGCTCGACAAATTGGAACGGAAGGTGGTCCAACTGCAGCGGGATGCCGCTTTGCCCAAGAGTCATCACTTCGAGCTGGCGCCATTTTAATCCGGATTTCGCCTTATGATCGCCGGAGATTGGGGAATGACGTTAGCGCGAATTTCTAGCCACGGATAACGGAGGAGCCTCGCGGGTGGCGCAGCCATTGCCGTCCATGTCGGCGCCCAGGTTACGGGCTTCGCCTTTCTCCCAGAACACAGATGTTGGCGGTAAGGAAGAGTCCGGCTTGCCCAGGCGCACCGGCATGAAAATCGATGTCGGCGCCACACACGTCAATCTTCCGTAGCCGGCAGACCCTCGGTTCTCGGGAATTCTGTAACCTCTTGACGGCACTGAAGAAAAGCCGCAGACTTCGAGAAGCGTGAAGTCTGCGCTACCCGCTCTGCAAAAGTATTTCTCGTATAGCTTGAGTGCGTAATCGTCCAGTTCGGCCAGCGGTCCGTTGTTGCAGTCAACGCAGACATCCTTGAGGTTTGCTGGCCGGTTATCGCGATCTCTCCTTCAGTCGTGCGGACATTAGATAATAGTGGTTCCAATGACCGTTCAGAAAGCCAAGCAGGGACAACATGCTCACGAGTCAGGGTTCCCTGATGTCCGCAAAAGGCGCACCTGCGACCGTGATTCTCCGAGGTTTCTCTCATACTGGCAAACGGCGCAGACGTCGATCTTCTTGCATATCTGAAGTCCGCAACACCCCGGGGATACGATAATATCGTATCCGCGTGGTCTTCCGCGGGCAGAACCAACGGGAGTCTTGAGGCGGGATCGGCCTGAGCCGCTGGTTACCCCAGTTGCTGCTTTGACTCCGGCATGGCAGCGATTACGGAACGCAGGAGGGCGTTGACAGCTTCCGACGATCTGAATATCGCTGCAACGTCCGGTTCAAGGATAACGGCCACGACGCCTTCCGTCATCTTTTCTGCAAACCGATTTGGCTTGGCACGCCGGTAATCGAACCGGTACTCTTTTCGCATTGCGTCACGCACCGTGTGAGGTTTCTTACGGCCGGACATTTTCTTCATAGTCTTTACGCTCAAGGCGTGTGGCCTTTCGGGCGCTGATGATTCGAATTCTTGATCCGCGAACTGTGAAACAGACCAGGATCAGACGCCGTTTCGCGGATTGCCCAATGATGATCTCGCGCGGCTCTTCTTCAGAGTGTTCCTCATCATCGAAAATACGCGCGGGTGGATCGGCAAAGATCGTCAGCGCTTCCTCAAAATCCATCCCATGATTGTCTTGATTGGCCTTCGCCTTCTTCGAATCCCACTCAAACTCCAGAATCATTCTTCGTCAATGATATCATGCCGGTTGCGCTGCTCGTGCGATTCCCCGGCTAGCGGCTCCCGGCTCAGCCGCCCGCACGTTGCGCGGTAGTCGGCTGGACGCACGGCAGAAGCAACTGTTTCATCCTCCCGCCGATAGCTTCTGACTTGGCGAAACGATCCGGGAATTGGCGGCAGGGAGTTAGCGGAGGATTGGTAAACGCTACGGCATTTTTCGCGGATGATCGTCCCGTTGAAATTCCAGGCGCCGTGGCGCTGACGGCCAGGTCTTCAGTAGTGGTAACGCGCCTGGAGGAAATCGATTCGATTCTCGCTGACCCGGTACACCAGCCGGTGCTCCTGCGTGATCCGTCTCGACCAGCAGCCTGATAGCACAAACTTCAACGCTTCCGGCTTGCCAATGCCAGTGAACGGATCTCTCATCGCCGCTTCAACAAGTTCCAGAACCCGAAGCGCCACCTTCCGGTCATTTTTCACCCAATCTCTCAGATCGTCCCGAAACTCCGGATGGAACACCGCCTCGCGCTCAGTGGGACGTGCCAAGACCCATCTCCTGCCGCAGCTTGTCGACCGATTCTAGCTTGCCTTTGCGCTGAGTGGCCCGTTGGAGCGCTGCCAGCAGCCGTTCAGCATTTTTGGGGGATCGCAACAAATGTGCTGTCTCCATCAGGCTTGTCAGCTCCTCCGCTGGAACCAGGGCAACGTCTTTGGAGCCACGGCGCCGCACAATCACAACTTCCTGATCATTGGCGACCTGGTCCAGGACCGAAGCCAACCGTTCCCGTAATCTCGTGTATGTAGTCTCTACAGGCATCGCATTCGCCTCCCATACTGAACGTACAGCATTCCCGTACATCCTGTCAAGCTGGTCGATCCTGGGTACACACCGATGCGGCCGGTCGTATCCTGTTAGCGATTCTGCCTCGATCACGGCCTATTCGGACTGAACATGATGTTGATTGAGGCCGACCGGGCGGCGATCCGGGAATTGGCGGCAGGGAGTTAGCGGGGGATTGGTACACGCTACGCATTTTTCGCGGGTGAGCGTCTGAGCGGGTCGCATTGCGCAAACTGCTCCAGCTTCACGCCGCCACAGAATTAAAAGTTTTGGCTTCACCGCCTGGTAATCATCCACTCACAACTCCTTCGACTCCTCCAGGAACGCCCTCACGCCCAAGAAGGGCTCCGCTTCCAGGCTCAGGCGGGCCAGTTTTGCGAGGAGCAGGTCGCGGAGGTCTGCTTCAAGTGCCAGCACACAGCGGATGTCATAGCCATCCGTCAAAAAGATGCACTTATCGGGATTCTGCTTCAGGAGCCCCGGCACGTGATCTGACCACCCGTTAATCGATAGGAACAGCCCCATCGTCTGCTTGCCGGATCGATTGACTTGCCCAAGAAGACCGTCGAGCTGCCTTATGTCAGCTAGCCTCTCGCGCCAACGGCACTCAACGATGTAGTGCCAGCCTTCGAGCTTGAAAGCTCCGTCGATCTGTTCGGCCCCCTCGTTGCGCGTAAAAGCGCGCACAACGGGGACTTCGTGGATGTCGAAGAGGCGATTCAACAGGTCTTGAAGCAGGTAGCCGCGGCGCTGCGCGTCGTCGCACCGTGCCATGTCGTCGAACATCATGAGGAGAAGCTCCGACTGCCGCCTGAGCATGTCATCCCTCTCACGAGAGAGTCGGGCGAGTTCTTCCTGCCTGGCGATCTCACGGGCGCGTTCCTCACGGGCCTCCATCGTCTCAATGATGCCGAACAGCTCCCGGGCCTTCTGGACGGTTGCTCTGGCAACGTACTCGTTATCGGCGAGGTGGAAGCTACTCCACGTCGCGGCGATCTCGACAATGCGCCGGATCGCATGTTGTGCTGCCGGCTGTCTTTCACAGCCGTCGACAATCAGTGGAGCAATCTGCCGCTTCGAAAGCAGGCGCCCTGCTTCATCGCGCCGATACAACAGCGCCCGATACACGTCCTCCGGTACACCGGCCGGCTTAAGCAGGAGGTCAACCATCACACGCTTGATGTGGCAGAGAGTGGCGATTGCCTCCATCGCGACCTTACGCTCATCTGTACCGAGATCAGTCATTGTTCACCCGGCGTGTGACGTCCAACTCTTGTTTGGGCTGACCCGCCTAAACCACCACGGCAGGCGGCCTCTGGCCGGACAGCACCCACGATTGCGGCGTGGGCAAGGTCTCATTCTAAGCCCGTTTATTATGCATGCGGGCTCTCTATTCTTGGGCAGGCTGGCGCAGACCCTTGGGTCTGCGATCGGTCCCCGTTTGACGATGGCGTGATTCTGCCCCCCATTATTGCGCGCGTGACCTGGGGCGGCCGCGCCAGCCTGCCATACGCCCGGATCACCTGAATCCGGCGCATTCTCAGAGGCGGGACGGCGTCTCGGTCGCGGATTGACTGGGTGTTTTGTAATTCGATGCGTTTCAGGATAACGTAACTTTCGGTTAGGTAATCCTGAAA